>Ga0268299_1003274_pt1 | contig 15490 bp, 24 predicted proteins | sample NOBtaG_FD_193484 | JGI IMG/M metagenome (GOLD analysis project Ga0268299, IMG submission 193484) | Activated sludge microbial communities from bioreactor in Nijmegen, Gelderland, Netherland - NOB reactor | ecosystem: Engineered > Bioreactor > Aerobic > Activated sludge | place: Netherlands...
GAGCCATCGGGCTCTACGGCGGGCGCAGCTTTGCGGACCTTGCTGCGCATAACGGCGGACTGACCTAAATAGGCGATATGTGCAGCTACACATTTTGCGTATTTGGGCCAGTCAGTTGTCTTGCGGAAAGAAGCGCCAAGCTGCCCGGCTTCAGCGGACGAGTCCGGCAGCGCCGGCGACCCGATCTGACGGAGATGTTCGCGATGCTGACCACCCCCCATTCCGGGCCGACTTTGGGCCGGATTCTCAATGGTGCCGAACGGTGTTCTTCAACAAGATCACCCAGCAAGTCCCCGAGAGGGGCTCTCGTCACAACCCACCTTGGAGGCATCCTATGAAGTCAGGAACGTTCGACCTTTGGCCCGCGGACCTGCTGGCTGCCCTGAAATCCGACACGGGCTTTGAACTCGACGACCCCCGCAGAATTGTCGAGGAGACTCGACGTCCACTGTGGGGCCATCTCGGAGTCCTACTGCCAGGTCATACCCACAGCCGCTGGTATCCGATTGACCAGCATGAGCACGACAACCTCGCGGCCGCGATCTTGGAGGCCACTCCCGAGCATCCGTGGATTCACGCCCTCACGTTGAACAACCGCGTCCTCGTCGTCAACGCATTGGCGGTCAAGCAGATGCGGCTGCTGAGCGACGACGAGGACTTTCCGGAGGACGACGACGAACTGGACTGGGACAGCTACGACCTGCGGACACAGACGTACTACAAGATCGCCGAAACCGTCCTCTTCGCGCTCAGCAATGGTCACCAGTACACCGAGGCGGGCACGACCGACGCTGCGGAACTGGAAGCCCTCGAGCTCGCCCAACAGGAGTTCGCGCGCGGCGAATGGACGGAGGATCTCGTGTTCGAGCGATTGGTCGCCACCCATTTGCACCTCGTGGATGGCCGCCATGAGCAAAGGACGATCCACCGCGATGATGAGTGGCACTTGTGCAAGGCGATCATGTCCCGCGCGCGCGTGGATACCGTATGCCTCAGCATGGCAGACGGCGACGTGGTCTTCATTCCCAGAGGCGAGCTGTCGATGATCGACATGCCCCGCCACTACCTCGAGCCGATCGCGCGCTCGGAGTGGTGCCAAGCAATCGCGGACGCCGAAGCTGCGGTTCTCGCCGCAGAGGGCCCTCAGGCGAACGTCGAAGACGGTCCGCTGCATTGACGGGCCCCTCATGAAGAGGCTGTTTGATCGGATCAGACACGGCCTGCGCAACCTGGTCCGCGCCGCCGAGCAGCCGCTGCGGCCCGAGCGCTCAGCCGCGGATGCGACCACGCCCGTGCCAATGCCGCCACGTCTGCGCACGGAACTCGACGCCGTCGACGCCGGAAGCCCTTCCGAGTTCGAGCGTCACCTGCTCCGCCAGGAACGCGCCCTTCCGCCCGGCTCGACACGACAGCGCAAGGCAAACCTGTCGAAGGCTAGGCGAGTCGTGCCACGCCAGAACGCGTTCAGCATCTGGGGACTGTCGGGTCCGACGCACACGAGCATGTTCGATGAGCCCGCGACCAGCGAGCGCCCGCCGCTGTTCACCGGCTCGACCCTGGCCGGTCGTGTGTCGCAGGCCACGCCTGCCCCGCTGCCGGTGGCGTCCGATTGGACGCTGCAGGCGCCAGCACTGCTTTCGCCGCAAACCGACGAGCAGCGCGAGCCTCCTCCGCTGTTCGGCCCCGCCGATGGCCTCGGGCGTCCTGACGATCGCGACGATCGCCCTTTCTAGAGGCTGCCGGCGGCAGCCGTGCGCCGGTCCGTCCGTCCGTCACGCGAATCGAAACCGGTACTGATCCCCGGGCGCCGGAGCGACCTGCCGCGCCGGAGCCCACCCCCATCAGCGCGGGCGCCGCGAGCCAGGGCTGCCACCGCGACCACACCTTGTCGAGCAGATCGAGACTGCGCAGATAGTCGTCCGGTGACCACCCCTGGATCACTGGCACCGGCGGAGGCAGCATACTGGCCACCGTGCGCGGCGAGCATGTCCTCGCCAGTTCGTTCTGCCACCCATAGACGATGCGCAGGACGCCTTCCAGCAACGTCGCTGTCGCCCGGACGCGATAGTCCACCTCCTCCCGATTGGCCGCGATCTCCGGCTCGCAGCACAGGTCCGGCTGCGACCACCAACTCGCGCCGCTCATCGATGCGAGCTCGACGTACTGCGCGTAAGTCCACGGGAAGACGCCGGCCATGCCCAACTGCGTGCCCTTCGCTTTCCACAACTGCATTGCCGTGAATCCGGCACTGGCGAGCGCGAAGTCGACTTCCTGCAGGTCGGTGGCCCGGGGGTAAACGGAAGGCCCCTGCACTGTGGCTCCAGAACGCGCTCGCGCTCACCATCGCGGCGTAACCCTCGTTGAAGGCGTGAAACGCGAGGCGTCCACCCCTGTGCGGAATGCCGACGCGCATCACGAATTTGCCGACCTGCTCGAACGGCGCGTTCACGAGCCCGGACGGAAGGCTAGGCGCCTGCTGCGTCACCATCGTCGAACCTCCTTGCTGGCTTCAGGCTACGGTGCTCGCGTGGCTGTTTGACCACGGGGCTGCCCGCCATCCACGCGCCACGTGAAGGTCAGGTTGCCGGGGTGCCGTACGCGCGAGAAGCCGCCGGCGCGCAGCGCACGCTCTACGTAAGCAGCTCCGCTTTCGCCTTCATCCCTCGCAGGGGCTCCCATGTCAGTGAGCTGCCGCACCGCGTACGCGGCACCTTGTTCGTCACCGCGGATCTTGGACAACGCGCGCTCGCTGACGCATCTTCCATCGCGCGAGACCGTGATCACGCGCGGTGATGAGCGCCCTACGTACCGGCCGTTGAAGGCCCGATACACGGTTCCGATATGGCCTCGCTTCACGACGCGGCCATGCGCATCGCGACGCTCCATCGGATCGCAATAGGACAGCACGCCGCGCACTTCGGGCAGCAGCTGGCGCATGAGACGGAACGCTCTTCCGAGGAACCACGTCTCGCCGTTTGCCGGCACGTCGTCCAGCAGGACGAGGCGCCCGATTTCAATCCCCAATCGAGGATGCATGCCGTCAAACCAGGCGGGTATGGCGCGTTCCTGCACTGGCACCGAGAGGACGATCACGCCGGCGACCTCTTCGCGGCGCCAGCGAGACGGCTTCTGGAGCAGCCCCAGCTCGAGGCGCGCGGCAGGCATCGTGCCGCTGTAGTGATGCTCGAGGACGAACCGCTTGGCCGTGGAGAAGTCTACCTGCTCGACGCAGTACCTCGCCGGCTCGAAGGGCTCTCCCGCAGGCCGAAAGGCTTCTCGACCACCTCGCCACCGTTGGCACGATTCGAACAGCGAGAGTTGCTGCCCCAACTGGGCGCCCCTCATGCGACCACCGTCCGCGCTGCGCGCCCGAGCCCTTGCCGTACCTGCTCCAGCTGCTCGTACGCTGCCCGCCGATCCTGTCCGAGCAGGCGCACCTGCCACGCCCAGTTGTGCGGCGATTCGTGCTTCGGGTGCTCGGCCTCCGGGACCGCGGAGCGTGCTGCAGCGATGAAGTCCTCGACTTGGCGACGCGCGATGTCGAGCTCGACCAGCAGGCGCTGGACCTCGTCGCGCTCGGCAGCCGGCGGCACATCACCTCCCTTCAGCAGGTGAGCGATGTGCCGCGCATAGGTGGCCACAGCGCGCCAGTAGCAAGCCATGGGGCCCTTGCGCCTTGCCCAAGCCGTCTCCGCTTCGGCATTGGCCCGGCTGCGCAGGTCGAGCAGCAGCGAGCGCAGCGCGACGCGCTCCCTTTCGCTGAGGGCCAAAAGTGCCCGTGCGGCCGGCAGCCTCATGAGGGGATTGAGGTAACCCATGGCCCTGTTGCCTCAGGAGCCGGCGGCAAGGCCGGCCTCCTCCATGAGAAGGTCGATGACACGGTCGCTGGTCAGCTTGTCCACGACGAGAGCCATCGTGTCGAGGCGGACGATCTCGTACATGGCGGGCATGTCGACGTCGGGCAGTATCGAAACGAGCGCGCCGTTGGGCAGCGTCAGCGCCAGCTGCGCGTCGCTTCCTTCGAAGGGGCCCGGTACGAGTTCGCCCGAAGTGCCCGACAGGGTGCTGAAGATCCGGCGGGCCAATTCCGCCATGCTTGTGCGCGTGGTGAGGTTCATGGTGCTGCCAGTGTTGAAGCTCTTCGAGAGCGATCAACCCTGTGCGCACCCGTCGCACCCCTCGGCCGCGAAGCGTCGGCCACGAAGTGGCCGGATCGACACCGATGTGCATGCGACACGCGTGCTACGGGACTACCGGCGCGGCCGCTTCGGTGGCAGAGTAACCAAGCTTCCTGTTGGCGCTCGTGCCGACACAGCCTTCATTCCGAACCGTCGTCGGTTCTGACGTGAAGTCCCAAGGGGCTCCTGCACCTTGGCGTTAGCGGTCGTGACCCGCACTAGGAGCGGCCACTCGTTGGCCATGTCGCGAAAGCGATGAATCCCGCAAGGGACTGGACGGCGCGCTAAGCGCTGTTCGAATCGTCGAGCCGCTGATCACTCTGCGGTTCGAGGGGTCGTGTTGCCCGCAGCAGTCAGCTGCGCCTGGCCGTCACGATCACGCTTGAAGCTTTGCTCCCGCGCTTCGATCTCGAGACATCGGATCACGGCACGGTGAGCGGTGGCGAATCGTCAGTGGTCTCGAAGGAGCTGCTGCAAGTTCGCTGCAGTGCTTCGTGTCTCGACACGTCATTCCTCGCGGATGGCGAGTCCACCGAAGTCGCAGTCCGTGATGCCGGACTGCTCATCCTTGGGAAGGTCACAGCCTTCCTGATCGTGCGAAAGACCCAATGCTTCGGCTTGGGTCTTTTCGCTACTTCTGGGCCCGCGTTCGCGGCGCCTGCAACCCGGAATGGGGAACATCGTTTCTCCAATCCAGGGGGCGTGGTGTTCCCCTTTTGCTCACGCAAAGGAGAACGACCATGTCGACCAACACGTCTCGACTCGTGTGCCGCCTGCTTGGCGGTTCCGGCCGTGCCCCGCTCGTTGCGGTGCCGACCGTGAAGCTCCCCGCCCTGCTCGCGCCGATCTGCCGTCAAGCGGTCGACGCGGTCGTCCAGCCCGCCGCGCAGCCCTTGGCTGCGTGAACGCAATGGACAAGGACGAGTGGAAGCAGTTCCTTCGCTGGCTCGACGATGCCAACGAGGGTGAACTGGCTCAGATGAAGCAGCGCCTGCGTTCCACGCAGGCCGCCGTCACTGAGCCGGGCGTTCGCTCCGATCTGCGTCGGATGCTGCGCCTAATCGATGAGGAGGTCCTGATTCGTCAGAACCTGGCGACACGCTCGCAAGGGCGTCGTTAGCCGCAGGGGTAAGCCGCCTCAGGAGGGATTCGAACGTGGGCCGGTTCAACGCCGCCGCCCACAGCAGTTCCCTCTCGAGCGCGGCCCGCCCGCCTTCAATCATCTGAAGAGAAGTGCCGGAACGAGTCATCGTGAAGGCTTTCATGTGGGGTGCCGCGCAAGCGGTATTCCATGCTACCCCAGCGGGGACCGGCTGTCCCCGCCAAAGGACGGTTCGTCTCCCTGCTCGACACAGGAGAGACGCCATGTCCGAAGCCCTCAGCAACGAGCAGCATCAACCCCAGCCGCGGCAGTACACACCGGCTCCGAATCGGCGCTACGCCGAGGAGGACCGCGCCTGGTCGCAGCTGTACGCAGCCATTGGCCAGACCTCCACCGCCGAGGAAGTGGTCAAGCAACTCGATGCCGATCTGCAATCCAAGCGCACGCACCTGGCGCTGTACATCCGGGCCAGGACGACCCTGCGCGAGCAGAAGGCCGCCGACGCACGGATCGAGCGCATCGGTGCCTTCGTGCGCCATGCCCTGGACTTCGTGGTCCTGGGCCCGCTTCGCCTCGTGCGCGCCGCACTGTCCCTCGGTGCAAGCGTGGCCGTCGAAGCCATGCCCCCTGTTCGCAGGGAGCCCGCCAAGGCCCGCACATCGGCTCTCCGCAGCGACCCGGACTTCGCGCACGCGAAAGGTCGGTTCACTTCTGGCGCCGATGTCCCGGGCTCCGCGGCGGGCGAAGCCGGGGAATCACGCAGCGCCAAGGCAGCGTGAGCGTTCCTCGTCCAGAAGGAAGTGCAGGAAGCGCGTGTCCTCCGACACGCCCCAGAAATGGACCTTGCACTTCCCGATGTACTCGTCGAGGTCGTCGAGCGTCTTCACGTGCACCGGCGGCATGCCGGTGATCTTCGTGAAGCGCTCGACCTCGCGTCGGGTGAGCCGGATGCTGTTTCCAAGCCGAATCATCTCGATGTCCTGCGGATCTCCGTGCTCGGCAGCAGTTGCTGTCCGAGCGTCAAGAGTGTCCCACGTCGAGGTTCAACGAATCTCCCACAAGGATCCAAGTCATGACGATTACGAACGAAGCACTGACGATGATCGAGCTCGATGCTGCGATCGCGCCGGCGCCCATGCTGAGCCACTACATCGAGGTGGTTCGCAACGGCGTGCAGGACGCGCCCGCAGATGTCGCGGAGCATGGTCGTCATCTGCTGCTCAAGCTCGAGCACCTCCTGCGCCAGCAGCAGGTCGAGCACATCCACGCCGCGGCTGGCCAGGACTACCTGGCGCCGTGGCTCACGCTCGCAGAACCGGTGCGCGCGGCGGCCTGAAACAGTGGCCGCGAATCACGCAGGTGCTCGACACCTGCATTCCAAGAACCCGAGCGGGGCGCGCCATTCCCCGGTCGGGTGGAGGCGTCCTTCTCGACAACAAGAAAGGACGACTCGTATGGCACCTCGCACCGAACGCGCTCGACTCAAGGTCGAGCAGCGCCGCCGCCTCACGATCTTCTTCAACAAACAGCCCGCATCAGCGCGGCCGACGCGCTGAAGAAGGCGTCGTGGATCTTGGCGGCAGCGAACGCATACCTTGGCTTCGCCAAGGGCTCGCTGGCCTACATGGTCATCGTGGTGATCGGCTGGCTGGTCGCGCAGACCCTGGCCGTCATTCTCCTCAGCATCGAGGAGAAGGAGGGCTCGCAAGGGCCCGAGGAGCAGCAACATGCAAGCACTTCTGGAATCCGTGGCAAGCGCCCTCAACACCGACCCTGACTTGGCCGGACTGGCGATAGCCTGGCTGGCGCTCACGGTCTGGGGGACTTCTGTCGTGGTTCTCGCCTACTGCAGCAGGTTGCGCGAGAGAGCCGCGATGGAGCATCCACCGCAGCACCCGCTCTTCCCCGACTTCGGAGGTCGCAAAGACGCTCGCTCCAAAACTTGAACCCCGGCTTGCCGGGGTTTTTCTTTTCTACGATCCCCTCTTTCCGGCGACAACAGTTCTCGCGCGGCCGGCAGCCAAATTCAGCTCCGCGATTCGTCCCCGGTCGCCACGTGCTGCTTGCGCCAGACCCACGGTGCGACTGGGTTCGACTCCGACCAGAGTCCCCGGCGGTCGGCGCGCGCTTCCTCCTCGAGCCGGATGAGGTCGGGATCCCGCGAGTAGGCGAGATAGACCCAGGCCATGCCGCGGCGGACCTGCTCCGCATTGACGTCGAACCCGTCGACGAAGACCTCGGCAATCGGTCGCCCATAGCGATCGACCTGGTGCCACTTTGCGGTGACCACGCGCTTCCACACCAGTTCACGCAGCGACTGCTCCGAGCGCCGGCCGAACGCCTGCTTCCTTTCCGGCGCGTCGATCCTCGCCAGGCGCACGCGCAACTGAGCGCCTTCCACCTGCAGGTACAGCGTGTCCCCGTCGCTGATGCCGGTCACTTCGCCCCGCGCGACGTGCTCCGGCAAACGAGCGACCGCGTGCGTGGTCGCGGCGACGGCCGGGCGGTCCTGCGCGCGGGCCTGCGGCTGAAGCAGCAACGGCCCGACGAGCAACGACGCGAGCAGCAACGCCGTGATCGCGCCGACTCCCCGTGTCCGGCACGTCATTCCGAGCGCTTCCCTTCCTTCACTCATCGTCTTTCCTTCAGTGATGCTCGCGCGCCCACAGTCCGCTTGACCTTCGCGCGCTCGACCCGCTGGCGCGACACTCGTTGCATCACGGCAGCGCGGTAGCACCACGCCACGTCGATCGTCTCCGTGGTGCGCAGGCCCTTGGCCCGCAGTTCGATGACGCTGCCCACCACCGTCACGATCACGGGGCGAAGCCCACGATCGCGCACCAGCGCCGAGGTCTCCCGGCGTACGGGACGGGTCGGCTTCGTCGTCATGCCCGACTCGCCCGCGCGACCATGCCCTCGCCCCGCGCTGACGTTTGGCCGACCGCCTCGACGTGCTCGATGCAGTCGCGCAGCATTTTCGCGACTCGTCCGGCGTCCAGGCCTTCCATCATGCGCACTGCACCGCACACCCGCGCCAGTGCGCCCGCCAGCTCGTCATAGCTGTTCGCCGCGATGCGCCAGCGCGCGACGTTTCGCCATTCCTTGCCCAGCTTGTTCCGGCACTCGGCGCCGACCTGCCCCAGCGGACATGTGCGCAGGTCGTGGCCTCGGGGTAGTTCGGAGAGCAGCAGAACTGCCGCCTCGGGCGGCCCCTTGACAGCGCTCGTGGCATCCATGGCAGCAGCCCCGGCCATCGCCGCGGCCTGGTTGCCGGCCGCTGTCCTTGCCGATTCCATGCACCTCCTCCGAGTCTTCGGTTGCTGCATCGTCTCGCGCCGCATCGCCCGGTCAAGTTGCGCTATGCGGGCATGAGCTGTCGATGCTGCAGCCACTCCTCGAAGCTCGCGCACAGGCGGATCGCTGCCCTTGCGCGCGTCAGCGCGACATAGAGGATGTTGATTTCCTCCTGCTCGACCTCGTCGACGCGGAGCTCGCGTCCGTCCTCGAAGAACCGCAGGAAGTCGTCGGCGAGCCACACCTGCTCGAACTCCAGGCCCTTGGACTTATGGGCAGTGCTGAAGAAGACCCCGTCGAACCGCCGCCAGTCCTCCTTGCCCACGTCGACGTGCCGCGCCTTGATCTCGTCGATCAGCGCCGGCACCCGATGACCATAGTCCTGCACGACGCGCACCAGGTGCTTCAGCTCCGGGTCCTCCGCTTCCTCGGCAAGTTCGCACAGATCGTCGAAGCACGCGAACGAGCGCAGGTAGGCGTCGCGCATCAGGCCTCGGTCGCCGGCAGACAGGTAGTAGGTGTCGAGGATCTTCTCCAGCTTGTAGCCCTCGGACCCTCCGACGAAGTGGTAGCGGCGGTTCAGTGACAGGAACGCGACCGCTTCCTCGAAAACAGCGGCGTTGGTGCGCGCGATGACGGCGAACGCCTGTCGCGTGTCGATCGACATGCGCGTCTCCTGCGGCTGGCCGGCACCGACGAGCGGACGATCGAACCCCTCCTTGAAAGCCGAGAGCAGCGCGTTGGCCAGACTCGCAATGCCGCGACCGAACCGGAAGCTTCTCGTCAGCGGCAACCGCTCCTGCGCGTCGAACAGGACGAGCGCGTTCGTCGCGCCGCGGAACGAGTAGATCGCCTGCGCGGCGTCGCCCACCATCACGACCGAAGCGGCCTGCCCTCGGACGATGTCGAACGTGCAGGGATTCAGGTCTTGCGCTTCATCGACCGCGATCACGTCGTACCCCCGGAGCGCCGGTCGGTCCATCTGGAACAGCTTGAGGTAGCCGTCATGGGGAAGCTTGATCTCCCGCTCGCGCGGATCGGTCATCCGCAGCCACACCTCGCGCGCCACGCGCACGAGCACGGAGGGATCCGCCATGCGCGCCGCGATGTCGGGGGGAACGTGATCGAGACCGAGCTGCGGCTCCAGCGATCCGCACCAGCGCTGGATGGCCTGCAGCGCCCCGGCAGCGACCAACGGCCCGCATCCGAACGCCTTGCCCACCGTCGAAGGGTATGTGTTGCCTACGCGCTCGGCCGCACGCTCGCCGAACAGCTCCTTCGCCTTGCGCCAGGCGATTGAATGCGTCGTACGGGACGTGACGTTGGGCGGCATCCTGGCCGCCGCCTCGAGCTGAATCGCCTTGTTGAACGCCAGGTAGAGCACCCTGGCGCCGCGCCGCGCGTCTGCGTAAGCGCACAGCGTCGTCGTCTTTGCCGCGCCTGCGCCGGCTTGCACGGCGAGTCGGCGACTGCCGGACCGCACGATGCGCGTCTGCTCTTCGGTCAGCTCCATGGAGACGCGCTCCAGCGCGCGGTGCGCTTGGCAAACAAGCGTCGCGGTCCGGCCGCATCGGCGCTCCACCGAACAAACGACCACGCGCACACGGCCACGTTGGTCGCGTACATGCCGATGCTCCACCACAGCCCGACGAGGGCGCACAACGCGATCAGGACCGCGTTCGCGACGATCCAGGTGATGAAACCTTGCCGCTGCTTGAGCGCCACTTGGATCTGGCCCACCACCGTGAGCAACCATCCGGCGATCTGCAGCTCATCCGCAAACGTCATGCCATTCCTTTCGGGTGTCGAGGCGATAGTCATTCTCGAAGTCGCATCGGCTTCTTCAAGCCTCGCCCTACCGCGCAGGCTCCCGCGTGCCTCTCCGAGCCGGCGACGGCACCAATGCTCGCGACTGTCGCCATCGCGCGCCAGCGGAAATCCGGGAGGAAAGGTGCATCCGATACGCGCGGATCGTTGGCTTGAGCGTGTCTTGCGCGGCGTCCCCGCCGTCACGCCGGCGCAGCCGTACGCTCGCCGTTGCGCGTCGTGCGCCGCCTCTTGGTCTTCACGAGCGCGGCGTGATCGAAGCCGTAGCGGCGCCACACCTCGGGGTTGACGTCGATGGGTCCCGTGCGCTTGCTGCCCAGGTTGATCACGACACCGTGCGCCGAGAGCCTGCCGCACGAGAAAAGCTCGTACAGCAGCTGGGCCGCGAAGCGCACGACGGTGTCGTTGACGAAGAGGCCCTGCGAGGCCAGCGACATGCGCACCGAGCAGGACGGCGCGTTGTCCTCCTTCACCCGATCGTCCAGGAGTTCGGGGAAGAGTTCGGTGACGCAGGGCAGCCGCAGGACGGCATCACGGCGGACTCGCCCCGCAGGCTCGCCGAGCACGGCCTGCGCGGTCGATTCGGTATTGCCCAGGTCCAGCCAGTAGCTCGCGCCGCATCGCGGGCCCGAAAGCGCGTGGTGCAAAGCTCGGCGTGCGGCCCGGCTGTCCACGCAGGAAACGAGGATGTCCGGCCCGGGTTCGTTGTGAGAGGTCTGCTCGTAGCGCCACGGACGCGCGGCCCAGTCCAGGCCGTAGAAGAGATTCAGCCGGTTGATCGTGAGCAGCGCCTTGTTCTGCCCCACGTCGGAAGGGCTGTAGAGGTGCCGGCCGACGTTGGCCGGGCTGACATCGTCGCCGTCGAACGCGGTCACATGAAGGCCGGCCGGATGGCCGAGCGCCCGCATCGCGATGTCCAGCCGCGCCAGGCATGCGGCCATCTGCGCGCCGTTGCCGCCGACGCCGACCAAGTGCACACGCACCCGGCGCGACAGCAGCTCGGGCTGGATCAGGTGTTCCATCGACTGTCGATCTCCTCGAAACCCATCGAGGCCAGTGTGGGACAGCGTCCTTCGAGATCAAGGGCTTCGTGCTCGGACGCTTCGACCTGCCACGGATGGGCAAGCGGCCTGAAGCATCCGTTCGCTGCGAGCCGAAACGCAGCGGTCGGCCGTCGCAGATGCAGACTGCCGAACACCCCGCACACCTTGACCCCTTGATCGTCCGCGTCGTCGGTGCTCGACCAGAACGCGGGCAGCCTTCCATGCGTGTGCAGGTCGATGGCCAGCGACTCGTCGGCCGCAAGTTCGGGCATGCGGTAGCGCACGCCGGCCGGCCCCGAGTCGATCGCTTCATGCATCTGCAGGCGCAGCGTGTTCGACACGCTGCTGAAGATCAGGGCGCCTGCTACCTCGTTGGGCAGGTTTGCGCGGCCATGCGCCACGAACTCGTCCAGCATCGCGATCGGGATCACGCCGAAGGAGAACTCGATGCCCTCGCGCATGTCCCCGTATGGGAGCGGCGGCGCCTGGGGCAACTCGGCGAGCTTGAGAACGCAGTGCAGCCACGGCCGCGTCACCTCCATGAACACGCCGTTGCGTGCGACCAGCACACGCTGGCCTTGCCCGCCCGGAGGCTGGCGCCCGAAACGGGGCACAGGCACGCACGGGCAGGTGGCCTGCAGCGCGGCGTCGCGCGGGTCTGGTCTCACCGCGCGGACTCCCGGTGGCACAGCACCTCCGCGAGCGTGCGCTTCGTGGGCACCAGCACGCGCTCGGGGAATTCCGCGTGACGGCCGTCGAGCATGTCGCGCCAGAACCCGTAGGCACCGCCCCGGTAGGTCACGAGCTTGCCGTGGACGTTGGGATGGGTGAAGAACGAACCGAAGAAGGCCCGGTTCCAGGCATCGATGCGTTCGGCCGTCGTCCCCTCCGGCAGCGAGACGTTACCGGTGCAGATACCGCCGTCGGAGTAGACGTTGAAGTACGGCGCCTGATACAGCGGCGTGCCCTCCGAGGGGCGGTCCGCGCCGAGCACCGCCCACACGTGCCAGCGCCGCATGCCATCGACCTTGAAGACGAGGCCCGGATGAGGCACGACCTCGCCGCGCTCGGCGGCGCCCAGTTCAGGCGAGCGGAAGGCCACATGCCGTTTGGCAGGCGGCACCCACCACGCCATGGTGTCGCCGTCCATGTACAGCAGGCACTGCGGGATGAAGCCACCGCGGTTCGCATTCTTCGCGAGGTCCAGCGCCAGCTGGATCGCGGCGCCCGGCGTCAGCGCCTTGCCTTCCAGGATCAGCGGCGTCTTTCCCTTCATGCCGATGTCGTGGATCGTCGCGAACGCGGCATCGTTTCCGCCGCGGTAAAGCAGGATCGCTGCGCTCAGCGCGAGCGGCGTCTCTCGGCCGGCGACCACTTCGAACTTCACTTCGTTGCTCATCGGAACCCTCGACGCCAGTCTCCTGTGGACAGCTCGTGGATCAAGGCGTCGAGCCTGCGCATGCCCTCGAAGCGAACCTCCATCGCCTGCATCCACTTGCTCAACGCCTGCGGCTCACCGATGTCGAACGAGAACTCTCCCATCCAGTCGCAGTAGTCGCCCTGCACGGCGTCGTTCGCGAAGTCGTCGAAGACGCGCACGCCGATGTCCCCGGGACGCCACGTGAGCACCGCGCCATAGCCGATGAACCAGCCGTCCGCGTTCGGCCGGAAGGCGTCGTCCAGATCGAGGCGGTCCAGCGCGAGTGCGTCTGCGGCGACTCGGCGGACACGCGCGCTGCGAGCTTCTGCGGCGATGCGTTGCATCATCCGTCGCGTCAGGCGTTTGCGTGTCCCGGGCCACTGCGTGGCCCACTCGGGGAAGGCGGCGTCGATCTTCTCGCGCGTCACCATCTCCTGCCGCAGGGTCGCGCGCATGCCGGGGTCGTCGCCGCACTGTTCGTCCAGGGCGACCGACTCGTCGCGCTCGCCGTACCAGTAGTACTCCTGAGCCGTGCCCAGGGTGTCCCACGGCGTGAACGTCGGGATCAGGCTCATGTTGGTCTTGTCGATCACCGACAGGATCGTGGCGCCCAGCAGCGGATGGACACCCTCCAGGCGTTCCAGCGCCTCCCCGATCGCGAAGGCGCTGCATTCGGTGAACCAGACGACCGTCGCTTCGCCCGCTTGCCGGGTCCGCATGGAGGTGGAGGCATCCGACGCGCCCTCGAGCACCAGCCTGAAGCATGGAACGAGGCACTCCAGCCCCGGGAGCCGATCGCGCACCCATTGCTGCAGGAAGGTTTGGCTCGTGACCAACGGCTCCCTCGCGCGCCGAGGATGGACGTCGCCCTGTATCACGCGGGCGTCCAGCAAGCAGCGGGCGAGCGACACGGCGTGGTCGTACCCTGTGGCCGGCAACAGTTCGGCAGGGATCGAGTCGCAAAGCGCGGGAATCCGGAACATCGAGTTCATGGCAGCGGTGGCAGTGCGTCCGATGGTGCGGTGAGGCGATCCTGCCGGTGGTCGTCGACGGAGCGTCGGGCGGCGGTGTCTGCAGCACGCAGCAGCGCCTTCGCGCACTGCTGCGACTGCTTGGACGCGAGCGCCTTCTGCAGAGCCTGCTGAAGGCCTCGCGGATCGCGTTGTGTCGAGGCCTCCAGCGCGGCACGAAAGCCCGCCGTGGGATCAGCCTTTGACGCCGACCGCGCGCTTGAAGGTGATTTCCTGGACGCCATCGCTGATCTCGCCGACTTCGATGTCGGCGCTCAGGAGTTCGGGGAACTGCGCGCTGTACACGTCGCGCACTTCCTTGGGCTCGTGGCCCGGGATGTCGGGCAGCGTCATGCCGTTGTAGAGGTAGCGCCGCGCGATGGTCTGAACTTCGATGGACATGCGGAGTGCTCCTTAGCCGAAGAGTTGAGGTTCGGTGTTCGACGCAGCCGGCGTGGATGCCGAGGCCTCGGCCTCGTCGTCGCCGTCACCCGCACCGTCGTCGGCGGCGTCGGGCTCGCTCGCCGGCGCGCTGCCGGTGGCGCGCCTTGCCGCGGCGGCGGGCGAAGCCGACTTGGTCTGCGCCTTCGCAACGGCACCCGTCGCCTTCTTGGCCGATGCGGCCTTGGCCGCATCGAGAAGCTCCTGTGTCACCTGGGCCTGCTGCACCAGACTGGCGTGCGATGTGCGATAGCCGGCGAGCACCGTGACGAAGTCCGCGTCGAACTCCTCGGGCGTGGCGGTCAGGACCAGCGGCGTGGACAGCGCCGGCTCGCCGACATCGTCGCGCGGCTTGGGGATGACGTTCACCGTCATCCGGCCCTTCTTCTCGTCGGCGCTGATGGTGAGCGTCAGCGTCGCGCCGAGCGCCAGTTCATATAGCTCCTTGAACATGGACATGGTTGGGTATCTCCGTCGTGAGGGGTGCCTCTGAAATCCATCGTATGAGGCTCCCCCGCGTTGTCTAGGCTGCGGCCTCGATGGCGTCGGCGCTGTCGCTCTGCGCTCCCGCCGGCGTTGGCGCGCCATTCGCCGTCGAGCTGTCGTCACTGCAGAAGCGGTACTTGCGGCGCGGATAGCGCAGCGCCTTGGGCACCGCTCCGGCGTACTCGAAGCCCTCGACGTTCAGCAGCGCGTCGATGAACTTCGCCTTGGTCCCCGCCCGCGCCTTCTTGAACGCCGAGTCCCCCATCGCCTTGCGCAGCTTGAGCTCGTCGGCAAGGCTTTCCAGTTCGCTCACCGTCAGCAGTTCCAGGTACTCGGCGCACAGCTTGAAGTGCCGCGCCTCGTCCACTTCGAGGTAGTTCAGCAGCACTTCGAGGTCGGACTGGCTGACGCCGTAGGCGGCAGAAGCGGTCACTGCCTGCACGATGGCCGGCAACTTCGCCAGGTCGAAGTTGTCCGCCAACTCCAGCGCCCCCTTGAAGCCGTTGGTGCCGAACTTCGCCGTGGCCAGCTTGGACGCCGCCTCGGTGAACTTCAGGGGGTTGAACGCTTGCATGCTGCTCGACGCGATCAGCGCAGCGAGCACCCGATGGTTGCGCGATGGGTCCGCCATGAGGCGGTTGGCCACCCAGGTCCGCCAGCGTTCGGTGCGGTACTGCGCGACTCGCGCG
>Ga0268299_1003275_pt1 | contig 15489 bp, 16 predicted proteins | sample NOBtaG_FD_193484 | JGI IMG/M metagenome (GOLD analysis project Ga0268299, IMG submission 193484) | Activated sludge microbial communities from bioreactor in Nijmegen, Gelderland, Netherland - NOB reactor | ecosystem: Engineered > Bioreactor > Aerobic > Activated sludge | place: Netherlands...
TACAAAAATCGAAGCTGTCAGCGAAATAATGAAAAAACAAGCGCCTACCGCCGGATTCTGCACGTCCTCGATTTCATGCGTCAGCTTGGCGGGCGGCAGACCCAACCACCACATGATGAGAATACTCACGCCTTGCGAGACGATCACGGCAAATGTCGCCCAAAGTAACGATGACCCCACCAGACTCAGAAACGAGCTATTGGCTTCCTCTGGATCAACGACGTTTTGAGCCAGCGCCGAATTAAACGTGAGCAGCAAAATAACGCAAAGAACGCAGAGACTAATTTTCCGCATTTCACAATCCTTATAAAAGGTGTTTGATTTATGGGGTTTTATTATAGTTCAGGCCGTCGAAAACTGACAATGAACGGACACACCATACCCGTTTGCGCTGGGGATAGATATGCAGGGTACGCCACTCCATTTTCGAGTCAGTAACGTTTGTCCATTCGATTCGGGTGATCGGTGTCTGACCGTGTATCCGGGGAAATTGCAGCTCCAGGCTGCTGCCCGCCGTTCCGCCGCTGACATCGGCAAGATCGCCTTGCCTAAGCTGCTCGAACTCAACCGACACTTCGTATCCAGGCTGCCGAAAATGGTGCGCCATTAAATCGCCAAATCGGTGATGGTGAAAACATAAGCGCGGCGGAATATCGACACAGGCGAGAATCTCGCTCAACACGGGTCGATCATCCCGCAGAATCACCACGAAATGGCTCTCGCCAATGATGCAAAACTGCACCTTCCATGCCTCGGTAACAAGCGTTTCCTGCTTCAACACCGTGAGGGGTAAATGATGTAAACCCGCGACAACACCCAGCGTCAAATTACGGGGATTTTGATAAATAGCCTGAATCAAATTATGCAGTCTTTACAGTTATGAATATCCATGCAGGAGATTATGGCCTACGAACGCAAAATCTCAAACAATCGGCTTCATCCCGCTCAATTCATAGACGACGGCTTTTTGCTGGCGGCCTTTGATTTTGAGTTCGCCCAGCGCGCGCGCCTGGACGATGCTGCCCAGCCGTTTGACGATAATTTCTTCGACCAGGATTTGCCCCGGCGCAGCATTTTCCTGAAGCCGCTTGGAGAGATTGACCACATCGCCAATCGCCGTGTAGTTCATGGCGCGTTCCGTGCCGATATAGCCGACTACCGCTTCGCCCACATGAACGCCAACGCTGTAGGATAGGCCATCCCCGCGACGATCACTCATTTCTTTCGCCGCGCGCAGCAGAGCCAGAGCCGCGTCCGCCGCCCGCTGAATGTGATCGGGCTGCTCGGCAGGCGCATTAAAAATCGCCATCAAGCCGTCGCCGAAAAATTTGTCGAGTGTCCCACCCCACCCCATGATAACCTCGGCAGCAAGGCTCAGATAATCGTTGAGCATTTCGACGACTTTTTCCGGCGGCGCGTTCTCGCTCCACGTCGTATAGCCGCGAATGTCGGCAAATAAAACGCTGATTTCCTGGCGTCTGCCGCCCAGTGTTGGTGCTTCCGACTGTGACAGCACGCGGTCAACCACCGACGGCGCGACAAAGCGCTCGAATGTGCCGCGTATACGCGCGTTTTCGCTTTCTTTGGCGGTGCGCAGCGCTTCATAATTGCGCGAATTTTCAATCGCAATCGACGCGTAGTCGGTTAAGGTGCTGAGAAGCGCCGAATCATGCTTGGTAAAAACATGCCCGCTGCGGGATGTGTTGCTCACACCCAACACGCCCATGACCTCGTTGTGAAACACCAGCGGCGCATAGGCAATCGACAGCGGCCCATCGGGGTTGTTAAGCTGCTCCGGTGTCAGCAAAATCGGCTGCCCAGTTTCCAACACCTGCATCGCGATTCGATCATTGATTTCCAGATTGGCGGGCTTGGCGTGAGAATCTTTCTGGCGCTTCAACGCGCGGCAAATGAGTTGAGAATCGCGCACCAGATAAATATGTCCGGACTCGGCCTGTGTCACCTGCGCAGCCGCATCGACAATGCGCGGCAGCAGTTCATCCATATTGAGCGTCGCCGTCACCGATTTGCCGACACCATAAAGCACGTTCAATTCCTGCACACGAGCCAGCAGTTCGCGGTTTGCCTGGATAACACGCTCGGTCAGAGCTTCCTTTTCGCGCCGCAGACGCACTTCGGTCAGGCTGCGATTGATCGAGTCCAGCATTTCCTCAACCGAAAACGGCTTCTTCAAATAATCGCGAACGCCGAGGCGGTAAACCTCAATCGCAATTTCTTCCGAGCCATGAAAGGTCATCAGGATAACCGGTATATCAACGCCCCGCGCCGATAAATTCTGCAACACTTCGATACCATTCATGCGCGGCATCTGTAAGTCAAGCAAAATCAGGTCTGGCCGGAGTTGAAGCGCCATATCCAGGCCTTCTTTGCCGTCCTTTGCCACCATTGGAACAAAACCGTTGGGTTCAAGGACGTATTCCACGATAAACTCGCGATTTTCGCGGCCATCATCAACTACTAAAATTCGTTCGCCTGCCAAATTGCGCCTCGTTTGCTGGGTTTCACGCTTTTATTACCTTACAATATTAAACCATATACCACTTGCAGATAACAAAAAAGTCAGAAAATTTGTAAAGTCAAACGAACAATTAAAATACAATTGCTCGCAGCCTCACATAGGTCTATAATTCCTATCGCTTATTCAAATACGAGTTTGAGCCTTGCAAGATTCATCCCAAGCTACACACGCTCGACCAGGCTTACGCCGGACGGGTTTCCTCCGAGAAGTTCTGGATACGGTAATCCTGGTGATCGCCATCTATGGCCTGGTAAACCTCTCCAGCGCCCGATACATGGTGCAGGGTAAAAGCATGTATCCGAACTTCGACGATAATCAAGTATTATACGTCAGCCGCTTAAATTACTTATTGTGGCAGCCAGAATATCGTGACATTGTTGTTTTTCACTTCCCAGATAACCCTGAAGAAGATTATATCAAGCGAGTCATCGGTTTGCCTGGAGATACTGTCGAGATTCGCGATGCGCACGTATACGTCAACAATGAAGAATTGGATGAGCCTTACATCAATGAGCCTTGCCTGCCGGATCGCTGTCAGGATAGCATCTGGAGACTGGGTGGCGATGAGTATTTTATGATGGGCGATAACCGGAATCACAGCAGCGACTCACGTTATTTTGGGCCAGTCAAGCGAAAATTTATTGTAGGCGAAGTGTTAGTTCGCTACTGGCCTCCGCAAGCCTGGGGAATCGTCACCCAAATTGGCTTTCAAGGCAATACCGCTCAATAGGAGATTTATTTTCATGGTCAATCAAGCCGCAATGTCCCGCCGTCCCAACCTGCGACGCCGGGGTTTCATGTACGAAATTCTGGAAACGCTGGTGTTGATTATCGCAATTTATGCGCTGGTAGACCTGGCAAGCGCGCGTTTTTACGTGGATGGCCCCAGCATGGAGCCGAGCTTCGTCACCGGGCAGCGGGTGATCGTCAGCCGAGTCAATTATTTGCTTGGACAGCCCGAACGCGGCGAAATCATCGTCTTTGATTCGCCAGACCGTCCCACTATCGACCCACCGCTCATCAAACGCCTGATCGGAATGCCGGGGGAAACCGTGGAAATCCGCGATTCGCTGGTCTATATCAATGGTGTACAGCTTGACGAGCCTTATATCAATGAGCCTTGCACCCGCAATTGCGAAGACCGAACCTGGGAATTGGGACCCGACGAATATTTTGTCATGGGCGACAATCGCAACCGCAGCCGCGATTCGCGCTCCTTCGGGCCAGTCAAACACAGTCACTTGATCGGCGAGGCGCTCGTCCGCTATTGGCCTCCCGCCGATTGGGGATTACTTTACAAGTATCATTTCCCTGCCAACTCACTTACAGAAGGAAATTAGACTTATGGCAGTCGATTTACGCAGCTACGTTTTTCTGGACAGCCTTCAACCGCAGCACGCCGCTTTTCTTGGCACCGTCGCCAGGGGGTTCTTGCCGCTTCCTGGCGATGCCTCGCTCTGGATCGAAATTTCACCAGGGATCGAAATCAACCGTATCACGGATATTGCGCTGAAGTCCACCAATGTGCGCCCCGCGATGCAAATTGTCGAGCGCCTCTATGGACTGCTCGAAGTCCATTCCAGCAGCCAATCCGAGACGCGCGCTGCCGGAGAAGCCATTCTGGAAGCGCTCGAAGTCAAGGAGCAGGATCGCATCAAACCGCGCATCATTTCCAGCCAGATCATTCGTAATATTGACGCCCACCAGACCCAGCTTATCAACCGTTTGCGGCATGGTCAGATGATCCTGGCAGGCCAAACGCTGTATGTACTGGAAGTTGAACCCGCTGGATATGCGGCGCTGGCAGCTAATGAAGCCGAAAAAGCCGCTGAGATCAATATTCTGGAAGTGCAGGCCTTCGGCAGCTTTGGACGTATTTACCTCGGCGGCTCCGAACGTGACATTATGGCGGGTTATGGCGCGGCGCTGTCAGCGATTGAGGGCGTTACCGGGCGTGAAAACCCGGCTGGGCGTAAAGAATAATGTTCATCGGTGAAGTTATTGGCACGGTGATTGCCAGCCGCAAAACCGATAATATGGACGGTTTGCCCCTGCGAATCGTCCGCAAAATTGCTGTGGACACCACCCCCAGCGATACTTATCTGGTCGCTGTCGATGTGGTTGGCGCGGCGAATGGTGAACGGGTGCTGGTTGCTTCCGGCAGCCCTGCCCGCCAAACCCACCTGACGGATGCCCGCCCCTGCGACGCGGTCATCATGGCGATTGTGGATACATGGCAGACGGGTCATCACGTCCATTATGCAAAGTCCGAGGTCGATTAAAAAGTTGGTAAAAAAATACCATTTCTTTATATTACAATCCACTTGCCAAACGCGGAGAATGATATACTCAAAAGAGAAACGGCTGATCGATTGGATGCGAATAGTCGCTTTGAGCAAAGTTCATGCAAATACTGTAAAATTGCAATCATTGGGCGGTACTGAGGCTAGAAGGGCATAGGGCCGATAGCATGGATGGCCGTATTCTTGTCATAGAAGATAATATGGATAACATGACGCTCATCGCGGACGTGTTACTCTCGTTAAATTATAAAGTCATTCAGGCAACGGATGGTGAGCAAGGCGTTCAAAAAGCCATTTCTGAACGGCCTGATTTGATTCTCATGGATTTATCGCTCCCTCGGCTGGACGGCTGGAAAGCAACCCGCCAGATTAAAGCGAATTCCGAACTTCGTCAGATTCCAATTATTGCCCTGACGGCTCACGCCATGATCGGTGATCGTGAGCGGGCGCTGGAGGCAGGCTGTGATGATTATCTGCCCAAGCCGATTAACCTGCGCGACCTGGCAAGCAAATTGGAGAAGCATCTTAAAGGGACATCAACTTGAAAGTTCTGGTGGCAGACGATAACCCGGATACACGACAGCTCATCAAGGATATTGTGCTGGCAACAGGCCACGAAGTCATTACCGCCTACGATGGGCCAAACGCGCTGCGCACCGCCCAGACTCAGATGCCCGATCTGGTCATTCTGGATGTGAATATGCCAGGCATGACCGGCTTTGATGTCTGCGCCCAGCTCAAATCCGACGAAAAAACCAACTTCATCCCGATTCTGATACTGACCGCTTTAAGTGATGTCGAGCATCGCGTTTTTGGGCTGGATCAAGGCGCAGACGATTACCTGGGTAAACCATTTAACCCGCGCGAACTGATGGCTCGTGTGGAAACACGCCTGCGCGCCAAATCGGAATCAGACGAACTGCGTGAAACTCAACAGGTCATCCGCAAGACATTTGAACGATTTGTCGCGCCATCTGTCGTTCAGCAGCTTCTTCAAAATCCAACTCAGGTCAAATTGGGTGGCAAATTACAGGAAGTCACGGTAATGTTCGCGGATATGGAAGGATTCACAGCACTTTCAGAGCGGACAGACCCCGAAGCCCTGTTGAGCATCCTCAACGAGTATCATTCGCTCGTTGTCAGCATGATTCAGCAGAGTCACGGAACAGTCGATAAATTTATTGGCGATGGCGTGATGGCTCTCTTTAATACCCCGCTGCCGCAGGAGGATCACGCGCTCTACGCAGTCGAAACAGCACTGACCGTGCGCGCGGCGCTCAACGATTTTCATCAGCGTTTTGAGCCGCAGCATCGTATGGGTATCAATGTTGGCATTCATACGGGCAAGGCAGTGGTCGGTAATGTCGGCACCGCTGACATTATGGATTTTACGGCTGTGGGAGATACCGTGAATATCGCCTCACGATTGCAAGGGTTATGCACCAACAGCCAGATTTTGATCAGCAGCCAGACGTATGAAATGGTACGGGAACGCATCGTCGTTCGGCCTATCGGACATCTCAACGTCAAAAATCGCACCGAGGCAGTGATGACCTACGAAGTGCTAGATTGGAGTTAAACAGGTGAGCGAACACCTGGTTCTAGTCGGAAAACCATCGCCAGAAGCGCTTGAACCTATGGGGATCAAGCTGGAAGAGTTGGGGTATACGCTACACGTCGTCTCAAGTTCCGGCGAGGCGCTCAAGCTGACCCAAATGGTCAATCCTGTGGCGACACTGGTCGATATTTCTATGCCTGAGATCAATGGAATCCAGGTGTGCAGCGCCATTAAGACTTCTAACCATTTAATGCCTGTGGTAGCCCTCAACCATAATGAAATTGGGCTGCGCAAGGCGGCTTTAGCGGTTGGGGCTGACCTGGTTATGGATTACCCCATCAATTGGGTCGATCTCAAAACTTGGTTAAGCGCGCCACGTGCTAAAAATGGCAGCCTCGCGGCAATTGGCCCGTTTTTGGGTACTTCAAAGGCCGATTCGCTGGGTGCGGCATCGCTGCTGGCGCACGACTTAAAAAGTCCGATCAGTATCATCATCAGCAGCCTGGAAGTCTTGCTGGGATTGTATGAAGAAGATAATTTGCCGGAATCGACAGTGCGCCTGCTGCGGGGCGCGCTCCATGCTGCCTATCGCCAGATGTATATGGTCAGCGATTTGATCGATCTGGCACGTTTGGAACTCGACAATTACGAGTTACAATTAGAGGAACTGGATATGGTGCAGCTCATCCGTGATGGTCTGGCAAACGAGTCCTATGCGCTGACCATCAAGGGGTTGCAAATCGAAACTGATCTCCCGCAAACACCCCTCCTGGTCAAGGCGGATCGTGACCTGATGAAACGGGTAGTCAGCGCGCTGGTGGAGAGTGTGATTAAGTTTACCGTGCGAGAAGATCGCTTGTGGGTCAAAGCCGGGATCGAAAACAACCATGTAACGGTGCGTTTTAGCGACACAGGCCGCACCATCCAGGCGGGTTTTGAGCAAGAGATTATGCGGCGCGCACCTCAGTGGGAACGTCGCCAGGGCGGTACACGGACAAGCGTCGCGATGGCGCTTCCATTTATTTATGCGGTTGCACAAGCCCATAATGGCGATTTTACGGCCCAGAGCGATTTCGAAAAAGAAATAACCACGTTCACACTCACTCTGCCGCTTTAAACAAAGGCGGAAAAAACATGACCGAACCCCAAAATATGGATGACGCACAGATTAATCGCATCATCCAATATGTAATGCGCGAAATTAGCGAACCTGATCTGACTCAAGCCCATGCCCCAGCCACAACTCCGGTCAGTTATACCGCTGGACAGCAAGACGGCATCTTCCCTGACCCTGACAGCGCGGTGAACGCGGCGCTGAGCGCTTATGAAGAACTGAGCGCTATGCCGCTGGAACGCCGGAAACACATCATCGAGGCCATGCGCGCAGCCGCCCGCCAACATGCGATGGTTCTGGCACAGTTTGCCGTCGAAGAAACAAGCATGGGGCGCGCCGAGGATAAAGTTCAAAAAAATTTGCTCACCGCGAACAAAACGCCAGGGCCGGAATATCTGGATACGATGGCCTGGAGCGGTGACGGCGGCCTGACGATTACCGAATACGCGCCTTATGGGGTCATTGCAGCCATCACGCCGACGACGAACCCGACCAGCACCGTCATTAACAACAGCATCAGCATGGTCAGCGCAGGCAACGCGGTTGTTTTCAACGCCCACCCCAGTGCCAAACACTGTACAGCCTATACGATTCAAATTCTCAATCGCGCGATTCAAAGTGCAGGCGGGCCAGCTAATCTACTCACAGGCGTGATGGAACCGACGATTGAATCTGCCCAGGCGCTTATGGTACACAAAAAAGTGCGCCTCCTCGCGGTGACGGGCGGTATTGGGGTCGTGCGTCAGGCCATGCAAAGCGGTAAACGTGCCGTTTGCGCCGGGCCGGGTAATCCCCCTGTCGTCGTGGACGAAACTGCCGATATTGAGCAGGCTGGGCGCGATGTGGTACGCGGCGGCAGCTTTGATAATAATCTGGTCTGCGTGACCGAAAAAACCTGCATCGTTGTCGAATCCGTCTCCAACGATCTCGTCGAGGCAATGACACGTCACGGCGGTTATTTGATAACCTCCTGGCAGCTACGCCGTCTGATGAAATCGATCTTTACGGAAGATCGCGGCCCCGGCAAACCAGGCCTCATGAACAAAGAATTTATTGGTCAAAATGCCAGCGTTTTACTTAAAGAAATCGGTATTAATGTTGGCAGCGAAGTGAGACAAATCGTGGCAGTGGTCGAGCCAGATCACCAACTGATCTGGTCAGAGCAGATGATGCCGATCATGCCTGTCGTGCCAATGCCGAATGTGGATACAGCGATTGACCTGGCTATCGAATCCGAGCATGGTTTTCGCCATACCGCCATCATGCACAGCAAAAATTTGGATAATCTGAGCCGGATGGCGCGCGAAATCGACTGCTCAATTTTTGTTAAAAATGGACCATGCTTCGCAGGGTTAGGCTGGGGTGGCGAAGGCTTCACATCCTTTACGATTGCCAGCCCTACGGGAGAAGGTATGACCACCTGCCGCAGCTTTAGCCGTTTGCGCCGCTGCACGCTCAAAGACAGCTTCCGCATCGTTTAATGATGAGCGACTCACCTCCTCAATCGCTGGTCATCGACCCCGCCTTAGCGCTGCTGGAATTTAGCAGCATCGCCGCTGGGATTCAATCCGCCGACGCGATGGTGAAACGCGCGACACTGGATGTCATCCACGCTGGCACGGTGCAGCCAGGGCGTTTCCTGGTATTGATTGGCGGAGAAGTCGCGGAAGTTGAAGAAGCGCTTAAAGCAGGCCTGACGACTGCGCCAGATACCCTTATCGATCATATTTTTCTACCGGGCGTTCATGCCGATGTCGTCCAGGCATTAGCGGGATCACGCGATGTTCAAAATTTAGACGGCGCGCTAGGGGTGGTCGAGACTCGCACCGTTCCGGCGGCGATCCACGCTGCTGATAAAGGTGTTAAGGGCGCGCAGGTCACTCTGATGGAAATCCGATTAGCGGATGGACTTGGCGGAAAAGGAATCGTCCTGTTTACGGGCGGCGTATCCGATGTTGAGGCCGCACTTGAAATAATTGATAGCGCGCTTCAAGAGAGCCAGAAAGTGCGTCAGGTTGTCATCGCTCAACTCCATAGCGATATTGCCAGCGTAATCCGAGGTACAACGCGCTTTGGCGCACAATTGGATTGGAAATAATGAACGAACAAGCGCTGCGTGAACAAATCTGCCACATTGGGCGGCTGATGCACGAGAATCACTATGTTGATGCCTCCAGTGGGAATATCAGTGCGCGGCTGGATGCAAACCGCATATTGGCGACACCCAGCGGCTTAGCAAAAGGTTTCATGTCGCCTGACCAATTGATTATTGTTGACATGAACGGCAATAAAGTTGGCCCTACAACATCAGCCAACCACGATCTGAAGCCAACCTCTGAGCTTCTCATGCACCTGGAATGCTATAAGCAGCGCAGCGATGTGCAGGGCGTTGTCCATGCCCACCCGCCTACGTCGGTTGCGTTGACAGTTGCTGGAATTGGCTTCGACTCTTGTGTGATCCCTGAAGCAATTGTGATTCTCGGTGTGATCCCGACGACACCCTACGCCACACCTGCAAGCGCCGAAAATCGCGATGCGATCCGCTATCTGATCCGCGAACATGATGCAATCATGCTGGCGTATCATGGTTCGTTAACTGTCGCGACCTCAGTCTGGGACGCCTATATGCGCCTGGAAAGCCTAGAGCATACGGCGAAAATTATGTTCATGGCGCACCAGCTTGGACGGGTGACTCCACTGCCCGCTAACCAGATTGAAAAGCTGATCGCGATGCGCGAAAAATTGGGTTTCGCCCGCCCTGGCGACGAGGAGCGCTTTCGCAAAGCCTACGGCCTGGCGCATTCTGACGAGATGGAAGATCGAATCCGCGAAATTGTGCGTCAAACCTTATCTGAATTTCTGTAAAATCGGCAAAGAAGTTCAAATCGTATCTTGACCCTGCTGCGTTTCGCTGGTAAACTCATCCTCATTAAGGCCCTATCGTCTAGCGGTCTAGGACGCTGCCCTTTCAAGGCAAAAACACGGGTTCGAGTCCCGTTAGGGCTAATATACGTACCTCCACTTGAAACAGAATTAGAACCATTTCCAGAGCCGCCATTGAAGCGGTTTTTTCATTTTACCCCCCATGTCATCCTCATAGAGCGCTGCCCGCATCACAATGAACGGGTCTCCATACCAATCCTTTGGGTTGATGCATTCTGGTCTCTATCCAGCAATCTTTGTACAATGATGCTCGACTCGTGCAACAATATCGTGCAAACCCAAATGGAGGAATGTTGTGGAAATAGACCTTTCTGGCAAAACCGCATTAGTCACCGGTGGAAATATCGGCATTGGAGCGGCAATATCCCGTAGCCTCGCAGAATGTGGTGTTCATGTAGCGTTGACGTATTACTCGCACCCTGACAGCGCTGACGAAACCTGTCAAGCAATCGCCAGTGCTGGCGGAACAGCGCGCGCCTATCAATTGGATGCAACCGACAGCGCGCAGGTCAACGAGGTAGTCGAACAAGTCGCCAATGACTTGAACGGTCACATAGACATTCTCATCAACAATGCCGGACATTTGGTTAAGCGGGTACAGGTTGAAGGTATGACAGACGAACACTGGCATAAAGTCATCGATGTGAACTTATCCAGTGCCTTCTACTGCACGCGCGCAGTCCTACCCTACATGAACAAAGGCAATGGACGGATCGTGAATATGTCTTCACTAGCCGGACGCAATGGGGGTGGTTATGGGACAGCACCCTATGCCGCATCCAAGGCGGCGGTGATTGGCTTGACACGTGCGTTGGCAAAGGAGTTTGCGCCACGTGGCATTACGGTAAATGCGCTCGCACCAGGGTTTATTGTTGACACACCGTTTCATGAGACGTTTACGGGAAAAGAAAATTATGACGGCATCGTTCAAAATATCCCGCTCAAGCGCGCTGGTATACCTGACGATGTGGCTGGGGCTGTCCTGTACTTTGTATCTGATCTCGGCGGTTGGGTTACAGGGCAGGTCGCAGAAATTAACGGCGGCGCGTGGTTCATTTAGCGTGGCTGGCTGTTGAAAAACTTTATAAAAGGCAGCTCAACGTTATTGCTGAAGCGATACAAACAATCGTTATTAATTAAATGCGATTGCTCGTATGGCTTCAGCCACTTCAGCCACCTCCCTTTCAGTATCTAGGATGTAACCTCCTGACCGCCAGCCACCGTCCCAAATATGCTGAAGAGTCCCGCTTGATCGAAGGTTAGCCATCTCCGGTGCTGAAACCGTGACCTGATATTCCTCACCACAATACTGACCGCTAATTTTGCTGCTGTCCAGCCTGTGGCACAGCCTCGGTATCAGCAGTCTAATTTACCTGTCGCAGGATTTAGATGGGTTTTTGAGTCTCCTTGGTCGATTCAGTGTGCATCTGGCACTGCTGATCTTTGGCCTGGCCTGCCTAATACCCTTGCTCCTCACTACCTCGGCCTCATTCCCGCACTCACGCGCCGTCTTACTCAGGTTTTTGAAGCCCAGGATCAATCCTGAACGTTTGAGTTCTGTGGCATTCAATCAGCACATAAACTGTTTATCAATGTTCATGATTCCTCCTAACACTCCGCCTGGGAAACAAAAAGCTAATTTTCGTGTGTCTCGGGGTATTTATGGCATTTCACAAGCACATCGCCAATCTGTATATCCGCAGGCACCACGCCTTTACAAATATCCATGACATCAGGACACCGACCTGCAAATCGACACCCCCGGCGGAGATATTCTTCTTGTTCGATTTCAGAAAGTGTGACCATGCTCGTCCAGCGTTTTTGGGGATCGGCTTGAGGGATAGAATCACGCAGGAGCTTTGAATATGGATGCCTGGGATTCATCAACACCTCCTCCACAGTCCCCATTTCAACAATGTTGCCGCGAAACATGATGGCGATACGGTCACTCACGTAATAAGCTGTCGCCAGATCATGGGTGATATAGAGAATGCTCACCCCCAATTCATCCCTGAGACGTTTGAACAAATTGACAATCGACATACGCAGAGAGGCATCGACCATTGAAACTGGCTCATCAGCGATAATCAATTTGGGGTCTGTTATCAGCGCCCTGGCAATCGAGATACGCTGGAGCTGCCCGCCAGAAAATTCATTGGGGTATTTCCCGGCAAATTCCTGATAAGTCAGGCCCACCAGTCGCAGTTTTTGATCGATCCGGTCAATCGCTTCCTTTTTTGACTTGCTCAGCCGAAAATTCCGCACGGTTTCGTGAAAGTATGAATCTACGGTACGCAGCGGGTTGAATGTGCTGAATGGATCCTGAAAAATGGCTTGGACGCCTTCCGTGAGCCAGGCCTTCTCCTTACGGGTCTGCGGTTTTCCGCTGTGAAGAATTTCCCCGGAGGTCGCTTCTTCAAACCCCAGGACAACCTTCGCCGTGGTCGTTTTTCCACAGCCGCTTTCCCCCGCTAGCGTGAAAATTTCGGCTGGTTTGATATAAAAGCTGATATGATCTACGGCTGTCAGGGTGATTCTGGCGATCACATTACCCTGGGAGTAGCGTTTAGACAGGTCATTTATCTCAAGCAGCTTATCCATTTGCTTCTTCTCCAATTAACCAGCAAGCCACTTTATGGTTTTCATCCACCTGAGTAAAGTCTGGCATTTTCTGACGACAGATTTCCTTAACATGCGGGCAGCGCGCGTGGAAGGGGCAGCCGTTGGGTAAGTCTGCCAGGGACGGAGGGCTGCCAGGCACGCTGTCGCGCATACTTTTATCCCCAAATTTGGGCAGCGAGTTGATTAAGAACTGGGTATAGGGATGCAGCGGTTGGGCAAAGATTTTTTCTGTGGTCGCCTCTTCAACAATCTTCCCGGCGTACATGATGCCGATTCGATCAGCGATATTGGCATGAACGCCCATATCGTGTGTGACCAGGATAATCGTATTTTTCAGAGTCTTTTGAATATCCTTCAACATCTGGATCACACCGCGCTGCACCACGACATCCAACGCAGTAGTGGGTTCATCACCAATCATGATGCGCGGATTCATCAAAGCAGCCAGGGCGATGGTTACGCGCTGGCGCATCCCCCCCGACAACTGGTGCGGATAGACATCAAGGACATTTTTGGGTAAGCCCAACTCCAGGATTCGCTTGTGAGCCAACTCAAAGATTTCTTCACGGCTTTGCCCTTTAACATGGCTGCCAATAAAATCCTCATATGTCCCTCTTATCTTGAGCACTGGATTAAAGACGCTCATCGAGCCTTGCGGAATATAGGAGATGTACTCCATGCGCAGTTTTCGCTTTTCTTCTGGGCTTATCGAGGTGACATCCACTTCGTCATATTTGATACGATAGTAAATTTTGCCGTCCATCAGGCGCAGCGGTGGCACAATCTCGTTGAAAAGCGCTTTTAACAGCGTACTCTTGCCGCAGCCACTTTCCCCCGCGATGCCGTAAATTTCGTCTTCATAAATCTGCATGTCCACGTCGTTAACGGCTTTGACAATCTTCTGGGTGCCTTGCATTTCCAGGACGTAGAACGCTTTAAGATGGTCAGTTCGTAGGATAATTTGTTTGTTTTCTGCCATGTCGGCGTCTCCACTAGGCTCCAACCCGCTGGACACGTGTGCGGGGATCGAGGTACTCACTGATGCTGACCGAGAGCCAGTAGAGAGCAATAAACATGAGGAGCGATAAGATCACTGGCGTTAAAATCCACCACCAGCGTCCCAATAGAATGGATTGGTAAAAAAGTGCCCAATTGAGCATCGTACCCAGGGTAGGAATATTAAGATTAACCAATCCAAGAATGGCAAGTGTGATCTCCAGCCCAATCGCCCATGACATATTATTGATTAAGGTCGAGAAGATCAACGGCATCGCGAAGGGTATATATTCATTCAATACAAGTTTGACTGTCCCCGTACCCGAAAGGACGGCGGTCATCGTGAACTCTCGCTCACGCAAGCTTAAAACCAATGAGCGGATCAAGCGTGCATCCCACGCCCAACCGAAGGCCGCCAACATCAGCCCTAAAGTCACCAGATTCATATGTTCCCGCACCAGCAGGGCTAACAAGACAAAGATCAGGAATAACGGTATAACCAGCAGGCTATCCCCCACGAACATCAGTACCCGGTCAATGGTTCCCCCTTTATATCCGGCAACCATGCCAACCAGAATAGCAATCGTCCTGGAAACCAGCCCTGAAACGAGGGAGATAATCAACGAATTACGCACAGCGAAAGTCGCCTGCCAAAAGATGTCCTGACCATTCGAATCGGTGCCAAGGAGGTATTCAGCCGATGGCTTCACATCTCTTGGGACAACATTCCATAAAGTAGGGTCATAAGGAGAAAACAGGGACAACAAAGCCATAATTACGATAACCACCAGCACGACAAAACTAAAACCAAAGCGATAATCTTTGAATAAATCTCTGAGGAGTTTCATGAAACGGGTTTCCTTATGTGTATCGCACTCTTGGATCAAACAAGGGATAGGTCAGGTCAACGACCAGAATTGCCGTTGTGATACCAACAATCGAAAGAATGGTGATCCCCATAATCAGGTTGTAATCTCCATTGACAATGGCCCTAAAAAGCAGCGTTCCCAGGCCGGGGTAACTAAATACAATCTCGGTAATCAATGCTCCGCTGAAGATTTGCCCCAGCGAGAGTGCCAGACCGGTGATTTGCGGTAGTAAGGCATTGCGAATGATATATCGGCCTACGATGCGGTCTTCGGTCACGCCACCCAGCTTGGCATACTGGACGAAACTTTCAGCATTGACGTTTTGTACCAGCAGTTTCATCGTCTGGAATACGACTGCCCCACCTAATACACTGAGCGAAAGTGCAGGCAGAAACGAATGCCAGAGGACATCTTTGATATAGTCCCACGTGAAACTGGGTATCGCGCCCAGTGAAGCCCCGCCTGTCAGAGGAAACCAGCGCACGACATAAGCAAAAAGCAGGAGTAATGCAAATGCGAAGATGTAGTAGGGCAGCGGGCGGATC
>Ga0268299_1003276_pt1 | contig 15489 bp, 13 predicted proteins | sample NOBtaG_FD_193484 | JGI IMG/M metagenome (GOLD analysis project Ga0268299, IMG submission 193484) | Activated sludge microbial communities from bioreactor in Nijmegen, Gelderland, Netherland - NOB reactor | ecosystem: Engineered > Bioreactor > Aerobic > Activated sludge | place: Netherlands...
GGACCTCGACTACGCCGAGGATTCCGGCGCCGAGACCGACATGAACGTGGTCATGAACGAGGCGGGCCAGTTCATCGAGGTGCAGGGAACGGCGGAAGGCCATGCGTTCCGGCGGGAGGAACTCAACAACCTCCTCGACCTCGCCGTGACGGGCATCCGCGGCATCATGCAGGCGCAGAACGCCGCCGTGGCCGATGCCCTGGCTGCCGGTGCAAAGCGTCGCCACTGAGGTCGTCCTCGCCAGCGGCAACGCCGGCAAGGTCAGGGAGTTCCAGGACCTGCTCGGCGCGCATTGGCGGGTCCGTCCCCAGGCGGAGTTCGGCGTCGCGCCGGTGGCAGAGACGGGCGATACCTTCCTGGCCAATGCCCTCCTGAAGGCGCGTCACGCCGCTGCGCACACGGGGCTGCCGGCGCTGGCCGATGACTCCGGTCTCGAGGTCGACGCCCTCGGCGGCGACCCGGGGGTGAGGTCGGCGCGCTACGCCGGCCCGGCGGCGGATGACGCCGCCAACAACCGGAAGCTGCTCGCGGCCCTGGTCGGCGTGCCGGATGCAGGGCGCACGGCGCGCTTCCGCTGCGTGCTCGTCTGGGTGGACGGTCCGGCGGACCCGTCGCCCGTGATCGCGGAAGGCACCTGGCCGGGCCGGATCCTGCCTGCGCCCCGGGGCCAGGGCGGCTTTGGCTACGATCCGGTGTTCCTGGACCCCGGGTCCGGCCTCTCGGCCGCGGAACTGGCAACCGCAGCCAAGAATGTCCGCAGTCACCGGGGCCAGGCGCTGGCCCGGTTGCGGCTCTTGCTGGCCGGCCGGCGCGGTCCGGGGTAGCGGGCTTTATGCACAAGCCGGGGCGGGCCGCGAAATATCAGGTAGATAGCGCGCGCTTATTAAGTTGAATGCGCGGGTATTGATCTTAAACGCTTGATCCACAAAGCGTTGATTGCTTGGCTAAAACTTCACCAACATTACAGACAGGCTCTCCAGGAGGGATTTAATCCGACCTTGAGAGGGCTCTTCCACAGACTTATCCACAGAAGTTGTGGATAAGTCAGCCCCCGCCTGGCACCTTGCGGCCCCGCGACCTTCTGGCTATCCTTCCGGCCCCCCGGACTGGGCACCCGAAGAACCGGCGTACGCCGCACGGATGCTGCAACCGGCCAACGCTCCCCCACCACTGCCTCCTGACGGTGACTGTGCATGAAAGCCGATATCCATCCCGCCTACGCCGACGTCAAAGTCACCTGCAGTTGTGGCAATGAATTCGTGACCCGTTCGACCCTCGGTCGCGACCTGCACGTGGAAGTCTGCTCGTCCTGTCATCCGTTCTACACGGGCAAGCAGAAGATGCTCGACACCGCCGGCCGGGTCGACAAGTTCCGCCGCAAGTACAGCCGGCCGGAATAGCGCTTTCTCAAGACTTCCCCGCTGTCGCCGGAACGTGATCCGGACCGGTGCGCTGCGTCGGCGCCTTCCCTATAATGTGGAATTCAGTTGGCCCGCACGCAGCCGGATACGATCATGAGCGACGCGAAGAAGGACGGACGCACCTACACGGTGACGGACAAGGCCTCGGGCAAGAGTTTCGAGCTCCAGTCCCGGACCGGCACCACGGGGCCCGACGTGGTGGACATCCGCAACCTTTTCACGAGCCAGGGGCTCTTCACCTACGACCCCGGCTACGGCTCCACTGCCAGCTGCGAGAGCAAGATCACCTACATTGACGGCGACGCGGGCGTCCTCATGTACCGCGGTTACCCGGTGGAGCAGCTTGCCGCCAAGAGTTCCTTCATCGAGGTGGCCTGGCTGCTCCTGTACGGCGACCTGCCGACCCAGCCCCAGCTCGTGGAGTTCGATCGCACGATCCGCACCCACACGATGCTGAACGAGACGATCCTCCGGCTGTTCAACGGCTTTCACCACGACGCCCATCCGATGGCCATGGTTGCGGGCGTGGTGGCCTCGATGTCGGCCTTCTATCACGACACCACGGACATCCTGAATCCGCGGCATCGGGACATCTTCGCCCACCGCATCATCGCCAAGCTGCCCACGATCGCGGCCGCTGCGTACAAGCACTCGCTCGGCCAGCCGTTCACGTACCCGCGGAACGACCTGGGCTACTGTTCGAACCTCCTGCACATGTTCTTCGCCGTGCCTGCCGAGCCCTACCACGTGGACCCGGTGGCGGCGGAGGCGATCGACCTGCTCTTCATCCTGCATGCCGATCACGAGCAGAACTGCAGCACTTCCACCGTCCGCATGGCCGGCAGCTCCGGCACCAATCCATATTCGGCCATTTCCGCCGGGATCTCCGCGCTCTGGGGCCCGGCCCACGGCGGTGCCAACGAAGCAGTGCTGAACATGCTGGAGGAGATCGGCACGTCCGCGAACATCCCCAAGTTCATTGCCAAGGCAAAGGACAAGGACGATCCGTTCCGCCTGATGGGCTTTGGCCACCGCGTCTACAAGAACTACGACCCGCGGGCGACGATCATCCGGGAAACGTGCCACAAGGTTCTGGCGCGCCTCGGCGGCAACCAGCCGTTGTTCGAACTGGCGCTCCGGCTCGAGGAGATCGCGCTCAAGGATCCCTATTTCGTCGAGAAGAAGCTCTACCCCAACGTGGACTTCTACTCCGGGATCATCTACCGCGCCCTCGGCATTCCCAAGTCGATGTACACGGTGATGTTCGCGATCGCGCGCACCGTCGGCTGGGTCGCCCACTGGACCGAGATGATCACCGACCCGGACGGCCGCATTGGCCGTCCCCGACAGCTCTACACCGGGCCGACTTCCCGCAACTACGTCGACGTCGCCAAGCGCTGACGCGTGGGAGCGCCTTCAGGCGCGATCAGCAGGGATCGCGCCTGAAGGCGCTCCCACGGCTCGTTAGCGCTTCAGCAGCTCCGCCACCTCTCTCAGGCCGGCGCGCCGCATCGGGCGTCCATCGATCGGGCTCAGCGGCGAATGCCCGCGATATCGCAGCGGAAACACCACGATCGAGAAATCACAGTCGTGAGCCGAGAACCGGTATCCCGGGAACTGCTCGGCCTCATCCCGGCGCAGGCGAAGCCGACGGCTCACGCCCCGATGGCCGATCCCCAGCGCCTCCAGCGCTTCGCCCACCGACTCGACCGTGTCGCTGAACAGGTGGAGGTCCACGGCCGAGTGCTGCGTGGGATTGCCGCTGAGCACGTCGCCCACCAGCCGGGGGTGGAACTCGGCAAGGCCTCGCATCACTTCGAGGGCTGCGTTGCGCAGCCTCTCCAGCAGTGCCGGCTGGTCCGCACCATGGAAGATGCGGGTCCGCTCGGCCAGGGCCGCCTCGATCTCCACGTTGTCGGGTAGTGGTGCGTTCCGGCCAAGACCCAGGCGTTCGGCTGCCTTCGACTTGGCGGCGCGGAAGTCGGTCAGGCCTTCTTCCTGGATGATGCGCGCGGCCTCCACCGCCACCGCCATCCGCCGGTGATCGGGTCCGGCGGGGCGCCGTTGGTCCGGCGGGCGTGACCTGCCGCCCCGTCGGCCTTCAGAAGATCTCATTGCTGTCGGCTGCCGGCGCGCCGGGAAGGGCTGCGCTGACGCCGTCGGCCGAGTCCGTTCCAAGATTTGCCAGGTCCGATTCCCGGAACAGCTCGAAAGTCGCGTCCGGCGTGCCCGCCAGTGCAAGCAACCCCGTGGACGCCGAAATTCGCGCCGTCACGATTCCAGGCGGCCGGGGTAACGGCGACTCCGGCACGCCCTTCAGGGCCTCCGCCATGAAGTAGATCCACATCGGCAGCGCGGTGCGGCTGCCCTCTTCGCGCGCGCCCAGCGTGCGTTCCTGGTCGAAGCCCACCCAGGCAGTGGCCACCAGTTCCTGGTTGAAGCCGCTGAACCAGGCATCCCTGCGGTCATTCGACGTACCGGTCTTCCCGGCCAGATCCGAGCGGCCGAGGGCCAGTGCCCGCCGGCCGGTGCCCCGCCGGATCACGTCCCGCATCATGTCGTACATCAGGTAGCCGTTCTCGGCGCTGATGATCCGCGGCGCACGGGATTCGCCCGACAGGAACTCCGGGGTTTCGTCGACGCCGGGCCGCCAGTCCGTGGCCTGCGCAATCATCTCGGCAGCGTCCCGATAGGCAGGAATCTCCTGCCCGGGCCATGCCCGCGGCAGGTCGGGCGCCGGCGGCTCGTCGACCGGTGGCGCGCTGGCAACGGGCCCTTCTGCCTCGGCTGGCGGCTTGGCTTCCCCAAGCCATTGCTCCGTACAGTCCGTGCAGACGAGACGGGTCGGTGCCTCGAAGACCACCGCGCCGCGGGTGTCCTCGATGCGTTCGACCAGGTAGGGGTCCACCCGGTGGCCGCCATTGGCGAACCCGGCGAACCCGGCGGCCATGTCGCGGGGCGCCGCCGCGCCGCTGCCGAGCACCATGGTGGGATTCCGGGGCATGGCGCTCTCGGGCAGACCGAAGGGCTTGATGTGCCGGATGGCGCGGTTGATGCCCGTCCTCAGCAGGACACGTATGGATACCAGGTTCAGGGACTGGACCAGCCCCTCCCGGAAGCGGGTGGGTCCGTAGAACCGGCCAGTGTTGTTCTCGGGGCGCCAGACCTCCTCGTTGGGGCCGGCGTTCTCGAACACGATCGGCGCGTCATTGATCACCGTCGCCGGCGAAAAGCCATGCTCGAGGGCGGCTGAATAGACGAAAGGCTTGAACGACGAACCGGGCTGGCGCTTGGCCTGGACCGCCCGGTTGAACTTGCTGGCGAAGAAGTCGTAGCCGCCCGACAGGGCCACCGTGGCCCCGTCCTTCGGGTCGAGCGCCACCAGCGCGCCCTGGACGGCCGGCAACTGGGCGAGCAGCCAGCCCCTGTTCACCGTGCGCAGCACGTAGACCACATCGCCCACGGCAACCATGTCGGCCGCCCGCGCGGGGGCAGGGCCGACCGTGTCGTCGTCGACGAAGGCCCGCCACCGCAGCCCGGTCCAGGGCAGGGTCACCGGACCGATGTCGTGCACGAAGACGGCTGCCGAATTGTCGGTGCCGAGGCCCGTGACCACGGCAGGCAACAGGTCCGGGTGCACCGGATACGGATCGAGCAACCGCTGGAGCGCAGCCTCTCCCGGCAGCGCGGGATCGAGGCGGCCCAGCACGTCCCGTTCGAGGGGACCCCGGTAGCCATGGCGCCGGTCGTACTCCAGCAAGGTGGTCCGCAACGCGCGATCGGCCGCCCCCTGCAGCCGGCTGTCGATGGTCGTGGTCACCCTGAAGCCTTCGCTGGTCGCGCCGGGCCCGAAGCGCCCCACCATTTCCGCCCGCACCATCTCCGCGATGTAGGGGGCGTCGAGCTCCACGGCCGGGCCGTGCAGCCTCGATTCCACCGGTGACGCCAGGGCGGCTTCGTAGGTCGGCTCGTCGATGAACTCCAGTTCCAGCATGCGACGGAGCACGTAGGCCCGCCGCTCCCCGGCCCGTTCAGGATCCGACACGGGATTCAGCTGGGAGGGCGCCTTGGGAATGCCGGCCAGCAGGGCAGCTTCCGCCACCGTGAGCTGGTTCAGCCCCTTGCCGAAGTACACTTCGGCGGCCGCGGCGATGCCGTAGGCCCGCTGGCCGAGGAAGATCTTGTTCAGGTACAGGGCGAGGATGTCTTCCTTGCTGAAGGCCTGTTCGATCTGGAGCGCGAGCAGGATTTCCTTGGCCTTGCGGACGAAGGTCCGCTCCGGCGTGAGGAAGTACGCGCGCGCCAGCTGCTGCGTGATGGTGCTGCCCCCCTGGGAGCGCTCCCCGGTGAGCATGAAGTTGATGCCCGCGCGGACCACGCCCTGGTAGTCGAAGCCGGGATGTTCGAAGAAGCGGTCGTCCTCGGCCGCGAGCACGGCATCGACCAGGACTTGCGGGATGTCCACGTAGCGCACCGGTATCCGGCGGAATTCCCCCAGCTGCGCAATGAGACGGCCGTCACGGGAATAGATCCGCAGGGGCATCTGCAGGGGCACATCCTGCATGCTGGCGACAGAGGGGAGGCCCGGAGACAGGAAATACCAAGCGCCGGCCCCCGCGCCCCCCAGAGCTATCAGGAGGGTCAGCGCGACGCCGAGCAGCCCCAGAAATGCCCGGATGAGTAATTTCATCGAAGAAGCGGGAAAGGTACCTTGCGCGCCCCAAGGCGATTATGCATATTGGCTGCGGTTTTTGGGCAAACCTACTGAAAGGTGGGGACGCAAAGCCACCGGTCTACGGGACTGCGCGAGGTGTGAGGCCTGATTTTCAGGCTTCGCGAGGGGTGCAGGGTCCTATGATAGCGGGGCTGCCAGACGGCTGAACGCCGGGCCGGGTTTATGAAGCCCGGGCGTTCGCGGTCTGCACCCGTTTGCATACGACCCTGCCGCAGTCCTGCGGAACGTCGGGTTTTGCCCCCTTCCAGACCGTTATCGCCCCGCCTGGTGAACCGCGTCACATCGCGTTTCTATCGGCGGTGATATATGGTTAAATCGGCTTTGTAACGCGCCGAAGACGTTGTTTGCGCAACCTCTGGAGTTAGAAGGGAAAAGCAGTGCTTTTCGGCTCACGTTCCAGGCCTCTGATAGGCCTTGACATAACGACCTCGTCGATCAAGCTCGTCGAGCTGACGCAAAGTGGCAAGAGCTATCGCGCCGAAAGCTATGCCGCAGAGCCGACGCCGCCGAATGCCATCAACGAGAAGACCATCGTCGACGCGCCGGCGGTCGGCGAAGCGATTCGCCGCGCGCTGAAGCGCGCGGGCGCCAGTTCCAAGGATGTGGCGATCGCGATCAGCGGCGACGCCGCCATCACGAAGATCATCCAGATGCCGCGGCGGCTTTCCGCACGCGAGCTCGAAGGCCAGGTGGAAATCCAGGCCGACCAGTACATTCCATTCCCGATGGAGGAAGTCAGCTTCGACTACGAGCTGATGGGCCCGTCGGCCACCGATCCCGAGATGCTGGACGTGTTGCTCGTGGCGACGCGCACCGAGAACGTGGACCAGCGCAAGGCCGCCGTCGAGGCGGCCGGGCTCGTCGCCAAGGTCGTGGACGTGGAGCCCTTTGCGCTGGAGAACGCGTGCCAGCTCCTCGCGCACCAGATGCCCGACGGCGGCATGCAGCACCTGATCGCCATCGTCGACTTTGGCGCCAGCAACACCACGTTCAGCGTCCTCAAGGACATGCGGGTGATCTACACGCGCGACTTCTCCTTCGGTGGGCAGCAGCTCACGGAAGAGATCATGCGCACGTACGGCCTCAGCCTCGAGGATGCGGGCCGCGCGAAGAAGGAGGGTGGCCTGCCGGGCAACTACGAGCCCGAGGTGCTGGTCCCCTTCATCGACGACATGACCCAGCAGGTCAGCCGCTCGCTCCAGTTCTTCCTGGCCTCGGGCGGTGGTCGCGAACAGCCCGACCAGATCCTGGTCTGCGGCGGTTGCGCCAACATCGCCGGGGTCGCGGACATGATCTCGAGCAAGGTCGGCATCCCCACCGAGATCGGTGACCCGCTCGGGCAGATGAAGATCGCCAGCAAGGCTAAATCCCAGGGCATCCGGCGGGATGCCACGGCCCTGCTGACGGCGTGCGGGCTGGCGCTGCGGAGCTTCGACAAAAATGCCTAGAATCAACCTGTTGCCCTGGCGGGCAGAAAAGCGCGTCAAGAATCGCAACCAGTTCTTCATCGGGCTGGGCGCATCGGTGGGCGCTGCGGGCCTCGCGGTGCTGGCATCCAACTTCGTGATGGAAGGGATCATCAGCAACCAGAACGGCCGCAATGATCTGCTGAAGTCCGAGATTGCCGCGCTCGACAAGCGCATCGCCGAGATTCTCGATCTCGAGGCCAAGAAGGAACGCCTGCTGGCCCGCATGGAAATCATCGAGCAGCTGCAGCGCAGCCGGCCGGAAATCGTCCACGTCTTCGACGAGCTGGTGCGCACCCTGCCCGATGGCGTGCGCCTGGTTTCGATCAAGCAGACTGCTCGCCTCCTCGAGATCAAGGGCGATGCGGAGTCCAACACCCGCGTGTCCGCGTTCATGCGGAACATCGACAAGTCCAGTTGGCTGACCCAGCCCGACCTGCAGGTCGTCGAGGTGCGCGAGGCCGGGGCCAAGGCGAAGAAGGGCACCGGCCCCGTCGAGACCGGCGAGTTCGCCGGCCGGTCCTCCCAGTTCACCGTGTACGCCAGCCAGGTGTCCGCGGTCTCCGACGAGGAGGCTGCGAAATGAGCTTCATCGACGATCTCAAGAACCTGGACATCAACGACATCGGCCGCTGGCCGTTGCCGATCCAGGCGTTCTTCATGGTGCTGTTCTTCTTCATAGCGACCGCGGGCGCGTTCTGGTTCTTCGTCTGGCAGAACCAGATGCCGCGCCTCGAGAAGGCCCAGGCGGAGGAACGCGAGCTCCGTTCGACCTTCGAGGCCAAGCAGAAGAAGGCCGCCAACTTCAGCAGCTACAAGGCCCAGCTCGCCGAGATCGAGCGCTCCTTCGGCACCATGCTGCGCCAGTTGCCGGGCAAGACGGAGATTCCGAACCTGCTCGTGGACATTTCCCAGACCGGCCTGGGTGCCGGCCTCCAGGAAGAGCTGTTCCAGCCGATGGAGGAGGTCCGCAAGGATTTCTACGCCGAGAAGCCGATCAAGATCCGCCTTTCCGGGTCGTATCACGAGTTCGGCCGGTTCGTGAGCGAGATCGCCGCCTTGCCCCGCATCGTGACCCTCCACGACATCGAGATCACCCCGAAGGGCAAGGATGTGGCGTTCGACGAACTCATCCTGAACGTAACGGCCAAGACCTACCGCTATCTCGACGAGGAAGAGGTCGCTGCTGCGGCCGCCCCCGCCGATGGCAAGGCGACCAAGGGCAAGGGCCGGACCACCCGCGAGACGAGCAAGGGCAACAAGCCGAAGCCCAAGGCAGAGAAGAAGGGTTGATGGTGATGGGCACGTCCGCAAGAACGATCTCGGGCCTGTTGCTGGCGGCGGTCGTGGTGACTGGCTGCGGCAGCGGGCAGTCCGACCTCGAAGAGTACATAGACAAGGTCAAGGCCCGGCCGGGCGGCCGCATCGAGCCGTTGCCGCAGGTGAAGCCTTACGAGACCTTCGCCTACGAAGCCGACAGTCTTCGTTCGCCCTTCGTGCCGGACCGTCCAGCGGGCAGGGCCGGCGCCACCGGGCCCCGGCCCGAGGCTTCCCGGCCGAAGGAGTACCTGGAGCAGTTCCCCATCGACACGCTGGCGATGGCGGGCACGATCAGCCAGGCGAACAGCACATACGGGCTCGTGCAGACCCAGGACGGTCTCCTGCACAAGGTCCGGCCCGGAAATTACATCGGCCAGTACGACGGCCGCGTGGTCGCCGTGACGCCCTCCGAAATCCAGATCGAGGAACTGGTGCCCGATGGCATCGGTGGTTTCTACAAGCGATCGGCAGCGATCGCCCTCAGCAATTGACAGGGCCGGCAGCCGTGGCCGGTCGCCGACACAGGATAGTTTGGGAGTACGGGATGATGAGCACGACCAGGGGTAATGACGGATGCGGAACGCCGGGACGGTGGGCGACCGCCGCGGGCCAGCGTCTCGCAGCGGTGATCGCCGGGCTGACGATCCTGGTGTCCGGCGGAATCCCGGTAGCCAGCGCGCAGGACGCGCCGGCGGCTGCCAACCGGTTGCAGGACATCCAGGTTCAGCCGCTGCCTGGCGACGGCGTCGAGCTCCGCCTCGTTACGTCCGGGGCCGCTCCGGCACCCCTGGCCTTCACCATCGACAATCCCGCCCGCATCTCGCTGGATCTGCAGGGCACGACGCTTGCGCTGCCGTCGCGGCGCAAGGACGTCAAGATCGGACCCCTCGACACGGTGCTGGCCGCCGAGGCCGAGGGTCGGACCCGCGTCGTGCTCAATCTCGACCGGATGGTGCCGTACCAGACGCGCGTGGACGGCAACGCCATCGTGGTCACGCTGGGCGCCGCGACTGCCGCTGACGCCGGCGTAACCACCTTCCCGGCAGCGGCCCCGGCCGCCGCCTCGAGCAGTGCCGCGGCCCCGGCTGGCCGCCGCATCGAGAGCCTGGACTTCCGCCGCGGCGAGAACGGCGGTGGGAGGGTCATCATCGCCCTGTCGGATCCCGGCACGCCCGTGGATGTGCGGAAGGAAGGGGACCGGATCCTGCTCACCTTCGCCGGCACCACGCTCCCGGACAGCCTGCTGAAGCGCATGGACGTGACCGATTTCGCCACGCCCGTGAACCAGATCGAGGCGGGCCGCACGCCCTCCGGCGCCCGGATCAGCATCGCGGCGAACCTGCCTTTCGAGGAGCTTGCCTACCAGTCCGACAACCAGTTCACCGTCGAGGTGGCACCGGTGGTCAAGCAGGCCGTCGAGGCGAAGCCCACCCTGTTCAGCGCCGACCGCGAATACACCGGCGAACGGCTGACCCTTTCGTTCCAGGACATCGAGACCCGCGCCGTGCTACAGCTGCTGGCTGACGTCAGCGGGCGGAACATCGTCGTCTCCGACTCCGTGCAGGGCAACGTCACGCTGCGCCTGCAGAACGTCCCCTGGGACCAGGCGCTGGACATCGTCCTCGCCACCAAGGGCCTGGACATGCGCGAGAACGGCGGCGTGATCATCGTGGCGCCAGCCGACGAGATCGCCGCCCGCGAGAAGGCCGACCTCGAGGCCCGCAAGGAGATCCGCGAGCTCGAGCCGCTCCTCTCGGAGTACGTGCAGGTCAACTACGCGAAGGCCGCCGACCTGGCCGAGCTCATGAAGGGCTCGAAGGGCAATTCCCTGCTGTCCGACCGCGGCTCCGTCGGCATCGACGAGCGCACCAACACCCTGCTGGTGCAGGACGTTGCCGAGCGCATCGGCGAAATCCGGCGCCTCGTCGGCACACTGGACATCCCCGTCCGGCAGGTGCTGATCGAGTCCCGCATCGTCATCGTCCGGGACGACTTCAGCCGCGACCTTGGTATCCGCTGGGGTGTCACGGCCGTCCGGGACACCACCGATGGCCTGCTCGCCGTCACGGGCTCGGGCTCGGGAACCAACACGATCGTCAATTCCGGCGTGGACAACATCAACAATTCCGGCCAGCCGTTCCCGGTCGAGCTGCCGGACCAGGATGACCGCTACAACGTCAACCTGCCGGTCGCGAACCCGGCCGGCCAGCTGGCTCTCGCCCTGCTGGACGACGACTTCCTGGTGGACCTCGAGCTGTCTGCCCTGCAGGCCGAAGGCCGAGGCGAGGTGGTGTCGTCCCCGCGGGTGATCACCGCCAACCAGAAGGAAGCGTCGATCCGCCAGGGTGTCGAGATTCCCTACCAGGAGGCGGCCTCGAGCGGCGCGACCACGACCCAGTTCAAGGAGGCGGTGCTGAGCCTCACGGTGACGCCACAGATCACCCCGGATGACCGCATCATCCTCGACCTGCAGGTCACCAAGGACAGCGTTGGCGCCGTGGTGACCAACGAGCGGGGCGGCTCCGTGCCCAGCATCGACACGCGCGCGATCCAGACCCAGGTGCTGGTGAACAACGGCCAGACGGTCGTGCTCGGCGGCATCTACGAGACCGAGGAGTCCGAGGACTACACGAAGGTGCCGTTCCTCGGCGACATTCCGGGCGTGGGCGCCCTGTTCCGTTCCACCCGCAAGGTGTCCAACAAGTCGGAGCTCCTGATCTTCGTGACGCCGAAGATCCTGCGGGAAGGGTCCAACATCTACTAAGGCCGGCATTCATTCAGGGAGTTTCCCGGCGGACTACCGTGCCGGCGGGAATGTGGTGAGGGAGTCATCGTGTTGAAGAAATTTGTTTCACTGTGCCTGGTCGTGGCGTCGGCCGTGCTGGCGTCCTGCGGTGGTGACGGCAATACCATCACTGCACCAGGTGGCGGTGGCGGTGGCGGCGGCGGAACAATAGTGGTCACCATGGGCAGCGGGATACCACCCGGTTTCAATGCCGGAACCATCGCCATAGCCGTGCCCAACCTCGCGGCAGGCGGCGGGACCAGCCTGACGATTTCCCTGGTGACCGGGGACGGCAGCCTCTATCTCGAAGACACCACCATCACGTTCTCCTCGGCCTGTATCGCCACCAACCTTGCAGCGGCCCCGGCCGTCAGCACCACCACCGGAGTTGCCACGACGACCTACTCGGCCACGGGCTGCAGCGGTACGGACGTGATCACCGCGAGCGCGACGGCCGAGGGCCGGGCGTTGTCATCGACCGGCTCCGTCACCGTGGCGCCGGCGACCGTCGGCTCCGTGGAATTCATCTCGGCAACGCCCCAGAAGATCGGCTTGCAGGGAACTGGTGGTGTTGGCTTGCCCGAGACTTCCACAGTCGTGTTTCGCGTGGTCGATGCCACGGGCGGCCCCGTAGCGGGCGCCCAGGTGAACTTTGCCCTCGATACCAGTGTCGGCGGCATCACCTTCTCGCCGGCCAATGCCATCAGCGGGGCCGACGGCCGCGTGCAGACGGTCGTCACGTCCGGCACCGTGGCCACTTCCGTCCGCGTCTCCGCGATAGAAACCGGGATTGGCGTCGGGACCCAGTCGAGCCAGCTCGTCATCACCACAGGTCTTCCCGACAAGGACAGCGTCTCGCTGGCTGTCAGCTGCAACAACGTGGAAGGCTTCGATCTCGACGGCACGGAAGTGGACGTGACCGTCCGTCTTGCGGACCGCTACAACAACCCGGTGCCGAACGGCACTGCCGTAACCTTCAACTCGGAAGGCGGCAACATCCTCGGCAGCTGCACCACGACGACTACCCAAACGCAGTCCGGCCTGTGCACGGTGACGTGGACGAGTTCCAACCCGCGTCCCGTGGATGGGCGCAGCACGATCATCGCCACGGCAATCGGCGAAGAGAGCTTTGTCGACGTCAATGGCAACGGCATCTTCGACAACTCCGATACCTGGACCGATCTCGCGGAGGCCTTCCGGGACGACAACGAAAACGGCGTCTATGACTCAGGTGAGTTCTTCGTGGACTTCAACCAGGATCTCGTCCGTTCCCCGGAGGATGGCCAGTTCAATGGCCTCCTTTGCGTGGGGCCCGGCAGTCCGGCGGGCGGGTGCAGCACCAACCAGAAGCTCACGGTCAGCTCCAGCAACCTGATCATCATGTCGGGCAGCACGGCGAAGATCTCCGATAGCACCGGGGGCAACAATTATGGCGGCCCACCGTCGGTGCTCACCGGCGGTGGAGCCATAACGTTCACCATCGGCGATTTCAGGGATCAGCCCATGCCGGCTGGCACCACGATCGAGATCGAGGCGTCGACCGGACTGACGCTTGGCAATCCAAGGTCGTACACGGTCCCCTGCACGACATTCGACGGGCCATTGCCGTACAGCTTCTTCGTGACCGGCACCTCCGGCCAGCTGACGCTGACGGTCGAAGTGCCGAGCGGCCTGCAGACCGTCTACTTCGTGCAAGTGTCACCCTGATCGATCGCGACCCCGGGGGCCCGTTCGCATAAACTGCGAACGGGCCCTCTTCTTTTCAGGCGCATGGTTCTCGCCACCAGCATCTTCCTCATCGGCCCCATGGGCTCCGGCAAGTCGGCGGTCGGGCGGCGCCTGGCCGAGGAACTCGGACGGGAGTTCATCGACAGCGATGACGCCATCGAGCAGCGGAGCGGGGTGGACATTCCCTTCATCTTCGAGCGGGAAGGGGAAGCCGGCTTCCGCCAGCGGGAGTCGAAGGTGATCGACGAGCTGACGCAGGTGCCCGGCATCGTGCTCGCCACCGGCGGCGGCTCGGCACAGGATCCGGCGAACCGGCGGAACCTGCGGGAGAGGGGCTTCGTCGTCTACCTGCATGCCACGGTGGAGCAGCAGCTGAGGCGCACCCGGCGGGGGCGGGAGCGTCCCATGCTGAAGACTGGTGAACCCCGGGAGGTGCTCACCCGCCTCATGGCCACCCGTGATCCCCAGTACCGGGAGATCGCGCACCTGGTCATCGAGACCGACGGCCGCAAGGTCCCCTCGGTCGTCCGGGAAATCCGACGTAACATGCCCTGATGTTCATCACCCTCAACGTGGCGCTGGGCGCCCGCAGCTATCCCATCTTCATCGGCAGCGGCCTCTTGTCCCGTCGCGACCTGCTCGAGCCCTACCTGCGGCACCGGGACGTGATGGTGGTAACCAACGAGGTCGTGGGCCCGATCTACCTGGAACCGGTGAAGACGCTGCTGGCCGGCTCGCGGGTGGCTACGTTGGTGCTCCCGGACGGCGAGCAGCACAAGACCATGGCTACCGTGAACCGGGTGCTCGATGCGCTGGTCGAGGGCCGCTTCGGCCGGGACTGCATCGTGCTGGCGCTCGGTGGCGGCGTGGTGGGCGACATCGCGGGTTTCGCCGCCTCGATCTACCAGCGCGGCGTGGACTTCATCCAGGTGCCGACCACCCTGCTGGCCCAGGTGGATTCTGCGGTCGGTGGCAAGACCGGGGTCAATCACCCGGGCGGCAAGAACCTGCTGGGCGCGTTCCACCAGCCCGTCTGCGTGCTGGCCGACACGGACACGCTGCGCACGCTACCTGACCGGGAGTTGTCCGCGGGCTGCGCCGAGGTCGTGAAGTACGGCCTGATTGCCGACGCGGACCTTTTTGCGTGGCTCGAGGACCAGGCTGAGGCCCTGTTGCGCCGGGACCAGGCGGCGCTGGGCCACGTCATCCGCCGCTCCTGCGAGCTGAAGGCGGAGGTGGTGGGCCAGGACGAGCGTGAGCACGGGCGCCGTGCGCTGCTGAACCTCGGCCACACTTTTGGCCATGCCATCGAGCTGCATGCGGGCTACGGGGAGTGGTTGCACGGCGAGGCGGTGGCGGCGGGCACCTGCATGGCGGCCGAGTTCTCGGCGCGGCTGGGAGCACTCGATCCGCGGGCCGTTGACCGGATCCGGCGCCTGTTCCGGCGCCTCCAGCTGCCGGTGAGCCCGCCGGCGGCGGACCCCGGCAAGTTCCTGGCCGCCATGGGCATGGACAAGAAGGTCGTTGCCGGCCAGATCCGCCTCGTGCTGCTCGACCGGATCGGCTCGGCGCGGATCACCGGCGACTACCCGCCCCACGAGCTCGTGGACTACCTCCGGGAGCAGTTCGTTCGGTGAAGGCCGTCCGGCTCGCCCCCTGGGCCGCCCGGGAAGCCGACAGCCGCGGCCGTCTGCACCTGGAGCCCGCCCACCCGTACCGGGGCGAGTACCAGCGCGACCGGGACCGCATCGTCCACTCCGGCGCTTTCCGCCGCCTGGTCTACAAGACCCAGGTCTTCGTCAATCACGAGGGTGACCTGTACCGCACCCGGCTGACCCACTCCCTGGAGGTGGCCCAGATCGGCCGGACCGTCGCCCGCTGCCTCGACCTGAATGCGGAACTGATCGAGGCCATCGCACTCGCCCACGACCTCGGCCACACGCCGTTCGGTCACGCGGGCGAGGACGCGCTCCACGAATGCATGAAGGCCTGGGGCGGCTTCGAGCACAACCTGCAGTCCCTGCGGGTGGTGGA
>Ga0268299_1003277_pt1 | contig 15485 bp, 16 predicted proteins | sample NOBtaG_FD_193484 | JGI IMG/M metagenome (GOLD analysis project Ga0268299, IMG submission 193484) | Activated sludge microbial communities from bioreactor in Nijmegen, Gelderland, Netherland - NOB reactor | ecosystem: Engineered > Bioreactor > Aerobic > Activated sludge | place: Netherlands...
CTCCTCCGCCCGCCGTTCCACCGAAAACTGGACAGGGAATTCCCCGCAGACTCAGTCGTGATGTTCGGCGGGGGACATCCCTTCGGCGCCCGGCAGTTTCCCGGCGAGCATGTGCGGATTGTGGATGAGCACCGGAAGGTGCTGGGGGCAGATGGAGAACGACGTGTTCTGATAGAGCAGGGTGATGAGCGGTATCTCTTCCTGCGAACGGTCGCAGGCGACGCAGCGTTGCGGTGTCATAGGTTCCTTCTGTTTCGTTGGTGTGCGTTCATTGTCCGTCCCACATCCAGGACTGCCAGAGCCCCTTCAGTGCGACCGGCTCCGGTTCCGGTCGATCCACCATCCCCACAGCACGAAGAGCCACATCGCGTTCCCCGCTACGGCGATCATCTCCACCGCGGGGGGCGGCGGACCGAAGAGGTTGCCGAGGTGCATCACCGTGAGGAAGACGAGCAGGCCGATGAGCGACCATACGCCGGTGCGGTTCTTCGGCGCCGTCGTCTTAATATAGAGATAGATGCCGGCGGCGAACAGGCCGAACTCCACCGCGATGGTGCCCGGAAGCGAGTTCCAGAGTCCCAGTCCCATCTTCACGGAGTCGTTCGTCAGTAGCGGCAGGTCCGGCCGGTGCGTGAGCAGGTCCAGCAGCCAGTGGCTGAAGACGACGAGCCCGAGCACCGCCGCTTCGCGCGGCAGCTTCCGGCGGAGGAAGTAGAGGCCGCCAAAGAGGGCGGACCAGACGAGCGCGCCGGCGAGACTGTGGGTGAAGGGATAGTCGTAGAAATCGAGCGGGGTGACGGCGGTGTTGCCGGGGTCGATGCGGACGTTCTCCAGTCCGGCCAGCAGGAAGAGGGGCCAGGCGAGGTCCACGAGCTGCGCGGCCGCGATGAGCGTGCCGAGCGACGCCTTCGGTGCGGCCTTCTTGGCGGCGAGCGCCACGGCGAAATGTCCGATGAACATGCTGTTCCCTCCTCAATCGTCGATGAGCATCCTCGTCATGAGGACGCGGTGATGGTCTTCGAACCCGAACCGGCGGTACAGCTCGATGGCCGCCGTGTTGTGATGCTCTGTTTCCAGATGCAGCGCGGTGATGCCGGACTCCGCGGCGGTACGGACCAGATGCTCGACCGCCGCGCGGCCGATGCCCCGTCCGCGGAACTCCGGCTCGAGGTACAGTTCGTCTATGAACGCGTTCTTCCCGCCGAACTCGAAGCTGTACACCGTCGCCAGCACGGCGTATCCGACGGTCTGCGTGTCCGCTGTGATGAGCCAGAGGGAGCCGTTGTGCGGTTCGGCGATGAACTCCTCCAGCGCTCGCCGCGTCCGTTCGGGACGGAACGGATACCCGTCGATGGCGTAGAACCGTTCCATCATCGCGAGGATGCGGTCGATGTCGGACGGACGCGCGGGATGCAGGACGGCGGAGGGCATGGGTTACGGTCAATCTACGAGGATGTTGCGTGCGGAGCAAGTGCGGCGGGAGGAGGACGGGCGGTTCACTCCCCCGCGGAGAAGCGGTAACCGATGCCCGATTCGGTGACGATGAACGTCGGTTCGTTCGGGTCCTCCTCCAGTTTCTTGCGGAGCTGTCCGACGTAGACGCGGGTGTACTGCGACTCCCCTTCGAACTTCGGACCCCACACCTGCTGCAGGATGTAGGCGTGCGTGAGCACCTTTCCTTCGTTGCGGACGAAGAGCGAAAGGAGCGCGAACTCGGTCGGCGTGAGCTTCACCGGTTGGTCCCCCTTCGTCACGGTGTGCGCGTCCAGGTCCACGCGCACGCCGCCGAACGACGCGACGGAGGAGGCGCGGGAGGCCGCGTGGAAGATGCGGAGGGCGGAACGGACCCGAGCGATGAGTTCGCCGGTGCGGAACGGTTTCACAAGGTAATCGTTGGCACCGGCGTCGAGCGCGGCGACGATGTCCTGCTCCCCGGTGCGGGCCGAGAGGATGATGACGGGGTAGGCCGCCCAGGTGCGCAGACGCCGGAGGACCTCGTGGCCATCGATGTCCGGCAGACCGAGGTCGAGGATGACGAGTTCGGCGCGGGCGCTCTCGGCCTGACGGAGCCCCTCTTCGCCGTTCTCGGCGAGCAGCACTCTGTATCCCTCCCCTTCGAGCGCGGAACGGAGGAGGCGGCGCATCTGCACTTCGTCGTCGATGATGAGGATGGGGGCGTTCGGTGTCATCGTGTCATTCCCGTGTCGGATGGGTCTGCGTCGGTACGGAGATGGTGAAGAGCGCGCCGCCGGCGGGGGCGTTGGAGGCGGCGACGGTCCCCTTGTGCGCCTCCACGAAACCTTTGACGATGGAGAGGCCGAGGCCGGTCCCTCCGGCGCGCGAACCGGGGATGCGGTAGAACTTCTCGAAGAGATGCGGCAGCGCGCTGTCGGGGAATCCCGGTCCGTCGTCCGCGACGGTGAAGACGCATCGCTCCCCCTCCATCCTCGCCGTGAGGGAGACGGCGGCCTGCGGCGGCGCGTAGAGGGCCGCGTTCACCAGCAGGTTGATGAACGCCTGTTCCATCAGCACGAAGTCGAGCTTCACCAGGGGCATGTCCGGAGGGACGTCGGTCGTCACGGCGCGGTCCCCGAGGACCGTGCGCGCCTTCAGGACGGCGGAGCGGAGCAGGTCCCCCGCATCGCACCAGTCGAGCGCCGGCGCGAGCCGTCCCGATTCGAGGCGCGTGATGTCGAGCAGGTTCTCGACGAGACGGTGAAGCCGTTCGGCCGCGATGCGGATCTCGCCGCCGATGTCCGTCACGTTCCCGCCGGTGAGCGATTCCGCCGCGGTGACGATGGCGGCGACCGGGGTGCGGAGCTCGTGCGAGATGGAGCTGAAGAGGGTGCGGTAGAGCTTCTCCGATTCCGCGAACACGGCGGTGCGCCGGGTCAGTTCGTTGAGCTGTTCCCGTTCGAGCGCGGAGGCGATCTGTCCGATGAAGTTCTGCAGCAGCGGTTCCGTCGCCGCGTCCAGCCTCTCCCGCGGTCCCGTATCGATGCCGACGACTCCGAGCGGGTACCGGGGACCGGAGACGGGATAGAACGTGGGCCGGACCGACGGAAGGATGTCGACGGCGCGTCCGGCCTTTCGCTCGTTCCAGTACACCCAGGCGGCGACCGTGTCATCGCGGCCGTTCGTGACGAGCGTGCTCGACGGATGGGGCATGGTGAACACCTCTCCGTCGATGGAGCTCAGGTACACCGCCGTCCGGACGCCGAACGTACGGTCGATGTTCCGCACCGCCGCGGCAGCGACCGCATCGAGCGACGCAGCCTCCACCAGTTCCCGCGTCAGCCGGTACAGTTCACCCGCCCGGTGTTCCCGTTCGCGGACGCGCGTGGTCAGCACACCGGTGATGGAGGCGATGACGAAGTACGTCAGGAACAGGATGATGTCGGTCGTCTGACCGATGACCAGCGTGAAGTGGGGCGGGATGAAGAAGAAGTTCCAGATGAGCGCGCTCAGCGTCGCCGCCGCCACCACGGGACCGACGTCCAGCGTAAGGGAAAGGAGCGCCACCGCGAACAGCAGCAGGAGCGATACGCTCTGGTACGGGACCGGCGGCACGAACGCGTACAGCGCTCCCGACAGGAGCACCACGCACACCGCGGCGACGGCGTACTGCCTCGCGGGTGCACCGACGGAGGACCGCATCATGACGGCGAGAGAACGGGTCATCGACGGTAATATATCCATTTAGCGCTCGAAAATCCGTCCCGGGTCCTTCTCCCGGGGCGCTTGACGGTACTCGAGACGGAAGTCCATCCGGGGGAAGTACCTCGGCAGATGGATGAGCCCGTACACCATGACACCGACGGAGAGCCGGTCCAGCCAGGACGATGTCGGCCAACCCAAGTGGACCGTGATCCGTTTGTGCGGCAGTTCGTACTCGACGGCGTACAGCAGTTCGGTGATGGCCTGAAAGAGGCTCTTCCCCTGGTAGGCGAAGCGGTAGTGGCCCTCCCCTCCCTTCGCAGGAATCCCCTGCCGCGGATGGTAGAGGCTGATGAACACGGCGGTGCCCGACGGCGTGAGCGAGACCTCCTCCTTCGGACGCCGGAAGAACAGATGCACATGCTCCGTTTCCGATTCGCCGAGCCGCAGGATCATCTGCATCGGCGAGTCGGTCTGCTGCACCTCGCGCCGCTCCGGGGAGCGGCGTTCCGCGTAGCGGAGTCCGACGAAGAGGAAGAGGGCGGTGACGGCGCTCCACATCACCGTGCCGTACGGCTTGTGGTAGCCGAGGTACAGGAAGCAGCTGAGCATGATGATGAAGATGACGAGCGTGCCGAGGCGCGACGTGTTGTACTCGAGCGATTCCTTCGTCCCCTTCCGGTACCGGTAGAGCAGCAGGCTCCCCATGTTGATGGTGAAACTGGCCAGCAGCCCGATGGCGTACATCTCGGCAAGGATGGTCTGACTGCCCCCCGTGAGGACGATGATGACGGTGTAGAAGAGGGCGTTGGCGATGTGGAGTCGGTAGAGGGACTGCCGCCGGTTGACGGCGACGATCCAGGTGAAGCCGTAGTGATGGGCGACCCGCTCCATCAGCTCGCTGGAGGCGACGTACGCGGTGTTCACCGCCATCATCAGCAGCACGCTGGCGAGCCCGCCGACGATGTAGCCGAACCCGGTCCCGCCGACATGCTTCGCGAACTGCGCGATGAGATCGGTCTCATGCCGTCCCGCGTCGAGCGACGAGGAGAGCACCACCGCCGCCAGCATCGGCGTGAAGAGCCCGACCGTGAGCGCCAGGAAGGTGTACGCCTTGCGGATCTCCTTCCAAGAGCGCACCAGGCTGGCGGTCTGCACCACCGATTCGATGCCGGAGTAGGCGAGGATGCAGCTCGACACACCGACGACGAGGTAGAAGTAGCCGTTGAAGATCCCCTCGGACAGGAAGGTCGACACCATCGTGCCGAAACTCCCGGCGACGGCCTGCAGCGACGCGGTGTTCGCCTGCAGCACGCCCGCGGCCAGCAGGTTCAGCAGCACCACGGAAGCGGCGATGAAGATGCCGAAGGTGAACTTCGCGTTCTCCTTGATGCCGAGGATGTTGAGCCCGGCGATGAGCCACACGATGCCCGCCTCCAACACGAACGCCAGCCAGTCGGGCAGCGCGACGAACGCCAGACCGTTCTGCACCGCGCTCACGGTGGAGAGGCACGCGGTCAGGACGTAGTCCACGATGATGGAGGCGACGGCGATGAACGAGACCGTGGGACCGAGCACGAGGTACGAGAAGGAGTAGACCCCGCCGCCGCGGACGCCGTTCACCTCCAGGATCTCGGCGATCTCGATCATCCGCAGCGACAGGAAGCGGATGAGCACGGAGGTGAGGACGAGGAACGCGATGGCGTTGAGACCGATGGCCCGGAACGCCTCGCTCGGCGCGTAGAAGATGGAGGTCAGTTCGTCCATCAGCGTGATGATGCCGATGGAGAGCCAGGTCAGCCACCAGCGTCCCGCGGAGAAGTACGACAGCAGGTTCCGGCGCGAGAGCAGGTACGCGAAGGTGCCGATGACGCCGATGTTGACGGCGAGGAAGAGCCAGAAATGAGAGGAGAACATGACGGTCCGACGGATGTGGTGAGGACCCGGTCAACTTCCGGACTCTTCCCCGAAAATCACATCCTCAGACGATAAAAACAGGGTCGAACTTGATAAAGAAGGTATAAAGAACGGCGTCAGCCGGTGCGGTGCGGGAGGTTCGGATAGTGCTGTTTCCGGCACTCCGGACAGAGCCCGTGGGAGAGCATCGCCTCGGAGTGGTTCGACACGTACGATTCCAGCGAGATCCATTCCCCTCCGTCGCGGATCTTCCTGCAGAAGGAGCAAATGGGAATGAGCCCTTCGAAGAAGCGGACCCGGCGGACGAAGTACCAGCTGGAGGAGAGGGTGAGCGCCGCCAGGACGAGGATGTAGGCCGCTTCGATGACCACTTCGGGCCAGTTCACCGGTGTGGCGAGCTGACCGAAGAGCAGGTACGGGAAGTCGAACACCTCGTCCCCGGTGATGAGGAAGAGGAGGAAGGCGTACCCGGCGGTCTGATATCCGAGCAGGCGGTGCAGGATGGTGCTTTTCGTGATGTGTTCCATGGCGTGCGGTGGTTTCGTGACGGAGGCGGGCGACGGAAAAAGGTACGGAGAAATTCAGCGGAGTGCGAGTTCCATGTACACGACCTCCTCCATCGGATTGTCGTAGTACGCGGGGACGGCGGCGAACCCGAGCGACGCGTAGAGCGAACGGGCGGACTCCATCCGCTGCAGCGTGTCGAGCCGCATCGCGCGGTATCCCAGACCGCGGGCGTCGGCGACGATGCGTTCCGCCAGCCGGCGGCCGATGCCGTGACCGCGGAACGCTTCGCGCACGAAGAGACGCTTCATCTCGCAGAACCCTTCTTCCACCATCGGCCGGAGCGCGATGCAGCCCGCAAGGGCGCCGTCATGCTCCGCCAGGTACAGCCGGCCGGCCGGAGGCGCGTACTTCCCCGGCAGACCGGCCAGCTCCGCATCGAAACCCTGGAAGCAGAGCGAGAAACCGAGCCACTGCTGGTATTCGGTGAAGAGTTCCCGGACGGCGGCAAGCCGTTCCGTCGTATGGGCGGGAATGAGCGTGGTCATTCGTCGGTCCGGAAAGACCGAAGCCGCACGGTCGGTGCGGCTTCGCGGGTCATCGTGATCAGTGCTCGTGGAGATGGTCGTAGCCGCAACCCCACTCCTCGTCGTACCCCATGCCGCGGGTGCGTGGAGAGGGCTCCTTGCGGGGGATCTTCCGGTCCATCATCGCCGCGTTGTAGGCGAAGGCCGCCATGAGCACCGCCGCCTGCTTCATGTCCTCCTCCTGGGCGCGGTCCCACACGTCGTTGGTCGAGTGCCAGGTGCGGCTGCCGTACTCGATCGGGTCCTGGATGAACTGGAAACCCGGCAGTCCGACGCCGTCGAACGCCTGGTGGTCCGTGCCGCCGGTGTTCGAGACGGAGACGGTCGCGGCGCCGAGGTCGTTGAACGGTGCGAGCCAGGAACGGAAGGAGGAGCGGAGCGCTTCGTTCCCCTGCATGTAGATGCCGCGGACCCGGCCGGTGCCGTTGTCGTTGTTGAAGTAGACCGAGAACTTCTCCGCCGCCGGGGTGAGCGAGTCGCGCTTGCCGAAGTGCTTCTCCACGTACGCGCGCGAACCGAGCAGCCCCTGCTCCTCACCGCCCCACAGCGCCACGCGGATGGTGCGGCGGGGCTTCGCGCCGGCCGCTTTCAGGATGCGCATCGCCTCCATGCACGCGGTGACGCCGGTGCCGTTGTCCGTGGCGCCGGTGCCGCCGTGCCACGAGTCGAGATGTCCGCCGATCATCACCACCTCGTCCTTCAGGTCGGTGCCCGGCAGTTCGGCGATGACGTTGTAGCTCGAATCGTCCTTCTGCGACGTCCACTCCACGTCGAGCGTCATCGCCAGCCTGAGCTTCTCCCCCTTCTCCAGCATCCGGAGCATCCGGTTGAAGTGCTCGTTCCCCACCTCCACCTGCACGGGGATCTTCGGCGCGTCCTTCTTGTACGACGGCACGCGCGAAGGACTCGTGTACGGCGTGTCCGGATGCACCGGCACCGTGGCGCCCATCACCCACACGGCGCCCCCCTCGCTGCGCGTGGTCGGCGCGGAGGTGAGCACCGCGGCCACGTTCTCCTTCATGAAGAGCTGCCACTTCTTATAATTGAGGAGCGCTTCCTGCTTCTGCCGGTCGGACTGCTGGAACTGCGGCCGTCCTCCCCCGCGCCGCGCCGGTGCGTCGGCATTGGCGAGCTGCAGCAGCGTCGAATCGGCGATGCGCGTCGCGGGCGCCGTGAAGTACGCCTTGATGTCGGACGGCTTGCCGGTCAGTATGAACTTCCCCTTCAGTCTCCCCTTGTACGAATCGAGGGCGCTGTCGCTCTCCGCGTTCACGTACACCACCTCCCCTTCGATCTCCTTCGGGCCGAGTCCCGGCGACCACGCCTTGGGATACGAGACGACGGGCTGGCTCTGGCGGCCGATGAGCGTGGCGGAGTACTTCTTCAGCTGCCAGCCGCGGCCGAACGGACCCCACGCTTCGAGATGCGCGTTCTCCAGGCCCCATTCGGACAGCGTCCGCTTCGCCCATTCCGCCGAGCGGTTGTAGTTGACGGAGCCGGTGAGGCGCGGACCGTACACGTCTGCGACCCAGGAGAGGATCTGGCGCGCCTGTGAGCGGTTCATGCCTTCGTCGCGGATCTTCGCGATGACGGCACTGTCCTGTTTCTCCTGTGCGACCAGCATCATGACGGCGCCCAGCATGAGCGTCCAGAGGGAAAGGGTCTTCATTCGTTCTCCTGATATGATGGTTCTGTGTGGGGCCGTTCGGTCAGAACGGTTCGACCGGCGCTTCGGTGGTCTGCGCCGGGTCGGACTGCAGCGAGTCGGCCGGCGCCGGTTTCGCGCCCTTCTTCTGCGGTTCGCCGAGCGAGTTGAGGAAATCGCGGCGCATGTTCGCCGCCACGCGCACGTCGGAGCCGTTCACGAAGATCTTCCCGTCCCAGATGCGCGCTTCGATCTTGAATTCGAACTTCTTCTTGTCCGGCGAGAATTTGGCGACGATGCGGACCTGGTACTTATCCCGCTGCATGTCCTCGGTGAAGTACGACGGACCGTAGGCGGAGCGTACGTAGCCGTCCTCCTTGGAGATCATCTCCAGTTCGAACTTCTTGGTGATGATGTAGATGACCCGTTCCCACGCGTCGTTGTACTTGATGGAGGGCTTGACGTCCACCACCTCCCAGTACTGTCTGGTCATGCGCATGAAGGAATCGGGCGCTCCCGAGCCGCATCCGCTGACGAGCAGCGCGGCGAGGAGAAGGATGGGCAGAGTGATACGGTGCATGGTTCGGTTCCCGGAGTGATGTGTCCGGAATATACCACTTTCCCGGAACAATGACAGCAGGGTCAGGCAGGAAAATCGTACCGCACGTCGAGGACCAGTTCCGGATGCAGACTTTTCGCGACGGGACAATGGTCGCCGATCTCGCGGATGCGCGCGTGATGGAGCGCGGGGATGCCCGGGGGAAAGGTGAGGCGGACGACGAGACGAGCGATACGTCGCGGAGCGTCGTCGCTCATGTGCTTCTCCACATCCACGCGCGTTCCGTCCAGCATCACCGGCAAGGTCCCCTTCTTCGCCGCGATGCCGATGGTGGTGATCATGCACGAGCCGAGCGCAGCGGCGACGAGGTCCGTCGGAGAGAAGCTCTCGCCGCGTCCCATGTTGTCGCGCGGAGCGTCGGTGTCGAACGCGGCGCCGCTGGGACCGTGCACCGCGCCGCAGCGGAGCTCGCCGCGGTAGAGGATGGAGAGCTGGACCATGGTCACTCCTTCGTCAGGTCGATGGTGCCGCGGTACTCCAGTACGCCGTTGACGGTGCGGACGGAACTGCGGGTGAACGAGATGAACCGGCGCACGTACTCCAGCCGCTGTTCTCCGTACTGCGCCGCCGGCAGCGGGAAGACGATCTCCGACCGCAGCGCCGAAGGGACGACGACGGGACGGATGAGGTCCGTGGAGGAGAGCGGGATCTCCCGGTCGTACGGCACGTTCCAGCCCAGCAGCGAGACGGAGACCTTCGTCTTGAGCATCACCGTCTTCGGCAGTGGCGTGAGCCGGACGGCGTCCGAATCCGCCGCCGCAATGACGAAGCGAATGCTGTCGCGGAGGTAGAAGCGCGCCGTCGGCGAGGCGGAGGCGGGAACGCCGGCGTACCGGCCGGAGACCGCCGCTCGCCCCTCCCCTTCGATCTCGATCTCCGCGGTGAGCGTGTTCGCGTCGGTGCCCGTGAATCGGAACCGCTTCAGGTCGATGTCCAGCCGTCCGGATTCGATATCGATATGGTTCACCACCGGAATGCCGAGCACGGTCGTCTCCTCGCGCCAGAGGGGCCGGGTCGCCAGGAATTCTACGTGAACGTCCTTCGTTCCCGCCGCCGTGACACGGTCCAGCAGGCGGTTCACCGCGGAGAGGCGCGTGCGGGAGACGATGTCCGCGCCGCCGGGAAGGCCTGCCGCGGCGGCGTTGATGGAGGAATCCAGCGCCGCGGTGCGCGTACGGTGGTCCGCAGCGGACGCGCGGGACTCCTCCGCCGACGGAAGGTCGAGCGAGGAGCCGCAGCCGGCGAGCAGTGCGGCGGCGATGCAGAGGAACGGAGCCGAGAGCGTTCTCATCGTTCCACCCCGGCGTGCTTCACGTTCAGCGCGACGACCACCTTCCCGGTGACGATGAGCGCTTCCTTCACCGCAAGGGAATAGAGCACCTGCTGCGCCGGCGTGGTGATGTCCATGTTGATGCCGCTCCGCACCTCGATGCGGTTGGCCGGAACCGGGAACCGGTTCTGGAAATCGACCGGGAACTGGATGGGGGGAAGATAATCGTTGAGCGTCGACAGTTTGATGGACAGGATGTCCTGGATGATGCCCTCCATGGAGGCGATGACGCCGGAGGCCTTCACGGTGGGGACGATGTTGAACGGTTCGAGCCGGGCATAGAAGCGGCCGCTGTCCACCGCGAAGGTCAGCAGACAGTCCATGAGCAGGTCCACATCCACGTCGTACTCGTGCTGGAACGCCGCCATGGAGATGGTGGCGATGGCGGAGCCGTTGTACAGTTTCACGCGGACGGAACGGATGTTGTAGGAGGTGAGCGAATCGAGCCAGCCCGTCGAACCGTCCAGCTGCGCTGCGGTCTTGTTGAGGAGCGCCTCGCTGAAATAGAACGTGAGGTCGGCGTTCCCGACCGGGTCGGGCTGCGCCAGACGCCGGGCGAGCCGTTCCGCCCCCTGCAGACGCACTTCGGCCACTTTCGCCTCGCGCGCGGCGCGGAGCTGTTCCTGGTCCACGTCCGCTCCGGCGAACGGCCGGACGAGGAAGCAGCCGGAGAGGAGGAACGGAGAGATGAGGAATAATAGTCTCATAGAAAAAAGAAAAATGAAAAAAGAAAACGACGGCGGTCTCATGGTTCCTCAGCGGGGCGTACGATGCCGTCCACGATGTCCGTCGTTGCGACGATGATGATGATGTACGGCATGACGAGGAAGCGCACGTCCATCATGGGAAAGAGCAGCAGCCGGGCGCCGATGATGAGCACAGCGACGAGCAGCCAGCGCGCCGCGGGATGACGCAGCGGGTCCGCACCGGAGCGGAGCACGACCGCCAGTCCTGCGGCGGTCATGCCGGCCGCGGCGAAGAACCGCGTGCTCGTTCCAAGCGCCGACACTCCGGCGCCGAGCGAGGAGAGGAACAGCGCTCCGTCGAACGTCCCTCCTGTGCTTCCCGCGAAGGTGAAGAGGTACGCTTCACTCCAACCGGGATACCCCGACCAGTGGTGCAGTCCGAAGACCACGAGCAGCGATGCGGCGATGCCCGCCGCGGCAGCGATGCGGTGCTTCGGCACGACGGCGGCGTGCAGTACGGCGATGATGACCGCCGGCACCAGCAGGTCGCTCCGGACCAGCATCGCGAACGGGAAGAGGGCGTACGCGGACCGGCGGCCGTCGCGCAGCAGCAGGAACGCGCCGAAGAGGACGAGCGTTGCGAGCGCATCCGGCGTCGAGAACCGTGCGACGCGCACCATTCCCAGCACCGCGGCGGTGACGAGCGCCGCCGGCAGCAGGGCTCCGTGCTTCCACCGCCGTCCGGCGGCGGAGAGCAGGAGTACGATGCCAGCGCCGGACAGTGCCGAGACCGCGACGGTCGCTTCGATTCCGTTGATCCCGGCGGCCATGAGCAGGGCGACCGGCGCGGTGTATCCGATGCGCGCACGGTACCAGCCGAGCGTGGCGTGGAACGCCTCCGCGTCGGTCCGCATCGTCCGCCGGTACTCCGGATGATGTCCCTCCGATAGAAGCGGCCCCTCACCGCCGCGGAACCGCTCCGCCGCTTCGTAGGCGGTGCGTTGCGCGCGCCCCGCATCGGCCCCCGTCAATTCGGCCGCGGCGCCGGCGTAGGCGAGCGCGTCCCAGTTCAGTTCGGGACGGCGGTACGCCTCCGCTGCGACGAGCAGGGCGACGGCGACGGTCAATGCGATGGAAAGAGGGCGGCGGCCGGAGAAGGACATGGAGGAAGGTAGCGAGAAATCGGGTGAAGCGGAACAGGAAAGGGGGCGCGGGCCGGTGGACTCCGTTCAGACGTCCGTGGCTGCGGCAACGGTCGTCCGCATGTCGTCCGATGCCCCGGTTCTTCCGCCGATACGCCGTTCATTGATGCTCTGAATATCGGGTCTGGACATCACGAACGAAAGTATTTCGTACAAGGAGAAATATGGAGACGCGGTGCTGAAGAGTTCGTCGTAAACGGCCGTCACGAACTCATAATCCTCGGGATAATCGACGGTCCACCGGTGCGTCATCGAATAATCCACGCCCGCTTCCCAGGTAAGATTATCGAGAGTGAAACGGTCCGGACGGTTCCAGATGAAAGGGGTGACATGCTCGCGTTCAACGGCCAGCCGCGCTTCACGCCACGCATGCTCCAGCGCAGAGAACGACATCACCTCCACCCCGTTGCCGTCGGGATACGTGGCCGGGCGCAAATTACCGACGAAATCGAACCGGCCTTCGTTCCGGCGATGGTAGAGGATGATGCGGTCGATGACCGCCGGATCGATGAGAGGACAATCGGAGGATATCTTCACCACGACATCGGCCCGTTCCTCCTGCGCCAGCCGGTAGTTCCGGTCCAGCAGGTCCGTGGGATGTCCGGAGTGACATTCCACTCCGATGCGCCGGCAGAGCGCACGGATGGGGTCGTCCGAATCGAGGAACGAGGTGGCGACAACGATCTTCGCTCCGCACCGGGTCATGCGTACACGCTCCGTCATGCGCTGCAGCAGCGGAGCCCCCGCCAGCGGCAACATCACCTTGTTCGGCAGCCGCGCGGAGCCGGTGCGGGCCTGGATGACGATGAGGGTCTTCACGATGCCGGTTCCATCGCCGCGTTCAGAACCCGTGGGCCATCGGCAGGGTGCGGCCGACGTCGAGGCGCACCTCCGCGCTCCGCACCTTCCCCTTGTCGACGGTCATGAGGTGGAAGCGCCTTTTCCCTCCGTCATCGGGGAAGATCGTTCCCCCGGCGTTGTGGAACGTGAGCGAACGGCGTTCGTAGGATTCGTGCTGGTGCACGTGGCCGTGCAGCACCGCCGCCACCGGACCGGCACCGAAGAGGCGCATCAGCCGTTTCTTCTTCCGGAGCTTCATGGTGCTGTTCTCGATCGTCTGCCACAGCTGCTGGAGGTGTCCTCCTCCCGCGGCGTGTTTCAATCTGTTGAAATGATGATGGATGAGCACCAGCGGCACCGTTCCGGCGAGGATGCCGCCGGCGAAGATCTCCTTCAGGCGGGCGAGCTGCGTCGCACTGACCTCGCCGTTGGAGCCGAGCGGATTCCGCAAGGCGCTCCAGCGCGCCACGGAATTGATGCCGATGAACGCGATGCCGCGCACCACCTTCACGAAGGGGAAGAGCGCTGCGCCGGCGGAGTACCGGCATCCTTCGAAGGTCTCACGGAACGCGGCGTGGAACTCCTTCACCTTCGCGTCGATGTCGGTCCGGCGGCACGCGCCGGGGAACGACACCACCTCCTCCGCCAGGTGCGGTCCGCCGAAGATATCGTGATTGCCGATGGTGACGGTGAGACGGTCGGGGTCCAGCAGTCCGAACTCGCGGAGGATGCCGCGCACGTGCTGGAACTCGCGGGGACGCGCCTGGTTCGTGATGTCGCCGGTGATGACGATGTGATCGGCGCGGAGCTCGCGGCACCGTTCGAGCACTTCGTAGAACGCGTCGGTCCGCTCCGGATGCCGGTCCGGACTGAGGTGGAGATCGGAGAGATGGGCGATGCGCATCGGCGTCCTGTGTTCGTGACGGCACGAAGGTACAGAACGCCTGTGATGAAGAGGTTACGTGAGTGTTATGATATGATGAATCAACGGAGGCGGGACAAGCCCTTGCTGCGGCGCAGGATGACCGTGCGGGAGAACTCCTCTTCGAAGAGTCCCTTCTTCCGGTCGGCGCCCCAGAGCTCGAGCTCCACGTCGTCCCGCTTGGGGGCGGTCACGTTCATCACGATGCGGCGCCCGCTCATCCGCACCGCCACGTCGCGTACCTTGCCGCTGTGCGAACGGTCCAACCCGTCCGCGATGCGGAGGATGCCCGCCAGCGCGCGGACGATCCCCTGGTCCTCGGGAGAGAGGGCCCGGTATCCTTCATGCTTGATCTTCGGATGGCTCTTCCGGTGGTAGCGGGCGACGTTGGCGATGATCTCCTTCTCGTTCTCGGTGAAACCGAGCAGGTCTCCGTTGCGGATGATGTAGTACGAGTGGCGGTGATGGAGCGCGTGCGAGAGGGAGACGCCGATGTCGTGCAGCAGCGCCGCGGTCTCGAGGTACTCGCGTTCGGTCCCGCCGAGACCGTGCAGACGCTTCGTCCGGTCGAAGATGCGCACGGCGAGCGCGGCCACGGTGCGGGCGTGCGGCAGTTCGTTGTGGAACCGCCGGGAGAGGGTCATGATACTGTGCAGACGGATGTCGGAAAGATGACGCAGGGAGGGCCGGTGCACCGACTTTTCGATGGTGTCGAGGATGATCCCTTCCCGCAGCGCGAACTCCGACACCGTGATGTCGCGGAGGCCGAGGACTTCGGCGATCTGTTCGAGGATCACCGCCCCGGCGGGGATGATGTCCGTCCGCGACTGGTCCAGCCCATCGATGCGGACCCGGTCCTCCGGACGCTCCTCTGCGAGGATGCGTTCGACGACGGAGGCCAGTTCTCCGGCGGTGAACCGCACGTTGTTGAGCGACGCCTCGTTCCGCTCCCCGCGCCGGGCCAGGACGATCTTAGCGAGGTTCATCACCGTGCCTGAACTGCCGATCACCTGCCGGTACCGGAAGCGCGACGTCTCGCGCTTGATGGGGGTGAGCATCCCGCGCACGTACCGGCGGCATTCTTTGACCGCTTTCGTGGTGACGCGTCCCCCGGGGAAGAACCGTTCGGTGAGCCGTACGGCGCCCAGCTTGATGCTGGAGGCGGAGAGGATGTCCTTGCGCCGTCCCACCACGAACTCCGTGCTTCCGCCGCCGATATCGATGCAGAGCACCGTGCTGTCGTACACCGGCAGCCCCTGCACCACGCCGAGGTAGATCATCCGCGCCTCTTCGGCGCCGGAGGCGACCTCCAGTTTGATGCCCGCTTCGCTCTTCACCCGGCGGATGAACTCCTCCTGGTTCAGCGCTTCGCGCACCGCGCTCGTCGCCACGGCACGGATGGAGGCGTTGTATCCGTCCGCGATGCGCTTGAAGAAGCGGAGCACCCGGATGCCGCGCGTCATCGCCGCATCGGAGAGGTACTTCATGTCCGTGGAGCCGGAACCGAGCCGCACCAGTTCCTTCTCGCGCGCCAGCGTGCGGAACTGTCCGGTCTCGGTGGAGAACTCCGCCACGA
>Ga0268299_1003278_pt1 | contig 15483 bp, 11 predicted proteins | sample NOBtaG_FD_193484 | JGI IMG/M metagenome (GOLD analysis project Ga0268299, IMG submission 193484) | Activated sludge microbial communities from bioreactor in Nijmegen, Gelderland, Netherland - NOB reactor | ecosystem: Engineered > Bioreactor > Aerobic > Activated sludge | place: Netherlands...
CGGTGACAACATCAAGATGGTGGTGGAGCTGATCGCGCCGATCGCGATGGAGGAGGGGCTGCGCTTCGCGATCCGCGAGGGCGGCCGCACCGTCGGCGCCGGCGTCGTCTCCAAGGTGCTGAAGTAAGGAATACGACGGAAGGGCAGTAGCTCAATTGGCAGAGCGGCGGTCTCCAAAACCGCAGGTTGGGGGTTCGATTCCCTCCTGCCCTGCCACCACCCGTCACGGACAGAGATGAACGAACCGCAGGCAATGGACACGGGCGTCGGGATCGCCGACGCCTCCAAGCTGGTGCTCGCCGCCGCCGCGCTGGTCGGCGGCGTGGTCGCGTACTACCTGTACCCGGACCAGCCGCAGGTCGTGCGGGTGCTGATGGTGCTCGGCGGCCTGGCCGCGGGCCTGGTGCTGCTGTACTCGTCGCAGCCGGGCCGCGAGCTGTGGAACTACGTGCAGTCCTCGCGCGTCGAGCTGCGCAAGATGGTGTGGCCGACGCGCCAGGAGACCTGGCGCACGACCCTGGTCGTGTTCCTGTTCGTGGTCGCGCTCGGCGTGTTCTTCTGGCTGGTCGACATGGCGCTGGCCTGGGGCGTCCGGCAAGTCACCGGACAGGGAGGCTGAGCCTGTGTCCTTGAACTGGTACGTCGTGCACGCCTACTCGAATTTCGAGCACAAGGTCGCGAGCAGCCTGAAGGAGCGGATCAGGCTGCACCACCTCGAGGACAAGTTCGGCGAGGTGCTGGTGCCGACCGAGGAAGTCGTCGAGATGCGCGCCGGCCAGAAGCGCCGCAGCGAGCGCAAGTTCTTCCCCGGCTACGTGCTGGTGCAGATGGAAATGGGCGACGAGGCCTGGCACCTGGTGAAGGAGACGCCGAAGGTGCTCGGCTTCATCGGCGGCACGCCGGAAAAGCCGGCGCCGATCACGGACAAGGAGGCGAATGCCATCCTGCGCCGGGTCGAGGAGGGCGTCGAGAAGCCGCGGCCGAAGGTGCTGTTCGAGCCGGGCGAGGTGGTGCGGGTCGTGGACGGCCCGTTCAACGACTTCACCGGCGTGGTCGAGAACGTGAACTACGAGAAGAGCCGCCTGCAGGTTGCGGTGCAGATCCTCGGGCGCTCGACGCCCGTCGAGCTGGATTTCGGGCAGGTGGAGAAGGTCTGAAGCGATCCGGGGAGCCGCAAGGCGTTTGCACCCGGAAGTGAGGAACGATGGCGAAGAAGGTACAGGGCTACATCAAGCTGCAGATTCCCGCAGGCGGGGCGAACCCGAGCCCGCCGGTCGGGCCCGCGCTCGGCCAGCAGGGCGTGAACATCATGGAGTTCTGCAAGCAGTTCAATGCCGCGACGCAGAAGGAGGAGAAGGGCCTGCCGATCCCGGTGATCATCACCGTGTACAGCGACCGCAGCTTCACCTTCGTGCTGAAGACGCCGCCGGCCGCCGTGCTGGTGCGCAAGGCGATCGGCATCGAGAAGGGCTCGGGCACGCCGAACACCAAGAAGGTCGGCAAGATCACCCGCAAGCAGCTCGAGGCGATCGCGAAGCAGAAGATGCCCGACCTGACCGCGGCCGACATGGACGCGGCCGTGCGCACCATCGCGGGCTCCGCCCGCAGCATGGGCGTCGACGTGGAGGGCACCTGACATGGCGACTGTCTTCAAGCGCCAGAAGCCCTGGGCCGGGCGCGTGAAGCCCGGGCAGACGTACGCGGTCGACGAGGCGCTCGCGATCGTCAAGGAATTCGCGAACGCGAAGTTCGACGAGACGGTCGACGTCGCGATCAACCTCGGCATCGACCCGGCGAAGTCGGACCAGCAGGTGCGCGGCTCGACCGTGATGCCGCACGGCACCGGCAAGAAGGTGCGCGTCGCGGTGTTCACGCAGGGCAAGAACGCCGACGCCGCGCGCGAGGCGGGCGCCGACATCGTCGGCCTCGAGGACCTCGCCGAGAAGGTCAAGGCCGGCCAGATCGACTTCGACGTCGTGGTCGCGAGCCCGGACGCGATGCGCGTGGTCGGCCAGCTCGGCCAGATCCTGGGCCCGCGCGGCCTGATGCCGAACCCGAAGGTCGGCACCGTGACGCCGGACGTGGCGACCGCGGTGAAGAACGCGAAGGCGGGCCAGGTGCGCTACCGCTGCGACAAGGCCGGCATCGTCCATTGCACGATCGGCAAGGCGAGCTTCCAGCCCGCTGCGCTGAAGGAAAACCTGATGGCGCTGATCGCCGACATCCAGAAGCACAAGCCGGGCACGTCGAAGGGCGTGTTCCTGCAGCGCGTGTCGGTGTCGTCGACGATGGGTCCCGGCGTGGCCGTGGACCGCGCGACGCTGGGAGTTTGACGGGGACTGTCCCCATTTTCGCTTCGCGAAAATGGCGGACTGTCCCCTCTTGAAGAGATTTCGACCGTCCGGGTGTGGGCACCCGGGCCATCGAAGACCGCAGGCGGGGCGACGGCCCCTTAATGGCAGCCCGCGCAGATGGTGGAACCCGAGCCGGTCCGACTGGCCTGGTCCCACCGCAAGGAGGGTTGGATGGGACTGAGACTGGAAGACAAGCAGGCGATGGTGACCGAGGTACAGGCCGTTGCGCGCACCGCGCATTCGGTCGTCGCGGCGGAATATCGTGGCCTGACGGTGTCGCAACTGACGGGACTGCGCGCGAAGGCGCGCCAGTCGGGCGTCTGGATGCGCGTCGTCAAGAACACGCTGGCGCGCCGCGCGGTCACGGGCACCCCGTACGAGTGCATCGCCGGCAGCCTCAAGGGGCCGCTGATCCTCGCGTTCTCGAAGGACGACCCGGGCGCCGCCGCCCGCGTCGTGAAGGAGTTCGCGAAGGGCAACGACAAGCTGGTCCCGACGCTGGTGGCCCTCGGCGGGCAGGTCTATTCCGCCGCCGAGATCGACCGCGTCGCGAGCCTGCCGACCAGGGCGCAGGCCCTGGCGCTGCTGCTGGGCGTGATGAAGGCACCGGTTTCCAAGCTGGTGCGCACCCTCGCCGAGCCGCACGCGAAGCTGGTACGCACGGTGGATGCGGTGCGGGCGTCGAAAGCCGCCTGAGCGCCGCGCCGATTCGGGTCAACGACACACTATTCATCTGGAGTAATGGCAATGGCTGCTAGCAAGGAACAGATTCTCGAGGCGATCTCGAACATGACGATCATGGAAGTCGTCGACCTCGTGAAGATGATGGAAGACAAGTTCGGCGTCACCGCCGCGGCCCCGGTCGCGATGGCGGCCGGCCCCGCGGGCGGGGCTGCCGCGCCGGCTGCCGAGGAAAAGACCGAGTTCACGGTCATCCTGAAGGCGTACCCGGCCGAGAAGAAGGTCGGCGTCATCAAGGTGATCCGCGAGATCACGGGCCTCGGCCTCAAGGAAGCGAAGGACCTCGTGGAAGGCGCGCCGTCGACCGTCAAGGAAGGCGTCTCGAAGGCGGATTCCGAGAAGATCAAGAAGCAGCTCGAGGACGGCGGCGCCACGGTCGAGGTCAAGTAAGGACCTCCGTGCGAGGGCGTTGCCCCGCAGGCCGCGGCTCCTGATGCGGGCCCGCCGCTTCCCGGAAGGGAGACGGCGGCGTCCGCGTACGTGCGTGGGATTGGCTGAACCAGTTTGCAGGTGATGAAGATGGCCTATACGTTCACCGAGAAGAAGCGCATCCGGAAGAACTTTGGCAAGCGCCAGGGGATTCTGGACGTGCCGCCGCTGCTCGCGATCCAGACCGATTCCTACGCGCAGTTCCTGCAGATCGACGAGTCGCGGGCGCTGCACGCGGAGCTGTCCGCGCACGCGGGCGGCGCGGTCGCCGGCGGCCGGCTGCTGTCGGAGGAGCAGGAAAAGGCCATCATCGACCGCCACCTGCGGCGCGCCGGCCTGCACGCGGCGTTCCAGAGCGTGTTCCCGATCAAGAGCTACTCCGGCCACGCCACGCTCGAGTACGTCTACTACTACCTCGGCGAGCCGGTGTTCGACGTCAAGGAATGCCAGATGCGCGGGCTCACCTACGCCGCGCCGATCCGCGTGCGGCTGCGGCTGCGCGTCATGGACAAGGAGTCGCCGGGCGCCTCGCGCGTGAAGCGCGCGATCGAGCAGGAGGTCTACCTCGGCGAGCTGCCGCTGATGACCGAGAACGGCACCTTCATCGTCAACGGCACCGAGCGCGTGATCGTGTCGCAGCTGCACCGCAGCCCCGGCGTGATCTTCGACCACGACAAGGGCAAGACCCACAGCTCCGGCAAGCTGCTGTTCCAGGCGCGCGTGATCCCGTACCGCGGCTCCTGGCTCGACTTCGAGTTCGACGCCAAGGACTGCGTGTTCGCGCGCATTGACCGGCGCCGCAAGCTCCCGGTCACCATCCTGCTGCGCGCGCTCGGCTACACGAATTCCGAGATCCTGAAGCTGTTCTTCGACCAGAACACGGTGCACCTGGGCAAGAAGGGACCCGAACTGGAGCTCGTGCCCGAGCGCCTGCGCGGCGAGACTGCGCTGTTCGAGATCGCGGCCAACGGCAAGGTCATCGTCGAGGAAGGCCGCCGCATCACGGCGCGCCACGTGCGCCAGCTCGAGGAAGCCGGCGTGCGCCGCCTCGCGGTGCCGGTCGAGTACCTCGAGGGCAAGATCGTGGCCCACGACGTCGCCGACCCGCAGACCGGCGAGGTGCTCGCGAACGCCAACGACGTGCTGACCGCCGCGCACATCGAGCGCTTCGTCAACGCGAACGTCGCGCAGATCGGCACGCTCTACGTCAACGACCTGGACCGCGGCCCGTACATTTCCGACACGCTGCGCATCGACGCGACCACGACCCGGCTCGAGGCGCTGATCGAGATCTACCGGATGATGCGCCCGGGCGAGCCGCCGACCAAGGACGCGGCCGAGAACCTGTTCCACAACCTGTTCTTCAACGGCGAGCGCTACGACCTGTCCGCGGTCGGCCGCATGAAGTTCAACCGGCGCGTGAACCGCGCGGTCCCGGCCGGGCTCGCCGGCGCCGACGCCGAGCGCTGGCTCGAGGAGCCGGGAATCCTGTACGACGGCCGCTACTTCTCGACCGTCGCCGACCTGCGCAAGGACGAGTCCGCGCGCCGGCTTGCCGGCAAGTACGGCGCATCGCTGTCGGACGTCGTCGACGTGCTGCGCACGCTGATCGCGATCAAGAACGGCGACGGCAAGGTGGACGACATCGACCACCTCGGCAACCGCCGCGTGCGCTGCGTCGGCGAGATGGCCGAGGTCGCGTTCCGCATCGGCCTGGTGCGCGTCGAGCGCGCGGTCAAGGAGCGCCTGACGCTGGCCGAGAACGAGGACATCAACCCGCAGGACATGATCAACGCCAAGCCGGTGGCCGCAGCGGTCAAGGAGTTCTTCGGCTCCTCGCAGCTGTCGCAGTTCATGGACCAGAACAACCCGCTGTCCGAGATCACGCACAAGCGCCGCGTGTCGGCGCTCGGCGAGGGCGGGCTCAAGCGCGAGCGCGCCGGGTTCGAGGTGCGCGACGTGCACCCGACGCACTACGGCCGGGTCTGCCCGATCGAGACGCCGGAAGGCCCGAACATCGGCCTGATCAACTCGCTGGCCGTGTACGCCCGCACCAACAAGTACGGCTTCCTCGAGACGCCGTACCGCCGCGTGCGCGACCGGCGCGTGACCGGCGACGTGGACTACCTGTCGGCGATCGAGGAGAGCGAGTTCGTGATCGCGCAGGCGAACGCGCCGCTCGACGAGAAGGGCCGTTTCACCGGCGAGCTGGTCTCCTGCCGCTTCCAGAACGAGTTCACGCTGATGCCGGCCGAGCGCATCGAGTACATGGACGTGTCGCCGCGCCAGATTGTGTCGGTGGCCGCCGCGCTGATCCCGTTCCTCGAGCACGACGACGCCAACCGCGCGCTGATGGGCTCGAACATGCAGCGCCAGGCGGTGCCGACGCTGCGCTCCTCGACGCCGCTGGTCGGCACCGGCATCGAGCGCACGGTCGCGATCGACTCGGGCGTGGCGGTGGTCGCGCGCCGTGGCGGCATGGTGGACTCGGTGGACGCGTCGCGCGTGGTGGTGCGCGTGAACGAGGCCGAGGTCACTGCGGGCGAGCCGGGCGTCGACATCTACAACCTGACCAAGTACACGCGCTCCAACCAGAACACCTGCATCAACCAGCGCCCGCTGGTGTGCGTCGGCGACGCCATCGCGAAGGGTGACGTGCTGGCCGACGGGCCGTCCACGCACCTCGGCGAGCTGGCGCTCGGCCAGAACATGCTGGTCGCGTTCATGCCGTGGAACGGCTACAACTTCGAGGACTCGATCCTGATCTCCGAACGGGTGGTCGAGGAGGACCGCTTCACGACCATCCACATCGAGGAGCTGACCTGCGTCGCGCGCGACACCAAGCTCGGACCCGAGGAGATCACGGCCGACATCCCGAACGTCGGCGACACCGCGCTCGCCAAGCTGGACGAGGCCGGCATCGTGTTCATCGGCGCCGAGGTCCGGGCCGGCGACATCCTGGTCGGCAAGGTCACGCCCAAGGGCGAGACCCAGCTGACGCCGGAGGAGAAGCTGCTGCGCGCGATCTTCGGCGAGAAGGCCTCCGACGTGAAGGACACGAGCCTGCGGGTTCCGCCCGGCATGGACGGCACCGTCATCGACGTGCGCGTGTTCACGCGCGACGGCGTCGAGAAGGACAGCCGCGCGCTCGCGATCCAGAAGGCGGAGATCGAGAAGGTGCGCAAGGATCTGAACGACCAGCGCCGCATCCTCGAGGACGACCTGTTCTCGCGCCTGCGCGGCGAGCTGCTGGGGCAGGCGGCCGCCGGCGGGCCGCGCCGGCTCAAGGCCGGCAGCGAGGTCACGTCCGAGTACCTCGACGAGCTGCCGCGCGAGGAGTGGTTCGAGATCCGGCTGAAGGACGAGGCCGCGAGCGAGTCGCTCGAGGCCGCTCGCCGCCGGCTCGCGGACCAGCAGAAGGAGTTCGAGCGCCGCTTCGACGGCAAGAAGGCCAAGATCACGGCCGGCGACGACCTCGCCCCGGGCGTGCTCAAGATGGTGAAGGTCTACCTCGCGGTGAAGCGCCGCATCCAGCCCGGCGACAAGATGGCGGGCCGCCACGGCAACAAGGGCGTGGTGTCCACGATCGTCCCGGTCGAGGACATGCCCTACCTGGCGGACGGCACCCCGGTCGACATCGTGCTGAACCCGCTCGGCGTGCCCTCGCGCATGAACATCGGCCAGATCCTCGAGGCGCACCTCGGCTGGGCCGCGCGCGGCATCGGCGAGAAGATCGGGAAGATGCTCGAGTCGCAGAACGCGGTGGTGGAGCTGCGCAAGCTCCTGGACCGCGTCTACAACGCGACCGGCGGCCAGAAGGAGGACATCGCGTCGCTCAACGACCAGGAGGTCCTCGAGTTGGCGAAGAACCTCGCCGACGGCGTGCCGATGGCGACGCCGGTGTTCGACGGCGCGAGCGAGGCCGAGATCAAGTCCCTGCTCGAGCTCGCCGACCTGCCGGTCAGCGGGCAGACCATGCTGACCGACGGCCGCACCGGCGAGGCCTTCGACCGCCAGGTGACGGTCGGCTACATGTACATGCTGAAGCTGAACCACCTGGTGGACGACAAGATGCACGCGCGCTCGACCGGGCCGTACAGCCTGGTCACGCAGCAGCCGCTCGGCGGCAAGGCGCAGTTCGGCGGCCAGCGCTTCGGCGAGATGGAAGTCTGGGCGCTCGAGGCCTATGGCGCGTCCTACACGCTGCAGGAGATGCTGACGGTCAAGTCCGACGACGTGAATGGCCGCACCAAGATGTACAAGAACATCGTGGACGGCAATCACCAGATGGACGCCGGCATGCCGGAGTCGTTCAACGTGCTGGTCAAGGAAATCCGCTCGCTCGGCATCAACATCGAGCTCGAGCAGGAAGGGTGATCGAATGAAAGACCTCCTCAAGTTCTTCAAGCCGCAGGTCCCGGTCGAGAACTTCGACTCGATCCGCATCGCGCTGACCTCGCCGGAGATGATCCGGTCCTGGTCCTACGGCGAGGTGCGCAAGCCCGAGACCATCAACTACCGCACCTTCAAGCCGGAGCGGGACGGCCTGTTCTGCGCCAAGATCTTCGGGCCCGTGAAGGACTACGAGTGCCTGTGCGGGAAGTACAAGCGCCTGAAGCACCGCGGCGTGGTGTGCGAGAAGTGCGGCGTCGAGGTCACCCAGTCGAAGGTCCGGCGCGAGCGCATGGGCCACATCGAGCTGGCGAGCCCGGTCGCGCACATCTGGTTCCTGAAGTCGCTGCCGTCGCGCATCGGCCTGATGGTGGACATGACGCTGCGGGACCTCGAGCGCGTGCTCTACTTCGAGGCCTTCGTGGTGGTCGACCCGGGCATGACGCCGCTCGAGCGCGGCCAGCTCATGTCGAACGAGATGTACCTCGAGGCGATCGAGAAGTACGGCGACGAGTTCGACGCGCGCATGGGCGCCGAGGCGATCCTCGAGCTGCTGAAGTCCATCGACCTCGCGACCGAGACCGCCAAGGTGCGCGCCGAGATCGAGGGCACCACCTCCGAGACCAAGATCAAGCGCCTGACCAAGCGCCTGAAGCTGCTGGAGTCCTTCGTCGAGTCCGGCAACAACCCGCAGTGGATGGTGCTGACGGTGCTGCCGGTGCTGCCGCCCGACCTGCGCCCGCTGGTGCCGCTGGACGGCGGCCGCTTCGCGACCTCGGACCTCAACGACCTGTACCGCCGCGTCATCAACCGCAACAACCGCCTGCGCCGGCTGCTGGAGCTGAACGCGCCCGACATCATCGTGCGCAACGAGAAGCGCATGCTGCAGGAGTCGGTGGACGCGCTGCTCGACAACGGCCGCCGCGGCCGCGCGATCACGGGCACCAACAAGCGCCCGCTGAAGTCGCTCGCCGACATGATCAAGGGCAAGCAGGGCCGCTTCCGCCAGAACCTGCTCGGCAAGCGCGTCGACTACTCCGGCCGCTCGGTCATCGTGGTCGGCCCGACGCTGCGCCTGCACCAGTGCGGCCTGCCGAAGAAGATGGCTTTGGAGCTGTTCAAGCCGTTCATCTTCCACAAGCTCCAGCTGCGCGGGCTCGCGACCACGATCAAGGCGGCCAAGCGCCTGGTCGAGCGCGAGGGCCCGGAAGTGTGGGACATCCTCGAGGAAGTGATCCGCGAGCACCCGGTGCTGCTGAACCGCGCGCCGACGCTGCACCGCCTCGGCATCCAGGCCTTCGAGCCGGTGCTGATCGAGGGCAAGGCGATCCAGCTGCACCCGCTGGTCTGCACCGCGTTCAACGCCGACTTCGACGGCGACCAGATGGCCGTGCACGTGCCGCTGTCGCTGGAGGCGCAGCTCGAGGCGCGCGCGCTGATGCTGTCCTCGAACAACATCCTGTCGCCGGCGAACGGCGACCCGATCATCGTGCCGTCGCAGGACGTCGTGCTCGGCCTCTATTACCTGACGCGCGAGCGCGCCGGGGCCCGGGGCGAGGGCATGGTGTTCGCGGACGTGCGCGAGGTGCACCGCGCCCACGAGACGCGCAGCGCCGACCTGCACGCCGCGGTGCGCGTGCGCATCGTCGAGCACGTGAAGGGCGCCGACGGGGAGTTCCGCGAGAAGCGGCGGCTGGTCAAGACCACGGTCGGCCGGGCGCTGCTCTCCGAGCTGCTGCCGCGGGGCCTGCCGTTCGAGCTGGTCAACCAGGACATGACCAAGAAGCGCGTGCAGGCGGTGATCAACTCCTGCTACCGCGCGCTCGGCCTCAAGGAGACCGTGATCTTCGCCGACCGGCTGATGTACACGGGCTTTTCCTATGCGACGCGCGCCGCGGTCTCGATCGGCGTGGACGACATGATGGTGCCGCCGCAGAAGGCGAAGATCCTCGCCACCGCCGAGAAGGAAGTGAAGGAGATCCAGGACCAGTACGAGTCGGGCCTGGTCACCAACGGCGAGCGCTACAACAAGGTAGTCGACATCTGGTCGCGCACCAACGACCAGATCGGCAAGGCGATGATGGACCAGCTGCGCCACGAGGAGGCCGCCGACCGCAAGGGCCGCAAGGTGCAGCAGGGCTCGTTCAACTCCATCTTCATGATGGCCGACTCCGGCGCGCGCGGCTCCGCGGCGCAGATCCGCCAGCTCGCCGGCATGCGCGGCCTGATGGCGAAGCCGGACGGCTCGATCATCGAGACGCCGATCACCGCGAACTTCCGCGAGGGCCTCAACGTCCTGCAGTACTTCATCTCGACCCACGGCGCCCGCAAGGGCCTCGCGGACACGGCGCTGAAGACCGCGAACTCCGGCTACCTGACGCGCCGGCTGGTGGACGTGGCACAGGACCTGGTGGTCACGCAGCAGGACTGCGGCACGGCGCACGGCCTCGAGGTGACGCCGATCGTCGAGGGCGGCGACGTGGTCGAGGGCCTCGGCGAGCGCGTGCTCGGCCGCGTGGCCGCGACCGACGTGCCGAAGCCGGGCACCGACGACGTGCTGGTCGAGGCCGGCACGCTGATCGACGAGGGCTGGGTGCAGCAGCTCGAGCAGAACGGCGTGGACCAGATCAAGGTGCGCTCGCCGATCACCTGCGAGGTGCGCTACGGCGTCTGCGCGATGTGCTACGGGCGCGACCTCGCCCGCGGCCGGCTGATCTCGATCGGCGAGGCGGTCGGCGTGATCGCCGCGCAGTCGATCGGCGAGCCGGGCACGCAGCTGACCATGCGGACCTTCCACATCGGCGGCGCGGCCTCCCGTGCCGCGGCCGTGTCGCTGGTCGAGATCAAGGGCAAGGGCACGCTGCGCTTCCACAACGTCAAGTCGGTGCGCCACGAGAAGGGGCACCTGGTCACCACCTCGCGCTCGGGCGAGATCGGCGTGATCGACGAGTTCGGGCGCGAGCGCGAGCGCTACAAGATCCCCTACGGCGCGACCATCACGGCCGACGAGGGCACGGCGGTGTCGCCCGGCCAGGTGGTCGCGAACTGGGACCCGCACACGCACCCGGTGGTCACCGAGGTGGCGGGCTTCATCAAGTTCATCGACTTCGTGGACGGCATGACGGTGCAGGCCCAGGTGGACGAGATCACCGGCCTGTCCTCGGTCGAAGTGCTGGACCCGAAGCAGCGCGGCGCCGCGGGCCGCGACCTGCGCCCGGTCATCAAGCTGGTGAACGCGAAGGGCAAGGAAGTCACCTTCGCCAACACCGACATCCCGGCGGTCTACACGCTGCCTGCCGGGGCACTGGTTTCACTGGAAGACGGCGCCAAGGTGTCGGTCGGCGACGTCATCGCGCGCATCCCGCAGGAGTCCTCGAAGACCCGCGACATCACCGGCGGCCTGCCGCGCGTCGCGGACCTGTTCGAGGCCAGGAAGCCCAAGGAGCCCGCGATCCTCGCCGAGGTGACGGGCACCGTGAGCTTCGGCCGCGAGACCAAGGGCAAGCGCCGGCTGGTGATCACGGGCGAGGGCAACGAGCGCTACGAGGAGCTGATCCCGAAGTGGCGGCAGCTGAACGTGTTCGAGGGCGAGCACGTCGAGCGCGGCGAGGTGATCGCGGAAGGCGAGCCGAACCCGCACGACATCCTGCGCCTGCAGGGCGTGGCGGCGCTCGCCAACTACCTCACGCGCGAGATCCAGGACGTGTACCGGCTGCAGGGCGTGAAGATCAACGACAAGCACATCGAGGTCATCGTTCGGCAGATGCTGCGCAAGGTGGAGATCAAGGCCTCCGGCGAATCGAGCCTGCTGCGCGGCGAGCAGCTCGAGCGGGCGCGCATCCTCGAGCTCAATGACCGCCTGCGGAGCGAGAAGAAGGAGCCGGCCGCGTTCGAGCCGATGCTGCTCGGCATCACCAAGGCCTCGCTGCAGACCGACTCCTTCATCTCGGCGGCCTCCTTCCAGGAGACCACCCGCGTGCTGACGGATGCAGCCGTGCGCGGCATCAAGGACGACCTGCGCGGGCTCAAGGAAAACGTCATCGTCGGCCGCCTGATCCCGGCCGGCACCGGCTTTTCCTTCCATGCCCAGCGGCGGCGCCACGGGGCCGGCGAGACCCATCGCGGGTTCATGGATTCAGGCGGCGAGGCGGTGTCCGAGGAACCGGCCGCGGCGGAGGCAGTTTCGGAATAAAAACAATGGGTTAAGCGTGGCGAGAATTGGGGACAGACACCTTGTTCCTGCCGCCGGAAAAAGGAGTCTGTCCCCGGTTTCCTCTCGCTTGACGCTTCCAAGGCCCGGTCACTACAATCGCGGGCCTTTCGCGGCCCCCGCCCCGATATACGGGTGGGGCGGACACGAACAAGACTGTATCCGGGCCGCCACGGGGCGGCCCGGTGCTTCATGCGTCCGGCAATGTCGCCGGCGCGGGGACTGACGAGACGACATGGCCACGACCAACCAGCTGATCCGTGGCGGCCGCCTGGCCGCCACCTACAAGTCCAAGGTGCCGGCGCTGCAGCGCTCGCCGCAGCGCCGCGGCGTCTGCACGCGCGTCTACACGACCACGCCCAAGAAGCCGAACTCGGCGCTGCGCAAGGTCGCCCGCGTGCGGCTGACCAACGGCTACGAGGTCACCAGCTACATCGGCGGCGAGGGCCACAACCTGCAGGAGCACTCGGTGGTCATGATCCGCGGCGGCCGCGTGAAGGACCTGCCGGGCGTCCGCTACCACACGATCCGCGGCACCCTGGACTGCGCCGGCGTCGCCGACCGCAAGCAGGGCCGCTCCAAGTACGGCGCCAAGCGCCCGAAGAAATAAGGACAGGGGAAACAGAAGATGTCCCGTCGCACATCCGCACCGACCCGCGTCGTGCTCCCGGACCCGAAGTTCGGCAGCGAGATGCTGGCCAAGTTCATGAACATGGTGATGACCAGCGGCAAGAAGTCGGCCGCCGAGCACATCATGTATGGCGCGATCGACCGCATCTCCGAGAAGACCAACCGCCAGGGCGACGCCGCGCTCGAGGTGCTGTCCGCAGCGCTCGAGAACGTCAAGCCGGCCGTCGAGGTGAAGTCGCGGCGCGTCGGCGGCGCGACCTACCAGGTGCCGGTCGAGGTGCGCCCGGCGCGCCGGCAGACGCTGGCGATGCGCTGGCTGATCGAGGCCGCGCGCGCGCGCAGCGAGAAGTCCATGGCCCACCGCCTGGCGCACGAGCTGATGGACGCCGCGGAGAACCGCGGCACCGCCGTGCGCAAGCGCGAGGACACGCACCGCATGGCGGAGGCCAACAAGGCCTTCGCGCACTACCGCTGGTAAATGATGCTCATGCCCCGCACCACGCCCATCGAGCACTATCGGAACATCGGCATTTCCGCGCACATCGACGCCGGAAAGACGACGACGACCGAGCGCGTCCTGTTCTACACGGGCGTGTCGCACAAGATCGGCGAGGTGCATGACGGCGCGGCCGTCATGGACTACATGGAGCAGGAACAGGAGCGCGGCATCACGATCACGGCCGCCGCCACCACCTGCTTCTGGAAGGGGATGGACAACCACTACCCCGAGCACCGCATCAACATCATCGACACGCCCGGCCACGTGGACTTCACCATCGAGGTCGAGCGCTCGCTGCGCGTGCTCGACTCGGCGGTCGCCGTGTACTGCGCCGTGTCCGGCGTGCAGCCCCAGTCCGAGACGGTCTGGCGGCAGATGAACCGCTACAAGGTCCCGCGCGTCGCGTTCGTCAACAAGATGGACCGCGCCGGCGCCAACTTCCTGCGCTGCGTGGACCAGATCCGCACGCGCCTGAAGGGCAACCCGGTCGTGATCCAGCTGCCGATCGGCGCCGAGGAGAATTTCGCCGGCATCGTCGACCTGATCCGCATGAAGGCGATCTGGTGGGACGAAGAGACCCAGGGGATGCGCTTCGAGTATCGCGACATCCCCGCGGAGATGCAGGCCGAGTGCGCCGAGTGGCGCACCAGGCTGATCGAGGCCGCGGCCGAGGGCAACGAGGAACTGCTGCACAAGTACCTCGAGGGCCACGAACTCGGCGTGGACGAGATCCGCAAGGGCCTGCGCGAGCGGGCGATCCGCAACGAGATCTGCATCGTCACCTGCGGCTCGGCGTTCAAGAACAAGGGCGTCCAGGCGGTGCTCGACGCGGTGATCGACTTCATGCCGTCGCCGGTCGAGGTGCCCGACGTCAAGGGCCAGGCCGAGGACAGCGCCGAGACCGAGATCACGCGCGCGCCGTCGGACGACGCGCCGTTCTCCGCGCTCGCGTTCAAGATCCTGAACGATCCGTTCGTCGGCAACCTGACCTTCTTCCGCGTCTATTCCGGCACGCTGTCCTCGGGCGACCAGGTGTACGTGCCGAACCGCTCGCGCAAGGAGCGCATCGGGCGCCTGCTGCAGATGCACGCCAGCGAGCGCGAGGAGATCAAGGAAGTCCGCGCCGGCGACATCGCCGCGGCGGTGGGCCTCAAGGACGTCACCACCGGCGACACGCTGTGCGACCCGGACGACGTGATCGTGCTGGAGAAGATGGAGTTCCCGGATCCCGTGATCTCGGTCGCGGTGGAGCCGAAGACCAAGGCCGACCAGGAGAAGATGGGCATCGCGCTGCAGCGTCTGGCGAAGGAGGACCCGTCGTTCCGCGTCTCCAGCGACGCCGAATCCGGCCAGACCATCATCTCCGGCATGGGCGAGCTGCACCTCGAGATCATCGTCGACCGCATGAAGCGCGAGTTCAAGGTCGAGGCGAACGTCGGCAAGCCGCAGGTCGCCTATCGCGAGACGATCCGCGGCACGGTCGAGCAGGAAGGCAAGTTTGTGCGCCAGACCGGCGGCCGCGGCCAGTACGGCCACGTGTGGATCCGGCTCGAGCCGCTCGAGGAGGGCAAGGGCTACGAGTTCGTGAACGAGATCGTGGGCGGCGTGATCCCGCGCGAGTACATCCCGGCCGTGGACAAGGGCGTCAAGGAAGCGCTGCAGTCCGGCGTGATCGCCGGCTTCCCGATCGTGGACGTCAGGGTCGCGCTGACCGACGGCTCGTACCACGACGTGGACTCGAACGAGATGGCGTTTAAGATCGCGGGCTCGATGGCGTTCAAGGAAGGCTTCGCCAGGGCGAAGCCGGTGCTGCTCGAGCCGATCATGAACGTCGAGGTCGTGACGCCCGAGGAGTACTCCGGCGACGTGATCGGCGACCTCAACCGCCGCCGCGGCCAGATCACGGGCATGGACGAGTCGCCGTCCGGCAAGGTCGTGACGGCCGAGGTGCCGCTGTCCGAGATGTTCGGGTACGCGACCACGGTCCGCTCGATGAGCCAGGGCCGCGCCACGTTCACCATGGAATTCAAGAAGTACGTCGAAGTGCCGCGCAACGTGGCCGAGACGATCCTGAAGAAAGACTGAGGAAGAAGACATGGCCAAGGAAAAATTCGTTCGTAGCAAGCCGCACGTGAACGTGGGGACGATTGGGCACGTGGACCATGGCAAGACGACGCTGACGGCGGCGTTGACCAAGGTGATGGCGGAGAAGCACGGGGGCGAGTTCA
>Ga0268299_1003279_pt1 | contig 15481 bp, 16 predicted proteins | sample NOBtaG_FD_193484 | JGI IMG/M metagenome (GOLD analysis project Ga0268299, IMG submission 193484) | Activated sludge microbial communities from bioreactor in Nijmegen, Gelderland, Netherland - NOB reactor | ecosystem: Engineered > Bioreactor > Aerobic > Activated sludge | place: Netherlands...
CGAACATTTCGAGTACCCGCAATCCAGGCACTTGTCGCACCCCTCGGCGCGGACGAGGGCGGCGGCATTGCACTTCGGGCAAAACCGCGGGCGCGATTTGGCGACCGGCGCTGGGTCTGCCGCCGTGACGGGCGCTACGACGATGTCGCTGTCCAGGTGACGTTGGATCACATCCCCGATTGCAGCGAGCAAAGAGGGCACGTAGCGCCCATGCAGCCAAGCGCCGCCACGCGGATCGAACACGGCTTTGAGTTCTTCGGCCACGAAGGCCACTTCTCCGCCACGCCGGAAGACGGCGGAGATCATGCGTGTGAGCGCGAGCGTCCAGGCATAGTGCTCCATGTTCTTGGAGTTGATGAAAATCTCGAAGGGCCGGCGCATGCCGCTTTCGTCGAGATCATTGATGGTGACATAAAGCGCATGCTCACTTTCAGGCCATTTGATCTTGTAAGTCGAGCCGATCAAGGTTTCCGGCCGCGCCGCGAGCGGCAGCGGCGGCGCTGTGGTTGGCGTTTGCTGAGCCGGCTTTTCGACGGAAAGGATGGAGCCTGTGACCGCGTTCGGCCGATAGGTGGTGCAGCCTTTGCAGCCCAGATCGAAGGCCCGCGCGTAGATATCGGCGAAGTCCTCGAACGGAATGTCCTCGGGGCAATTCACCGTCTTGGAGATCGAGCTGTCGATGAAGCGCTGTGCCGTAGCTTGCATTGCCAGATGATCGCCAGGCGTAAGCGTCTGCGCGCTGACGAAACTATGCTCCGGCGGTGTAGCTTCGCCATGCGTGCGCCGCCACATCGTCAGCGCATAGTCCTGCACCGGCTCTTCTATGAAGGAATTGTCCGGTTGCCGCACCCGGCGCTGATAGGAGAAGGCGAAGACGGGCTCGATGCCCGACGACGTGTTGCCGGCCAACAACGAGATCGTACCTGTGGGCGCGATTGTGGTCAGGCAGCCGTTGCGCAAGCCGTGCTCGGCAATCAGTGCGCGGGTCTCTGCGTCGAGCGAGGCGAGTGTCGGCCGATCAAGGATTGCTGAATCATACGCCGGAAAAGCGCCTTTCTCGGCAGCGAGCAGTGCGGAGGCGCGGTAAGCGGCTGTTCGGATGGCGCTCAGCCATTTCTCTGTCAGCGCTACACCGTCCGCGCCGCCATAGCGCGCGTTGCAGAAGATGAGCGCGTCGGCCAGGCCGGTGACGCCAAGCCCGATGCGCCGCTTGGCCTTGGCTTCCTGTTCCTGTTCGCGCAGCGGATAGCGCGAGACGTCGATCACGTTGTCGAGGAAGCGGACCGATGTCGTGGTGAGCCGCTCCAATTCTTCGAGCTCGATCTCCGCGCCTGTTTCGAAAGGGCGGCGCACGAGACGCGATAGATTGATCGATCCAAGTAAGCACGCGCCATAGGGCGGGAGAGGCTGTTCACCGCAGGGGTTCGTTGCCGAGATGGTCTCACAATAGGCGAGATTGCTTTCCGCATTGACGCTATCAATGAAGATGACGCCGGGCTCGGCGGCGTCATAGGTGGAGCGCATGAGGCGCGCCCAAAGATCTCGCGCGCGCACCGTCCTGTAGACCTGGCCATTGAACTGAAGCGGCCAATCCTGATCGGCGGCCAGGGCCGCCATGAAATCGTTCGTGACGAGCGCCGAGATGTTGAAATTGCGCAGCCGCGCTGGGTCGCGTTTGGCGTCGATGAAGGCTTCGATGTCTGGGTGGTCTATGCGCAGGCAGCCCATCATAGCGCCGCGGCGTTGGCCTGCGGACATCACCGTCCGGCACATCGCATCCCACGCATCCATGAAAGAGAGCGGGCCAGAAGCCTGCGCGCCGACGCCGCGCACCGGGGCGCCCGTGGGGCGGATGGTGGAAAAATCCATGCCAACGCCGCCGCCTTGCTGCATGGTGAGCGCGGCCTCGCGCAAATGCTCGAAGATGCCGTCAAGATTGTCAGGGATCGTGCCCATGACAAAGCAATTGAACAGGGTGACGGCGCGCCCGGTGCCAGCGCCGGCGATGATGCGGCCTGCGGGCAGAAACTTGCAATCGCTCAGTGCATCCTCGAATTGCTCGCGCCAATAGCGGCGTGCGCGTGAGGGTTCTGCCTCGGCAATCGCAGCAGCGACGCGCGCCCATGTAGACTCGACGCTTTCATCGCCGCCGTCTCCATCGGGGCGGAAGCGATATTTCGCGTTCCAGATTTCGGCGGAAATGGCGGCGTCAAAAGGCATGTCTTTGCTCCATTCATTCGTGATCGTGCGCTAGTCTCCATGAGTCGAACGTAATGCGGAGGTAAATTGCACAAGGTCGCGACAACGCAGCGCAGATTTTGCTTTGGATCAACGGCTGCATTGATGTTCGTCAAACATTGATACTAGGCTCCGCGTCAGATGACGCCGCAAGGAGCAATGCGACGACGTTCGACACGATTGATGAAAGCGCCAGCACGGACACCACACCGAGGACGCCGCAAACGCTCATTTTCTTCATCTTGGAAAAGTATCACACGCATCGCCGTGAACTTGCCGAACTCTGCGGTCTCGCGCGAAAAGTAGAGGTCGTGCATGCGACGCATGCCGCAGCCCGGCATAGTCTAGCGGCGTTTCTCGTCGCCATGCTGGGCGAGCGGGAAGAGCACATGAGCAAGGAAGAGCAAATGCTGTTTCCGACGTTGCTTTCGGATGGTGGAGGTTGCGCGCCGTTCGCGATGCGCCGCATGCGCATGGAGCACGAGGGACACGAACGTCATCTGGATGCGTCATGACAAACAGGATCGATTGGAGATTGCGCAAGTCCGGTGTCAGCACGGCCATGAAAACGGGACGAATGACCATTGTCGGCGACATCGCGCCGTTGCAGTGTGCGCTAGTTCACTGATCATGGTTGAGCGAGTAGGCCGGTCCCAATCGGCGCGACGACCGACACTGACCCAATGTCGTCGCTCGGCAGTTCCCCATCTATGTGATCAACGTGACGAATTGCGCGCCAACTCACCAGTCGAATGCGATCAATGGGCTGGCCGGGGCGCGACTATTCGCGGGCGGAAGAGGTTTCGCACACGACCTGACCATTCTCGATGAAGCGGATCGTGTTCGGCAATGGTTTCGCGACCGCGACGGCTATCGGCCAGTTGAACTCGCCACCGCTTGGTGCGGGTTCTGTAAGCTCGTAGCTAACTTCCAACGTGGAGTCAGTCCGACGAATGCCTCGAAGGCGCAGATTATGGGTGGGGTCTGCTTCGACGAAGCGCGCCAACAGTAGGACGGCATGGTCGCGCCACATGGCTGCGGGCGGCTCGAACAACTGTGAACTCCCAGTTGCTGCTGGCTGCATAACCGACCGCCACGCCTCAGCGCTTTCTATTGTGGTGCAGAAGGGGCGGCCACGTTCCGCACTTAGCTCCACGAATACATGATAGAGGCCAAAATTGATCAGCCGGTGCGCATCGGGCGCCAACGGCTCGATCAGCGCCACGTGCTCGCGCCGCATTTCCTCGGAAAGGCCTGCCGAGGCGCCGTCGTCTTGCGCCGCATTCATTGTGTATGAGTCATTTGGAGCGCCGCAAGCGGCGAGACCGAAGACAAGCGCCGACATCAGAAGGCTTCGCACTTTCCCCCCGACGGATGGCGCTTGTGCAAGCCCAATTGGAACGAGCGCGATGGACTATGCCGGCGCATTGACGCGGCTGCAATCGTCCGGTGTCGGCGATATCCAGCCGATGACACGATGAGCGTGAATGTCTGCTTTGCAGCGCAACAGCCGGAAGGTCCGCCAATGGGATGGCGCCGCTGTCGTGCTGCTGAATTGATTTGAGTGAGTGCGCCAAGACTCGCTTCCAACGAAGCACATGCTACATACTCACCAACGCGCGGGTTGCCGCGCCTGCACGGGACGCCCGAAAGTTGCGTTTTGTGTTGTATCGCTGTGACAGGCCGACTTATTCATGGCGCATGCGTTTGCGATTCTAGGGAACGATCCTAGTCGTTCATGCGCAATGTACTCAGGAGAGAGAAGTCCATGAAAAAAGCGTCCATGCTCGCAGCAGCAGCCATGCTGTTTGGAGCGGGGTCGGCATCCGCACAAGATTGGTCCGGCTTCTATGTGGGCGGCAATCTCTCGAGCAATTCTGGAGAGTCGCTGCAAAACGCGACAGTAAGCGGGACGTGGACCTCCGAGTCGCAAGCCCTCCGTGACTTCGTCAATAGCCACTATGATGGCGACCTCGAGCCAGAGGGCATGGGTTACGGCGTTCAAGCCGGTTACAACTGGCAAATGTCGGGCGGCTTTGTGCTCGGCGCCGAGCTTGGATACTCGCTGTACGATGTCGACGACGGCGGCGCCGCGCGCGCCGGTACGCCGGCAGCTTTCCCAGCATTGACTTACACCGTCACGAACACGACCGAGATTGAAAGCGCGTGGAACGCGCGCGCAAACGTCGGTTACGATTTTGGCCCTGTGCTCGGATACGCCGTGCTCGGATATACTTGGGCTGACACCAACAGCGCGGTGAGCATTGTCAGCAATGGCAACTACCGGAAGGCGGCCTCGGTGTCCGATCAAGTTGGTGGGTTCACTTGGGGGCTCGGCGGCGCGATGCGCCTTGGCGGACCGTGGTCGGCGCGCCTTGAGTACACGCACACCGAGTTCGACGACACGACGTTCACGACAGCGTATGTCGCGGGCAGCTCATTTGCGCCCCCAGGAGCCAATTACATCGAGACCTATACGCAGGATCTGTCGACAGACGCGATCCAACTCGGGGTGAACTTCCACTTCTAGATTGTGTCGCCCGGCGCACGTCATGGCGGCGTGCGTCGGGTGTGCCTGCGGGCCACCGAGAAATTCGGCTCCCCTGTGCCGGAAAAGTTTGGGCGTTCGGGGTTGGGAAGCGGCGACCGTACTTGGGTTCAAGCGGCGATTCGTGCCGATGGTCGCTATGACTAGCCATTGCGGCTCCGCTCGGCTCGTGCGTTCATGGTCGCTTGCTCGCCATTCGACCTGGCGTCTTGGGGATTTCACGTGGCTTTCGCCCGGCTCCGGTTTGCTCTGTTCGTCGTGACGGTGTTGGCCCTGCCGGCTGGGTTGATGGCGACTGCAGATCCGCAACTTGTTGAGCTCGGCAAGCTGGCGATGATCCTAAGCCCTGCAGTCGCTGGCTTGGCCCTCTCTACGCAACGTTGGAGTCGCGGGCCGATCTTGTCGTGGGGGTGGGTAGCTGGCGCCGGCGCCATAACTCTCTTGGTCGCGCTTGGCGCGCTCGGCGTCGCACTTGCTGTGGGCGCTGCAAGCCTTCAGTTTGAAGGCGCTTCCTTAAGTACGATCATTGCATCGGCAGGAGGATCTGCGCTCACGAGCATGCTCGAAGAATTGGGATGGGCCGGTGGCGGCCTCGCCGTCGCGACGGCGGCTTACGGGCGGCGTTGGGGCGTGCTGATCCTTGGCTTGGTTTGGGCGGCTTGGCATCTCATTCCGGTGGTGCTGCGCGTCGGCCTGTTTCCATATCTGGAGTCGGCGCCGCCGCTCATGATCGCGTCGTTCGTCGGGTCGTGTCTGATCTACCGTGAACTGCTGACCGTGCTGCGCGAAAGAGCGGGTTCCTGGCTCGGTGCGGCGGTCGGACATGCTGCGCCGAATGTGTTGCTCGCTGCTCTGCTCGCCGCAGGGGTAGGGCTCTCTGAGCAACCGGAAGACTGGCCGTTTTTTCCGGCGCCAGGCGGGCTAGTGTTCCCGCTGTTCGCTCTCGGCGCACTGGCATTTGTGCATCAGACACGGACAGAGCTGCGACGCGTGTAGCGGCGCAACGATTGGTCCGCGTCGACCAATGCTTGCGTGGCATGCATGACCTGTGACCGCCCTCGTGCGCAACGTTGTTGGATTTTTTGCTCGGCGCGAGAGCAGGGTTCTCGACGAACTGGCGGCGGGCGGACGGGCTTGGCCGCTCATGCTTTCTCGCGGTAGGGTTCGCTCACCCGCAGGAGTCAGTCATGACCTACGCACCCGCCCACCGCCCGATCTATGACGCCGACAGCCACGTCATGGAGTTGCCGAATTTCCTGCGCGACTTCGCGGACCCGCAACTGCGCAACGAGATCGCGCTCGTGAACTACAATGCCTCTCTGGTCACCGATGAGGAAGTGGCGGTGATCGTGCAGCAGGGCGGCAAGCACTCGCCCGAGCACGTGGCGGCGCAGATTGCTTTGGGCGACCAGCTCATCGCGAAGTCCAAGGAGATCCAGGCGCTGGGCGCGTTCGACGGCAAGGACCGCAGCGTTGCGATGGACATGCTCGGCTTCAAGAAACAGCTGGTGTTCGCCACGCACTCGGTGGTGCAGCCATTCCACCCGAGTTCGAGCACCCGCATGGACCTCCGCTACGGCGCCGCGCGCGCCGTGAACCGGCACATGGCGGCGATCTGCGGCGAGGACGATCGGCTGATGGGCGTGGGCATCGTGCCGCTCGACGACCCGGCGCAGGCGATCGTCGAACTCGAGCACGCGCTGAAGCTGGGCCACGAGGCGATCTGGGTTCCCCATCGCGCGCCCATCGGTTTCGCGCCGGGCCATGTTGACCTTGAGCCGTTCTGGGCTCGCCTCGCCGAGGCGGGCGTTCCGTTTGTGCTCCATGTCGGCGGCTCGCCGTTGCAGACGCTGAAGTCGTGGACGAACAACGGCCGGGCCGCGACGCGCGACTGGATGGGCGGCGGCGAGAACGTGCGCACCAAGGATGCGGCGGTCATGCACCAGCCGCCGGAGACCTTCATCAGCATGCTGCTGCTCGACGGCGTGTTCGAGCGCAATCCCAAACTGCACGGGGCCGCCGTGGAATTGGGCGCCGGTTGGGTGCCGGAGATGATTCGCCGGCTCGACGATGTAGTGCGCATCTATGGCCGCGTTGATGAGTCCGTGCGCTTCAAGCGACTACCCTCCGAACAGCTCACGCAGCAGATGGGCTTCACGCCGTTTCCACACGAGAATGTCGCAGAGCTGATCGCGCGCTCGAATGACGAACTCTACCTTTTTTCCAGCGACTATCCGCACGTGGAAGGCGGGCGCGACCCAATCGGCAAGTTCGAAAGGTATCTCGCCGACACTTCGGAGGCGGTTAAGACGCGCTTCTTCAGTGAGAATTTCCTCCGTCTTTGGCCGTACGCACGCGTACCCGAATAATAGCGCGGCGCGAAAAGACGCCACGAAATCTCCGTTTTTCGTCAGAACAGGGCGAACGTCCGTAGTTGGGATGGAGCGGCAAGCGGGGACCGCATTAGGTCCAATCAGGTAACTGCCCGTTGTGCCGTGATCACCCGGCGAAAATTTGACGGCGCCGCACTTTCCCGCCCGGCCGAGCTTGTGACAGACAGGGTGGATGAACCGCGTCGCCGCAGCGGCCTGGAGCGCCGCCGCATTCCTCTTCGCGTATATCTCGCTCGTCGTTGCGGGCGGTCCAAAAGCCGACATTTCAGGCTGGGCCCTCGCGCTTTGCGGCGCTGGATCAGTGTGGGTGTGGCTGGAGAGTTTGCGTCTGAGATCAAACGGCAGCTATTAAGCTGCGTGGCAATTCCGCATTGTGTCACCATGCGGCTGTCGATGGACTTTCCTGCCGTAGCGCTCGCGCCTACCGATGCCTGCTTATGATTGGAACGTGACACTTCTCCCAGCCTCGGTAAGCAGCGGCGTTGCGCTGCTAATCAGTCTGGTTCCTGAAATCAGCTGGAATAGGGCAGTTGCAGCCGCAATCATCGCGCAGTCGGCAAAGGCTGCGGCGTTGAAGGCCGGTCGTCTCCATCGATGACAGCAACTTGTGCAGCAACGGGCCCAACGTTTTCCGTCAGCGGCAGTAGCAGCGGTCGGATTGCCGCTAGTCGCCCTTTGAGCAGTTGCTCGCGCAGGACTTTGCCGCACGGGCGAGATAAAGCGCGATCGCGCGTTTATCGCGGCCCTTGCGACGCTCAACGAGACCGTCAGCAACAAGCCGATCGATCAACCAAGCCGAGCCGGGGTGCGACAGCCCGAGGATGCGCCGCAGCTGGTCTCGGGCTCACGCCGCTCTTCTATGACGGTGATGCGTGCGTCGGACGATCGGCTCGCCGGACGAGATTCAGCGGACACACAACGAACGCGCATACCTTGCGGGCAGACCAAAGCTTCCTGATTTGGCGCTGCGGTGAGGGTTATCGGGGTAAGGGCGTTGCGGCGGCGGCATTGGCGGGCGCCCTTGCGCAGAGCAAGGCCTTGGGCGATGGGCGCGTTGAGGCCTACCTCGAAGACACTGAAGGCAGGAAAGCCTCAGCCGCCTTCTTGTTCGGCGGCGCAATCTCGACGGTCGAGCGGCAAGGATTCAAGCGATCGCGGCAGATTGGCAAGTTTGTTGTCGCGGCAATTGTGAAGTGACCGAGACATCCACGACCGACTGGTGGTGCGTTTGTAGCCCGACCTTGAGTGCGACGGCTTGTGTTGAAGGCGCCCACTGTGGATGCGCCGAAACACTTTCGAGACATCCCAGCATGCACTCTAGGTCAGCGCTGACGAACCGTGTCCGCTGGTTGCCTAACGTGAAGGTCCGGCTTGTGCTCAATATCGTCCCGTTGTGCGGTCATGGAGACGGTATGGGAGCTCTTGCGCACGGTCCTGCCGCTTGAGTGCGCCGCAACGTAAACATAACAGGTAAAGTTCTCGCCAGAACCTGACACATTCCGGACGCTTACTTGCGCTCCGAAAACTAGCAGTATTGGCGTTAGCGGCTCGCGCGATGGATGGCGTGGCGTGCAAAGCCCAACAGGACGCCACGTCCGTTGCCGCGTCGAAGCTCGCAGAGTTCGGCAGGAACCTCAGTGGCGCCGCGTCGGGTCTGTATAACGCCAGCATTGTTGTAGTCGCCGGTTTGAGCAATCGAGCCGTCGAGATTACGCCCAATTTGAATCAGGCAGGCGGCGTTGTTGTCGCCGTTTTGCGTGATCGCGCCGGTGTTGTTGCGTCCGAACTGGCGAATGCCGGCAGTGTTGCCCTGGCCGTTCTGGGCAATCGCCGCGCCATTGTTGGCGCCTTCTTGCTGGACGTTGAAGCGGTTTTCACTCGCGTTCATTACCGCCGCGTAGATTGTGGCGGGGATGTCGCGGCGTTCCTGCGCGTGGGCTTGGCCGGCGATCAGAGCGACCATGGAGGCCGTCGCGACGACCGTGCGGACGGAGCGTTTCATTGTGAGCCTCTAGAGATTGAAGCTGCGGCGGCACAGGTGGCCGCTCTCGTCGCGAAGCGTCAGCGTTGCGCGAACCCGTGCGCCGCGTTCGACGCTGATTTCGCTCTCGCCAAGCAGCGCCGATGAGCCAGCGGACAGATCGAGCGCGCCGCTTTGACTGATGTCGGATGAGCCGGCAGCGCCCGACTTGGTGATGACGAGATCGTACTCACCGGAAACATCGCGGTCGGCGAAGGCGCGCGCTTGAATGAGGAGACCGTTCGCAGTGCGGCGCGAGCGGACTTCGCATGTCACGGCCTCGTTGTGCGAGGCATGGCGCGTGTCTTCCGATTGAGCCGATGCGGGCGCGACAGGTGCGCTTGCGACCGAACCGGTCCTAAGCGTCGCGGGTGCGGCCGCCGGCGCGCCATCCGCTCCAGCGCTCGCGGCCGCCGAACACGCCGTCAGTGCAGCGATTGCGGCCATCGTTAGGAGAGAGAATTTTGACATAGATTATGCTCCCGGAGGGCAAGCCGCGGGAAGGCGACCAACGCCTTCCCGCAAGTCTTGGATTCAGTTGTAGCCGCTCTGAACCACGACAGAGATGTTGCCTTCGCCGCGTTGGCGGACTTCGACATCCTGACCGTTGCCGATCTGGATGATCCCTGAGGTGTTGTTGACGCCGTCCTGATCGGTGACGGCGCGACTGCCATTGCCGATCTGAGCGACGCCGGCGACGTTGCCGCGTCCGGTCTGGATGGTGTCAGCGCGAAGATTGCGCCCTTCCTGGCCGGTGGCGGAGAAATTGTCTGAGCCGACTTGAGTGGTCGCGACGTGATTGCGCGTGCCGTATTGGTCCATGCGCATGAAGTTGCGATAACCGTCTTGCACGCCGCGCGCATAATGGCGCCCCCCGCGCTGATTGATGACCGCGCCGTTGCGGTCGCCGGTTTGCGCCTGGCCGGCGGCGTTGGCGTAACCAGATTGCGTGACGACGGTGCGGTTCTGGGCATGCGCCGCGGTTGCGCCCATCGACGCGAAGAGTGCAACGGCCGCGACAGCGCTAAGAAAGCGTTTCATAGATTAGGCTCCCAAGTTCAAGTGTAGCGTTCCCTCGCCGGCGCTTGAACGAGCGCAAGATGTGTTGACCGAGATGAGCAGCGCCTGAACGCAAGGCTCAGTGTGCAGTTGATGCAGCGACTGATGTCACGAGCGCACGCGCGAAGAAAAAAGAACGCCCCGGAGCAGCGTCCGGGGCGTTTCAATTGCGTGATCTGCTAGGAAGCAGACGATTGCGTTCAGTTGTTGTTCAAGAGAACGCTCAGAATGACGCCGGTTGCGACGGCGACAAGCAGATAATTGCCGCGATCGTCTTCGACGTACCGATAGCCGCGCGGCGGCGCGCGCAGACCGCAGTCGCGCCAGTCGACCACTTCATAACGGTCCCAATAATAGGAGGGCAGACGATCGCCGCGCCGCCAGGTGCGATAGCCGGGATCGTAATAGGGATCGTCGAAATAGGCCGCAGGCGGGGCGCCGTAGAACCATTGGCCCCGATAGGTGTAGCCATTGTACGCTCGCGCGTTCCAATGCTCGCGCCGGATCGCGCGCCGGAGGTCGCGTCCATAGCGGTCGGTGCGCCGGTCGCTGTCGCGATAGCCGCGGTCCCAGTCGTCGTGATCGCGATAACCACGGCCTTGGTCGTGGTCGCGATCGCCATCGTGATAGTAGCGATCGCGCTCGTGCGCGGTGGCTTCTGCGGGAACTGCCAAAGGGGCCATCAGAGTGGCGGCCGCAAGGGCCGCCGTGACAATGCGTTTCATGAAACAAAAGCTCCCATCATGCCTCTCGACAGGAGTGACAAAGCTCCTGAACGGGGGATGAATCGATCACCCGGCCTTGTTTCGGCAGGACGCGCCTCCACCGATTATCGGAAAGGTCAGCCAGGAAACTTTGGCCGCGATCGTCGGCTCCACGCGCTCGCGCATCAGCTTCTTCATGAACAAGTTTCGGCGCCTCGGCTTCATAGAGTCTGACGGGCGCCTCTCCATTCCTCGCGGCTCGCAGGGCTGCTGCGCGACGATTGATCCGCGCTCCGATTCTGCGCACTTTGAGCGAGCAGGCCGTTCGCCGTTTTGTGACGATCCGGCTATCAATGGCCTAAGCACCACGGGCAGGACAAGAGAGTGACTGAAATCACAACCTTGCGCGGTGCAACTGCCTTCGTAGCCTTTGCAAATCTCGCTTATTTCGGAATTGAGTTCGCCGTAGCCGTCAATATTGGCTCTGTCTCGTTGTTCGCCGACAGCATCGATTTCCTCGAAGACGCTTCGGTCAACGCCCTGATCTTTTTCGCCTTGGCGTGGGCGGCCACGACGCGGTCGCGTGTGGGAATGACGTTGGCCGCGATCCTGCTAGTTCCAGGGATAGCGACCCTGTTGACCGCGTGGGGGAAGATTATCGCGCCGACCCCGCCAGAGCCCGTTCCATTATCACTCACGGGGCTGGGCGCTCTCTCAGTCAACTTGACCTGCGCGTTCGTTCTTGCGCGTCATCGCCATCACATCGGCAGCTTGTCAAAGGCCGCATTCCTCTCGGCGCGGAATGATGCTCTAGCCAATGTCGGCATCATCGGCGCTGGACTTGCGACCGTTGTAGTTCAATCGGCGTGGCCAGACATAGTCGTGGGCTTTGCAATTGCGGCCATGAACGCCGACGCCGCACGTGAGGTTTGGAGAGCCGCGCGACAGGAAGCGAAGGACGCTCACGTCTAGCCGTATATTCGCTGTCGGCGGCGGGCCATGGTTCACGAAGGAGTGTGTCAATTGAGCGGATGATACGGTCGTGGACCTTTTGGCAACGCCTCGCGCTGGCCGAACTTGCCCTCGCCGCTTGCAGAACGGATTCGCAGATGACGAGTGAGACTCGCCGCTCCTGCGTGTGTCTTGAAGCGGTTCTAAGGAAGAGAGCCCCGCGTCGTTTTCCGGTTCGCCGTGGCGACTGCCAGGCCGACGGCGCCCTTGTCAAATGCTACAAGCCTCGTTTGTCAGATGCAGAGGAGTCAGCGCGCGCAGATCGCTCGGTGTGATTCCAAATAAGGATCGGCACGTCCTGGCGAAGTGCGCAGCGTCCGAAAATCCGCATTCGTGCGCCGCCTGCGTCACGCTATGGCCCTCCAACAAAACATCGAGCGATCCGCGCAGTCGCATCCAGATGTCCCAGCGCTTCGGCGGTGCGCCGAGCACGTCGTGGAACCGTCGAGTCAGCGTGCTTTCGGAAATCCCAAGACTGGCGGAGATTTCCGGGGGAGACACTCCAACGCGCAAATGTTCAAGCGCGCGAGTCAATTGCCTGTCGATACGGCGAGGCGCCTGGCGGGACAGATCGATTAACAAATCTTCCAACCGGTCTTGTTGCGGATCGAAGCGCCGCCACCGCTCGGCAAGCGTTTGCACGCTCCGCCAATCGAAGCGGCGCGGATCCAAATACACCAAAGCGACTGCTTCCCCGGCAGCCGCCACTGCACCGAAACTTCCGCATGGCGCCGAAATTGGCGCACGCTTGGCCCTTAATGCGATTCTGTGCGCAAGCGGCGCGGATGCGGTCTGTAACCCTGCCGAACCGACAAACGCGACCGCCAATTGCGACACGCCGATCGCACCGCGCCAGCGGAGCTCGGATCTGACGAATTCGTTCATGCAACGCTCCCGCTAAGATCGTTACGCATTGCTCCTGGAACATAGTATCGGAGCTTGAAATCAGGATGCCAAGGGAGGTCGCGATTGTTGGAGCCACGGGCCGGCAAGGCGGGGCGGTGGCGCGGGCCATGGCGGCTTCAGGATGGCGTGTTCGGGCCGTTACGCGTGATCCCAAGGTGCGAAGACCGGCGTCGCTGCGCGACGAGGGGATGACGGCCGTCCATGCAGATCTCTTTGACGCCGCTTCCTTGACCTCGGCGTTCGAGGGGTGCGAGGCGGCCTTTGGCGTCACGAATTTCTGGGAACACGGCTATGAAGGCGAACGCGCGCAGGGGCGCAATATCATTCAAGCGGCGAGGGATGCCGGCGTTGGCCACCTTGTCTTTAGTTCAGTTGGCGCAACCGATAGGACTGCGGGTCTTGGGATCACCCATTTTGATGCGAAACGAGAAATTGAACGTGAACTCATCGCTTCGGGCTTAGCATGGACAATCTTGCGGCCGGTGACGTTTCTAGAGAACTTTCGTTCCGAGTTGTATCGCCGCGCGATTGCAAAAGGCGGTGTCGTGCGCTTCGGCTTCTCTCCCGGGCGTACGTTCCAAATGGTCGCGATGCGCGATATCGCCGCCTTCGCCTTGCTCGCCTTCGACGGCGACAAACGTGTGCAAGGCAGGGCCACCGAAATTGCAAGCGATAGTTTCAAGATGGAGGAGTTCGCCCAGGCGCTTAGCGAGGCGGCGCAGCGGAATGTTCGCTACCGCCAGCTTTCGCCTGCGCTCTTGCAGCTTATCGCTAGCTTTATCGAGGTAACCAAGAGCCAAGCCCGATACAAAACCGGGCGCTCGACGATTACGCAATTCGCTTGGAACAACCGTGATCCGCAAGGCGGTTGGGCGGCGGACATCGAACGCCTTCGCGGCATTCATCCGTCGCTGCTGCGGATGCGCGAGTGGGTGGCCGGCTTTGACTGGCGGCGATTGAACTAGACGGCTTTTGGAGGGCAGTTCGCGTGCGGGGCTGACATGTGCGGTGCAGCAAGCGACTGAAATCTGCGACATCGCGCCGTTGAGGTGTGAGAAGTCGCTGACCCTCGCTAACGGAGCGGGGCGGTCATGGAAATCGCGCAGTGATTGACGCTGCCCGCTCTCGCCGCCCGCACAATGTGTTGAAGCGACGGGCCAGCTAGCCGATGTCTCCGACCGTTCAACGTTGGCGTCGCGAATGGAGAGAGCTTCGTGAACTTTGAACTCGTTGGCGCGGTCGGCGGCAATCCCCGGCAGCGCGTTAATGCATGACATCCATATCGGCATGCAGGCGATCGAGAGCATCATATATCATCGGGCGCTTGTCTTCGTCGCGATGTGCATAGAGCCGGCGCGCGAGCCAATTCAGCCGATCGCTGACGTCCGGGGCGTCGTAGAGTTCAGCGAGGATCGCTACGTTGCGAACCAGATCCGCGAAGTCTCCGACACCTTTGTGGCCTCGTGCGTCGAGCACGCCAAGTTTCAACTTGCGCAAAGCCCGTGAGAGGGTTGGGGGATGGCTACAGAAATTCAGTCTGCGCCGCTCCCTAACGCGAAGGACGGCGCGAAGACGTCGATCGGGTCCGAAATAGCTCTGATGGTCGATCCATCTTGCGGCCGGGGCGTCAGACACGTTGCGCATGATCGCCCGGTTGCATTCTCGTCACCCTCTCATGCTGGCGGAAGGTGCGCATCGGATGGTCATTGAGCCGGCATGCGAGGTCGATTGCGTCCAGGCGCATCCGGTAGCTGATCAACAGCTCCGCTTGCGTAAGCTGTGGCAACAGACGTTTGAGGGTGGGCGGCGTTGTCTGAGCGCGATCTCGGTGGCGGCGCTGCAAGAGCGGCGTGCGCGCGGCGGTGCGCCGGCACACGCCGGCATTGGTTTCTTCGTCGATCCACTTCATGGAAATTGCCTTCAAGCCGCAGGTTAGCGCCTGCGCGTTAATCCAGCGGTAAGAAAACCGGTTATCAGGCGTTTACCGAAACGGCGATCGGCGCGTCTTGCGCGCGCTTCTGCATGGTCGCGTTTCCTTCGAGGCGTTCGATGTCTCAAAGGGCGATCACAAACGAGCGCGCGCCCGTGCAGATGCGGATCGCGCGCTCTCTGAATTATTCTGGCCCGAGTTTTGGGATCAGCCACGAGATAGGGGGTAGACTTACATCTGCGAGCGCGGGGTCGCGTGGCGCTAGACGATCCGACGGCGGCGCCACCCAGAGCCGAACCATCCAACTATTGCAATACGGCTTCGGCGATGGCCTGCGCAGCGGCCAGCGCATCTACGGACGCCGTGTCGATGGTGAGGTCAGGTTCAGGCATCGCCGCCAGCGCCGCATCAAATTGCGGCCTGAGTTCACGAAGCAGGTCAAGCGAGCGCAGCTTCTCAAACGCTGCGCGACTGGGCGCATTGATGCGCCGTTCTTGTTCTTCAGCCGGGACGGTGAGGCGGACGAAATAGACTTCGCCGCCAGCGTCCAGAATGAGCGAACGAACTGTTTCAGGAAAGTTGGACGAAACGCTGCCTTCCGGAGCGAACGTGAAGATCAACGACCGATCTGCGGAAGCCGCCTCTGCGAACACGTCAAGCCAGAAGCGCTCG
>Ga0268299_1003280_pt1 | contig 15472 bp, 12 predicted proteins | sample NOBtaG_FD_193484 | JGI IMG/M metagenome (GOLD analysis project Ga0268299, IMG submission 193484) | Activated sludge microbial communities from bioreactor in Nijmegen, Gelderland, Netherland - NOB reactor | ecosystem: Engineered > Bioreactor > Aerobic > Activated sludge | place: Netherlands...
AAGCCCGATCTCGGCCGGTTTCAGAAGCTGAATATGGAGCCCGTCTCGACGCTCCGCGAAGTACGGCTGTCCTCCGAAGAGCTGGCGAAGCTGAACGTGGGCGACGAGATCACGGTCAAGGGCTTCGAGGCCGGCGAACTGCTGGACGTGAAGGGCGTCTCCAAGGGCAAGGGCTTTGCGGGCGTCATCAAGCGGCACCACATGCACGGTTTCCGGGCCTCCCACGGTACGCACGAATACTTCCGCCACGGCGGCGGTATCTCCGCCCGCGAACACCCCGGTAAGGTGTGGAAGGAAAAGCGCATGCCGGGCCGCATGGGCAACGAGAACGTGACCACCCAGAACGTGACGCTCATCCAGGTCCGCCCGGACGACAACGTGCTCCTCATTCAGGGCTCGGTGCCGGGCCCCGTGAACGGAATCGTCTACGTGCAGAAGGCACGCAAGGTTTCTAACCGCAAGGCGCAGGGCAAGACCCGCTGACCGTCTGAAAACGGCTTAATCACGGGGGCGGCGCCTTAACGGGGCCGCCCTTGTGCTTTTCACTTGCGGGGCCTTTCCGCTTGGGGCTATAGACCAGCGGCTCCGGGCGGGCTGATCCTTATCTGAAGAACGACATGGCGAAAAACGACAACCCCTATTCTCCGACGATCCTGCTGCCGAAGACCGGCTTCCCCATGAAGGCCGACATGGCGAAACGCGCGCCGGGTTTCGTGGAACGGTGGGAGAAGTCCGGTACCTACCGGAAGATGGTGGACCGCACGAAGGGGCGCGAAAAGTTCATTCTCCACGACGGCCCCCCGTACGCCAACGGCAACATTCATCACGGGCACATCCTGAACAAGGTGCTCAAGGACATCATCATCAAGTACCGGAACATGTCCGGCACGCGCTCGGCCCCCTACGTGCCGGGCTGGGACTGCCACGGCCTGCCGATCGAGCAGAAGGTAGCGGAGAATTTCCGGGCGAAGAAAGAAACCCCGTCGCCGGCGGAGATGGTCGCGGCGTGCCGCCAGTACGCGGGTGAGTTCGTCTCCATCCAGGGCGGCGAATTCAGGCAGCTTGGCGTCTTGGCCGACTACGAAAACAGCTACCGGACGATGACGAAGGATTACGAGGCGTCGATCCTCCGGGAGTTCGGCCGGTTCCTGAAGGACGGCTACGTCTACCGGCAGAACAAGCCGGTCTACTGGAGCTGGGCGCTCGAAACCTCCCTTGCCGAGGCGGAAGTCGAATACGAGGACCACACCTCGCCGTCCGTGTACGTGGCGTTCGCCTATCATGGCGACAGCGCCGAGATCGCCCCGGTGCTGAAGGGCGAGAAAGCCGAGATCGTCATCTGGACGACGACCCCGTGGACCATCCCGGCGAATCTCGGCCTCTCGTTCCACCCCGAGTTCGACTACGTGGCGGTGCGGGCGACGGACCTGAAGGGCCGCCGCCGGGTGCTGGTCGTTGCCGAGGGACTCCTTGAGGCATTCGTACAGGGCAGCAAGCTCACGGATGTGGAGACTCTCGCCGGGTTCAAGGCAAAGCACCTGGACAAGAAGGCCGGCGTTCATCCGCTCACGGGAAGGCCTTCGCTCATCATGCTGGGCGACCATGTGACGCTGGAAGCGGGCACGGGGATCGTCCACACGGCACCTGGGCACGGTGCCGAGGACTATGTGATCGGCCGCAAATACGGCCTCGACGTTTACTCGCCGGTCGATTCCCGCGGAAAATACACAAAGGACTTGCCGGAGAGCCTGCAAGATCTCGTGGGCGTCCAGGTGTTCGACGCCAACCCCAAGGTGATTGAGAAGCTCGACGCCGCCGGGGCGCTTCTGTCCCAGTCGAAGGTAAAGCATAGCTATCCGCACTGCTGGCGGTCGAAGAAGCCGGTGATCTTCCGGGCGACGCCCCAGTGGTTCATCCGGATGGAGCACAACGATCTCCGGAAGAAGGCGCTCGAGGCCATCGACGCCATGCGCGACGACAAGACCACAAGCAGGGACGGCGGCTGGATTCCGCCCTGGGGCCGGGACCGGATCTACAACATGATCCTGAACCGTCCCGACTGGTGCATCTCGCGTCAGCGGGTGTGGGGCGTGCCGATCGTGAGTTTCGAGTGCGCGTCCTGTGGTCACGTGGAAGCGACACCGGAATTGGTCGAGGCCGTGGCGAAAGAGATCGAGAAAGCCGGCATCGAGGTCTGGTTCACGAAGGAAGCGGACGGTTTCCTGCCGTCCGGTTACGCCTGCCCGGAGTGCAGGAAGACCGTCTGGAAGAAGGGCCGGGACATTCTCGACGTGTGGTTCGATTCGGGTGTCTCACATGCCGCCGTGCTGGAGAAAAATCCTGAACTCCAGTGGCCGGCGGACCTTTATCTCGAAGGCTCCGACCAGCACCGGGGCTGGTTTCACTCCTCGCTGCTCACTTCCGTCGGCACCCGTGGCCGGCCGCCCTACAAGGCGGTGCTCACGCATGGTTTCGTCGTGGACGAGGCAGGGAAGAAGTATTCCAAGTCGAACCCGACGTTTCTGCCACCCGAGAAGACCCTGAAAAGCAGCGGGCCGGAGCTGTTCCGCCTGTGGGTTGCGGCGGAGGACTACCGGAACGACATCCACTTCGGCGAGGAAATCCTCCAGCGTCTTTCGGAGATGTACCGCAAGTTCCGGAACTCGGTTCGGCATCTGCTCGGGTGCCTCGACGGGTTCTCGCCGGAGCGGGATTATGTCCCGTTTGGGGACCGGCCACTCTTGGACCGCTGGATCACGTCCGCCGCCGCGCTCATGGTGTCTGAGCTGCGGCAGGGGTACGAGAACTACGAGTTCCACCGTATTTATCACGGTCTGAACCAGTTTGTGACCGTGGATCTCTCGTCCATCTATGTGAATGCGACGAAGGACCGGCTCTACATCCTGAAGGCGGACGATCCGTGGCGCCGGGCCACGCAGAGCGCCATGTACGACGTGCTGGTCACGCTGCTGACGTCGTTTGCTCCGGTCTGCTCATTCACCTGCGAGGAGGCTTGGGAGACGCTTCACCAGCAATGCCCGGGAACACCGGCGGCCTGGGGCACGAACAAACTCAACCCCGAGTCGGTGTTCCTGAACGACCTGCCGGTGCACAGCGTGGAGGCGCTCGACGCCGCCCGCGCCACGGTGGGGCGGCTGGTGCCGCTGCTGGAACTCCGGGAGACGGTGAACCTCGAACTCGAGAAGTTCCGCACGGGCGGCCAGATCGGAAAGTCCGAAGAGGCGAAAGTGAAGCTCTCGCCGAAGACCGGGAAGGTAATGAACGATCTCAAGAAGCTTTATACGGAAAGATCCGGTAACCGGCTCTCGGTCGCCGAAGAACTGTTTATCGTCTCCGGCTTCGAGTTCGGCCCGGAGGCGGATAACGTGACGGTCGCAGTATCGAAGGCGATGGAACCCCGCTGCGCCCGCTGCTGGCACCATTCGGCGAAGGTGGGGACGTTCGCGGCGCACACGGACCTGTGCGAGCGGTGCATCGAGGTGATCAAATGAACCAGGCAAGAAAGGTCGCTCCGAAATACCTGGTGTTCGCGTTCGTGCTCCCGGCGATGCTGTTCCTGGACCTGTGGACCAAGCAGATCGTCGTGGACAACTACGAGTTTCGCGAGAGTACCGTGGTCGTGCCGGAATTTTTCAGCATCACCTATGCACGGAACTACGGAGCGGCGTTCAGTATGTTCCGGGATCTTTCCAAGGAAGTCCGCGAGATATTCTTCGGTTGTGTGACGCTGATCGCCGTCGGTACGATCGCCTGGTTCCTGATCAAGCTTCATGACCGCGATCTCTGGCTGGCCGGAGGGCTCGCCGGGATTCTGTCCGGCGCGCTCGGGAACTCCGTAAACCGCTTCCAGTACGGCTACGTGGTGGATTTCCTCGACTTTTACTGGGGGAAGGGCGGCCCTACATGGCCGACTTTTAATGTTGCCGACATCGGAATTTCAGTCGGAGCGGTGATGATCTTTGCCTTCGAGCTGTTCCGCAAGGACGAGGGTGCATCCGTGACTCCCGTTGCGGAACCCGCCGGGGCGGAGTGAGAGGAATACAGGCTTGCGACCCATACTGTTCGAAATCGGACCCTTTTCGCTGCACACCTACGGCCTTACGGCGGCCCTGGGGTTCCTGGCGGCACTCTACTACTGCCAGTGGCAGGCGGCCCGTAACCACCTCGACGTGGAATTCAGCGCCGATCTCGCCTTCATCGGCGTCATTACCGGCGTCATCGGTTCCCGGATCCTCTATATCGCCGTCACCTGGGAGCGGTTCGCCGATGACTGGATGCAGATGTTCGCCCTCTGGAAGGGCGGGCTCGTGTTCTACGGCGGCCCGATGCTCGTATTCCCGGTTTTCATTTGGCTGTTCCACCGGAAGAAACAGCCGTTCTTCGCCTACGCGGACGTGCTCGCGGTCGGCATGATTCTCGCGCTCGGCATAGGCCGGATTGGCTGCCTCTCGGCTGGCTGCTGCTACGGAAAGATCACGGACGTTCCCTGGGGGATTACCTACCCTCATACGGCGGGGGCCGAATACCTCCGTCAGGGACTCCCGGTTCACCCGACACCCATATACGAATTTCTGCTCTGCATGGCGATTGTCGGCATCTCAATCTGGCTGAACAAGATCAAGAAATTTGACGGGCTCGTGTCCGGATGGGTGTTCGCCTCCTATGCCGTGGGGCGGGCGGTGATCGAACGGTTCCGCGGCGACACGGTGCGTGGCTTTGTGGGCGAAACGGGACTCTCGACCTCGGAGTTCATTTCCATCGGTTCCCTTGCAGTCGGCATCGGGCTGATCCTGGTCGCCTGGCGCCGGAATGTTCCCCGGTACACCCTCGACCGCGCGGACGGTGCGCAGAAGCCGGCCTGAGTCCGGCGGCCGTCCGAAGGAGGCAGTTCCATGGGCGTCTCCACCAACGAATCCTCGATCCGGATCGGCGCGCCGCTCCCGCCGTTCGAACTGAAGAACGTTGACGGCCGGACGCTCTCCTCCGCGGATCTCTCGAAGGACGGCATTCTCGCCGTTATCTTCAGCTGCAATCACTGTCCCTACGTGCAGGGATGGGAAGACCGCATGGTGCAGATCCAGAAGGATTACGCAGGGAAAGGCGTCCGCTTCGTCTGCATCAACTCGAACGACGACGTGAATTACCCCGAGGATTCATTCGAGGAGATGGTAAAGCGGCACCGCCAGAAGAGATTCAACTTCCCCTATCTGCGTGACGACACCCAGAACACCGCCCGGTCGTTCGGAGCCACCCACACGCCAGAAGTGTTCGTCTTCGGCCGGGACGGGAAGCTCGCCTATCACGGCCGCATCGACGAGAGTCATAAGGACCCCCAGGCGGTAAAGTCACACGATCTCCGGAACGCGCTCGATTCCATCGCGGCGGGCATGGCTCCGTCCGTTTCCGAAACCTACTCCATCGGGTGCACGATCAAGTGGAAACGCTGACGCCGCCCGGAAACGGGCAGCCCCGGCGGGTCCGGCTGGTCCGGAAGCTCGTGACGGAGGGTGTCCTCGCTCCGGGTGAACGTGAGGAAATCGGCCGGGAAACCCTTTGTGCCGCCTCGGTGTTCGGCGTGATCCGCGAGGTGACGCGCACGGGACGCTATTTTCCGCCAGGCATTGAGCCGGGGAAAACCCCTTTTGAGGGTTATATTTTCGAGCGGCTGCCCGAGGGCGGAGGCCGCATCTGGCGGCAGCGGTTCGACAGCTGCGATGCCGCGAAGCTGTTTTTACGCGAAGAGTCCCGGTTCGATGCGCTGGAGCCTGCCCTGGAGGCGTTCGTGCGCCTGCAATGGGGCGATTCCGTCGGCGGCGTTCTGATCGACTGGTGCCGCAAACGCTAGGAAGGTTCAGGCCGTGCGGGCGTCTGCAAAGGCGGCGCCGAGGTGTTTCCAGACCTCGGTAGCGGTGACGGAGGGGCGCTTCAGTTTCGCGGCGGACAGTTCCCCGGCGCGTCCATGCAGCCAGACGGCAAGGCTCGCGGCATCGAACGGGTCCAGCTTCGTGGAGGCCAGAAGGCCGCCGATCAGTCCCGACAGGAGATCGCCCATACCCCCCGTCGCCATGGCGGGCGTGCCCGTGGGATTGATCCGCACGGGGCGGCCCGGCCCGTGAACGAGCGTCCCGGCGCCCTTGAGAACGACGATACAGCGGTATTTCTTGGCGAGTGCCCGCACGGCGGCCACCCGGTCGGATTGGACCGTTTCGGGGTTCGTTCCGAGCAGCCGGGCTGCTTCGCCGGGATGGGGCGTTAGGACGGCGTTCTTCAGCCGTGGGGGGCGCTTCACGGCGGCGAGGGCATTCAGCCCGTCGGCATCGATCACCACGGGGAGATCGACGGCGGTGAGCAGCTTCAGGAACAGCTTTCGTGACTGCTCGTCCACCGGCATTCCCGGCCCGGTGACGAGGACGTGCCGCTTCGTGAGGGCTTTTCTCACAGCAGCGAGGGATTTTTCCGTCCAGCCGCCGCCGGGGCTCTCGTGCAGCAGCATCGTCATGGTTTCGCGCATGTCGCGGGCCACGGCGGCTTCGAGGCTGGCCTGGACCGCGAGGGTGACGAGACCCGCTCCGCCGCCGTGAGCGCCCCGGGCGGCGATTACCGCCGCACCGGATTTTCCGTGGGAGCCGCCCAGTACGAGCACAAGGCCGTAAGAGCCCTTGTGGGAATCCCTGTTGCTTCGGGAACTGGTGCCGGCCCACTCGTGTTCAGGCGTGATGAGCTCGAAGGACGGCGTAAAGCGTTTGAGATGCTGCGGAGGGATGGAAATATTTGCCAGTACGACAGACCCGGCGCAGGCAGATCCCGGATGAATGTGCAGGCCGGGTTTCCCAAGCGCGAACGTGACCGTGCTTGAGGCCCTGACGGCCGTTCCCATGACGGCTCCGGTATCCGCATTGATGCCGCTCGGGATATCGATGGCGACGGCCATTCCCCGGCTGCCGCGATTGATGATTCCGATGGCCTTCGCCGCTGGTCCCGTCACTGGCGAGTTGAGACCCGTGCCGAACAGGGCATCCACGACCAGTTCCGTGCGGGCGACTGACCGGGCGAACGCCTGAAAGCTTCTGGTGGAGGAGAGCTCCGTGACCCTGCCGCCCGAGGCGAGCCAGGCTTTCGCGTTGATGGCTGCATCGCCGGACAGGGTGGACGCACGTCCCAGCAGAAAAACGCTGCAGGAACACCCTTCGGCTGTCAGCAGACGTGCGATGACGAAACCGTCGCCGCCGTTGTTCCCCTTGCCGCACAGGATGGTCACGGGGCCCGCTTCCCGGTTGAGCTGTTCCAGGATGTGCGCCGCCGCCGTCGCTCCGGCGTTCTCCATGAGAACGAGGCCGGGGACGCCCGCCCGGATGGCGCCCCGGTCGAGCGCCCTCATCTCGGCGGCGGTTGCGAGCTTCTGCATGAATTCAGTCGCTGTCGGTACGGGCGTTCCGGATGATCTCCGCCATGTCGCGGACCGCCTTTTCGATGCCCGTTAGCACGGCGCGGGAGATGATCGAATGGCCGATATTGAGTTCCTCGATCCCATCGAGGGCCGCGATCGGGCGCACGTTGTCGTAGGTAAGGCCGTGCCCGGCGTTGACGCGCATACCGAGCTTTCTGGCCATGCGCGAGGCGTTCAGGATCATCTCGAATTTGGACTTCCGCTCGGCATCCGTGCGGGCAAGCGAGTAAGGGCCCGTGCACAGCTCGACATACTGCGCGCCGACGAAGTGGGCCGCCTGCACCTGATCGGGGTCGGCATCGATGAACAGGCTGAGCGAGATGCCTGCCTCGCGAAACAGTCCGGCATATTTCTGGAGCTGCTGCCGGTAGAGGGCGACATCGAGGCCGCCCTCCGTGGTGATTTCCTCGCGCCGCTCGGGGACAAGCGTCACCTGATCGGGCTTCACGAGAAGGGCGATCTTTACCATCTCCTGCGTTGCCGCCATTTCGAGGTTCAGCTTCGTACGGACGACCTGCCGGAGCAACTGGAGGTCGCGGTCCTGGATGTGCCGGCGATCCTCGCGCAGATGCACGGTGATTCCCCGCGCTCCGCCGACTTCCGCCAGCACAGCGGCGGTGACGGGATCCGGTTCGACCGTCCGGCGCGCCTGCCGCACGGTCGCCACATGGTCGATGTTCACGCAGAGCCGGGCCATGATTTTCTCGCCTTTCGGGAGCCGTTCAGGCTCCGAGCCGTTCCTTGAGCGTTCCGCCGAGCTGCTGGACCAGCCGGTCGAGCTGCCCGCGGTCGGGGCCTTCCATCATCACGCGGAGCAGGGTCTCGGTACCGGAGTAGCGTACAAGGAGCCGACCCCGGTCGCCGAGCACTGTTTCAGTTTCGCGAATCGCCGCCGAGACGGCGGCATCCGATTCGAGGGGGATTTTTTCCCGCACCTTGAGGTTCCAGATGAGCTGGGGCATCGGGGACATCACGTTACGGAGCTCTGAAAGCTTTCGGCCGGTCCGCTTCATGACGCCGAGCACCTGAAGCGCGCAGATTGTTCCGTCGCCAGTCGTCGCATGGTCCAGGAAGATCATGTGACCGGACTGCTCGCCGCCGAAGCAGTAGCCGCTCTTCCGCAGCTCTTCGACCACATAGCGGTCGCCCACCGGGACCCGGACGAGACGGATCCCGTGTTCCCTCAGGGCGACTTCCAGCCCCATGTTGCTCATCACGGTGGCGACGACGGTATCCCGCCGGAGGAGGCGGCGTTCCTTCAGGTCGATGGCGCAGATCGCCATGATCTGGTCGCCATCCACTATGTTGCCGGTCTCGTCCACGAGGATCACCCGGTCGGCGTCGCCGTCCAGCGAGACGCCCGCGTCCGCCGTCCGGGCCAGGACTTCCTGCTGGACCGTTCCGGGGTGGAGGGAGCCGCAGCCATCGTTGATGTTCGTTCCGTTCGGCGCAATGCCGAGGGGGTAGACCGCCGCGCCGAGTTCGGCGAACACCTTCGGCGCCACGAAGTAGGCGGCGCCGTTCGCACAATCGAGCGCGATCTTCATGCCGTCCAGCGAAAGTTCCCTGTCGAAGGTCTGCTTGGCGTGGACGATGTACCGGCCTTCGGAATCCTCAACCCGCTTGATCCGGCCGATGGCGGCGCCCGTAGCGAGCCGGTCCCTGGGGATCCCGTTCAGGACCCATTGCTCGATCTCGAGCTCTTCGTCGTCCGGCAGCTTGAAGCCGTGCCGGTCGAAGAACTTGATTCCGTTGTCCTGATAGGGGTTGTGCGAGGCGCTGATGATGATGCCCGCGTCCGCCCGCATGTCGTGGGCGAGGAAGGCGATTCCGGGTGTCGGCATGGGGCCGATGAGCGTGACGTCGGCGCCCATGGAACACAGGCCGGCGGCGAGAGCGTGCTCCAGCATGTAGCAGGAAAGCCGCGTGTCCTTGCCAATCAGTACGCGGGGACGGGAGGCGCCCCGCTGGCGCAGGACATGGGCAGCCGCCCGGCCGAGCGCCGTCGCCGTCTCGGCATCCATCGGATACTGGTTCGCCAGACCGCGGATACCGTCCGTTCCGAAGAGGGTGCGTTTTCTGCCGTTGTCCGTCATGAAAAATCCCGGGCGCCTATTTCGCCGTCACCACGGCGTCAAACTGCTTGGGCTCGTATCCGATTTCAAGACCCTCGTGGGTTCCGGGTCCGCCGATCTTCACCTTGGGCGTGATGCGCCGGTAGCGGCCGGGGGGGAACGGCGAAAAATCTCCCTCGACCTCGAAGCTGGGCCGGCTCAGGGCTTTCACGGAAGAGGCGGGGCCGTTGACTGTCAGCGTCACGGAGTCGGGTACCGTCTGGATCCGGTGGCCGTCCCGGTGCCTCGCGGTCAGGGGGACCGTCAGTGTCCGCCTGATCGTTTCCTCGGTCAGCTCCACCCGCAGTGTCACCTTGCGCGGGCTCAAGTAAGGGAAGACCTCCGGCGAGGCGATGACGCTGACTTCGCGTTCCGGGGTCTTCACAAGCGTCCGGGCTTCGACCGGTTCGACGAGCACGTCAGCAAGTCTCTTCGTGAGCCGCGCGGGCCCCCGGAACCGGATCCGGGCCGGAGCAATTTCGACGTGCTTGACCGAATAGCCTTCCGGCAGGTCGCCGACGAGATTTTCCTTAAGAGTGATTTCTGTCTCGATCTGGGTTTCGAGCTTTATCGTCAGGATCGATGGGGAGATGGAAGCGACAGTGACGCCGGGCGGCAGCCCTTTGATCTGTGACACATCGAGGTCGATGTTGGCGGTGCCTTCCATGCGGTCGGAGACGTCGAGCTCGATGCCGAGATCTTCTTCCCGGATGCGGGAGAGTCCGGCCCGTGTACCCCGGAGCATGACGGTAACGGAATCCTTCATCTTCTCGGTGACGATGAGCCGGGATGGAACACCCGACAGCGCGACCTTGACCGGTAGGCTCACCTGATTGTCGCCTCCGAGCCGGATCGAGGCCCAGGCGAGGACCGCCAGCACGAAGGCGACCACTCCGTTGATGATGTTCTGGCGGCTCATCCGGTCCTCCGCATGAGCTCGGTCAGGTGATTGAGCAGCGTCGCGCCGTCGAGATCCGGCGTGATGCGTCCCTCGAAGGCGATGGAGATACGTCCTTCTTCTTCGGAGACGACGACGGCGAGGGCGTCCGTCTCGGAGGTGATGCCCATGGCCGCCCGGTGGCGCGTGCCGAGATGGCGGCTCACGTTGGGATCCACGTGGAGCGGCAGGAAGCAGCCCGCAGCCTTGATACGGCTCCCCTGCACGATCACCGCACCGTCATGGAGCGGCGAATAGGGGAGAAATATGCTGTACAGAAGGTCGTCGTCTACGACGGCGTCGATGGCGGTGCCTACCTCGATATAGTCATTCAGGCCGATTTCGCGCTCGATGACGATGAGCGCACCGATCTTGGCCTCGGCGAGGCTCGCAGCGGCTTTGGAGATCGCCTCGAGGGCGCGAACCTGCTCCACCGCGAGCACGCGGCTCAGGATGCCGCCCGTACGGCCGAAGCGGGCGAACGCGCGGCGGATATCCTCCTGGAACAGGATGACGACGACGAGAAAAAGGTTGGAGAACAGTGCACCGATCAGCCAGTGGGTCGCGGCGAGGTCGATGAACTGTGAAAGATAGTAGAGGCCGGCGAGCACGGCGAGGCCGGTGAGGATCTGAGCGGCGCGGGTGCCCTGAACGAAGGTGAGGATCGCGTAAAAGAGGATCGTGAGGACGGCGATATCCAGCGCATCCTGCCAGCGCAGCGTCTTCCAGATGGAGATCAGCGTTTCGATGATTCGGCTCCAGCGGCCCTCTGTAACTTCAACGGGTGTGCGAGTTCAAGAAACTTTAGCATTTTCAATGGCTTGGAGCACTTCGAGGACCGCCGCCGTCTCCGGGACGTCATGGACCCGGAGAATCGATACCCCCTGGACCACGACGGGGCCGATAAGGGCGAGCGTGCCGGCGAGCCGGGCTTCGGAGGAATCCCCGGCGATTTCCTTCAGGAAACTCTTGCGGGACCAGCCGCAGAGGACCGGGTAGCCGAGCCGCAGGATCGGCTTCAGGTTGAGCAGCAGCCGCCACGAGTCGGGCGCTTTCTTGGCGAAGCCGACGCCGGGATCGAGGACAATCCGGTCCGGCCGAATGCCGGCGGCGAGCGCCGCACGGACCCGGTCTTTCAGCTCCCGGGCGACATCCCGCGAGACGTCCCGGTAGCTGGCCCGGTCGTACATCCGCTCGCTTGAACCCCGGCGGTGCATGATGACCACGGGGCAACGGGCATTCGCGCAGACGGCGGCCATGGCCGGGTCGGCAGACAGACCGCTCACGTCGTTCACGATGTCGGCGCCCGCTTCAAGCGCGGCTTTGGCCACGGCGGCCTTCATCGTGTCGATGGAGATGGCGATACCGGGGTCCCGGCGGCGGATCCCCCGGATCACGGGGATCACGCGGCGAAGCTCCTCGCGCTCCGTCACCGGCGCCGCGCCAGGGCGGGTGGATTCGCCCCCGATGTCAAGGATGTGGCTCCCGGATTCGATGAGTCCGGCGGCATGCCGTACGGCGCTGCGGGTGTCCCGGTAACGTCCGCCGTCGTGGAACGAATCCGGAGTGACGTTGACGATTCCCATGATGAGAGGCGAACGGGAGGCGTCGAGCAGACGGCCGCGGATACGGGCGCGGAACGGGGTGGCTGAAGAGCGTGAAGCCATGAGACCAGTGTAAAACGAAAACGGCCCGCCGGAAGGGCGGGCCGTCATTCCGCACCCGGCGACTGCCGTCAGGTGGTCGGGAGCGGAGCCGTGCCGGGCACGAGGGGCGAAGGAGCCGCCTCTTCCTTGGGCTTCACGGCCTCGGGCTTCGGTTCCACCTTCTTCGGAGCCGGCCGGACCATGGGCGGGAGTTCCTCGTTCCGGGCGATGGCGAGGACTTCGTTCATATCCAGGGTTTCACGTTCGATCAGGTAGTTCGCCATCCGGTGGAGAACGTCGATGTTCTGTTCCAGGATCGACTTCGCACGGTCGAAGGCCCGCTGAACGATACCCCGTACTTCGTTGTCGATTTCGATGGCGGTCGCCTCGGAGTAGTTCTGCTGGCGGCTCATCTCAAGGCCCATGAACGGCGGATTGTCGCCCTGTCCGTAGGCCAGGGGGCCGAGCCGCTCCGACATGCCCCACTCGCAGACCATCCTGCGGGCGAGGTTTGTCGCGCGCTCGATATCGTTGCTCGCGCCGGTGGTGATCGTCTTGAGAACGATCTGTTCGGCAAGGCGGCCGCCCATAAGGATCGCAATGTCGCCTTCCAGATGGTCCTTGTTGTAGTTCAACCGGTCTTCTTCGGGGAGCTGCATCGTCAGGCCGAGCGCCATGCCCCGGGGGATGATCGTGACCTTGTGGACCGGGTCCGAGCCCTCGATCTTGAGGGCGACGAGGGCGTGGCCGGCCTCATGGTAGGCGGTCGTGCGCTTGTCCTTTTCGCTGATGAGTGCGCTCTTGCGCTCGCGGCCCATGAGCACCTTGTCCTTGGCCTCCTCGAAGTCGGCCATAAACACGGCGTCCTGGTTCTTGCGGGCGGCGAGAAGCGCCGCCTCGTTCACGAGGTTCTCGAGGTCCGCGCCGACGAATCCCGGCGTTCCGCGGGCGAGCACCGAGAGATCCACGTCCGGTCCCACGGGGACCTTTTTCGCGTGAACGCGGAGGATCTCCTCGCGGCCCCGCACATCCGGACGGGAAACCACCACGCGGCGGTCGAAACGGCCCGCCCGGAGCAGCGCCGGATCGAGCACGTCCGGGCGGTTCGTCGCGGCGACGATGATGACGCCTTCGTTCGATTCAAAGCCGTCCATTTCGACGAGCAGCATGTTCAGCGTCTGCTCGCGCTCGTCGTTGCCGCCGCCGAAGCCCGCGCCGCGGTAGCGGCCCACGGCGTCGATTTCGTCAATGAAGATGATGCAGGGTGCGTGCTTCTTGCCTTGGGCGAACAGGTCGCGGACGCGGGAGGCGCCCACGCCGACGAACATTTCCACGAAGTCGGAACCCGAGATCGAGAAAAACGGCACCCCTGCCTCGCCGGCGACCGCCTTGGCGAGCAGCGTCTTGCCCGTTCCGGGGGGGCCCATGAGCAGCACGCCCTTGGGAATACGGCCTGATAGCTTGGTGAACTTCTTGGGATCCTTGAGGAAGGCGATGATCTCTTCGAGCTCTTCCTTGGCCTCGTCGCAACCGGCGACGTCGGCGAAGGTGAGCCGGTTCTGGTTGTCGGTGAGAAGCCGCGCCTTGGACTTGCCGAAACTCATGGCCTTGCCGCCCGAGACCTGCATCTGGCGCATGAAAAACACCATGACAGCGATGAGAAGGAGCAGCGGGAGGCCGTTGATGAGAATCTGGAGCAGCGGCGACTGGGTGTCCTCCACATAGCGGGTCACAACCCCATGCTGGCTGAGCACCTCGGAAACCTTGTACTCGCCGGCAGGGCCATAGGTGTCGAACATCTGGCCGTTCTTCAGCTTGCCCTGGATCGTCGCACCCTTGATCTCCACGGTTTCGACGTTGCCCGACTGAACTTCGGTGATGAACTCGCTGTAAGGGATCGGTTTCGACTGAACCCGGCCCCTCTGGAAATAGACGACGACAAACAGGGTGAGGACGCCGATCAGCACCCACAGAAGCATGTTTTTCATAAAATCGCTCAACCGGGACCTCCCTCCGCCGGGGGACCGGCGGAAAGCGGGGAATAATACGTGCTGACCGTGCCGGCCCGCACCTCTTTCAAAATAACACCTACGGACGGGGTGGACAATCGGCCGGGCGGAAGCCCCTAAGAAATACCGTTCTCCAGCCGGTTCAGGCTGCCGGATTCCGGGCAGGGGTCTGGCCTTCCGTCGCGGCGGTGCCGAGAGGCAGCGAAAACCAGAACCTGGACCCCTGACCTTCGGTACTCTCCACGCCCGATTGTCCCTTATGGAGGGCGACAATGTGCTTGACGATGGCGAGGCCGAGGCCCGTGCCCCCCAGTTCCCGTGAGCGGTGCTTGTCCACCCGGTAGAACCGCTCGAATACCCGGGCCTGATCTTCCGGCGGAATGCCGGGGCCGGTGTCGGTGACGTTCACGGTGACAGCGGCGGGGTTCCGTACGGTCGTCACGGTTACGGCGCCGCCCGAAGGGGTGTACTTGATCGCATTGTCCAGCAGGTTTGTCAGCACCTGATCGATCCGGTTCCGGTCGAAGCCGAGGCGGTGGGAAAATTCCCCCGGAGAAAACTCGAGCCGGATTTCTTTCTGCAGGGCGGCCGCCTGATGGGATTCCACGTTCGACTGGATGACCGAGGCGAGATCGTCATCCCGCTGCTCCAGCCTGAAATCGGGCCGCTCGATGCGGGAGAGATCCAGAAGATCGTTCACGAGGGCGGTGAGGCGTTCCGAGTTCCGGAGAATCGCTTCCACGAATTTCCCGTAGGTCTCGTGCTTGTCCAGCCGGGCTGCGAGTGTCTCGGCATATCCGTGGATGGAGGTAAGCGGTGTGCGCAGTTCGTGGCTCACGTTGGCGACGAAATCCCGCCGGATGCGCTCCAGCCGCCGGGTCCGGGTGACGTCGCGGAACACCATGACGGCGCCCGTGCGTTCCCCCAGCTCGCGGATCGGCGCGGCCGAGAGCTCGAACGACCGCTCGGAACCCGGGCCCTCGAGCGTGAACTCGCTTTCGTAGACTTCGCCGCCTCTGGAGATCGCCTCGAAGGCATCCTCAAGCTTGTCGGTGCGTACGATTTCGAGCGGCGAGCGTCCCGTGATGCCGGGCGTCCCCGCTCCGAACAGCTTGCCGAAGGCCTGGTTCGACACGACGATCCGGTTGTCCCGGTCCAGCAGAATGAGCCCTTCGTGAACCGTCGAAAGGATGCGCTCGGCCTGCTCGCGCTCGAACTCGAAGGCGGAAATCGTCTGTTCGAGACGCTCGGCCATCCGGTCGAAGTTGCGCGCCAGGACGCCGACCTCGTCGTCCGCG
>Ga0268299_1003281_pt1 | contig 15469 bp, 13 predicted proteins | sample NOBtaG_FD_193484 | JGI IMG/M metagenome (GOLD analysis project Ga0268299, IMG submission 193484) | Activated sludge microbial communities from bioreactor in Nijmegen, Gelderland, Netherland - NOB reactor | ecosystem: Engineered > Bioreactor > Aerobic > Activated sludge | place: Netherlands...
ACCTGGCCCAGCACCAGGTACGCCCCGGCCGCCCCGGCCAGCACCCCGCCGGCCACCACGTGCAGGTACCGCAGGCGGGCCACGGCGATCCCCATCGAGTCGGCCGTGGCCGGCGACTCCCCCACCGACCGCAGCGACAGCCCGGCCCGGGTGCGCCGCAGGTACCACGTGATCGCCGCGCTCAGTGCCACGGTGGCGTACACGATCGGGTCCTGGTCGAACACCACCGGGCCCACCACCGGCAGATCGGCCAGCGGGCCCCAGGCCACAGCCCGGAAGTCGGTGGCCAGCGGCAGCCCCTCGATCGACTTGCCCACGAACGTGGCCAGCCCGGTACCGAAGATCGTGAGCGACAGGCCCGACACGATCTGGCTGGCCCGCAGCGTCACCGTGAGCACGGCGTGGACCAGGGCCAGGGCCCCACCGGCGAGGGCCCCCACCACCAGCGACAGCCACAGGCTGCCCGACGAGTTGCCGACCTGGAAGGCGACCACCGCCCCGATCAGCATCATCCCCTCCACCCCGAGGTTCAGCACGCCCGACCGCTCGGCCAGCAGCTCGCCCAGGGCAGCCAGGGCGATGGGCACGCCGGCCACCACGGAGGCGGCCAGCAGGGCAACGAAGGCGCCGTCGTTCACGCCACCACCCCCGCCTGCTCCACCGGCTCGGCCGGGGTCGACGACTGGGCGCCGGCGGCCGGCCCGAGCCCGGAGCGGACCAGACGCAACCGGTGACGGACGAAGATCTCGGCCCCGATGGCGAACAGCAGGATCGCCCCCTGCAGCATCAGCGACACCTCCACCGGCACCCGGTCGCCGGGAAGGGTCTGGAGAGCGACGCCGGCATTGCGCAACCCGCCCAGGAACGCCGCCACCAGCAGGATGGCGAACGGGTTGTAGCGGGCCAGGGCGGCCACCACGATGCCGGTGAAGCCGAGGCCCAGCTCGAGGCCGTTGGGGTCGAGCGCGTGGGCCCGGCCCGCCACCTCGATCCCGCCGGCCAGACCACCGAGGGCCCCCGACAGCAGCAGGCCCATCAGCACCACCCGCACGGTGGAGATGCCGGCGTAGCGGGCCGCCTCGGGCGAGGTGCCCACCACGTTCATGTCGAACCCGGCCGACGTGTAGCGGATCAGGGCCCACACCGCCACCGCCACCACGACCACCACCACCAGGCCCCAGCCCGTTCGGTAGCTGCCGAACTGGGGCAACTCGGCCGCGTCGGCGATCTTGCGGCCCTGGGGGAAGTTGGTGGCCTCCGGGTCCCGCCAGTACGACCGCGACCCGAAGATGAGGTAGCGCATCAGGTACAGGGCCACGAACGTGAGCATCAGGCTGGTGATGATCTCGCTGGTGCCGAACCAGGCCTTGAACACCGCCACGGGCAGGGCCCACACCAGCCCGCCGACCACCGACGCCGCCAGCACCGCCGCCACCGCCAGCGGAGCCGGCAGGTGGGGGCCCAGGGCCAGGCCGGCCCAGGCCCCGCCGATGGCACCGGCGTAGAGCTGGCCTTCAGCCCCGATGTTGAACAGGTTCATGCGGAAGGCGACGGCGGCGGCCAGGCCGGTGACCACCAGCGGCGTGGCGATGGCCAGGCTGTCGGTGATGCCGAAGGCCGAGGTGAAGCTGGCCTTGAACAGCTCCCGGTAGACGGTGAACGGGCTGAAGCCCTCGACGGCCAGGAACACCGCCCCCACTACCAGGGCCGCCACCACCGCCCCCACCGGGGCGGCCACGGCGTGCCACCACCGCTGCTCCAACCGGCGCTCGAGTCGCAGCCTCATGTCGACACCGCCGGCTCGCCCGAGTCGGCCCCGGCAGCAGCCTCGGCGCCCGCGCCGTCATCGTCGCTTGCGACGCCGGCCATGGCCAGGCCGATCTCCTCCAGCGTGAGCTCGTCGGTGGAGCCCTCCAGCGCCACCCGGCCCCGATAGAGCACGACCATCCGGTCGGCCAGGCTCCGCACCTCGTCGAGGTCCTCGCTGATGATGAGCACCGCCCCGCCCCGCTGGCGGGCCTCGTGCAGCAGGCCCCGCACCATCTCCGCCGCCCCGATGTCGAGGCCCCGGGTGGGCGAGGCGACGATGATGGCCCGGGGTCCGCCGTCGGCGCCGAGGCCGGCCAGCTCCCGGGCCAGCAGCACCTTCTGGGCGTTGCCGCCCGACAGCACTCGGGCCGCCGCCTCGGTGCCCGGCGTCTTGATCTCGAACTCCTGGATGGCCGTCGCCATCTCCCGGCGGGCCGCCCGCCGGTTGACCAGGAACCCCCGGCGCCGGGTGAGCAGCATGTTGTCGGTCAGGCTCAGGCCCGGCACCAGGCCGGTGCCGAGCCGGTCCTCGGGTACGAAGGCCAGCCCGGCGCCGCGGGCGGCCCGGGCCCCCCGCCCGGTCACGTCGGTGCCGGCCACCCGCACCCGGCCGGCGCTGGGAGCGGTGATCCCGGCCAGCACGGCGGCCAGCTCCCGCTGGCCGTTGCCGGCCACACCGGCCACCCCCACCACCTCGCCCGGCCGCACGGCCAGGTCGATCCCGTCGAGCAGGGTCTGGCCGCCGGCGCCGCCCCGCCCCTCCACGAGGCGCACCCCGACCGCCTCGAGCCCCGGCGGTTCGACGTCTCCGCCGCCGCCCCCGGCGCCCGAGCCCCGGCGCACCTCGGCCTCGATCGGACGGCCCACCATCAGCTCGGCCAGCTCCCGGGCGCTGGTGGCGGCGGCGGCCACCTCGCCCGTCACCCGGCCTCCCCGCATCACGGTCACCCGATCGCTGACGGCCATGACCTCGCCCAGCTTGTGGCTGATGAACACGACCGCCTTGCCCTCGGCCGTCATGGCCCGCACGGTGGTGAACAGGGCCTCGGCCTCCTGGGGGGTCAGCACGGCGGTGGGCTCGTCGAGCAGCAGCACCTCGGCCCCCCGGTACAGCACCTTCACGATCTCCACCCGCTGGCGCTGGCCCACGGTGAGCGACGAGATCCGGGCCCGGGGGTCCACCGGGAGCCCGAACCGCTCGCCGATCTCGGCCACCCGGGCCTCGATGTCGGCCCGGCGCAGCAGCGCGGGCTGGGCCGGGTCTCCCAGCACCACGTTCTCGGCCACCGTGAACCGCTCGACCAGCCGGAAGTGCTGGTGGACCATGCCGATGCCCCGGGCCAGCCCCTCCCGGGGGCTGCGGAGCCGGACCGGCTGGCCCGAACGTTCGATGTGGCCCACGTCGGGCTGGTACAGCCCGCACAACAGGGCGGCCAGCGTGCTCTTGCCCGCCCCGTTCTCCCCCAGCAGGGTGTGGACCTCGCCCTCCCGGAGCTCGAAGTCCACCTCGTCGTTGGCCACCACGCCGGGGAACCGCTTGGTCACCCCGTAGGCGGCGAGGGCGACGACGCCCCCGGGGGCCGGCATCGACGCCGATGGCGCCGCCGACGCCCCGGAGGTGTCGCCGTCGGACATCAGGACGACTCGATCTTCCCGTCGACGCCCTTGACGAAGTAGTTCATGCTGAGCAGGTCGGCCAGCGGGGCCTCGGCCCCGGCTGCGATGGCCTCGGACCCGTCCTGCTTGGCCACCGGCCCGGTCAAGGGGACGAAGGTGCCGTCGATGATCTCCTTGGCCGTGGCGTCGATCTGATCGCGCACCTCCTGGGGCACCTTGTCCGACACCGGGGCCAGGTTGACCAGGCCGTCGGCCATCGAGCCGTAGTACTGCTCGCTCTTCCACGAGCCGTCCATCACCGACTCGACCGTCTTGATGTAGAACGGCCCCCAGTCCCACACCGGGGCGGTGAGCCAGGCGTCGGGAGCGAAGCGACCCATGTCGTCGTTGTAGCCCACCCAGTAGCCGTTGGCCGCCTGGGCCGCCTCACCGGCGGACGGGGTGTCCTGGTGCTGGGCCACCACGTCGGCCCCGGCCGACAGCACGGTCTGGGCCGCTTCCTTCTCGATGGTGGGGTCGAACCAGGTGGAGGTCCACACCACCTTCACGGTGGCGTCGGGGTTGACCTTCTGGGCCCCCAGGGTGAAGGCGTTGATGCCCCGGATCACCTCGGGGATGGGGAAGGCGGCCACGTAGCCGATGGTGTTCGACTTGGTCATGGCGCCGGCGGCCATGCCCGACAGGTACCGGGCCTCCTCGGCGGCGCCGAAGTAGGTGCCCATGTTGTCGGCCGTCTTGAACCCGGTGGCGTGCATGAACACGGTGTCGGGGTACTTCTCGGCCACGGCCAGCATCTGGTCCATGTAGCCGAACGAGGTGCCGAAGATCACCTTGTTGCCCTCGCGGGCCAGGCGCTCGAACACCGCCTCGCTCTCGGCGCCCTCGGGCACGTTCTCGAGGAAGCTGGTCTCGACCTTGTCGCCCAGGGCCTCCTCCAGCTCCTTGCGGCCGTCGTCGTGCTTCTTGGTCCAGCCGGCGTCGCCCACCGGGCCCACGTAGACGAAGGCGACCTTGATCGGCTCGTCGCTGTCGGTGGACGAGCCCGCGGCCTCGGAGGTGGCGGTGCTGTCGTCGGTGGCGGCGCTGGACTCCGTGCCGCCCGTGTCGCCGGTGCCGGAGCTGGTGTCGCTGCCGGTGTCGTCGCTGCTGGAGCCACAGGCTGCGGCCACCAGGCCCAGCACCATGGTGAGGGCCAGCAGCCAGCGCCACCGGCCGAAGCGGGATCGTGTTGTCATCGTGTGGTTCTCTCCCATGGATGTACCGCCCGGGTGGGCGGCATGGTTCTCACGCTCGACGCTCGGGCCGGGATGGGCGAAGGGGCTCGCCGGGTCGACAACCAGCCGTCTGGCGCGCCGAACGGCTCCGGGGGATGCTAGAGGCGGCCCCCGGGAGCGGCAAGGGGTAAGCCGGTTGTTCACAGCCGTTCACAAAGGGGTCAGATCCGAACGCAGGGGGTGGCGGGGCCCGGTTCCGGTGATGACCTGGGTAGCCACCGGTTCCCCGCGGAGATTGTCGCGACCATCACCATGCATGGCGATGCAGTGTCCTACTCTTGCCTGCCGATGGAGAAGCCGAAGAGGACGATCTGGATACCGCTGGATGCGGATCTGGCCACTGCGCTCGCCGAGCGCGGTGAGCTGTTGTCCCTGCAGGTGAACCGGGCCGTGCGCAACGAGCTGACCCGCCCCCGGCCTCCGCTGACCAGCGACAACTGACGCCGTTCCCCCCTCGCGAACCGTGTAACGCAAACCGCGCCCCGGCCGCGATCTGCGTCACGTAATCGCCGGATTCCGGCGATCTCGCGACGCAGATCGGGCGCAGGGCGCGGTTTGCGTTGCGCAGGATGGGGGTGAGACGGCGGCGCCCGTCAGCTCTCCATGGTGGGCACGGCGCTGCGGTCGACCACGGCACCGCGGGCTTCGCCGGTGCGGAGCTTGAGGTCCCCCGGCGGGGTCTCGAACGGGCTGCGGAGCCCGATCTCCTCGGCGTAGGCCTTGATCTCCGGCATCACGTACTTGGCCAGCAGCTCCAGGTTCCGCAGCCGGTCTTCGTTGGGCACCGGGCCCTGAGGACCGAAGAACACGAAGGTGCCGGGCCGGAGCACCGTCAGCATCGTCTTGACCTTGTCGATGATCGTGTCGGGCGAGCCGAGCAGCGTGAGGTAGTTGCGCTGCGACTTGCGCAGCTGGCCCTCGGCCCGGGCCCGGATCGCCTCGTAGTCGATCGGGGCGTCGTCGTCGACGGCCGCCTGCATCAGCTTGTTGCGGTTGACCCCCAGCCAGCTGCCGCCGGGCTGCTTGGACAACCGGCGGATGGCGTCCTTCGAGTTGTAGCCCGGGGGCAGGGTGTACTGGGGGGCCGAGAACACGGTCTGGCCGCCGCCGTAGATGAAGCCCTTGCCCAACTCCTGGGCCTTCTCGTCGGTGTCGGCCACGAACGTGGGGATCAGGTAGCCGAAGTTCTCGGGACCGGCCTGGTAGCCCATCTCGGCCGCGGTGTCGGCGTAGTAGTCCCACAGGTCTGCCGTGGGGCCGAGCGACGTGCCGAGCCCGATGTAGGGGTAGGAGTGCTCGGCGCTCCACTTCACGGTCTCGGGCGACAGCACGCCGGGGATGATCATCGGCGGGTGCGGCTTCTGGTACGGCAGGGCCCACGGGTTCACGTGGCGGTAGTGGAAGTGCTTGCCCTCGTAGCGCCACGGGCCCGGCTTGGTCCAGGCCTGGATGATGAAGTCGTGCGCCTCTTCGAACATCTCCCGGTTGTAGGCCGGGTTGGCGTTGTTGAAGAACTGCTCGGAGCCGGCGCCCCGCACCCAGCCGGTGACGAGCCGGCCCCGGGAGATGAGGTCGATCGTGGCCAGCTCCTCGGCCATGCGCAGCGGGTGCTTGATCACCGGCAGCGGGTTGCCGATCAGGATGATCTTCACCCGGTTGGTGATGCGGGCCAGGATCGAGGCCTCGACGTTCATCACGTTGCCCATGCAGAACGGGTTGCCGTGGTGCTCGTTGAGCGCCACGCCGTCGAAGCCGAGCTCCTCGGCGTAGACGTACTCGTCGAGGTAGTAGTTGTAGTCGTCGGCGCCCCGCACATGGTCGAAGTAGGTGTTGGGGACGGCGAAGAAGGCCTTGTTGCGGATGACCACGTCTTCGGGCACCCAGCGGTAGGGACGTTCGGTGAAGTAGGCGACGTGCATGATCAGGCTCCCAGGAAGGCGTCGACGGCAGAAAGGAACGCCTCGGGATCTTCGATCTCGGGCCGATGGCCGGCGCCCGCGATGGACACCGACGTGGTGTTGGGAATGGCCGCCTCGTAGGCGGTGATGCAGCCCTGGGGGGCGATGAGGTCGTCGCTGCCCCGGACGAGGAGCGTGGGGAGGTCACCCACGCCGCCCAGCAGGTGGGGCAGGCTGTCGTTGAACATGAACGGCTCCCAGCCGATGCGGGCCGTCTCGGCCCGGGCGTCCTCGAAGAGCTCGAACTGCAGCGGGGTCATCTCGCCCCCGTACATCTGGGTGTACTCCGGCGCCTCGACGTTGGACACGGTGGCGGCCACGTGGGTGCGGATCGTGACGGCCAGGAAGTCGAAGATCTCCCCCTCGGTGGGGCGCAGGCCGAGCGGGCCCACCAGCACCATCTTGGAGAACATCGACGGGCAGCCGGCGGCGATCTCGGCGGCGGCGAAGGCACCGGCCGAGAAGCCGATGACGGGGGCGCCGGCCCAGCCCTGCTCCCGCATCAGGCGGGCGTAGAAGCCGCCGAGGTCCCGGTAGGAGCGGATCCAGTCCACCTTGGGCGTCTTCCCGTAGGCCGGCTGCTGCGGGATGATCAGCTCGTAGCGGCTGGCCAGCTCGTTGTTCCACGTCATCCAGCCCGGGTAGCCGAGCTCGTCGTGGAACATCACGAGCGGCGGGCCCTCGCCGCCCCGCACCACGGTGACCGGCACCTCGCCCACCTGGATGACGTCTTCTCTCGTCGCGACAGTGACTGCCATGGTCCCCCCGTGAGATCGCAGTGGATGTAGCTGTACTCTTTCACGCTACTCCCGGGGTGTGACAGGGCCCAGTTGACGCCAGTCGGTTCGGCCGCCGACGGGCCGGACGGTTTGCCACCGGCCGACGGCGGGCGGTAGTAGTGGACGAGACCGCGCACCGACATCCAGGGGGACCACATGGCGCTCGACGTCGCGACCACCATGCTGCTCGAGCAGATGGCAGCCGCCGGAGGCAAGCCGCTGCACGAGCTCACGCCCGACGAGGCCCGGGCCTTCGGGGCGGCCATGGCCGAGCTGGCGGGTCCGGCGCCGAAGATGGCCCGGGCCACCGATCACGCGGTCCCGGTCGACGGGGGCGAGATCCCGGTGCGGGTGCTGGTACCGCCCCAGGGGGCGCGGGGCGTGATCGTGTACCTCCACGGCGGGGGCTGGGTGATCGGCACGATCGACGAGTACGACACGCTGGCCCGCAAGCTGGCCGAGCGAACGTCCTGCGCGGTGGTGCTGGTGGAGTACCGCCTGGCCCCCGAGCACCGCTACCCGGTGGCGGTCGACGACAGCTGGGCCGGCCTGGTGTGGGCGGCCGAGAACCGGGCCGACATCACCGGGCGGGCGGACGCCCCCCTGATCGTGGCCGGCGACTCGGCCGGCGGGAACCTGTCGGCCGTGATGGCCCAGCGGGCCCGGGACCGGGGCGGGCCCGAACTGGCCCTCCAGGTGCTCGTGTACCCGGTGACCGACGCCAGCTTCGACACCGGCTCCTACACCGCGGCCGAGAACCAGCTGATCCTCACGAAGGACGCCATGGTGTGGTTCTGGGACCACTACATACCGGATGCGGCCCGCCGGGCCGAGCCCGACGCCTCCCCCCTGCGGGCGGCCGACCTCTCGGGCCTGGCCCCGGCCGTGGTGCTCACCGCCGAGCACGACGTGCTGCGCGACGAGGGCGAGGCCTACGCCCGCAGGCTGGAGGAGGCCGGCGTGCCGGTGGACTTCCGCCGCCACGAGGGCCAGACCCACGGCTTCTTCAGCCTGCTCATGCTGCCGGGCAGCGAGCGGGGCTTCCAGCAGGTGGTCAAGGGCGTCAAAGCCGCCCTGGCCCGCCACGCCGCCGGCCGCACGGCCGCTGCGGCCTAGACCTCCGACCGACCTCCCCAATCGATAACCCGAAAGCGAGCCCGCCATGGCCTCCTCCTCCCCTACCCGTGACCTCGACGCCGTCGTCCTCGGCGCCGGCTTCGCCGGTCTCTACACCAACTACGCCCTACGCGATCAGATGGGTCTCGAGGTCCAGGTCTACGAGGCCGGCGACGGCGTCGGCGGCACCTGGTACTGGAACCGCTACCCCGGCGCCCGGTGCGACTCCGAGAGCTACATGTACTGCTTCTCGTTCAACAAGGATCTGATGCAGGAGTGGGAGTGGAGCGGCAAGTACCCGGAACAGCCGGAGATCCTGCGCTACCTCAACCACGTGGCCGACCGGTTCGACCTGCGCCGCAACATCCAGTTCAACACCCGGGTCACCTCGGCCCACTGGAACGAGGACACCGCCCGCTGGGAGATCGGGACCGACCAGGGCGACCGCGTGACGGCCAAGTACCTCATCACCGGCATCGGGTGCCTGTCGTCGGCCAATGTGCCCAACATCAAGGGCCGTGACACCTTCGCCGGCCAGAGCTACCACACCGGGGCCTGGCCCCACGAGGGCGTCGACTTCGCCGGTAAGCGGGTGGGTGTGATCGGCACCGGATCGAGCGGCGTCCAGTCGATCCCTGTGATCGCCCAGACCGCGGGCCACCTCACGGTGTTCCAGCGCACCCCGCAGTACACGATCCCGGCCCGCCACGGCAACGTCGACAAGGCGTTCCTCGACGAGGTGAAGAAGAACTACGACGAGATCTACGAGAAGGCCCGCCGCTCCACCGGCGGCCTGCCCTACGACGCCGCCGAGCGCTCGGCGCTCGAGGTGAGCGACGAGGAGCGCACCGCCGTCTACGAGGATGCCTGGAACCAGGGCGGGTTCAAGTTCCTGTTCGGCTCGTTCGCCGACATCAGCCTCGACCGGCGGGCGAACGACACGGCGTCGGAGTTCATCCGGTCCAAGATCCGCGAGATCGTGAAGGATCCCGAGGTGGCCGAGAAGCTGGTGCCGGTGGACCATCCGTTCTCGTCGAAGCGGCCCCTGATCGACACGAACTACTTCGACACCTACAACCGCGACAACGTGACCCTGGTCGACATCCGCCACAACCCGATCGCCGAGATCAACCCGGCCGGCATCAAGCTGGAGGACGGCGCCCAGCACGACCTCGACATCATCGTGTTCGCCACCGGCTTCGACGCCATGACCGGCACGTTCAACAAGATCGACATCCAGGGCAAGGGGGGCGAGAAGCTCCGCGACAAGTGGGCGGCCGGGCCGCTCACCTACCTCGGGGTGTCGGTGGCCGGGTACCCCAACCTGTTCATGATCACCGGCCCCGGCTCCCCGTCGGTGCTGAGCAACATGCCGGTGTCGATCGAGCAGCACGTGGAGTGGATCACGGGCGCCATCAGGCACATGGAGGCCAACGGCCTCGACGTGATGGAGGCCGACGCCCAGGCCGAGGCCGACTGGGTGGCCCACGTGAACGAGATCGCCTCCCAGACGATGTTCATGCTGGCCGACTCGTGGTACCTGGGGGCCAACATCCCGGGCAAGCCCCGGGTGTTCATGCCCTATCCCGGCGGCGTGGGCGCCTACCGGGAGAAGTGCGACGACGTGACGGCCAAGGGCTACGAAGGCTTCCACCTCAGCGCCCACCACGAACCCGCCACCGCCACCGCCGACTGAGCCCGCCCTTCCCGAAATTAGGAGCCTGAGCCGTACTGAGTACGGCTCAGGCTCCTCAGAATCCCGACCTAGACGAGGTCGAAGGGGATGTCGAACTTCTCGGCGGTGCGCTTGAGGCCGTCGATGACCGAGCCCGGGTAGGGGATCACGCCCGAGGCCGTCCGGGCCTCGAGGCGCTGCTGCTCGGGCTCGCCGGGGAGGAACACGCTCTCCCCCGGCAGCACCTCGGCCGCCCTGACCTGGCTGACGAGATCCTCGATCGCTTCGTGGTACGCGTCGACCCCGTCGGGGTGCACCACACCCGGATCCATGACCAGGAAGAACTGGCCCCGCTTGCCCACGTCGACCGCACCGGTGTGGGCCGAGCCGGTGATCACGCCGGCCAGGATGTTGGTGATCATGGCCAGGCCCGTGCCCTTGTAGCCGCCGATGGCGGGCACGATGCCGGCCATGGCCACGTGGGGATCGACGGTGGGGTTGCCGTCGCGGTCCTTGAAGCCCCACTCCGGAGGCAGTGTGGTCCCTTCGGCCTGGGCCCGTAGCACCTTGCCCAGGGCCACCGGCGTGAGGGCCATGTCGAGCAGGATCGGCGGGTTGTCGCGCCGGGGGAAGGCGAAGGCGATCGGGTTGTTGCCGAACATCTTGGTGCGGGACCCGTAGGGGGCGAGGTTGGGCACCGAGGTGGTCGTGGCCACGCAGGCCAACCCGGCCTGGGCCGCCAGGTGGGGGTACCAGCCGCCGCAGCCCCAGTCGTTGGAGTTGCGCAAGGTGCCCACGCACAGGCCGGCCTCGGCCGCCTTGGGGATCAGCCGCTGCATGAACCGGGTGGCCACGAGCTGGCCCAGGCCGCTGTGACCATCGCCCTGGAGCAGGGCCGGCAACTCCCGGATCACCTCCATCTGGGAGGTCGGGTCGCACATGCCCTTCTCGAACCACCGCAGGTACCAGGTGAGGCGCTGCACCCCATGGGTGTCCACCCCCCGCAGGTCGGCCCACATGAAGTTCTCGGCCATGGTCTCGGCGTCTTCGGGCGCCATGCCGGCCGCAGTGAAGGCGGCGGCGGTGAACGCCCGCACCCCCTCGATCGGCAGCTCGGCGGCGTCGGACTCACGGTCCTGGTGCTCGGGGATCCCCCGCGGTCGGTCACTCACGGGCCCAGCGTGTTCGATCGACCGTTGCCCTGCAAGCCAGGCGGCGAAGCCGCCCGGTGGGGTTGGGGCCCCAACGGCGAAGCCGCCGGGGGCGCAGCCCCCCAGATGACTGCCCCATCAGGAACTTGCAAGGATCGCAGATCGCCCGTCATGGGCCCACCCCGCCGATCCGAGACCTTGGGTCAGACCAAGGAAGGCCAGGTACTCCCAATGGGCATCGGAACAATCGTCGGGGTCCTCGCGTCTCTTGTCGCGGTGTTCGGCTCCATGATCATGGAAGGCGGCAACCCGGGATCGCTGGTCGCCCCGCCCGCCATGCTGCTCATCTTCGTGGGGACGTTCGGCGCCGCCTGCGCCGGCACGTCGCTGGAGCGGGCCATCGACGGTCTGAAGTCGATCCCCATCGCCTTCACCGTCAGCGGCGAGGAGCCGATCGGCCTCATCACCCGGGTCGTCGGCTACGCCGAGGTGGCCCGCCGTGACGGCCTGCTGGGCCTCGAGTCGCAGATGGCCAACGAGCCCAACGACCTGCTCCGCACCGGCTTGACCATGCTGGTGGACGGCGTGGACCACCACGAGGCCAACAAGGTCATGAAGTCGATGGCGATGGCACGCCGGGAGGTGTGGGACGGCCGGGCCGACTTCTTCAACAAGATGGGCGGCTACGCCCCGACCCTCGGCGTGTGCGGCACGGTGCTCGGCCTGATCCACGTGCTGGAGCACCTCGGCGGTGGAGCCGAGGAGCTCGGCCACCTCATCGCCGCCGCCTTCATCGCCACCTTCTTCGGCGTGTTCATGGGCAACCTCATCTGGCTCCCGATCGGCGCAAAGTTCAAGCTGAAGGCAGCTGACGAGCTGCACATCGCCCAGATCGTGATGGCCGCCGTGGAGCAGATCGCCTCCAACCCGAACCCCCGTCAGCTCAAGACCGTGCTCGCCGCCCAGCTGGCACCGGCCGAGGCGGCGCACATTCTCGAAGCGTCATGAGCGGCGGAGGGGGTGGCGGCGACGACTTCCAGATCGAAGAGGAGCACGAGAACCACGAGCGCTACCTGATCACCTACGCCGACATGATCACCCTGCTCATGGCGCTGTTCGTGATCCTCTACGCCATGGGTGGGCCGCCCCAGGAGGACGACTACGCCCAGTTCGCCCAGGGTGCGTCCAACGAGCTCATCCAACCGCTCGAGGGTGGCCTCGGCATCTGGCAGGGCGGGGGCGAGGCGGCGCCGGAGGCCGTCGCCTACGAAGAGCAGGCCGACGACCCCCGGGAGGTCGACGCGGCCAACGCCACCGAGCTGGCCCGCCAGCTCGAAGGATCGGCCACCGACGGCACCGGTTCGGGCACCGGCGACGGCTACGGCATCGACTCCACGGTCGACGAGCGCGGTGTGGTGCTGACCCTGCCCGCCGACGCCCTGTTGTTCGACGCCGGCTCGGCCGACATCGGCGACCGGGGCGTCGAGATCCTGCAGCAGGTGGCCGAGGTGCTCAAGGGCACCACCAACGAGCTGCTGATCGAGGGCCACACCGACTCCCGGCCATTGGTCGGCGACTCGAACTGGGACCTGTCGAGCCAGCGGGCGGCATCGGTGGCCGAGGTGTTGATCGCCGCCGGCATCGACCCCGAGCGCCTGGTGGTGGAGGGGTTCGCCGACACCAGGCCCGTGGCCGACAACGACACGGAGGAGGGCCGACGCAAGAACCGGCGGGTGGAGCTCGTGGTGAAGGTCGAGTTCTCCGGGGCGACCCCCGAGCCGATCACCGTGGACCCTTCGGTGGAGCCGGCCGCGTCGTCGGACGACGGGTCGGCCGAGGAGCCCACCGCCTCTGCCACGCCCAAGATCATGCCGATCGGCAGCCCGCTCACAGCTGGCGGCGCGGGGTCCGGCGGTGGATCGTCGTCGGGATCGAGCTCCGGCGGAGGCGGGCACTGAGCGCCGGACCGGGCGGGCCGCCGCTCAGCGATCGGCGGCGGCTATCCAGCGGTAGCCCAGCCCGGGCTCGGTGCGGATGAGCCCCGGGCGGCGGGCGTCGTCGCCCAGCTTGCGGCGCAGCTGGGACATGAACGTGCGCAGGTAGGCCGACTCGATGCCGTAGGCCGGGCCCCACACCGCCTTGAGCAGCGCCTCGTGGCTCAGCAACCGGCCCGGGTTGGCCACCAGCACCTCGAGAAGACCGAGCTCGTGGGGGGTGAGGGCCACATCGGTGCCGGCCCGGCGCAGCATCCGACGGTCGAGGTCCAGCTCCAGGTCACGTTCCGCCCAGCGCAGCACCCGGGGGCCCGGGGCTGGGCGCTCCAACCGATCATCCGGCGCATGGTCCGGTGCCCGCCGGAGCCGGCCCTCCACGTCCTCCGCCCGCAGGGGCCTGGCCACCCAGTCGTCGGCGCCGGCGGCCTGTGCGGCCTCCCACCGGTGCATCCCGTCCGACGGGGCCACGGCCACCACCAGCCGGCCGGCGCAGCGGTGGCGGACGGCCCGCACCAGCGCAACCGGCTCCATGCCGGGCAGGTCGAGGTCCAACACCACGGCGGCCAGCTCGGGGGCCCGGGCCGCCACCAAGCACGCTTCGGCGTCGGCCACCTCGATGACCGGGCGGCCGGCGGCGCGCAGGGCGGCCCCCAACGCCTGGCGCTCCCGGGCCTCGCGCTCGGCCACGAGCACAGGCCCGACGCGGCGGCCGGCCATCTCGTCGGTCATCCCGTCCCATCGGCGGAACCGGCCGGATCTGGAGGGGGCACCGCCGGCCGCCCACCGCCCGCCCGGCGGCGGTCTGGCATCAGCGACCCTCCAGGGCGGCGAGCACGGCCGCCATCACCTGGTCCCGGGGGCCGTCGGCGTCGACCACCACGTCGGCGGCCGCCTCCATCATCGGGTTGCGCCGGGCCGCCATGGCGTGGAGCTCGTCGGCGGTCAGGGGCCGGCGGTGGCGCCCGGTCGCCATTCGCCGCCACAGCTCGTCGTCCCCCACCCGCAGCCACACGACCTGCGCCGAACGGGCCATCGCCTCCCGGCAGGCGGCCGACTCCACCACCCAACCGGCCGCTGCCACCACCTGGGGATCGTCTCGGCCCAGGGCGTCGAGCAGCACGGCCTCCTCCCATCTGTGCAGAGCGTCGACGCCGTCGGATGCCGCCATCTCCCGGCCGGTGCGCCCGGTGGCCGCCTCGATGTCGCGGTCGGAGTCGCGCAGCGTCCATCCCCGGTGGCCGGCCACGGCCTCGGCCACGGTCGATTTGCCGGCGCCCATCAACCCGATGATCACCAGATGGCGGCGACAGTCAGCCATGTGATCCGGCTGCGTTCAGAGCCATTCCCACCCCTCGACAAACAGTCCAATTTCTGACGACTTTTCTGACTCTTTCCCCCATTCATCCCCCATGTAGCGGGCGCCGCTGAATGTTGTCTATCGTGCCGTCAGTCCGGCCAGGGCACCCGATCCGGTTCCTCAGGAACCACACCACATTCGGGGGCGACTTCACCTTCCCCGAGAGCGGTGTTCGAACGCGCATGATGCCCAGCAGACGATGACCAGCGACGACTACTCAACTGCCCCCGCGTCAGCGGATCGCGGTGGTGGCCGGCACGAGATCGTGCGGCGGGCCAATGTGGAACAGGTGTTCCAGGCGATCGTGGATCACGCGCCGGTGAGCCGGGCATCACTGGTGGCGCTCACCCACCTGTCCAAGCCGACGGTGCTGCGGCTGGTGGCGGCGCTGGAGCAGGAGAGCCTGATCCGGCGGGCGTCCCCCGGGCTCGGCGTGCGCCGGGGGGCGGGCCGCATCCCCGTCGTGTACGAACCCAACCCCGACGCCGCCTACGTGATCGGGGTCGACGTGGGCGGCACCAAGCTGGCGGCGGCCCTGGCCGATCTGGCCGGCAACGTGCGGGCCGAAGCCGAGATCCTCACCCCCCGGTCCGGGGCAGAGGCCCTGCTGAGCGAGGTGGGCGAGCTGGCCCGGGGCCTGGCCCGGGGTCTCGACATCCCCTGGGGCCAGGTGGTCGCGGTCACCGTGGGCACGCCGGGGGTGGAGAACCCCGACGGCACCATCCGCTTGGCCGACAAC
>Ga0268299_1003282_pt1 | contig 15469 bp, 12 predicted proteins | sample NOBtaG_FD_193484 | JGI IMG/M metagenome (GOLD analysis project Ga0268299, IMG submission 193484) | Activated sludge microbial communities from bioreactor in Nijmegen, Gelderland, Netherland - NOB reactor | ecosystem: Engineered > Bioreactor > Aerobic > Activated sludge | place: Netherlands...
TAGGTCCCCCAGTTGACTGCCTCCGTACCCAGCACCGACGGATCCGCCGAGCCGAGCACCAGAGGCGATAGTCCGAGCCGCCGGAATAGATGCCGCAGTTCCTCCGTAGCGGTCGATACCACCCACTCGAAGCCCGCTTCCGCCAGATGCGCGCCGAGCAATGGCATCAACAGGCGTCCCGCCCCATTGCGGGTGGCGGCGAGATGGCCAACCTCGACGATTACCGGCCGGTCAGGCGCATCGAGAGTCGACCGCGCGAGGCAAGCCTCGACCGGCGCATCGAGATAGCGCTCCAGGAACAGGCGCTCCGTGGCGGAGCGATAACCGGCAGCCGCCAGGATCTCCTCGCCTGCACGCAGGGCGACCAGGGTGGGGGCGAGAACGGACAGCCTTGCGTCATAATGTTCCTGGTACACCGCACGGATGAAACCCTCGACGCGTGCACGCTCTGGACAGCCCGCACCATGAACGGACATGCGAATGTGCGCGGCACGGCGGGGTTGGTGGAGGGTTGCCGCGAAGTGGACATCGGCGGCGGGGCAAAGAAACGCGAGCGCATCAGCGAGCATCGGGGAAACCTGTTTCTACTGTATGCCCCGAATCTAGCTGTGCCAACTTAAGCGCAACTTAACCAACTGATAAAAATGACGCTGTTGCCGCACGCAGACAGCATGCGCGGTGCATGCGGTTATCCCGCCGCGCGTGTGCAGGTTGAGAACAGGTCGCGTTCCCGTTTATAGACGCTGGTGCTGACCTGCATCAGCCCGAGCACTGTGTGGAACAGGTTGTCGTGCGAGAACGGCTGGTCCGTCTGGCCGCGCATGCAATGCATGTCGATGCGTTGCCGATAACCCTGCGACAGCCACAGCACCATCGGCACGTGCGTCTGCTCATCCGGTGCGATTGCGTAGGGCAGGCCATGCAGGTAGAGGCCATGTTCGCCCAGCGACTCGCCATGATCCGAGACGTACAGGAAAGCGCTGTCGAGGCTCGCCGAGTTGCGCTCGAGGAGGCTGATCACCGCGCCCAGGACGTGATCGGTGTAGCGGATGGTGTTGTCGTAGGCGTTGACGATCTCGTCGCGACTGCACTTCTCCAGCTGGTTCGAATCGCAAGCGGGTTCGAACGCGGCATGCGTCGACGGATATCGCTTGCCGTATGCCGGTCCATGGCTGCCGAGCATGTGCAGGACAATGACGCCGTCCCCGGACAACTGTTCGATGCGTTGCTGCAGACCGTGCAACAGCACTTCGTCGTAGCAGTGGCCGTCGCGACATAGCTCGGGCAGGCTCAGGTGTGCAAGGTCCTCCTGCGGCACGCGATCGCACACGTGCTTGCAGCCGCTGTTGTTGTCGCGCCAGAGAACCTGGACGCCCGCCCGTTGCAGGACGTCGAGCAGATTCTCGCGCGACTTCGCCATCGAAGCGCGGTATCCGTCGCGCCCGACGTCCTGAAACATGCACGGTACCGATGCCGCGGTTGCCGTGCCGCAGGCGTGCACATTGCTCAGCGCGATGACGTCGCTGCGCGCGAGCCGCGGGTTGGTGTCGCGCCCGTAGCCGAGCAGCGAGAAGTTTGCCGCGCGGGCGGTTTCGCCCACGACCACCACCGTAAGCCTGCGTCGAGCTGCGAGCTCGGCGGGAATCGTGCGTCGCGCATCGGCGCCGACGAGTTCTAGACGGGCGGGCGCATCGAGGCTGCGGACGGTGTGCTTGCCGATGGCGCCCACGATGTTGAGTGGCACCAACTGATAGTGCAGTTCGCGATGATTGCGTACCAGGGAGGCGAGCGGCTGGTATACGGTCGCAGCGACCACAACGGCCACCAGGGCGGACAGCAGCAGCACCACACCTGTCTCCGCCAGCCGGGACTTCCAGGTGCCGCGTACGAGACGTACGCGCTGAACCGCGAAGCACGGCAGCACGCCGAACAGGAGCATCCAGCCTACGAAACCCGGATTGAGCAGTTCCAAGGCTTCGCGCAAATCGGTTTCGACCACATTGGCGATCATGTCGCGGTCGAACACGATGCCGAACCGATGCATGGAGTAGGTCGCAGCCGCGGTGATCAGCAGCACGACGTACAGCACGGGTTTGGCCATGCGTCCCCAGGTCAGTCCTGTGAGCAGCAGGTTGACCAGCATGAGCACGAGCGCAGCCACGCCCACCACGAACCCGGGTTGGGGATCGGTGGAAAGGACCGTTTTCCAGAAAGGCAGGTTGGCCGCCGCGAGCAATCCCGCGGCGAGAACGAGGTTGAGCGTGGCGAGCCGCAGTGCCGGTCTGGGCAGCAGGCCGGGCGACTTGCCATCGGCCTGGGCCACAGACCCTCGAGCAGCGCGAATCGGCGCCTGCGCCGTCGACATCAGCGCTGCGTGCCGGGATCTTCGCGGCCGGGTCCTGCTGTCGCGCTATCCTGCGCTTCGAAACGCTCGAGGCTGTGCACGTACAGGCCGGTGCGCGGGACGCGCGGAGAGAACTTGCGCGGCCGCCGGTGCATCAGGTTGTCGAGAAAGCGACTGACTTCGCGCTGCTCTTCGAGCTTGCTTTGATCACGCCTTGGCACAGGTTCTCCTTGATCGGCGAGGAAAGCCGCGGATCGAACCCAACCAATATGGCTGCCCACCCGCAGGGTGGTGCAGATGGTAGGTCAGTCGACTTAAGTGAAACTTAAGCGGGACGGCCCCGCCGCCGGGGCGGGGCCGGGGCGCACCGGCGAAGCCGGCGCAGCAGGGGCGCTCAGGCCTTTTCGGTGCGGCGCGAGCGGATCATGCGATTGACGATGCCGCCCTCGACGTGCCCGGAGGACATAGAGAGCTGCGCTGCCGACTGAACATGCGCAAGCTGGTCGTCGAAATAGAAGTCGGGCTCGAACACACGCAGGAACGGACCCTTCTCCAGGCCGCCGAGGAACATCGCCTCGTCGATCTCGATATCCCAATTCATCAATGTCCGAATCGCACGGTCATGCGCGGGCGCGCTGCGCGAGGTCACCAGGGCGGTGCGGATGCGCATGCGCTGATCGCGCGGCGGATTGCGTTGCAGCCGGTGCAGCGCCCGCAGGAAAGGCTGCAGCGGGCCGGGCGGCAGCGGCTCGGCGGCGCGGGCGGTTTCATGTGCCTCGAAGGCGCTGATGCCTTCTTCCTGGAATACGCGCTCGGCCTGATCGCTGAACAGGACCGCATCGCCGTCGAATGCGATGCGAACTTCTTCCGGATGGGCCTGGCTCGCTTCGATGCTGGAGGGGTAGACGCGCGCGGCAGGGAAGCCGGCATCCAGCGCCACCCGCACATCGTCCTGATGCGCCGACAGGAAGATGTCTGCCTTCAATGCATTGAGGTAGGGAAACGGCGAACGCCCCTGCATGAACACGCCCCGCGTGATCGGCAGGCTGTGATGCTCGGCCGATTTGAACACGCGCAGGCCGCTGACCGGGTCGTTCCGCGAAAGGATGACGACCTCCACCTTCTTCTCGTCCATGCCATTGAAGGCCAACAGCTTCTTGACCAGCTGGAAGGCAATCCCCTCGCGCGCCGGCTGATTCAGGCGGTCGAGCTGCAGCTTCTTGTAGGGAAGCGGATCGCCCTCGGTGAATACCGCGTTCTCCTCCTCAAAATTGAACAGGGCTCGGGAGGAAATCGCGACCACCAGCTGGTCGTCCAGGTTCGTTGCCATCATCTACCTCGTCAAGTTGTCTTTTGCGGCGCGTGCGTTGCCCCTGGCCCGGCCGACGATGCGCGTAGAATAACCGTTTTGCCCGCTCCTGGCGGGCGGTGGCCGCTGCCGCGCAGCGTGCGGCCCGCCTGCTGCGACCTGTTACGCCGTGGCAAACCGCCATCGCGCTCACCGAGTAATCCGTCAAGACATCGATATGCCCGCCCAGATCATCGATGGCCTCGCTTTGTCGGCCCTGTTGCGCGGCAGGCTCGCGCAGGAAGTGTCCGCGCTCGTGGCTGCCGGCTGCCAGCCCGGGCTGGCCGTCATCCTGGCTGGGGAGAATCCCGCCTCCAAGGTTTACGTACGCAACAAGATCAAGGCTTGCGCCGAAACCGGCATCCACTCGGAGCTCTACGAGTTGCCCGCTGATGCAAGCGAGGCGCAGGTGCTCGATCGCATCCGCGCACTCAATGCCGCACCACACGTCGACGGTATCCTGGTGCAGCTTCCACTACCGCCTCAGGTCGACGAAGGCAAGGTGCTGGAGACGCTGGCGGTGGACAAGGACGTGGACGGTTTCCATGTCCAGAACGTGGGCAGCCTCGTGGTCGGCAAGCCAGGGTTCGCGCCCTGCACGCCGGCCGGGTGCATGGCGATGTTGGACCACATCGGCTGCCCGATCGAGGGTCGCGAAGCGGTCGTGGTCGGGCGCAGCAATATCGTGGGCAAACCGATGGCGCTCATGCTGCTCCAGCGCAGCGCCACGGTGACGATCTGCACGTCGCGAACCGCTGATCTGGGCTTTCATACCCGCCGCGCCGACATCCTCGTGGTTGCGACCGGAAAGCCACGCATGATCGGGGCGGACATGGTCAAACCCGGCGCAGTCGTCATAGACGTGGGGATCAACCGGCTGCCTGACGGCAAGCTGGTCGGAGACGTCGATTTCGACGCAGTGCGTGAGCGGGCGGGCTGGATCACGCCGGTTCCGGGTGGCGTGGGGCCGATGACCATCACCATGCTGCTTGCCAACACGGTGCGCTCGGCACAACGTCGCGCGGGCACCGTCTCCGCCTAGACAGCCGGAGCCGCGCGCGCATGTTCGAAGATCGGGCGGATGCCGCGGAACAGCTGTCGCGGCGGCTCATGCATCATCGCAGCGATTCGCCGCTGGTGCTGGGCATACCGCGTGGCGGGGTACCGATGGCGAGAGTGGTCGCCGATGCGCTGCACGCCGACATGGACGTGGTGCTGGTGCGCAAGCTGGGCGCCCCGGACAATCCTGAGTTCGCCATCGGTGCGATCGAGGAAAGTGGCTGGTGGTTCGTATCGCCGGAAGCGGAAAAGGCCGGTGCCGACGACGCCTATCTCGCGGCCGAGCGTTCGCGGCAACTGGGCATCATCGCCGCGCGCCGCGCGCGCTACTCCGGGCATCGCCTGCGCATGGACCCATCCGGTCGTACCGTGATCGTGGTGGATGACGGTCTGGCCACCGGCGCCACCATGCTGGCTGCGTTGCACGCGGTACGCCGGCAAGGCGCGGCGAGACTGGTGTGCGCGATTCCGGTTGCGCCGCCCGATACACTGGCGGAGGTGGCGCGCCATGCCGACGAGGTCGTTTGTCTGGAAGCGCCGGCCATGTTCCATTCGGTCGGCCAGTACTACCGGCGCTTCGACCAGGTCGACGACGACGAAGTGCTGCGCGCGCTCGAACGAGAGGGCCGCGCGCCGGCCTGAAGTCCGGCGGGTGCCGGGCGGCTTGACCGGCGATTCGTGCGACGCGTACATTACTGACTTTCCGGTCAGTACGCATCCCGCATCTCAACCCAATGAGCGATCTCGACGCCTGCAAACGCTGGTCGCGGCGAAAGTCGGAACGACCCGCCGAGCTCACTGCCGCCGCGCTCGACCTGTTCGTGGAGCGCGGCTACGCCGCCACCCGGCTCGAGGACGTGGCGCGCCGGGCGGGCGTGAGCAAGGGCACGCTGTATCTGTACTTCGACAGCAAGGAGACGCTGTTCAAGACCGTGGTCCGCGATGGCATCGTCTCGGCGCTGGAATGCGGCGAGCGCTTGACCGCCGCGCACCAGGGCAGCGCGCGCGAACTGCTCTCGGCATTGCTCACCGGCTGGTGGGAACTGATCGGCAGCCGCAGGATCGGTGGCATTCCGAAGCTGATGCTCGCCGAATGCGGGAATTTCCCCGAATTGTGCAGCTTCTATCTCGACGAGGTAGTCGCTCGCAGCCACCGGCTGATCGCGGCAGCGCTGCAGCGCGGGATCGACACAGGCGAGTTTCGCGACATGGACATCGATCTGGTCGCACGCCTGGTCTGGGCTCCCGAGGCGCTGTTGAATCTGTGGCAGTACTCGTACGATCAATGTGAGCGCGCGCCGGTCGAGGCGCAGCGCTACATCTGCCAACACCTGGACCTGCTGTTCGGAGGACTGCTTGCGCAGCCCGACGCACTGCGATCCGAAGTCAGGGGCCCGGCCGTGGCGCCGGCATCCGTTCCTTCTCGCACATCCCGCAGCAGCATCCCACATGGCAAGTCCGCTCTTCATCGCGAATGAGACACCCGAGCGCCGGCGACAGGGGCGGTGGGCCGCCGCCGTCGCCGCCTGCATTGCCTGGTCGTTGGCATTGCTTGCAGGATGCGCCGAGCAAGCGCCGCCTCCGGACGAGGTACGCCCGGTCAACGTGGTGCAGGTCCAGCCCGCACCCGGGTCGACGCAGTCCAACTACACCGGCGACGTGCGTGCGCGATACGAGACCGCGCTCGGCTTCCGCGTCGGGGGCAAGGTGGTGTCGCGACAGGTCGAGGTCGGGTCGCTGGTCAAACGCGGGCAGGTACTCGCCAGTCTCGACCCGAGTGATTTCCGCCTGAACATCGAGGCGCAGCGCTCGCAGCTGGCAGCGGCAGAGGCTGACTACTTCCAAGCGCGCGACGACCTGGAGCGCTATCGCAACCTGCACCAGCAGAAGTTCGTGAGCGCGGCGGAGTTCGATCGTCGCCAGAACGCTTACAACGTGGCGAAGGCGCGCCTCGATCAGGCGCAGGCGGAGCTGGGCGTATCCCGCAATCAGTCGGCCTACACGGCATTGCGTGCGGACCGTGACGGGGTCATCACCGCGCTGTCCGCGGAAGTGGGGCAGGTCGTCGCTGCCGGGCAGGAGTTGATGCGGCTCGCGCAGCTGGACGAGAAGGAAGTGCTGATCGCAGTCCCGGAGGGCCGGCTGGACGAACTGCACCGTGCGCGTGAAGTGTCCGTTTCGATGTGGGCGGCACCCGATGCGGTGTTCGCGGGGCGCATCCGCGAGGTATCGCCCGCAGCCGATCCGGTCACGCGCACCTACGCGGTGAAGGTGACGATCCTGAAGCCCTCTGCGCAGGTGCAATTGGGCATGACGGCGAACGTCGTGCTCGGGGAGCAGGGCACCGGTTCGATCGTGCGCCTGCCCCTGGCAGCGCTCTACAACGACGGCGAAAAGCCCGCGGTATGGCTGGTGGATCCACGTACCGACACCGTGGCGCTGCGCGGCGTGACCGTGGCGCGCTACACCCAGGACGCGGTGGAGATCAGCGCAGGGTTGAAATCCGGGGACGTGGTGGTGCGCGCCGGCGTGCACAAGCTCAACCCCGGGCAGAAGGTTCGCGTGCTGCCCACCGGCAGCTGACGCGCGAGGCCCCCGATGCACGGTCCGAACCTGTCAGAGTGGGCGCTGCGGCACCAGTCGTTCATCCTGTTCCTGATCATTGCACTGGCCGCCGCGGGTGGCTATTCGTACCTGCGCCTGGGACAGGGAGAAGACCCAGAGTTCACCTTCAAGGTCATGGTGGTGCGCACCACCTGGCCGGGAGCGACGGCACGCGAGGTCGAGCAGCAGGTGACCGAGCGGCTGGAGAAGAAGATCCAGGAAGCGCCCTGGTTCGACTACACGCGCAGCTACTCGCGCGCGGGAGAGTCGATGATCTTCGTGATGCTGAAGGACTTCACGCCGCCGAAGGAAGTGCCCAACGCCTGGTATCAGGTGCGCAAGAAGATCGCGGACATCCGCCACACGCTTCCCGAGGGCATTCACGGCCCGTTCTTCAACGACGAGTTCGGCGACACCTTCGGAACTATCTACGCGTTCACCTCCGACGGCTACTCCTTCGCCGAATTGCGTGAGCACGTGGACCGAGCGCGCAATGAGCTGCTGCGCGTGCCGGATGTGGCGAAGATCGACATGCTGGGGGATCAGCAGGAAAAGATCTACGTCGAGATCTCGCATCGGAAGCTGGCCACGCTGGGGATCGATCCGGTTCAGATGTTCCAAGTGCTGGCCGAACAGAACAGCATGGTGCCCGCGGGCAGCTACGAGACCGGCGACGATCGCATCTTCGTGCGGGTGGGCGGCGCGTTCGATTCTCCGGAGAGCGTGAGCGACATCGGCATCCAGGCCAACGGTCGCCTGTTCCGGCTCGGTGACATCGCCACGATCCACCGCGGATACGTTGATCCGCCGGTGCTCAAGATGCGCCACGACGGCCATGAGGCGATCGGGCTGGCGATCGCCATGCGCAAGGGTGGCGACATCATTCGGCTGGGCGAACACCTGAAAGCGGAGATGGCGCGCTTGCAGCGCGACCTGCCCGTGGGTATCGAGGCCCATCAGGTCGCCGATCAGCCGACCGTGGTGTCGGACTCAATCGGCGAGTTCATGAAGACCCTGGCCGAGGCGGTGATCATCGTGCTCGCGGTGAGCTTCCTCAGCCTGGGCCTGCGCACCGGGATCGTGGTGGCGCTTTCTGTGCCGCTGGTGCTTGCGCTGACCTTCCTGGGCATGCGTCTGGCCGGCATCGATCTGCAACGCATCTCGCTGGGCGCGCTGATCATCGCGCTGGGCCTGCTGGTCGACGACGCCATCATTGCGGTGGAGATGATGGCGATCAAGATGGAGCAGGGCTGGGACCGCTTCAAGGCGGCCGGCTTTGCCTACCGTTCCACAGCCCCCTCGATGCTCACCGGCACGCTGATCACTGCCGCGGGCTTTCTACCCGTGGGGCTGGCCAAGTCGGCCGCGGGCGAGTACACGTTCTCGATTTTTGCCGTGGTCGGCATGTCGCTGCTGATCTCCTGGGTGGTGGCGGTGCTCTTCACGCCGTACCTGGGATTCAAGCTGCTGCCTGATCCCGGCGCCGCGCACACGCCAAAGCCGGGGCTGCTGGCCCGAGCGGCCCAAAGGATATTTCCGCGGCTGGCTCCGCGCGGGCCGACACACGCCAACGGACACGGAGCAGGCGAGGAGGTCTACCAGACCGCGTTCTACCAGTCGTTGCGCCGGGTCATCACCTGGTGCGTGGGCCACCGCTATGCCGTCATGAGCGCTACGCTCGGCCTGTTCGTGCTGTCCATCGCCGGATTCGGCCTGGTGCAGCAGCAGTTCTTTCCTTCGGCCAACCGGCCGGAACTGGTGGTCGACCTGTGGCTGCCCAGCGGAGCCTCGATCCTGGCGACGCAACGCGAGACCGAGCGCTTCGAGAAGATCCTGGCCGCCGACCCGCAAGTGCGCAGCTATGTCGCCTACGTGGGCGGCGGCTCGCCACGTTTCTACCTGCCGCTGGACCAGCAGTTGTTCAATGCCAATCTGGTGGAGTTCGTCGTAACCACCCGCAGCAACGATGTACGCGATGCGGTGGGGGCGCGTCTGATGAAAACGCTGGAGAACGAATTCACTCTGGTGCGCGCGCGCGTCAATCCGTTGCAGAACGGTCCGCCGGTATCCTACCCGGTGCAGTTCCGGGTCAGCGGCGAGGATTTCACTCAACTGCGCCGCATCGCGCGTGAGGTGGAAGCGGTGATGCAGGCCAATCCCCACATGCTCCACGTTCACCTGGATTGGAACGAACTGGCCAAGGCGGTCAGGCTCGAAATCGACCAGAACAAGGCACGGCTGGTCGGCGTCGCCTCGCAGGACCTGTCCAATCTGCTCAATTCCATCCTCACCGGCTTCAGCATCACCGACTACCGCGAGCGCGACAAACTGATCGAGGTGCTGGCGCGTGCGGAAAGCGGCGAACGCATGAGCCTGGACGAGATCGGCAGCATCAACGTGCCCACGCAGAGCGGAAAGTGGATCCCGCTGTCGCAGATCGCGCGCATCAGCTATGGATTCGAGGAGAGCATCATCTGGCGGCGTAACCGCACGCCCACCATCACGGTCCAGGGCGACATCGTCGCCGGGATGCAGGCGCCGGTGGTATCCCAGCAGATCAGTCCCGAACTCGACGCCATCCGTGCCCAGCTGCCGCTGGGCTACCGCATCGAGGAGGGCGGTGCGATCGAGGAGAGCGTGCGCGGTCAGAGCTCGGTCAACGCGGTCATGCCGGTGATGCTGCTCACTATCGTGACGCTGTTGATGATGCACCTGCAGAGCATGCAAAAGACCATCGTGGTGCTGCTCACCGCGCCGCTCGGCCTCATCGGCGTGACGCTGTTCCTGCTCGCGTTCGACGTCCCGTTCGGGTTCGTCGCCATGCTGGGTGTAATCGCCCTGTCGGGCATGATCATGCGCAACTCGATCATCCTCATCGACCAGATCGACCAGGATCTGGCTGCCGGACGCTCGCCATGGGACGCTGTGGTGGAATCCACGGTGCGGCGTTTCCGGCCCATCGTGCTGACCGGCGCCGCAGCGGTGCTGGCGATGATTCCGCTCACGCGCAGTGCGTTCTGGGGGCCGATGGCGGTGGCGATCATGGGCGGGTTGCTCGTGGCAACCGTACTCACGCTGCTGTTCCTGCCGGCCCTCTACGCAGCCTGGTTCCGCGTCAAGCGCCCTGATCCAGGCGGCGCCGGCAATCCGGCCTGACCGGTGCGCTCGGCCGCTGGACTGCGAGAGGGAAGTGATACAGTGCGCGCGGTCTCCCAGCTTGGTTCAACGATGAACGTTCTCTACCCGATCCCATCGGTTCGCGGCCCCGTAGCGCGCACCATGTCGATGCTGCTGGGCCTGCTGCTGGCGTTCGCCATCACCGGGGCGCATGCCGGCAAGTCGGCCATCGCTTCAGCGCATCCGCTCGCGAGTCAGGCAGGCGAAGCAGTGCTGGCCGAAGGCGGCAACGCGTTCGATGCGGCGATCGCAGTGTCTGCAGCCTTGGCGGTGGTCGAGCCGTATGCCTCGGGTCTGGGCGGAGGCGGCTTCTTCCTTTTGCATCGCGCCCACGATGGTAAGCGAGTCGTGCTCGACGCCCGCGAGAGCGCGCCCCGGGCATCCACGCCGACCATGTATCTCGATGAATCGGGCGGGCAGAAGGGACGCTTGTCGCTCGATGGCGGGATGGCTGCGGGCATTCCCGGGCTGCCTGCGGCGTTGGCGCTGCTCAGCGAGCGCTATGGCAAGCTTGCGCTCTCACGCACGCTCGCGCCGGCGATTGCGCTCGCCGAGGAAGGCTTTCCGGCCGATGCCCGGTACGTTGCCGCAGCGAAGTTTCGCGAGGAATTGCTGCGCGCGGACGCGGGTGCCGGAGCAATATTCCTGAGGGAAGGCCGGGTGCCCGAGCTCGGTACGACCATCTCGCAGCCGGCCTTGGCCGCTACGCTGCGCGCGCTCGCGCAGCAAGGCCATGCCGGCTTCTACTCCGGTGCCGTGGCGAAACGGCTGGTGGCCGGGGTGCGCGCAGCGGGCGGCATCTGGGACGAGCAGGATCTGGCTGCTTATCACGTCATCGAACGCGAACCGGTGCAGTTCGGCTATCGCCACGCGCGGGTGACGACTTCGGGGTTGCCGTCCTCCGGCGGACTGGTGATGGGCCAGGCCCTGCGCATCCTCGAGACGTTCTCGCTCACGGGCCTGCCCGCAGTCGAGCGCGATCACCTCGTAGTGGAGGCCTGGCGCCGCGCCTATCAGGATCGCGCCCGCTATCTGGGAGATGCGGACTTCGTCGCGGTGCCCGCTCACCTGGGCACCCGCGAGTACGCGCTGGCCCGCGCCGCCACGATCGATACCGAGCGCGCGACGGACAGCGCCGCACTCGATGCGCTGCAGCCTGGCGTGCAGGAAGGCGACAACACGACGCATTTCTCCGTTGCCGATGCGCAGGGCAATCTGGTGGCCGCCACGTTGAGCGTCAACCTGCCCTTCGGCGCGGCAGTGGTCGCGGGCGATACCGGCGTTCTGCTCAACAACGAGATGAACGACTTCGTCATCGGCAAGGATCTGCCGAACAGTTACCGCCTCACCGGCGGATCCAGCAATGCGGTGGCACCAGGCAAGCGGCCGCTGTCGAGCATGTCGCCCAGCTTTGTCGAGGACGCAAGGGGCACTCTGGTGCTGGGCACCCCTGGTGGCTCCCGCATCCTGTCGATGGTCATGCTCGGCATCCTCGAGTACGTCGATCGACCTTCGCTGGATATCGAAAGCGTGGTGGCACTGCCGCGCTTCCACCATCAGTACCAGCCCGACCGCATCGAGTACGAACCCGCGCAATTCTCGGCGCAATGGGTGGAGGGTTTGCGCGCCAAGGGACATACCGTCCAGGAAGGCCGCCGCCGCTGGGGCAACATGCAGGCGGTGTTCGTGGATGCGACCACCGGCGAGGCCAGCGCGCACGGCGACCCGCGCGGCCGTGCCGGCGTGCTGTTCTGAACCAGTGTTGCATACGGCACTGTCCCGCGGTATCGCGCTATTCTCCGCATTTCGGTCTCGGAAAGGATCTTCCCGATGAGTTCCAGACGCGCGTTTCTGGGATCGGCGTCCGGACTGGCGCTGGCCGCATTGGCACGCCCGCTGCGCGCGCAGTCTGGCACGCGCGAACTCGGTCCCGGCGCGCTGCCCGCCGGCACGCTCGAGGCTTCCGAACTCTCGGCGCTGCCAGGCAAGGTGCCCCTGATCAAGAAGACCTGGCGCCCGCCCAATTTCGAGACGCCGATCTCTTACCTGCGCGAAGCTTTCACGCCCAACGACGCCTTCTTCGTTCGATATCACGTGGCAGCAATCCCGCAGATTGCGGCCCAGCAGTGGCGCCTGGAGATCGCGGGCGATGCACTGGACAAGCCGCTTGCGCTTTCCCTGGCGCAGTTGCGCAGCGAATTCGAACCGATCGAAGTGAACGCGTTGTGCCAGTGCTCCGGCAATCGCCGCGGCCTGTTCGCCCCGCACGTCCCCGGCGTGCAGTGGGGGTACGGGGCGATGGGCAATGCGCGCTGGAAGGGCGTGCGTCTGCGCGATGTGTTGGCGCGTGCCGGTTTGAGCAAGACAGCCCTGGAGATCGTGGTGGACGGTGCCGACGGCGCAGTCCTGCCCGCGACGCCGGATTTCGTCAAGAGCATCCCGGCCTGGAAGGCGATGGACGAGAATACGCTGCTCGCCTATGAGATGAATGGCGAGCCGCTGCCGCAATGGAATGGGTTCCCGCTGCGGCTGGTGGTGCCGGGTTGGACCGCGACCTACTGGATGAAGCACCTGACCTCGATCCGCGCGACGGCACAGCCATTCGACGGGTTCTGGATGGCCAAGGCCTATCGTGTGCCCAAGGGAGTGTTCCCCATGGTGGACCGTTTCCTCTCGCAGGAGTCGGAGGGCAACACGCCGATCACCGAGATGGTGGTCAACTCTTTGATCCTCACACCCGAGGACGGTGACAGGGTGGAGTCCGGGCAGACGGTGGAGATTGCGGGCATCGCCTGGGATGGGGGCGCAGGCATCGTGTCGGTGGACGTTTCACTGGACGGCGGACGCAGCTGGCGCACCGCCGATCTGGGCGAGGATCTGGGGCGGTATGCATGGCGTCAATGGCGATACCTGATTGCGTCCGCGCGTCCCGGCGGCTACGCCATCATGGCCAAAGCCACCAACCGACTTGGCATGAGTCAAACCCATGCGCTGCTCGCGAACCCGGCCGGCTATCATCACAACGTGATGCACCGGGTCGCGATTCAGGTCGGGTAGGAGATGCCGATGAGGACGATCGCATTGGGCATGGCGCTGATCGCCGGGGTAGCCGGCGCGTCCGAGGATGCCGTGCAACTGAAGGAGTCGGCCGGGCGAGAGGCGGTCGAGGCCAACTGCAGCATGTGTCACAGCCTGGACTACATCCCGATGAACTCGCCGTTTCTCGACCGCAAGGGCTGGGAAGGCTCGGTGACGAAGATGATCAAGATCATGGGCGCGCCCGTTCGCGAGGATGACGTGCCGATCATCGTGGAGTATCTGACCAAGAACTATGGAAAATAGGGTGCACGCATGAAGACCGCGTTCCTGGAGTTCGAGCAGCCCATCGCGGAGCTCGAAGCCAAGATCGAAGAACTGCGATACGTGCAGGAGGACTCGGCCCTCGACATCAGCGAGGAGATCAACCGGCTGCAGAAGAAGAGCAACACCCTGACCAAGGAGATCTACGGCAAGCTCTCGCCCTGGCAGATTTCCCAGGTTGCCCGCCATCCGCAACGGCCTTACTCGCTGGACTACATCCAGAACATCTTCACCGACTTTCAAGAGCTGCACGGCGATCGCAATTTCGCCGACGATGCCTCGATCGTTGGCGGACTCGCCCGCTTCGGCGGGCAGAGCGTGATGGTGATAGGCCATCAGAAGGGCCGCGACACCAAAGACAAGCTGTTCCGCAACTTCGGCATGCCCAGGCCCGAGGGTTACCGCAAGGCGCTGCGCCTGATGCGCTTGGCGGAGAAGTTCGGAGTTCCGGTGATGACCTTCATCGACACCCCGGGGGCCTATCCCGGTGTGGGGGCGGAGGAGCGCGGTCAGTCCGAGGCGATCGGCCGCAACCTGTACGTCATGGCCGAACTGCGCGTGCCGATCGTGGTGACGATCATCGGGGAGGGCGGCTCGGGCGGCGCGCTGGCCATCGCGATCGGTGACGTGGTGTTGATGTTGCAGTACTCCACCTATTCGGTGATCTCGCCGGAGGGTTGTGCCTCGATCCTGTGGAAGAGCGCGGAGAAGGCCCCGGATGCGGCGGAGGGCCTTGGCATCACCGCCACGCGCCTCAAGACGCTGGGCCTGATCGACAAGGTGGTGAGCGAACCCCTGGGCGGCGCGCACCGTGATCACGCCGCCATCTTCCAGACCCTGCGCCGCGCGCTGCAGGACGCCTTGAGCCAGGCGCAGGAAAGGTCGCTCGAGGCGCTGCTCGAGGCGCGTTTCGCCAAGCTGATGGGCTACGGCAAATTCAAGGAAGTGGCCGAACGCTGAGAACCACGGGCCGTCGTACGCAGGCGGTGGCCTCGATGAATCCCGAGGTGCTCGAGGCGCGCGTGGCCAGTGCGCTCGAGGGTTTCGGGATGATCGGCGCGCGGCTGTGCGTGGGATTCAGCGGCGGCCTCGACTCGAGCGTTCTGCTCGATGTCCTGGTGCGGCTGGCACCGAAGCTGCGGCTGCGCATCTCCGCCGTTCACGTCGATCACGGCCTCAATCCGCGTGCGGCTGACTGGGCAGCGTTCTGTGGCGATCGCTGCCGGGCTCGCGGAGTCGACCTGCACATCCATGCGCTGCAGCTGCGTATCGACGACGGTGCGGGGATCGAAGCTGCGGCGCGCACGGCGCGCCACGCCGTGTTCGCGCAGCAGCAAGCTGATGCGGTTGCCGTGGCACACAACCTCGACGATCAAATCGAGACGATGCTGCTGCGGATCACCCGCGGGGCCGGCATGCGCGCTCTGGCCGGGATGCCCGCGATGCGTCTTCTGCAGGAGGGCGGACCGCTCCTGGTGCGTCCGCTGCTGGACACGACGCGAGCGGAGATCCTGGCCTACGCTCGCCAACGCGGCCTCCCCTGGATCGAGGACGACACCAACGCGCAGACGCGTTTC
>Ga0268299_1003283_pt1 | contig 15465 bp, 15 predicted proteins | sample NOBtaG_FD_193484 | JGI IMG/M metagenome (GOLD analysis project Ga0268299, IMG submission 193484) | Activated sludge microbial communities from bioreactor in Nijmegen, Gelderland, Netherland - NOB reactor | ecosystem: Engineered > Bioreactor > Aerobic > Activated sludge | place: Netherlands...
CTCTCGCATCCCCATAATTTCATCCTCGACTTTTGGCTGCGTTTAGGCATTCTGGGTGTGCTGATTTTTGTGTGGATTCAGATCGCTTTCTGGCAGGCCGCCTGCCGCGCCTATAGGTTTTATCAGACGCGCGACCCGTTGATTTTAGCGCTCATTATCGGCGCGATGGGCAGCATGATAAACCTGCTGGCGCATGGACTTGTGGATAACAGCGTCTACATGCAAGACCTCGCTTACGTGTTTGTCCTCCTGCTTGGCCTCACCATTCGAATTTCGAACACCAGTGCTATTGACGAATAGTATTAGAGAATGGTGTAATGATCTAAATGTAGCAACGGAGCAGGCGTTCGATGAAGGCGAAGGTTAACAAGGTCACGATTCAAATCGTTCAAGCCGACATTTTATCGCTGCCTGTAGCCGGAATCGTGAACGCTACCGACCCCAACCTTTCACTCTCGCCCGCTTTAGCCGCCAGAGTCGGAGTAGATGTTCAGCGCGAATGCCGCGAAATCGGTTGGGTGGACATCGGTTCAGCCACCGTCACCAGCGCGGGCAACCTCCCTTTTGAAAAAATTATCCACACCGTCGGGCCACGCTGGGGCGAAGGCAGCGAACGCGGCAAACTCGCCAACGCGACTCTCCACTCGTTACGCCTCGCCGAAGATCATCAATTAAAATCCATCGCGATTCCGGCTATCTCAACGGGCGCGCTCGGCTACCCGCTCGAAAATTGCGCCAAAACCATGCTGACGCAAATCGTCGATTACACATTTGAAGAATTGAAATATCTCCGCACCATTATCGTCTGCGTCGATACCCCCCTAGCCCTTGACGTTTTTAAGGCCGAATTTAATCGCCAGCTTGAAGAACTAAAAGAGAGCGGCGACGGCAAGGTCAAAGTTTAGGCAGAATACAAGACTTCTATGATAAACTTCATTTGATTTAACAAACATCTGTAGGGCATGATAAATCATACCCACAATTCAGGTTTCTATTCAAAGGAGTTTTCACTTGCGTGTACTCATCACCGGAGGCGCGGGCTTCCTGGGATCGCATCTATCTGACCGTTTCCTGGCGGAAGGCCACACGGTTGTCGCAATGGACAATCTTATCACCGGCAATGTTCGCAACATCGCGCACCTCGCCGGAAACCCCAATTTTCTCTTTATCAAGCAGGATGTGACCAATTACATCTATCTCAGCGGCGACGTGGACGCGATTTTGCACTTCGCCTCTCCCGCCAGCCCGATTGATTACCTCAAATTTCCGATTCAAACGTTAAAAGTCGGCGCGCTCGGAACGCATAATGCGCTCGGTCTGGCGCTGGCGAAAAAAGCGAAATTTTTGCTGGCCTCCACGTCCGAAATTTATGGCGACCCGCTCGTCCATCCCCAGCGTGAGGATTATGTCGGCAATGTCGATACCATCGGCCCACGCGGAGTCTACGATGAAGCCAAACGCTACGCCGAAGCGCTCACGATGGCCTATCACCGCTATCACGGCGTCGAGACGCGCATCGTGCGGATTTTTAACACCTACGGCCCACGTATGCGCCTGGAAGATGGGCGCGTCGTCCCCAACTTTGTCGCGCAAGCCCTACGCAATGAACCCCTCACCGTCTACGGCGATGGCTCACAGACGCGCAGTTTCCAATATGTTAGCGATCTGATTGAGGGCATTTATCGCCTTCTGGCTTCCGATTTCAGCGACCCCGTAAATATCGGCAACCCGCACGAGATGACCATTGCCCAATTTGCCGAAGTTGTGAATGAAGCCGTCGGCAATCCAGCAGGCATTGTCTATCAGGATCAGCGCATCAAGGGCGACCCGCAGACCCGCCAGCCGGACATTACCCGCGCGCGCGCCGTTCTCAACTGGGAGCCAAAAGTCCAACTGCGCGAGGGTTTGCAGAAAACTGTCGAATATTTCCGACAAGTCCTGTGATTCGCGCCGTTCGTTTCGCCAATACGGGCATTTTGACCCGCTCAATTTGGATCGCTCTGGCTGCCGCGCTTGGGTTATTGATCGCCACACAGCCGCCAGCGATCAGTATTTTCGTGCTAGTGACAGGCGCATTTTTGCTGTGCGCGGCGATCAATCCGTTGGCTGCCGTTGGAATTTTGCTGATCCTCGCACCAATGCGCACCCTGATCGCTACCGAGGCAGGTTTTCAACTGCCGCTGGACATCGGTCAGATTGCGTTGATGGCTGTCGTCGCCTTCTGGCTCATCCAGCGCATTGTCGATAAACAGGCTTTGCCGCGCCTGGTCTGGTCGCCGATTTACATTCCGCTGCTGGTTTTTATCGTCATTACAGGGCTAACCGCCTTTAATGCCCTCTCCATCGGCGCATGGATGAGCGAATGGCTCAAATGGGTGCAAATGCTCGTCATTGTGGCGGTGGCGCTCAGTCTGGCGCGCGATGGACGCTGGAAATGGCTGCTTTTTTTGCTGATTCTTTCTGGCCTCGCGAATGCGCTGGTCGGGCTGTATGAATTTCTCGGCGGCAGTGGCGCATTACACTTGCTTATCAACAATCGATTTTTTCGCGCGTTTGGCACGTTTGGACAGCCCAATCCCTTCGGCGGTTTTATGGGATTGCTTGCACCCATCGCGCTGATGGCTGTCCTTGCTTACGCCATTCGCTTCTGGCGCAAACCCTCCTGGCAGGCGCTAGGTATCGTCATTTTTTATGCTATCGCCGCAGGTTTTATCGTCCTGGGCATCGTCATTTCATGGAGTCGCGGCTCGTGGCTGGGCTTCGTTGCCTCGCTGATCGTCGTTGCGCTGGCGTTACCGCGTAAATTCTGGCACGGGCTGGCGCTCATGGCCTGCCTCGGTGGGTTGATCGGCGCGCTGTGGATTGCGGGCTTGCTGCCTGCGTCGGTCATCGCGCGCATCAGCAGTTCCACAGAAGAATTTTTTACCTTTGACGACGTGCGCGGCGTGGACATCACCCCTGAAAATTACGCGGTGGTCGAGCGCCTTTCACACTGGCAGGCTGCACTGAATATGGCGCGTGAGCATCCCTGGTTAGGCGTCGGCTTTGGAAATTATGAGGCTGCTTATCCTGCCTATCGCCTCATCAATTGGCACGAGCCGCTCGGTCACGCCCACAATTATTATCTCAATATCCTTGCGGAATCAGGTATTATTGGACTGTTAGGATACGGCAAGGTGTGGGTGGTCATAATAGGGCTGAATTGGCGAACACGACAACATCCCGATACACTCTGTCGCTTGATCGCTGTCGGCCTTCTGGGAACCTGGACTTATCTCTCAGTTCACAGTTTGTTTGATAATCTCTACGTTAACAATCTATTTCTTCACCTTGGCTTGATGCTTGGCATTCTTGCCATATTGTATAATCAAGCCAGTAATCATGTGCAGTTGAGGACACTATGACGCAGATCAACGCAGTAGATGGCACGAATCGCGCCTTTCGCAATCCACTAGACATCATCATTATTGCCGTTGCCAACCGCTTTGGTGAAAAATCAAAAGAAGTTGAACGTTTTCTCAAATTCGCGGTGGTCGGGACGATTGGCGCAATCGTTGATTTTGGTACGCTGATTATTCTACAGGCGACCATCCTGCCACCATCAAAAGACAGCAACATGCCTGTCATCATCGCGACAACCATTGCGTTTATCGCCGCCATCATCAGCAACTTCATCTGGAATCGCTTCTGGACTTATCCCGACTCGCGTTCGCGCTCGATGCGCCGTCAGATGGCGCAATTTGCCTTCATCAGCGTCGTGGGCTGGCTGGGCCGCACCGCCTGGATCGGCTGGGCGTACCTGCACCTCGGCGCGCTGTTGATGCCCGTTCTTTTACCAGAAATTCAGATGTTCCGCCCCGGCTATGTCCCATCTCCAACGGCTGAAGCTAAACTCGGTACGATAGCCGCACAGCTTGTCGGTGTCGTCGTCGTGATGTTCTGGAATTTCTTCGCCAACCGTTATTGGACATACAACGACGTAAAGTAATTTGTCCAAAATCGCGATTGACTATACGCCTGCATATGAACAGGGCGGCGGCATCGGGCGCTACGTGCGTGAACTGGTCGCCGCTCTGTCTTTACAAGACACCGAAACCGCGTACCGTCTTTTTGTCGCAGGTGCTTCCCCGGCGCAGCTTCCCCCTTCCCCTGGTGTAAATTTCTCGTGGCGTCCGACGCGCATCACGCCCAGATGGTTCGCGCGAATCTGGCAGCGCGCCCGTTTGCCACTCCCTGTCGAAACCTTCACGGGCGCTGTAAATCTTTACCACGCCACTGATTTTGTTTTGCCGCCCACCCTACCCAAAACGCGCACCCTGCTCACCGTTCATGACCTGTCGTTTGTACGTGTCCCCGAAGCCGCCAGCCCCAGTTTAAAGGCTTATCTCGATGTCGTTGTACCGCGTTCGGTTCATCGCGCCGATCTTGTCCTGGCAGATTCACAAGCCACCAAAGACGATCTAATCGAACTGTATCAGGTTTCGCCAGGGAAAATCATTGTGCTGTTGAGCGGCGTCGATCCTCGATTCAGACCGATTTCCGGCGAGGCTCTGCGGCACGTTCGCGAAAAATATGATCTGGGCGATGCGCCTTACGTGCTTTCGGTGGGGACGGTACAGCCGCGCAAAAATTACGTCCGCTTAATTCAGGCGATCAGCCAACTGCGCAGACAGGGGCATGAGCTGCATCTCGTGATCGCGGGCGGGAAAGGTTGGCTGGAAGACCCAATCTACGCCGCCGTTGCCAGCGAAAAAATGGAGTCCTATGTTCATCTGATTGGCTTTGCAGATGAGGCTGATCTGCCAGCACTCTATAGTGCCGCCGCTTGTTTCGCCTTCCCTTCGCTTTACGAGGGCTTCGGCTTACCGATTTTGGAGGCGATGGGCTGCGGTACGCCTGTTGTTACATCTGATAAATCCTCACTGCCCGAAGTCGCTGGGGATGCAGCCCTGATTATTGACCCCTACAGCGTCGATCAGCTTGCCGACTCGCTGCGGCAGCTTATCGATGACAGCACACTCCGGCAGGCATTCATCGCCAAAGGCCACCAGCGCGCAGAATCCTTCACCTGGGAAAAATCTGCCCGCCAACTTCGGCAAATTTACACAAACTTACTGTAAACAGGTACTCTTTTCATATCGTCAATAAAATTCTTGCTACTATAATCATAGATGGAGGCGTGAAAAACGTAAAAAGATAGGAAAGGATAAAAGTTTATGGTCAGTAAAACATTTAAGATCGATCCGAACAAACCATTTTTTATCTTTGACACTCATGGCGAATGGCACGCGACGCTCATCGGCGGCTGTGTCTGGGACTGCCGGGGTGAATACGTCGGATTTATTCGGGGCGAAGACCACGATGTTTATACAGAGTTCGGAGAATGGATCGGCAATCTCTCTAAGGATGGTCGCATCATCCGCAAACGAGTCCTCAATGAGCGCCGACCCGTTGTAAAAGATCGCCCTCAACGGCCTGCGGGCAAACCTAAAAATTTACCCGCCCGATCACCTTTGCCCCCGCTAACAGGCGAATTGGGGTATCATATGATCGATGTTTTAGATTGGGATCCTGACGCTTTTAAAAGTGTGCCTGATCTGAAAGAGGATTTGCACTAAAATATGAATCGGCCTCAAAAACGCATCGCCGACTCGCGCGTCACACTCAGCGCGTTGATGAGTCCTCAAGACGCCAACGGACATGGCAATGTTCATGGTGGCGTCATCATGAAAATGGTTGATGAGGCCGGCGCTCTGGCGGCGATGCGGCACGCGCGAATGCCTGTCGTGACCGTCGCCGTCGATTCGATGACATTTATGAAGCCCATTTATCTGGGCAATCTCGTCATGTGTAATGCCGAACTCACCTATGTAGGCCGCACATCCATGGAAGTTCGGGTTGAGGTCATTTCCGAACACCCATTATCCGGCGTGTCATCCCGAACCAACACGGCTTATCTGGTCTATGTGGCGCTGGATGAGAACGGTCAGCCTACAACAGTTCCTGATCTCATTTACGAAACGGCGGAGGAGCAAGCTCGTGCCAACGACGCCCGTGAGCGCCAGATGTACCGCAAACGCACACAGGAAGCAGCACGTTAACCATGTCTGACTATTTAGCTGACCTCGAAAAAGGCGATGGCGCATCCAATCTACTCCGCTTGTTGAACCGTACAGGCGCACGCAGTATTCTTGCCCAAGAAGAAGTCGATTTTGGGCTGGCGGAACACCGCCCCTTCCCCTTCCTGGCGATTGTCGGTCAATTTGAGATGCGTATCGCGCTGATGCTGTCAGTCATCAATCCGGCTGTCGGCGGCGTGTTGCTGATCGGCCCACGCGGAACGGGTAAGACCACAGCCGTGCGCAGTGTGACGGGGATATTGCCGGAAATCGAAGTCAGCGATTGTGAGGAAGGCGTTTTACCCGAAGATTTGCAGGGTGAAAATGCCAAACTTTTATACCCCGACTGCTACGAAAAATATGAGAACAGTGGCTCGATCTCGCATTTCGAATCTGTAAAACTGGTTGAACTTCCGCTCAATTCACGTCTGGAGGATGTGGTCGGGGGAATCAATGAGCGCATCGCCGTGCAGCAGAATCGAATCACCCTGGAACGCGGCATTCTGGCACGTGCAGACAATAATTTGCTCTATGTCGATGAAGTGAATCTGCTCGACGACCAGATTGTAGACGCGATTCTCGATGCAGCGGCACAGGGCAGCTACACGGTGCGGCGCGGCGCGATGTCCGGTACTTATCGTTCGCGCTTTGTGCTGATCGGCTCGATGAACCCCGAAGAAGGCCGCCTGCGCCCCCAGATTTTGGATCGCTTTGGTCTGCGCGTGAATGTTCGTGGACTGGGAGAAAAATCCGAACGCCTCGAAGTTTATCACCGTGTCCGTGCCTATCGTCAGAACGCGACGCAGTTTATCCGCTCCTGGGATAAAGCCACTACCGAAACCCGTGAGGAAATTATTTTGGCGCGCGAGCTGCTCAAACAGACGACTCTATCCGATGATGCGCTCGAAATTGGCCTCGCGCTGATTCACGACCTGGACATCGACTCGCACCGCGCCGAATACACCATGTTCGAAGCTGCCCGCGCGCACGCCGCCGCCGATGGTCGCGATCTAGCCGGAATCAACGATGTCCGCGCTGTCGCTCCGATGGCGCTCCGCCAGCGCCGCAGCCAGTTTATGGTCAATTTTTTCGAAAGCCAGCACGAAGAAGACGAACAAATTCGCCTCCGCATTGACGAACTCACAGGCAAATAAATTTGAACCCACTGATCCCGTTTCGCCGCTCGTCAGCAATTTCTCAGTCCTCAGTCCTCAGTCCTCAGTCCTTTTTAATTTTCCTCGCCCTCGTCGCCTACTGCCTTCCCTGGCTGTTGAATCCTGGGGTAAGCCTGAGCTTCGGCGTTTATGATCTGGCAGAGTGGACGAGTCTGCATCCAGTGGTGCGGGCAGGTTCTCCCCCGCTGCTTCTCACGCTGGTGCTGCGCCTGCCGCTGATTTGTCTGACGGTGATGTTTGCTTTTAGCCGAGCGCATATTTTGCTGCGCGCGATTTTTGTTCTGGTCATTGCCGCCGCGCTGCTGCCGCCGCTGGAATTTATCACCCAATCGCCAGACGACCCGAATTATCGGCAGCAGTTCTTTCTGGCGTTGGCGACGTTTGGCATTGGCGGAATCGGTTTGAGCGGATTTTTAGCCAGATGGCATCGCATGATTCAAATCGGTGGGGGAATTGTGGGGGCGGTAACTGCGATTTGGGGTTTGGCACAGGCTTATGAGTTGATGAACGCCTATCGCCTGCCCGTACAATTGGGATTGGGCGGGTTATTCTTCATCGGCCTTTGTATTGCCTTCAGCCTTGTTGAAATAAAAGAAACGAGGCAGCCGCAACCGCCTCGCAGGATCATTCAATCACAACTGGATAAAGCAGCCAGCTAGAAGCTAAGTCATATGTGTGCCGATATAGTTGATGGCCTCGCCGACAGTCGTGATCTTCTGGGCGTCTTCATCCGTGATTTCGCCGCCGAATTCTTCCTCAAATGCCATAATGAGTTCAACCAGATCAAGCGAATCGGCTTCAAGGTCTTCACGGAAACGAGCGGTTGGGATAACACGATCTGCGTCTACGCCGAGCAGTTCAACGACGATATTCTTTACACGTTCTTCAGTAGATGCCATATATTGACCTCCAATTATAGGTGTGGGGCTGAGGTTATCTGTTTGAATAACAAAGACACCATTATAACGATTATGATGCAGCTTGCCAGTGTACGTTGACACACATAGACTTTACGTTGACACACATAGACTTTATCAGGTAGGATTACCCTCACCAAAACAAGGAACACCAAACAATGACCGAAGTCACGGATACGCCTTCGACAGAAAGCCGGAAAGTCGATCATATTCGCATTAACCTTGAAAAAGATGTTCAATTTCCACGGCTGACCACTGGCTTGGAAAATTTTCGCTTCATGCACCAGGCGCTGCCGGAAATCAACCTGCACGATGTCGATTCAACCGTCGAATTATTCGGCAAAACGCTCTCTGCGCCCATTCTGGTTTCGTCCATGACGGGCGGCACAGACCTGGCTTATAAAATCAATCAAAATCTCGCGGAAGCAGCCCAAGCCAACAATATTGCGATGGGCTTGGGGTCACAGCGCGCAGCCATTGAAAAGCCTGATCTGGCCTACAGCTACCGCGTTCGAAATATCGCTCCCGACATTCTGCTTTTCGCCAACGTCGGCGCGGTGCAGTTAAATTACGGCTATGGCGCGGATCAGTGCCAGCGCGCCGTCGATATGGTCGAAGCCGACGCCCTCATTTTGCACTTCAACGTGCTGCAAGAAGCTGTCCAGCCCGAAGGCGATGTCAATTTTGCAGGTCTGCTGGCAAAGGTAGAGCAGGTTTGCAAAAGTGTCTCTGTGCCTGTCATCGCCAAAGAGGTCGGCTGGGGATTTTCTGAGAAAAACGCGCGTGATCTGGCGAATGCAGGCGTTGCGTCCATTGATGTCGCAGGCTCAGGCGGCACATCATGGAGCGAGGTCGAATATCACCGCGCGCCTAGCGCTTTCCATGCCCGTGTCGCCGCCAGTTTTGCCGATTGGGGCATTCCCACCGCCGACGCAATTCAATATGCAGTCAAAGGCGCGCCCAACCTCAAAGTTATCGCCAGCGGCGGTCTGCGTGACGGCATCGACATCGCCAAATGTATCGCGCTGGGGGCAATCCTGGGCGGGCTGGCTGGGCCGTTCTTGAAAGTCGCCGACCAATCCGTCGAAGCGACCAACCAACTGGTTCGTGAGCTGACAGCGCAATTCCGAATCGCCATGCTGTGCAGCGGCGCACAAAATATCTCTGAGCTACAAAAAACCACTCTGATGAAAGTGTAGGGTCGCCATTTTGTTCGAACAATTTTTGCAGCGTTACGCGGCTGATTTTGACCAAACCCTGCGCGGCGTTGTGGCTTTACTTTCCGACGAAGCGCCCGGATTCGCCGTCATGGCGAGGTATGCGATGGGCTGGGTTGATGAAGCCGACATGCCGTACTCCCAACCAACCGGAAAGCGTATCCGTCCTCTTTTTCTGCTCCTCTGCACCGAGGCAGCGGGTGGCGATTGGCGAAAAGCCCTTCCAGCGGCGGCTGCCGTCGAGCTGCTTCACAATTTTTCGCTCATCCACGATGACATTCAAGATGACAGCCCGATTCGTCACGGACGGCCTACGGTCTGGAAAAGCTGGGGGAATGCCAACGCCATCAATGCGGGCGATGCGCTGTACAGCCTCGCTTACTGCGCTTTGGAAAAGCTCTCCGATACAGGTGTTCCGCCGGAAACGCTCGTCAAAATCTGGCGCATTTTTAATCAGACCAATCTGGAACTGACACGCGGTCAACACCTGGATATGCGCTTTGAAAAACAACCCGTCGTCTCTGTCGATGATTACATCTCGATGATTACCGGAAAATCGGCAGCCTTGCTCGGCGCGTGTGCGCAGATCGGCGCATTAATCGCCACGAATGACGAAAAATTAGCCCAGGAATATGCTTCGTTTGCGCTCAATATGGGCATTGCCTTTCAAATCCGCGATGATATTCTGGGTATCTGGGGCAATCCTGACGTGACCGGGAAATCTGCCGCGACAGACATTATCTCGCGCAAAAAATCGCTGCCCGTACTTTACGCGCTCACCAAAAGCAAGCCATTAGCAGACATTTACCAGCAAAATCAGCTTACTGATTCAGATGTGACGAAAGCGGTTGAAATTCTCGATTCGCTTGGCGCGCAAGGCTACACACAAAATATCGAAACGCGCTTTTACCAGAAGGCCATTGATGCGCTCAACCAGGCTGAACCAGAGGGAGAGGCGGCGGAGTGGGTACGGCAGTTTGTCGATATTTTATTCCAGCGCAATCACTAAATCGATTTTCCCGACGGTCAAACCAATTCGCGGAAAACCATATTGCTGAGCAGCCGCCCCTGCTGCGTGATCCGAACTACATTCTCGTCAACATGCAGCAGGCCATAGCTCATATATTTTTCAATAATCGGGCGATGGAGTTCCACCAGGTCGATCCCAAAGCGCTCGATAAACGTTTCTCGATTAATGCCTTCCTGAGTCAGCCGCAAACCCATAATCAGCGTTTCGGCAATCTCCCCTTCTCGATCAACCACAACGGCTTCATGAGTCGCTGGTGTGTGCGGAAACACATAAACTTCCTGAGCGTCCTGTAAAACCTGAACATAGCGCTGCGGCGATAAAATGGTCGAATAACGCACCCCGTCCGCGTATCCATGCGCGCCAGGGCCAAAGCCTGCGTATGGCAAATTGCGCCAGTATTGCAGATTATGGCGGCATTGATGCCCTGACTTCGACCAATTGCTGATTTCATACTGCTCGTAAGCTGCCGAAGCCAATTTTTCAGTTGCCAGTTCATACATATCAGCGGCGAGGTCATCATCCGGTGTGGGCAGGCGGCCTTTCGCCACCCACTGCTGCATCGGCGTTCCATCTTCCAGCCCCAGCGCATACAGCGAGACATGATCGGGCTGAAGCGCCATCATCTGCTGCAAGCTCCAGTCCCAGCTTTCAAGCGTCTGGTGTGGAACACCATAAATCATGTCCAGGTTGAGATTGTCAAAACCCGCAGCCCGCGCTGCCGAAACGGCACGGACAGTCTGATCGTTATCATGCCGCCGCGCAAACAATGTTAATTCGGAAAGATTGGCGGATTGCATCCCCAGACTCAGGCGATTAATGCCTACCCGGCGCAGTTCTGTCAGATACGCTTTGGTAATGTCATTGGGATTGGCTTCAAGAGAAATTTCAGCGTCCGGCTGCACTTCAAAATAGGTTGATATGCCCGTCAGAATCCGCTGAATTTGTTCTGGCGTAAGGAGGCTGGGTGTCCCGCCACCGAAAAAAATCGTCCCCACTTTTTGACCGGGTTTGCTCTCCCCTGCAAGGCGAATTTCATGCACCAGCGCATTGACGAAAGTATCAAATAAGGGGTCGAGATTCGTGTAGGTGTTGAACGCGCAGTAGGTGCATTTTGTGCGGCAAAACGGGATATGCAAATATATCGCCAGCGGGACTATCATGTTACAATCGAGTCATCTCTTGAGGAAGACGTTAATTGCAGTATTTTCTCAGGTTAAATATAATTAATCAAGACATCATCAGCATATCATTGCTAGATTCAAAGGCCGACCTATGCCCGAAACGACACAATTTGCAGGAATGGGAGACGGGAGTAGTAATTTTACCAACTCGCTCCAAGCCAATACGGTATTGCTTGCACGCTATAAGATATTAGGTGTGCTAGGGGGTGGTGGACAGGGTTCGGTTTACCAGGCGCGCGACCTGAATTTTCCCGATGTGCGCAAGCTGGTCGCGGTTAAAGAAATGCTCAATCCGGCAACGGACGCGAACTTACGAGCCTCAACACTGAAAACCTTCCAGCGCGAAGCGAATATCCTCGCGACACTTTCGCATCCGGCCATTCCGAAAATTTTCGACTTTTTCGACCAGAATGACCGCGCCTACCTCGTGATGGAGTACATCAACGGCAGTGATTTGGAAGTTTTGCTTTCCAAAACCAAAGAACTGCCGATGGAAAAAATTATCGAGTGGGCGATTGATCTGTGCGATGTGCTGGAATATCTGCACCGCCACCAACCAGAGGCGATCATCTTCCGCGATATGAAGCCGTCGAACGTCATGATCGACAGCCTGGGCAAAGTCCGCCTCATCGACTTTGGTATCGCGAAAAATTTTGTTCCCAACGTTAAAAACACGATGATCGGCACCGAAGGGTATTCCGCGCCGGAACAGTACAAAGGCAACGTTTCACCTTTAAGCGATATTTACAGCCTGGGTGCAACGCTGCACCATGTCTTGACTCGCCGTGACCCGCGTTTGGAGCCGCCGTTTAGCTTTGCCGAGCGCCCTATCCCCGATCTCAACCCCAAAACACCGCCCGAATTGGTGGCATTGGTCGAAAAAGCAGTGGAATTTGAGTCGTCAAAGCGCTACCAATCCTGCGCGGAGATGAAAACCGAACTCGAATATCTGCGCTATCGTCCAATCAACATGCCCGCCGTTCACATTGCAGGTGCAAGGGCATCGGCTGCTGTCGCCGACGGAACGGATTTCTTCCCCGACACGCCTCAATCCGGTGAGATTGTGCCGAAGTGGAAATTTACAACGGAAGATGAGATTCGTTGCAGCCCGATGGTCTATCGCGAATATGCTTACATCGGCTCGTATGATACCAATGTATGGTCACTTAAAGTAGATAGCGGCGAATTTGTCTGGAAGCACGCCACCAATGGCGGCATCGCCTCTTCCCCTATCGTCGACGACTCAAACAAGCTGATTTTATTCGGCTCAGAAGATTACTCCTTCAACGCCGTTGATTATCGAACAGGCCGCATCAATTGGTCATATGCAGCCCGTGATCGCATTCGCAGCACCGCTCGTGTCGCGCATGGGCGTGTTTTCTTCGGCTGTGATGATGGCAAGATTTATGCGTTGATGTCGATGAACGGGCGTTTTCTGTGGTCATATGATATGGCTGCTCCCGTGCGTGGATGCCCATTTGTGACCAACGAACTCATCATTGTTGGCTCTGAAGCGGGCGAAGTTGTCGCCCTTGAGTTAAACGGCAATCGTAAATGGGGCTTCCGTGCCAAGCGTAATGTCACTTCTTCGCCGTTTGTTGACCCTGTTGAAGGAATTTGCTATATCGGATCGCAAGATAATCATATGTATGCACTGGATGCCAGCAGCGGGTTCAGTTCATGGCGTTTCCGCACCAACGGCCCGGTCATTTCATCGCCGACTGTAGCTGATGGAATGCTGTACTTTGGATCGGCTGATGGCAGCCTCTACTGCATCAATGCCCAAACTTCTAAGGAAAAATGGAAGTTCAACACGGAAAAACCGATTGTCTCGTCACCTGTCGTGCATAAAGGCGCTGTCTATTTCGGTGGCACCGACGATTATTTCTACTGTGTAGACTGCCAAGGTGGTAAAGAGCGCTGGAAATTTAAAACTAGCGGGCCGATCACGTCCACGCCGTGTATCGCTGGCGATGTCATTCTCATCGGCTCGATGGACAAAACGCTTTATGCCCTGCCGCTTGTCACTTAGGATTACGCATTGGACTGCATCCACTATTGGAGTCTAACTCATGGACCTGTTTCGTCGTCTCTTCAGTCAATCAGAGCCAAATTCGCAGGAGGCCGTTTCACAGGAATCGGCTCAGGCTGCGGAAAAAACAACGGTATCCGTCTCTCCAAATGACATGATCTCGAAAGAATCAGTCGAAGCGGAGTCTGCGATTACCGATGGTGCGACGCGCCCACTTCCTTTGGAAACAGTCATTTCTGCCAAGAACGAGCATTTAACATTCGGTCAGTCAACCGATGTCGGAATGGTTCGAACCAATAACCAGGACTCGGCGCTCTCGCTCTTTTTCACGAGCCGCAGCGCAGAAGAACGACCCGATTTTGGGCTGTTCATTGTGGCTGATGGCATGGGGGGACACCATGACGGCGAAAAAGCATCGGCGATGGTCGCACGTATTCTCGCCACCCAGGTGACAAACAATATTTATCTACCGCTCCTGGCTGGAGACTCCAACGCTGATCGCCCTTCTATCACCGAGACATTGATTACAGCGGTACAAAAAGCAAACTCTGATGTCATGGTAAAAGTGCCAGAAGGTGGTACGACCCTGAGCGCGGCAACAATAATTGGTGATCTGGCTTATATCGTCCATGTGGGTGATAGCCGTGTTTATCTCATCACTAAGGATGGCGCAGAGCAGATTACCCGTGACCATTCTCTGGTACAGCGTCTCAAGGAGCTGGATCAGCTCACCGATGAGGAAGCACTTGACCACCCGCAGCGCAACGTTCTATACCGCGCCCTCGGTCAGAGTGAGCAGTTAGAAGTGGATGCCATCACCCGCCGCTTACCGCCCAATTCACGGCTCCTGTTGTGCAGCGATGGCCTCTGGAACCAGGTAGCCGAGAAAGAAATCGGCGAGATCACCATGAGTCATGATAACCCGCAGCAGGCCTGTGACAAATTAGTCGCCCTGGCAAACACGCGAGGCGGCACAGATAACATCACAGCGATCTTGTTGCAAATACCCACCAGTTAAGTTGGTCAAAAAGTTATGAGTGTCGATTTTGATCCCTATAATATTTTAGGTGTTTCTCTAACTGCCTCCGCCGAAGAAGTGAAAGCTGCTTATCGGCGCGCGGCACGGCGTTTGCATCCCGATGTCAACCAGAATAACCCTGGCGCGAATGTCCAGTTCCAGGATATTTCCGCTGCGAACGACATTTTGAGTGACCCAGATCGTCGCCGGGAGTTAGATAAACAGTTGGCGAAACGCGCAGCTGGCGGCTTAACATTTATGCTGCGCGTTACCCCTAGTAAGCGAACGGTTGCCCCGCTGCAAGAGCCGCAGGTCGTCTATCTGCTTGCAGAAATCCTGCCCGACCCCGGCGCACGTGACCAGCAGCAGCATAAACGCGAAACCCGTTTGAATCTGACTCTGGTGCTGGATCATAGCAATTCGATGAACGGCACACGGATTGACAGAGTCAAAGTGGCTGCCCACCAGATCATCGATCAGCTTTCGCCAACGGATATTTTGTCAGTTGTCGGTTTCAATGATCGAGCCGAAATTTTAATCCCCGCGACAACCGTCAGCGATAAGCCTGCCCTGAAGGCCAAAGTCAGTATGATGATCGCTTCTGGCGGGACAGAAATTTTTAAAGGTCTTTCAGAAGGCGTCGATCAAAATCGGCGATTCCGCGCGCCCAAACTGGTTAATCACGTGATTCTGCTGACCGATGGCAACACCTTCGGCGACCAGGAGCAGTGTTTTGAATTGGCGAAGGCTGCCGCGAAAGAAGGGATTGGCATCAG
>Ga0268299_1003284_pt1 | contig 15445 bp, 12 predicted proteins | sample NOBtaG_FD_193484 | JGI IMG/M metagenome (GOLD analysis project Ga0268299, IMG submission 193484) | Activated sludge microbial communities from bioreactor in Nijmegen, Gelderland, Netherland - NOB reactor | ecosystem: Engineered > Bioreactor > Aerobic > Activated sludge | place: Netherlands...
TCATTCTCCCTCATCTGCGCCAGAGTCGTCAGAAAACCCTGATGCTTGGTCATCTCGCCGACAGCTTTACCTTTTGCAAACAGCGCACCAGTTGGACACGCCTGAACACACTTACCGCAGCTTGTGCAGGTTTCCGAGTCACCCCAGGGTTCGTTGAGGTCAGTGATGACGCACGCCTGAATTCCACGCCCCTTTACATCCCAGGTATGCGCGCCTTCAACCTCACCGCACACGCGAATGCAGCGCGTACACAGAACGCAGCGGTTGGGATCGAGCGCGAACCGCTCATGCGAAGCATCGATTTCCCGGCGTGGATTCCGATACGGCAGGCTGATGTGATCGACACCGAGCGACACCGCCAGATTTTGCAGTTCACAGTGTCCGTTTGCCACGCAGACCGAGCAAATGTGGTTGCCCTCGACAAACAGTAGTTCAATCACCATTCGGCGATATTTTTTCAAGCGTTCGGACTCGGTGTAGATTTCCATGCCTTCCTGGGGACGAACCACACAGGCAGGCATCAATTTCGATACGCCTTTGATCTCGATCAGGCACAGGCGGCACGCCCCGACATCCGTAAGCCCTTCCAGGTGGCACAGGGTTGGGATAAAAATGCCATTTTCGCGCGCCAGTTCCAGAATGGTTTCGTCCTCGCGCCCGCTGACATCCTGATCGTTAATTTTCAAGGTGACAACGCGGCTCATCGCACCACCTCCGCATATTGATGAATCTTACACACCCCGGCTGAGCAGACTTTATCGACAATATGGGACAGATATTCATCGCGGAAATAGCGAAGGGTACTCTGAACAGGCGTTGGCGCGCCCTGCCCCAGACCGCACAGGCTGGTATGCTTAACCATATCCGCAAGTTCTTCCAGCATCGCCAGGTCATCAAGTGTCGCTTCACCCTGCGTAATTTTATTGAGCAGGTCATACATCTGCGCCGTGCCAACACGACAGGGTACACATTTCCCGCAGGACTCCGACATGCAAAATTCCATAAAGTAGCGGGCAACATCCACCATGCACGAGGTTTCATCCATCACAATCATGCCGCCCGACCCCATATAGGTGCCAAGATGAAGCAGCGAGTCGTAATCGACGGCAATATCAAGGTACTGTTCAGGGATGCAGCCGCCGGATGGCCCGCCCGTTTGCACGGCCTTGAAGCGCTTTCCATTCGGGATTCCGCCGCCAATGTCGAAAATAATTTCTCGCAGCGACATTCCCATCGGCACTTCAATCAACCCGGTGTTCTGGATGCTGCCCGTGAGCGAAAAAACTTTCGTCCCTTTGCTTTTTTCCGTACCGATGGCGCTGTACCAATCCGCGCCGTTGCGGATAATGGGCGTGATATTGGCATAGCTTTCGACATTATTGATGAGCGTAGGGTATCCCCACAGGCCATGTTCTGCCGGATAGGGCGGGCGTGGACGTGGCACACCGCGCTTACCTTCAATCGAGGCGATCAATGCCGTCTCTTCACCACAGACAAAAGCCCCCGCCCCCAGGCGAACATCAATTTGAAAAATGAAAGTTGTCCCGCCGATATTGCTGCCGAGCAAATTATTTTTTTGCGCCTGCCGAATCGCGGCTTTAAGGCGTTTAACCGCCAGCGGATATTCGGCGCGAACGTAGACGTAACCCTGGTCTGCGCCCACTGCATAGGCGGCAATCGTCATACCTTCGAGAATTTTGTAGGGATAATCTTCCATTACGCTGCGATCCATAAACGCGCCTGGGTCGCCTTCATCGCCATTGCAGATGACATATTTATGCGCTCCCTGCGCTTTGGCAACGGTACTCCATTTCAAACCTGTGGGATAACCTGCGCCGCCGCGCCCGCGCAAGCCGCTGCGTGTAATTTGCTCAACCACCTGCTGCGGCGTCATTTCAGTCAACACCTTCAGCAGCGCGCCATAACCTCCGGCAGCGATATAGGCTTCGATGCGCTCCGGGTCGAGCGTTCCGGCATATTCCAGAACAACTTTTTTCTGACGCTTATAAAATGGCGTTTCCGTTGAGGCTTGCAGCCGTTTAACTGGCTCGGCGTCCAGCTTTTCCAGAATTTCGGACGAATCTTCAGGTTTGACGCCCTGGTACAGCACACCGGCTGGCTCGACAGATACCATCGGCCCACTGGCACACAACCCGCGACAGCCGCCACCTGTTATCGCACAGACATGATCGAGGCCACGTTCTTCAACATCCTTTTCGAGTGCCGCTTGAATCTGGTCGCTGTGGGCGGAAAGACAGGCCGTGCCGCTGCACACGAAAATATGATGTTTAAATTTGCGCTGTTCTTCACGTTCCTGCGCCGCGATTTTAGGAAGTTCTTCTGCAATCATGATTTCATCCAACCCTCAACTTTATCTGTTGCGGCGTCAGCGGTCAGCTTGCCGACAACCTCGCCATCAAATACGGCGGCGGGGGCAAGACCGCATGTCCCCAGACAGCGCGCGATGAGCAGGGAGATTTTTTTATCCGGGGTCGTTTCGCCCGGTTTGATATGCACTCGATTTTGAATCGATTCGAGGATTTGCGGTGCGCCCTTGATATAGCAGGCCGTCCCCAAGCAGACGACGCAGTTATGCTCACCCTGGGGCTTGAGGGTAAAGAAGTTATAGAAGGTGGCAACGCCGTAAACACAGCTTAAAGGCACTTGGAGGTTAGCAGCGACGTAGCGCAACGATAAGTCGTCCAGACAGCCAAAAGCCTCCTGAACGGTGTGGAGCGTTTCGATCAAAGCATCGGGTTTGTTGCCATGACGGCGCATTGCGGCGTTGACAAGCCGCCAGCGTTTATCCTCAGAGGGGATTTTCACCATCTTCACAGCAGTGCTTCGCATCATTTTCTCCCACAAACGGAATCCATTCGAAAGAAGTTAGTCATCTCTAAGGATAGCGGTTATGGGAGGGGATTTGATCTATCGTAGCTCACCTGTTGCCCGTAAGAAATGTCACCTTCCTCGGCAGCAGTAAGCGGGGTGAAAGGGGCGGAAAAAGCGTTGTCATCAGTGCGGGGGCTGTATAAAAATTTCAGATTGCGACCTGGAAATTACCCAGCATGTACCAGGGGAAGCCATACGCTGAATTCGCTGCCCTGACCCAGTTGACTCTCAACATCAATCGTACCCGAATGGCGGTCAATGATGGTTTTGGTAATGGTCAGGCCGAGGCCCAACCCGCCATTTTGCGTTCCCCTGGCACCGTCGGCACGGTAGAAACGCTCAAAAATATGGGGCAAATCCTCTGCCGAAATTCCGATGCCACGATCCCGCACACGGACGCCGATACGATCATTCTCCTGCACTGTCGAGATGCTGATTTCACCGCCGGGTGTATAGTGGATGGCATTCACCACCATATTCGAAAATGCCAGAATCAACTCATCTTTGTTCGCCAGGATATGGGGCAAGTCCTCGTTAGGGTTGAATTGAAGCTGCGCCCCATTTTTTGTGGCTAATAGCTGGTTTGCCTCGATCACACAGCGCAAAATATCATTCACATCGACATCAAACAGATTTTCCAACCCATTGCCTTCCAGACGCAGCAGGGTGAGCATACTCTCGACCATTTCCGTCAAGCGCCGTGTCTGCCCTTCCAGGGAATCCAGCCGATCTGAGTGCTGTCCAGCCAGGTCTTTGCGCAAGAGATACTGCGTCAGCTTTAACGAGGTCAGTGGTGTGCGAAGATCGTGCGACATGTGGCTGATAAACTGCTGCAAGAGCCGCACACGTTCGCGCTCCACCGTCAACTCTAAGCGCTGTTGTTCAACCTGTTTACGCTCAGTGATGTCATAAAACATGCACAGCCGTCCGGCTAATACGCCGTGATGGCTTTGCAGGGGCATGATCTGAAGTTCGTAATATGGCCCCCCTGCGGTCATCGCAATTTCAGTTTTGATTTCCTGAACATCCACAAATTGTTTGGCGAGAGGGTGTGGCTTGGGAAATATTTTTTCCGCCACTATTCCCCTCACATCTTTTTCGCGACAGCCCAGGATTTGCTCCGCAGCGCTGTTCATTCCGGCAAGCGGCCCTTGAGATCGATCAGCAGGATGCCATTTGTGACATTTTTGAATATCACATCATAGGCGACGGGAACAATGTCCATAAATCGGTAACGCGACATCGCCAGCAGCATAATGACGCCGGAAATGGCCAGGATGAGCGCCGTCGGGTCAAATGGCGCAATCGGGTTCAGCCCGGACATCTGTACCAGATAAGTCAACATCGGCGCAGCCGACGCCAGGATAACCAGCCAGGTCTGGGCGCGAAACATGGTATGGGATCGAACAGCCGCGCGCAGCAGCAGCAGACAGCTCCCAATCAGCACCAGATAGCTGTAACCGAGCCAGACCCAAAACATGGGGCCATAGGTGATGACCTGTCCCATCAGCAGGCCGTTTACCTTGATAAATTCATAATCGCGATACAACAGTTGGTGTTGTTCGGCAAAAAGCGCCAAGCACAAGGTCAACAACGGAACTGCCGCCAGCAGCGCTATCGTGATCCGGTTGAACCAGCGCACTTCATTGCTGTAATGAAGTGCGAAAATGCCCCAGAAGAAAATGAATCCCGTCGTGCCGAGATAGATGACCCGATTCATGACAAGTTTGAGCGCAGGCACCGCAAATGCAATTTCCAGCGAAGCCCCTACCGCGAAAATTGCGCAGAAAAGCATCGTCATCGACCACGCCGCCGCGCCGCTGACAGGGCGCAGCCTCCAGGCATGAACCGATATAATCATCATCAAAATGGCGACCAGCGCGTACACCAGAATGATGGGAGCAAATTGGAACAGCATCCGAAAATATCCTCCGGCCCAGCGCCCTAGCGAGGAGTCCAACGATATGAAGATGCGCGGATGTGGGGCATTATGATTCTATAATCGAGTATAGCATGTCTCTGTTCGTAGAAGCCTTAACTCATGAGAGACTTCAGGCAAATATCAAAAAGGCAAGCACGGATGCTGAATCATGCTTGCCAGAATGTCACGTTTAGTTAACACGCCGGATTCTTAAATTGCTTTCTGGGCAAGAGCCTCTCTCCACAGTCAACGACAGTATCGGCGGCAGGTCGCGGTTGCCACCCTAACACCTGCTTCGCTTTTTCCGCGCTGTGACGATTCTTGCGCCCCAACCCAGGCAGGATCGCGCGATCATTGGGATCGAAGCGCGCCATCAGCCGAATAATAAAATCTCGCAAAGGCCGCGTGGATACTTTGCGCGCTGCCACAGTTCATCGTAAAATAGCCGAAATCGTTTCCTAGCTTGAATTGATCATTTTATATGGTTGAGAAACGCATTGGTGAAATTGTCATTCGCACGCCTAACATGCCTCAAATGGTCACATTTTATCGGGATGTGATCGATTTAGAGCCGTTCAAAAATCTGGGAAATATGCAGTTCTTCAAAGTTTCCGACGGCTTCAGAGGGCAGACGCAAGCCATCGGCCTGTTTGAACTGGGCGAAGTTTCCGACGTTGATGATACGGCGTTTGATGGTCATGATGCTCGCAAAACGCCATTCCATCATTTTGCTTTCATTATAGATCGCAAAGATTACGACAATGAGTTCAATCGAATTTCGACTTTAGGCTATAAACTGCGGACGATGGAGCATTCCCTAACCCAGTCGCGTTCCTTCTACCTTTATGATCCCGATGGCAATACCGTTGAATTCGTTTGCTACGATCCGAGCGTTCCAGCCGCAGAATAAGATCAACCCACATGGCTGAAACAGCATAATATCTGCGGGCTTCTCAGCAATTTTCCAGGACTGATGAAAGGGTAAACTACATGAGCCAGATGCTTCGCATTACAGCATCCACCTTTACATTTATTGCACGTCTGGAGGAGGAGCGCGCGCCGCAAACCTGTGCCGCTTTTCGGCGTATTTTGCCTTTTCAACAGCAGCTTATCCATGCTCGTTGGAGCGGAGAAGCCTGCTGGATTCCGCTTGGCAGCTTCAAATTGAATGCCGAGTACGAAAACCTGACCAGTTATCCTTCACGTGGCGAGATTCTCTTTTACCCGGGCGGACTCAGCGAAACCGAAATCCTGTTTCCCTATGGCAGCACCCGGTTTGCCAGCAAGGTTGGGCAGTTGGCAGGCAATCACTTTCTGACTATCGTCGAAGGCAGCGAATATCTGGCTTCACTCGGTCACACATGCCTGTGGCAGGGCGCGCAGACCATTCTTTTTGAGGCCGTGTAAATGATGTTAAAAATCAATGGTCAGCGCCTTCAGGATGATATGGATGCGCTTGGAAAAATTGGCGCAACGGCTGAGGGCGGCGTCTCGCGCCTCGCAATGTCTGCCTCTGATGTCGAGGGACGTTCCTGGTTTCGCCAGCGTGTTCAGGAATCCGGGCTTCTCTTTCGCAAAGATGGGGCAGGAAATCTTTCGGCAGTTTTGCCCTCCAATGATCAGGTGGATGCGCTAACGCTGTTGATTGGGTCACATCTCGATACCGTGCAGAATGGGGGTCGGTTTGATGGCGCGCTCGGTGTGCTAGCAGGGTTAGAAGTGCTGAGAACTTGCCGCGATGCTGGGCTTACCCTACCCTTTCATCTCGAAGTCATTTCGTTTACCGATGAAGAAGGGCATATTTTGCCGCTGATCGGAAGCCGCGCCGCAGCAGGCATTTTGACACCTGATGAACTGGAACATCCTAGAGGCGGCAAATCGGCGCTGGAAGAAGGCATGAAGCGTCTCGAAATTACGCTCGAAACCATCCTCAGCGCACAGCGAAGTAATCTTCACGCCTATCTGGAACTACACATTGAGCAGGGTTCGATTCTAGAAGAGTCTGGTTTCGACATTGGTATCGTCACGTCAATCATCGGCCTCCGTTCGTACTGGCTGCACTTTATCGGCGAAAGCGCTCACGCTGGAACAAAACCCATGCCCAAGCGTGCTGATGCGCTGTGGGGCGCAGCCGAGTTTGTCCGTGCCACACGTGAGCTTGTGATGAGTCAATTTGCTCCAGGCGTTATAAATGTCGGGCAGATTTTTGTGCAGCCGGGAGCGTTTAATATTGTTCCGGGTAAGGCATCTCTCGCGCTTGAATTTCGACACTCAACCCATGATTATCTCGAAGATATGGATAGCCAGATTCTGGCACTGGCAAGCACAATCGCCAGCCAATTTAATCTGGCGCTGAATGTTGAACCTGTAATCGGCGTTGAACCCGCCTTGATGGATGAGAATCTGATGCAAATGCTGGAAACAGCCGCCGAGCAGCATGGACTGTCTCATAGGCGCGTCTTTAGCTTTGCTGGGCATGATGCACAATCATTGCAGACTCAGATTCCGGCAGCCATGCTATTTGTGCCATCGGTGAAGGGTATCAGCCACCACCCACACGAATTCACCTCCCCCGTTGCAGTCATGAACGGTGCGAATGTTTTGCTCCAGACAGTGTGTAACCTGAGCAAAAATTATCCGGCTTAAAGAGCAAGATATAGTCATCTATGCAATCCGAGGAAAATCATCGTTAGGAAAAAGATGACATTACTGTAACTATTAGATACAATCTATTTGATAAGGTATAGATTGATACCTTCAGGTTATTCGTTTCGCAAATAAGTTGGATAATTTATATTCTGTTCAACATATTCATCGTCAATCGACCTGTAATTTGCCACTCACTATCGTTAAAACTAATGCTGAGGTTGAGGTTTAATGATGAGAGACAATCGGTTAAAAACGATTCTTGAAAAAGTTCACGAAATTTATGCCGACATCAATCGTGATGGTCTTAGCGAAGAAGAAAAATTACAGACGATTCTCGATGCTGTCCGTGTGATGCTGCCTCAGGTCAATGAAGCGATGGTTTTACTCCATGATTACGAAACAGACGATCTCGTTGGATGGGTAGCATTTCCTAAAGATCATCCAACGCGCGTAGGCTTGCGCATCAAAAGGGGTGAGAATTCACGGGCAAGACGTCTCTTTGACGACCCGGAACGCGATATTGATCTGACCAATGATGTTAACAGTGAAGAAGTTTACATGTCGGTTAGCGAAAAAACCAAACACGAACTGGATGTTCAGATCGGGCAATTTGGGGTTCTTAATTTGGAAACCTACGAGAAAACACGTCCGTTTGACGAAAACGATGTGGAAATGGCCCGTCTTTTAGCCGAACAAGCAAGAATCGCATTGTATACTGAAGAACAACTTTCTTTACGTCGCAGTCTTGCAAAAACTCAGCGTGAGATCGCCGAACAATCCTCCCTCTCCCAGGAAAAGCTTTTTGAAAAAATATTGATTGAGGCGCGTGAGCTGATCCAGGCGCATTATGGGTCAATTTTCCTACTGGATGAGTCTGAGCACCTCCCTGCTTCAAGCTCTGAGTCTGATTCTCATCCCCGACGTTTAGTGCGACGGGCGGACAACAAGAGTGAGAGTGCAATGCCTTTTGGCGAGCCAAAAGATGGCAAGATCGTTAATCTGGATGATGCAAACAAACGTGGGATTGTAGGTAAAACAGTAGCCGATTGGTTGGAACAGCTTAAGTCATCTAGACATGATTTGAAACCCGAATACGTGCCAGATGTAAACCAACGACCTGATTTTCGACCTTATTTCCCTGAGACGGTATCAGAACTGGTCATCCCTCTGGTCGCAAGATCGAACGGAGACAATGAACATCCATCACCAAAATTATTAGGTGTCATGAATTTTGAAAGTCCTCGTCCATTTACACCTGAGCACATCGCCATTGTCAAAGAATTCGCGCAGATGGCGGTGATTGTCATCAATCAGTCTGAAGGCGCATACTACAAAAATATGATCCGATCGCTGCATAAGATTGACGTTGCCATTGAAGAGCTAATAACGTCAGAGGATTTAAAAGAAGTAGTTTCTCCCCTCTTTATCGCTCTGGATGAAGCCTGCAACTTATTTGGCGCGTCACGTGCCATTTTATACACCTTTGAATCTCATCGCCGACGCCGGGTCATCTACGATACGAATAACCTGGATAGAAAGCAACAACGTGAGTTTTTTCCGATTGAAGGCGAAGATGAAACGTTTCCGAGACCTGAAGAAGCCAACCCCATTGTCAATTATCTCATCCGCGATTCTCATATTCGCAGATTCCGATTATTTGACTGGGCCATTGATAAACACCTTGTTGGTGAACCATCATCGAATGATGTTCGAAGCGCAATGGCTGTTCAGATTCGCGGAAAGGCAAACAACCCGGAAGAGTTAACGGGTATCCTTTATGTCGAAAGTCAGGAGCGATTTGCTTTTCGTGACGTTGATCTAAGAAATTTAAGCATTTTTGCAGGCCAAATGCAAATCGCTGAACAGCTTTCTATAAAAACCGCTGGATTACGACGGGCCAAGATAAGAGCCGCAAAATTGACAGAAGTGGCTTCAAAACTTAACGAAGCTAAATCCGCAGAGGCTGCGAGAGAGATCGTATTAAATGCAGCTTACGAAGTCATCAAGGAAAAAGCTAAAGCCAACAAAGAAGACGGGCTTGGATACGCTGCATCTTTCCGAAGCTTTAACTGGATTTCTGGGGAGCTTGAAATTACTTCACCAAACGACCTCATGGAGCACAATTTAACTATTGGTGACTCAAAAATTCTTATCGGTCATGGTGTGACAGGCAAAGTAGTCCAATTAGAGCTTAATCGATTACTAACAAACGAAGATGATGACAACAACGAAATTACTATCAGAGCTTACAGTGTAGACAGTAAGGAGTATCGTCAAGAAATTGATAATCATGTACTTTCATACAACAGCAAAATTCATTCTATCATAGCCGTTCCTATAATGAAAAAAAATACGAATGGCAATATTCAAATTTATGGCGCATTGACGTTAGCAGCTACAGAGTATTATTACTTTAGTAAAAGCGACCGGGAATTTTTGGGTGGTCTTGCCGTCATGTTATTGGGCAGTCTAGGCCGGATTGAAAGCTTTTCTGAAGAAACGACGATGCTAATGGGAACCTTTGCCTATGACCTCTTACACCCTGTCGGTAATCCAAAATCGCTTGCAAATGCTAATATTGAACAGTTAGAGTATTGGCTGCAAAATCTACGAATTTCCATACCCTCAGAGATTCAAGCTGTTCTCTATAGGCTTCGCAATAACTTGGAGGATTTCGAGGATTCGATTGAGATGCTTAGAGAAATCAGCAGCCTTCATAAACCGGACGCTGTCCCACCTGCTCTGATAGAGGTTATCGATTTACAGCATATGCTTGAGGAGAATATTAAAAGCAAATTTAGCGAAGTTTTTACAAATAATCAGATCGCGCTCACATGCCGTGGTGATCGATCATCAGCACGTGTACGAATACGATCCAACTATTTTTTCAAAGCGATTTACAACTTAGTACAGAATAGCTGCGATGCGATGAGCGAGAATGGTGGGCGTGAGATCGCTATCAATATTAGTACAGCCCCAAATATTATTGTCATTACCCTTTCCGACGATGGCCCAGGTCTTCCCGAAAAGATCAAAGACCGGATGTTCAATCGTGGCTTCACCACCAAACCGAAAGGCAAAGGAAAGGGTTGGGGATTGTGGATCGCTCAAACCTATCTCAAATTAGATGATGCTCAGATCACGGGTTTCAATAAAGAGTTTCCACTTAACGGTGCCATTTTCCGAATAATCGTGCCAACTCAGTAAGAAGACGCCTGCAATAGATATGAACGCAAATTAGAACAGGATTATTCATACTATGACTGAATATGGGCCTATTCGCATCCTTTTAATTGAAGACGATGGGGGATGGGTGGCTAATGTACGATTTGCTCTCCAGGATAAACCTTACGTTATCACGGATGTGAAAACGATTGAGGATGCAGCCAAAGCATTAGCTATGAACTTTTATCACATTTTGCTAATCGATATCCAGTTAAGTCAGGATACCGAAAATCGAGAAGGTCTTGAGTATTTACGAAGTCTGGGGATTTCGCTTATAATCAGCAGCGTTACCGAATTAATAATGTTTTCTGTTCATGTTGATCCAGTTATCATGCGCGAAACCTTTCGGGACTACCGTGTTGCTGACTTCATTGACAAAACTAAATTTTCGATACCGACCTTTGTCCAAGCCATTGATCGTATTGCCTTTAATACTCCGAGACGTGAAGGGGCCAAATACAAGCTTAATTTTAATCTACGAATTCGGTGGCACGGCATGTTAAAGGGTGCGGAAGATGCAATCACGGGTTTGAAGGTCGAAGGAATACGCCTTAAGCCTAGTGACTCGAAAATCGCAGACTATTCCGAAGAATTCACCGATCTTATGCATCGTTTGTTTGACCGGGAGACAACCGTAGTCATTGAGCCATTGAGGGGCGGGTTCAGCGGTGCAGGGGTTTTGCGAGTACATCCTTATTTGCCTGGAGGAGGTGGTGTGCTTGAAGGGCAATCTTTAATTTTGAAGTTCGGAGCACGTGACTTAATTGAGAAAGAAAGCGCTAACTTCAAGCGATTTGTAGAGCCACATCAGGTGGCAGCATACGCCACGACGATTGATCGTGAAGCCTACTCCATCCACTTAGGCGCAATCTTGTATTCGCTGATTGGCACCACTGCCGACGGTTCATATGATTTCGACAATTTTTATACGGAGGCAGAGGACGAAACGCCGGTCATTGAGCTGCTCTCAACCCTGTTCCAGGTTAATTTAGGCGGATGGTACAATACCAGAAAGCTGGTTGATCCACCCGATCTCAATGACGAGTATTGGACGGCGCTAGATATAAATTCAAAGATAGAAGCTATTCGCACATTGATTTCTGTTTATCTCCAAGGTGAAAAGATTGTGTTTCCATCTTTAAGCCAACGGACGAGCTTTAGTAATCCCTTAGCCTATCTTGATAGACCCCATCGCTTTTTATCCGTGTTTCAGAGCATCACACATGGCGATCTGAACGAACGCAACATCTTAGTTGACCCCCGCCTCAAGCGTCCCTGGCTGATTGATTTTACAGCGACCAGTGATGATAAGCATATGCTTCGGGACTTTGCCGAGCTTGATATGTCCGTGCGTCTGGAGCTGCTGCGCCTCGGCGATGCAACCCTGGATGAGCGCCTGGAAATGGAGAAGCAGCTTCTGGACGCAAAGTATTTCCAGGATTTGGAAAGACTGCCTCGGAAACTTACATCATCAAATCCCAAGCTGCAAAAAGCCTATGCTACTGCACTGATGCTGCGCACCTGTGCCTATGAAAAAATGGGACGCCCAAATGATGTGAGCATGGAACAGTATTATATTGCCTTGTTTTATTTCACATTGAACGCGATTCGGTATTCAACATTCTCACCGGTACAGCGTGAACATGCGATATTGTGCTGTAGCTTGTTATCCGACATACTATCGAGATGAGGCATCTCGGAAAATTATGGCCTATATTTTTATTAGTTATCGCCGCCAAGCAAGCAGCGATCTTGGAAATTATCTGAAAAAGTATTTCGAAGATGCTGGCCTCTCAGCCTATCTTGATGTAGCTGCACGTCCAGAAATCGGCTCACTCGATGCTCAGATCCGCAGCGAAATCGAAGCCTGTACGGTTTTCATATGCCTCCTTGACAACGCCACACTTGCTTCAGAGTGGGTGCGACGCGAGATCGAATATGCACATGAGCTAAATAAGCTCCGTATCCCGGTCATGCACCAGGATTTTATTTTTCCGACTGGCAATACTTCTGAAGGCATTGACGCACTTCTTGCCATGCGCGGCGAGACAATCTACGATAAAGATAATCATTTCATCGAAGAAACCGTTCAGCGCCTTATCACCGCTGTTCGCAATATCCCCTTGACCCAAACGTCCAATATCCAATACTCAAACCCACTTCGCGTTCTGATTGTGGAAGATGATCCTACTTGGGTAGAGATTATTAAAATATCAATAGGCTTGGTCACATCCAATCATCAGATCACCGAAACCACGGCTTATTCCGATGGTCTGGCATCCATTAGACGGCAAGTATACGATCTGGTCATTCTCGATATTAAACTGGATAACGACGATGAAGCAGGATTGAAACTGGCTAAGGCTTTGCGAGCCGAGGAGCGTCAGGAAGCTGCTGGCATGATTCTGTTTTCGATAGTTGCCACCGTTCCCACCATCATAGAAATCTTCGCGCAATTTCGCACGGTATTTTCCGATAAAAATCATTTTAAGCTTGCAAATTTCACTGAGGTCATTCAAAAATCGATCCGGGATGCGCGCTGGTATGCGGCTGAACAGCATATGCGCCGAACAGTCACCTTCACATTTCAGTTTCACGGAATGGAACTGCGTGTTGCGGGAGAAACATATCAACCACAGATCGCGACAACGATAGCCGACTTCTCAAGGAATGATCTCAATAACCGACTGACCATGCTGCAAAATACAAATAATAACCCCGCAGCCCCTCCGATCCCACTAAGCCAGAATCAGGGGCTAATCGAACTCGGCAATACGATCACCGATAAGCTTTTGAGCGACGCCAATATCCACAACGCGTTCATCAGAGCTTTAAGTCAACATCCTTCGCGAGTGAGCCTTTCCTTTCTCGGCGGCATTGATATTCAACAAATCCCATTCGAGGCGCTCCAAGTGGAGGGCAAGTTAGGCGCTCTTTCATTACCCATCACTCGAAAATTACAGCGAAATAGCGGTATCGTCAGACCATTCTCAGTTCGGTTATTTCAGGATTTACATGAGCGCCAACAACCGCTGAACATCATGATTGTAGGTGCTAAAGACGACCCCGAAGCATTGCGCCTTCACGCACTTTTCACAGAAGAACTAGGCAAAGTTGGGCTTGTTAAGCCTATAATATTTATTGAGTCCGATATAGAATCAATGTTAAGTTTTATTCATCGGAATGGAATTGACTGCAAAATGCTGCACGTCACGCACACAGCTTGTCTGACTCTTGATCGTACTGCCTTCGGTCATCTTGCAACGGCTTTTAGCGCTGAAGAAATGCCCGCTTTTGTTTATTTGAATGCCTGGATGGGCAAATCATTCTGGGACATTATTTCTTCGTTTGCAAAAGTTGGCAGTTCAAGTGTAGTCAGCTATCAATTCCAGGTTGACAAATCTACTGCCATCTCTTTCTCCGAACAGGTCTATTTGCACTTTTTCGAAACTTATTCCATCAGCCAGAGTGTACATCGTGCCAGGAAAAGGCTGCTGCCCCATGGCTTCGAGTCACTCGCAGCTATCTGTATTGATATGAGGTAAATTATGGGTATATGCACAGACGAACCGCAGTCTTGTTCTATTCTGATCGTCGATCACCATCGGTATTGGTGTAATTTTGCTGTAGATACCTTACACGAAGCAGGGTTTATCAAAGCGATAGGTTCAAATAACTATGAAATACCGCAAGGGATATTTTCGCTTGTCCTGCTGGGATGCGACTCCATTGGTGATTCTGAAGCAGACTTTATCCAAGATGCGCGTAGACAACAACATCCCATCGTAGTTGCCGCTATGGAAGGTCATGAATCGAGCATCATCAGAAAGGGGTTTGTCTACGGCGCACTCGATGTTTTAGCAAAACCACTTGGAAAAAATTTACTGCTTCAAACAACAATCGAATCCCTGGACTATGTTGAAAGGATAAACTATCGAAAAGATAAAATTATGAACTCATCTAATTCACTGCGTTAGCAATAGACCTTAAAGTTTGACTGAGCTTACTCGGCTAGACATCATCTGATTGATATAATCCTGCACGCTTACCAGCTAGATAGATCTGAAGTAAAGGTGGCGTGACGCGATAAGATTGCTTAAACGGTTCAATAACCTTCTTCGCCTTTAAACCTCGAAGTACCATCTGGCGCGCAACATTATCTTCATCAATAACGCTGCCCGTGGAGATCAAATCAAGCAGCGTATGCTCATTTTGAGAAAGACTTGAAAGTAATATATCGCACTCACGCACGACAACGGCTCGTTTGAGTGCTAACAACATCGCTGCCTCTCGGCTGGGTGCTTTTATCAGCGAATCGAGAATACCAAAACATGCTCGAATTAAGCCTACATGACCGCTAGTAAGGTACAGCAGTCGTTCTGTCATCTCCGGTGTAAATTCAAAACCTGGAGCTTTCATCCGCTTAAGCAGTTGGTCGAAAACCACCGATTGATCTTCTTCTCTGGTTAAAGATGTCAGATACACATTTGAGCGAAAGATTTCGATGAACGGCTCCAATCTCAGTTTCCGTTCGCCACTCACAAGTTTACTAATCTCCTGTCGTGCCGATGCCACAAATAACAGATGATAGCGATGGAGATCGCGTAATGCCCGCAGATTCAAAAAAAACGAATCGGGAAGACTAAGTATCTATCCGTAAACCGACAAGTCGAGAAGAATGTGGGAGCAAGCCAGTTGAAGCAAGCCCAACCAATTATCGGCTTTCTTGCACCAGCGTGTGCGAATGCTGCGACGCTT
>Ga0268299_1003285_pt1 | contig 15444 bp, 13 predicted proteins | sample NOBtaG_FD_193484 | JGI IMG/M metagenome (GOLD analysis project Ga0268299, IMG submission 193484) | Activated sludge microbial communities from bioreactor in Nijmegen, Gelderland, Netherland - NOB reactor | ecosystem: Engineered > Bioreactor > Aerobic > Activated sludge | place: Netherlands...
ATGCCCGAATGCGTCATCGACGCGGGGTGAGAGGCCAGCGTTTCCGTGCCGCCGAGGCTCACCGCGAGCTTGATCACCTGCAGCCGGTCGAGCAGCGCGAACGCGCCCGGCTCGCCACCCTTCACCTCGAAGCTGAAGGTCGAGCCGGCGTTCTTGTTTTGCCGCTCGTGCAGCGGCCGGTCCGGGTGATCGGACGGCAAGAAGTCGAGATACCAGACGCTCTCGATCTTCGGGTGCGCCTTGAGAAACGCAGCGACCTTCGCTGCGCCGGCCGCGCCCGCCTCCATGCGCAGCTTCAGCGTCTCGAGCGAGCGCATCAGCAGCCAAGCCGTATGCGGATCGCACATCGTGCCCAGCGTCGAGCGCATGCGGCGTACGGGCGCGAGCATCGCTTTATCGCCACTCGCGCCGCCCGCAATCAGATCGCTGTGCCCGCCGACATATTTGGTGAGCGACGTCAGCACCACGTCCGCGCCATGTTTCAGCGGCGTCGAGAAGATCGGCCCCAGCATGGTGTTGTCGACAATCACGGGCGGGCGCTTGCCGTCCTGCGCGAGTTGCTCGGAAATCTTCCGCGCCTCGGCGATATCGACGAGCGAGTTCGTCGGGTTCGCCGGCGTTTCGATGAAGATCGCGCCGACGCGGCCGAGCTTCTTGGCCTCCGCCGCCGCCGCGTGCATCGCCGCGACGCCTTGTTCGGCTTCGAAGCCGACTTGCTTGACGCCGAATTCCGGCAGGATCGAATGGATCAGCGTTTCGGTGCCGCCGTAGATCGGCTGGCTCTGCAAGATCACGTCGCCCGGCCGCAGATAGGCCCAGAGCGCCGTCGAAATCGCGGCCATGCCCGATGCGAACGCAAGGCTCGTCTCACTCTCGTCCCAGAGCGCGAGGCGATCTTCGAGCACTTCGAGGTTCGGGTTGTTGAAGCGCGAATAGACAAGGCCCGGTTCTTCGTCCGGCCCAAGTTTTCTGCGCCCCTGCATCGCCGCGAAGAAATTCTTGCCGTCCTCGGCGTTGCGGAACACGAACGTCGAGGTTGAAAATTGCGGCGGCTTTAGCGAGCCTTCTGAGAGCATCGGATCGTAGCCAAAGCCCATCATCAGCGTTTCGGGCGCGAGCGGGCGGTTGCCTAGCGTGCGTTTGCGCCATTTCTTTTCGGCGGCCATCGGGAACCTCGTGAATTGAATTGCGCCGACTCTCCGCCGCGTCGCGCTGCTTTTCAACGTTTCACAACGCTTCCCGGCTGAGGCGAACGCCGAGAGCCAGGATCCAGAGCGGCGGTCGCGCCTATTGCACTGGGTCGCGGATCGCGCTTCGCGCGTCCGGGAAGCGTGCTACCAATGGCTTGAGGGAGAACGCCGATGAGCTGGAAGAACACGACCGAAGCATACGGCTGGGCCACTGTCGCGCTGCATTGGATCGCGGCGATCGGCGTTTTGATGATGTTTTATATCGGCCTGCAGGCCGGCATTGCGGGCGAAGCGGGCGATCGCGCGTTGCGCGGCACGCTGATGGGCTATCACATCGCGTGGGGCGCAACGCTGCTGCCGTTCATCATCGCGCGCATTCTGCTGCACTACACGCAGCCACAGCCGGTGAAGCCCAAGCAGGCGGGCTGGCTCAACGTGCTGGCGTCGCTCACGCAAAATCTCTTGCTGCTCGCGATCGCCATTCAGTTCATCAGCGGGCCGCTGGCGGTCTGGTCCGGCGGCCGACCGATCAATGTGTGGGGCGTGTTCGCGATCCCATCGCCTTTCTCCGAGCGCAATGAGGGCGTTCACGAGGCCGCCGAGTTCATGCACCTCGTCGGCCGCGCGACGATCTTCTTCATCGTTCCGGTTCACGTCCTCGGCGCGCTCAAGCATCTGATGCTCGACCGCGACGGCGTGTTCATGCGGATGATCCGCCCGGGCGCGACGTTGAAGAGCTAGAGTTCGGGATACGCGAACACCGGCGCTGCGATCTCAAGCGCGGCGTGGCCGGTGTGGAGGCCGTTTTCCGTTAGCGGCGTGAGCGCGCCAAATGCGCCGAACGCAAAGGCCGCCTCGCTGCGGCGCTTCCCTGGCTCCGCCGTGAACGCGGCATAGTCCAGCCAGTGGCTGAGCGCGAAGGGCGCGGGCGGCGTTTGCGCTTGCGGCGCTGCGGGCGCGTTCACCGTGCGCGGCGCTTCCACCGCAAAATCGCCGAAGGCGTCTGCGCCCGCCATGCGCGGCACGATCCCCGTGATCGTGAGGCGCATCTCCATCTCGTAGCTCTCGCCCGAGCTTTCGACGACGCGGATGCGCACGCTATGCGTCGCGCCATGCTCGCGCGCCACGATGTCTTCGTGCGCGACGCTGACAAAGCCGCTTTCCGCGTCGATCACGAAGCGCCCGTTGGCGTCATCGATTAGCGCAAAGCCCGGCGCGGGGGCGGCGTCAGCGGTGTCGGCAAGGCCAGTAAAGGCCAGCACGTCTTCGCCAGGGCTCGCGCCCGCGTCTTCACTGTCGAACAAAGTAGCGTGCGTCATCGGCGTCATCCTCGAACGCCGAAGCTAGCGGGACGTGGCTAACGCGCTGTGAAAAAAGCGTTTCTGCTTCGTGAACGGAAAACGCCGCCGTCCTTGCGGGCGGCGGCGTTTCTGTCAGCTCTAATTGGTGAGGCTTATTCGCCCCAGCCGAACGCGGCTTTGACTTCGAGGAATTCCTCGAGGCCGAACTCGCCCCATTCGCGGCCGTTGCCCGATTGCTTGTAGCCGCCGAACGGCGCCTTGAAGTCGGCGCCCGCGCCGTTGATGTGCACGTTGCCGGCGCGGATGCGGCGCGCGACCTTGCGGGCGCGGTCGATCGAGCCGGACTGCACGTAGCTCGAAAGCCCGTACGGCGTGTCGTTGGCTATCGCGATCGCTTGCTCTTCGTCATCGTAGGGCAGGATCGAAAGCACCGGCCCGAAGATTTCCTCGCGCGCGATCGTCATGTCGTTCGTGACGTTGGCGAACACGGTCGGCTTCACGAAGTAGCCGCGGTTGAAGCCGTCCGGGCGCCCAATGCCGCCAGCGACCAGCGTCGCCTTCTCGTCGATGCCCTTTTGGATCAGCGCCTGCACTTTCTGGAATTGCGCGGCGTTCGCGAGCGGGCCGAGCGCGCCGCGCTCGGCGACGTCCGGCGCCATCACCTTGATCGCAGCGGCCGTCGCCTTCGCGATTTCCATCGTTTGGTCATGGAGCTTGCGCGGCACGAGCATGCGCGAGGGCGCGTTGCAGCTTTGGCCAGAGTTGGTGACCATCTGCATCAGGCCGCCGGAGACGGCCTTCGTCAGATCCGCATCGTCGAGCACGATGTTCGGGCTCTTGCCGCCGAGTTCGAGCGCAACGCGCTTGACCGTGTCGGCCGAGGCCTTCGAGACAAGGATGCCCGCGCGGGTCGAGCCCGTGAAGCTCATCATGTCGATGTCGGGGTTGGCCGAAAGCGCGGCGCCCACGCCAGGGCCATCGCCGTTGACGAGGTTGAACACGCCCGCCGGCACGCCCGCTTCTTCCAGCACTTCGGCCAGAATGATCGCGTTCAGCGGCGCAAGTTCGGAAGGCTTCAGCACCATCGTGCAGCCAACCGCAAGCGCAGGCGCGACTTTGCAGGCGATCTGGTTGATCGGCCAATTCCACGGCGTGATGAGGCCGCACACGCCGATTGGCTCGCGGATGATCTGCGTGCCGTTCATCGCGTATTCGAATTTGTATTCGCCGAGGAGACGCAGCGCTTCGGCAAAGTGCGCGAGGCCTGCCGGCGCTTGGGCTGCTTGCGCGAGCCACATCGGCGCGCCCATTTCGCTCGAGATCGCCGCAGCGATATCCGGCAGGCGCTTTTGGTAGACGCCGATGATCTTCGTCAGCAGTGCTTTGCGCTCGTCGATCGAGGTGCGCGAGAAGCTCTCGAACGCGCGCTTGGCGGCCGCGACGGCCTTATCGGCGTCGGCCTTCGAACCGATCGAGATGCGGCCGATCGGTTCCTCGGTCGCGGGGTTGATCACGTCGTGCGTGCGCGCCGTGCCCGCAGGCTCGACCCACTTGCCGTCGATGTAGAATTTCAGTTGCTCGCGCATGTGGGCCTCCGTACCGGTCGTTCTTGGTCGCCGGTGGCTTCCATAGTCCCGCGGCCCCCGCGCGTCGAGGCGCCGTTACGCAAGCTTGAGCCGGTATGAGCGAGCAGCATTCCCAGCATTTGCGCAGCTACGGGCGCATCAAGGCGCGCACGCTGAAGCCGCGCCAGTCCGCGCTGATCGAGACACTGCTGCCGCGGATCGCCGTACCGGCAGGTCCAATCGACGCCGCCGCGCTCTTTCCCGGCGCGTCAGGCCCGCTCGTGCTCGAGATAGGATTTGGCGCCGGCGAGCACCTCGCCGGCCGGGCGGCCGCCGCGCGGGACAGCCGCTTCATCGGCGTCGAGCCCTTCCTCAATGGCGTGGGCGCGTGCCTGACGAAGATCGAGGAGGCGGGGCTCACGAACGTCCGCCTCCACGCCGGTGACGCGCGCGACGTGCTCGGCGAACTCCCGGCTAGCGAGCTCGATATGGTTTACATCCTCTTTCCCGATCCCTGGCCGAAGGCCCGCCACCACAAGCGCCGCCTGATTCAGCCGGCGTTCCTCGCCGAACTCGCGCGGGTGATGAAGCCGGGCGCGGAGGTGCGCTTTGCGACCGATTGGGCCGATTACGCGGAATGGACGCTCGCGGCGTTCCTCAAGGAGCCGCGCTTCCGCTGGCTGGCCGAGCGGGCGGACGATTGGCGCGCCCCGTGGCCCGGCCATGCGGCAACCCGTTACGAAGAAAAGCGCCTCGGCGATTGCGCGCCGATCTGGCTAAGGTTTGCGCGCGCTTAACTGACAGGGCGCTGGCGCCAGCCGCGCCTAAATTCCGCCTGTCCTGTGACCGCGGTCATTACGATTTGTTCGGCACAACCCCACATAATCCGGAACTGGCGTCGGCGGCATCGTGCTGAGGAAGACGCTTTTGAAGGGGTCGGCCATGCCGGCGAAACTGTTTGTCATCGCGGGCGCACTGCTCGCCACCGCCTGCGCCACCGCGCCGGAGATGCGCGCCGAACTGGCCGCCGATCCGCTGCAAGCGACCTGCGCGCGCGTCGCCTTCGAGCTTTCCCAGGCCAGCGATGACGGCCAGGCCCGCCGCGATGAGCTGATGGCCGTGCGCGAAGCCATGCGCTGCACGGCGTCGGAAGATCACGCCGTCTAGCTGCGTGCGCGAGAGGGGCTGACAGGGCCGCTTTCCAGCGCTATATGAACGTCAAGACATCGCTGATGCTCCCGTTGGGAGTGTGAGCGGCGGCCCCCCGGGCCGCCGCTTTTTGTTTGGCCGAATGGGCCACTTGTGGAGAGAGCCGCTGCTGCGCGCATCGAACCCCGTGGAAGATCGTGTGATCGCGCTCTGCGAGCCGGTCGCGGCCGATCTCGGCCAGCGCCTCGTGCGCGTGCGGCTTACGGGGCTGAAGCGCAAGCGCCTGCAGATCATGGCCGAGCGCGTCAGCGATGGCGGCATGGGCCTCGAAGATTGCGAAGCGCTGAGCCACGCGATTTCGGCGCTGTTCGAAATCGATGATCCGATCCCGGGCGAATACGATCTTGAGGTCTCCTCGCCCGGCATTGATCGCCCGCTCGTGCGGCTTGAAGATTTTGCGCGCTTTGCCGGTCACGAAGCCAAGCTCGAGACGATCGGCATGATCGATGGGCGCCGGCGCTATCGCGGCGCGCTGCTTGGCGTTGACGGTGAAAACGTCCGCATCCGCGTCGATAACGACGAGTTCGCGCTGCCGATTTCGCAGCTCTCGGAAGCACGCCTCGTGCTCACCGAGCGGCTGATCCAAGAAGACCTCAAGCGCTCGAAGGCGAGCGCGCAAACGCAATAACGAAGCAGAGAGAAGAGCAATGGCAACGGGCATTTCGGCCAACCGGCAGGAAATTCTGCAGATCGCGGAAGCGGTCGCGCGCGAGAAGAACATCGAGAAGGAGATCGTGATCGCCTCGATGGAGCACGCGCTGCAGAAAGCCGCCCGTTCGCGCTACGGCGCCGAACACGACATCCGCGCCATCATCGACCCGAAGACGGGCGAGATGACCCTGAAGCGCGTCATGACCGTGATCGACGAAAGCGTGATCGACGAGGAAACGCGCCCGTTCAATCCCTCGACCGACATCATGCTCGACGTCGCCAAGAAGAGCGATCCCGAGGCCGTCGTCGGCAAGGAATACGTGGAAATCCTGCCGCCAATGGAATTTGGCCGCGTCGCCGCGCAAACCGCCAAGCAGGTCATCAACCACGAAGTGCGCGAAGCCGAGCGTGAGCGCCACTACATCGAATACAAGGACCGCGTCGGCGAGATCGTGAACGGCACGGTCAAGCGCGTAGAGTTCTACAACGTCATCGTCGATATGGGCCGCGCCGAAGGCATCATCCGCCGCAGCGAATGCATCCCGCGCGAGAACCTGCATCAAGGCGATCGCACGCGCGCGTACATCTACGACGTGCGCCGTGAAACCAAGGGCCCGCAGATCTTCCTCTCGCGCGCCAAGCCTGAGTTCATGGCGCGCCTGTTCGCGCAGGAAGTGCCGGAAGTTTATGAGGGCGTGATCGAGATCAAGGCCGCCGCCCGTGACCCGGGCTCGCGCGCGAAAATCGCGGTTTTGAGCCACGATTCCAGCATCGATCCGGTCGGCGCCTGTGTCGGCATGCGCGGCGCGCGCGTGCAAGCGGTCGTCGGCGAATTGCAGGGCGAGAAGATCGACATCATCCCTTGGTCGTCCGATCCCGCGACGTTCATCGTCAACGCGCTGCAGCCGGCGGAAGTCTCCAAGGTCGTGCTCGATCCTGATGAAGGCCGCGTTGAAGTGGTGGTCGCGGAAAGCCAGCTCTCGCTCGCGATCGGCCGCCGCGGCCAGAACGTGCGGCTCGCGTCGCAACTCACGGGCTGGTCGATCGACATTCTGACCGAGGCTGAAGAGTCTGAGCGCCGCCAGAAGGAATTCGCCGCGCGCACCGAGCTCTTCATCAAGGCGCTCGAAGTCGATGAGATGTTCGCGCAGTTGCTCGCGTCCGAAGGTTTCGAGACGGTCGAAGAGATCGCCTATATCGAGCCGATGGAGCTGGCCGCGATCGAAGGCCTCAACGAAGAGATCGCCGAAGAGCTGCAAGCGCGCGCGACGGAATATCTCGAAAAGCTCAGCGCCGAACTCGACGCCAAGCGCAAAGCCTTGGGCGTGGAAGACGCGCTGCTTGAAGTGCCCGGCATCACGTTGCCGATGGCCGTCGCGCTCGGCGAAAAGCAAGTCACCACGCTCGACGATTTCGCCGGCATGGTCGCTGACGATCTGCGCGGCTGGTTTGAAACCAAGAACGGCGAGCGCGTGCGTGAGCCGGGGCTCTTGGAGAGCTTCAACCTCACGCCTGAGCAGGCCGACGATCTGATCATGCAGGCGCGCGTCGCCGCCGGCTGGATCGATGCGCCGGAAGCAGCCGCGGAAGACGAAGCGGCTGGCCAAGAGGGCTGATCCCGGCCCGGCGCCCGTTGCGCCGAAGGTCCGCGAGCGCCGCTGCGTCGCCACGGGCGAGACGTTGCCGGAGGCGAGTCTCGTCCGTTTCGTGCTGGGGCCGGGCGATGTGCTTGTGCCGGATGTCGCCGCCAAGCTTCCGGGCCGCGGCGTCTGGGTCACGTCCACGCGTGAGGCGCTCGCGCGCGCGCTGAAGACCGGCGCGTTCGCCAAGTCGCTGAAAGCACAGGCGAAGGCGCCGGCCGATCTCGCCGATCTCACCGAGTCGCTGCTCGCGCGCCGCTGCCTCGAGCTTCTCGGCATGGCGCGCAGGGGCGGGGCGATCGCGCTTGGCGCCACCGCCGTCGAAGCTGCGATTCGCGAGCGGGCTCCCTATATGTTGATCGAAGCCGCCGATGGCGAAGCCGATGGGCGTGAGCGCCTCGTGCGCCTCGCTTATGGGCTTTGGCGCGCGGAACCGCCGCTGTGCGGCGCGTTCCAGGCGGCGGAATTGGGCATGGCGCTGGGGCGGGATCGTGTGATACACGCATGCCTGCTTCAGGAGCGTCTGGCGCTGCTTTGGACGGCTGAATTGGGCCGTCTTTCCGGATTCCGCGCCATCGTTCCGAGTTCCTGGCCCCCCTCCTGGCGGACCCGCCGATTGGGACCGAGCACGACCGGCGGCATGGCCTCCGGGTCGGACGATGATGCATTTGGCGGTTGAGCCGAAGAGACGAGCGAAAAGGCACGAATGAGCGACGGCGCTGAAAGCAAAGAACCAGGTTCGGGCCGCAAGCCCCTTACGCTGACCCGCACGGCCAACGCTGGCACGGTGCGTCAGAGCTTCTCGCACGGCCGCACCAAGTCGGTGACGGTCGAGGTGCGTGAGAAGCGCGCCATTGGCCGTCCTGGCGCGGGCGCCGCCCCCGCCGCGCCCGGCCCAGGCGTGCCCCCGCCAATCGCCAAGCCCGCCGCCGCTGCAGCGCGCCCCGCGCCTGCCGCTCCCGCTGCGCCCGCGCCGCGTTCCGCGCCTGGCGCGATTTCGGATGAAGAAACGCGCCGCCGCGAAGAGGCCGTCGCCCGCGCGCTCGCCGATCGCGGCCAGCGCGAAGCGAAGGCGCGCGAAGAAGAAGAGCAGCGCCGCGCCCTCGAAGACGCGCAGCGCAAGCGCATCGAAGAAGAACAAGCCGCGGTCGAACTCGAAAATCGCCGCCGCATGGCTGAGGCCGCTGCGGCCGAAGCCGCCAACCGCCGCGCCGCCGTGCAAAGCGGCCAGGGCCCCGCCGCCGTAGAGCCCGAGCCCCAGCCCACCGCTGAAGCGCCGAACGAAAGCAATCTGCTCGCCGAACTTGGCGGGCGGATCAAATCCACGCGCCGCGCGCCCGCGCCGCCGCCGCCGCCGAAGAAGAACGCGCCGCAGCGCCGCGAAGGCAAGCTCACGCTCGACATGGTCGAGCGCATCACCGAGGGCGACGACGAGCGGGTGCGTTCGCTCGCCGCCTATCGCCGCGCGCAGATGAAGGAAAAAGAACGCCGCGCCAAAATGCATGGCGGCGGCGAGCGTGACCGGATCGTGCGGGAAGTCGTCATTCCCGAAACCATTACGGTGCAAGAGCTGTCGAACCGTATGGCCATCCGCGTCGCGGACATCATCAAGTTCATGATGCGCCAAGGCACGATGCTGAAGATCACGGATGTGATCGATGCGGATACCGCCGAACTGATCGCCACCGAGTACGGCCACACCGTCAAGCGCGTTGCGGAATCCGACATCGAAGACGGCCTCTCGGGCGCCGTCGATGACGACGCGGATCTGAAGCCGCGCCCGCCGGTCGTGACCGTCATGGGCCACGTCGACCACGGCAAGACCTCGCTGCTCGATGCGCTCCGCCAAACCGACGTCGTCAGCGGCGAAGCGGGCGGCATCACGCAGCACATCGGCGCCTATCAGGTGCGCCTGAAGGATGGCCAGCGCGTCACCTTCCTCGATACGCCCGGCCACGCCGCGTTTTCCGCGATGCGCGCGCGCGGCGCCAAGGTCACGGACATCGTCGTGCTCGTTGTCGCGGCCGATGACGGCGTCATGCCGCAAACGGTCGAGGCCATCAGCCACGCGCGCGCTTCTGGCGTGCCGATCATCGTGGCGGTGAACAAGATCGATAAGCCGGAAGCCAATCCCGACCGCGTGCTGCAAGAGCTGCTGCAACACGAGATCGTCACCGAAAATTTCGGCGGCGACGTGCTGCACGTCGAGGTTTCGGCGACGAAGAAGACCGGGCTCGACAAGCTGGTCGAGACCATTCTGCTCCAAGCGGAACTGCTCGATCTCAAGGCCAACCCGAACCGCGCCGCCGAAGGCATCGTGATCGAAAGCCGGCTCGATAAGGGCCGCGGCGCCGTTGCGACCGTGCTGGTGAAGAACGGCACGCTGAAGCGCGGCGATATCGTCGTCGCCGGCGGCGCCTGGGGCCGCGTGCGCGCACTGACGGATGAGCGCGGGCAGACGCTCGCGACCGCCGGCCCCGCGCAGCCCGCGGAAATCATGGGCCTCGAAGGCGTGCCCGATCCGGGCGACATTCTCCACGTCGTCGAAAACGAAAACCGCGCCCGCGAAGTCGCCGATTATCGCCAGCGCGCCAAGCGCGAGCGCAGCGCTGCCGGCGCCTCGGGAGTCGCCAAGACGTCGCTCGAGCAGATGATGGCGAAGTTCAAGGACTCCTCGTCCAAAGAGCTTCCTGTTCTCATCAAGGCGGACGTGCAGGGTTCTGCCGAAGCGATCGCCGGTTCGCTCGATAAGCTCGCGCATGAAGAAGTGCGCGCGCGCATCGTCCATTCGGGCGTCGGCGCGATCAACGAAAGCGACGTGCAGCTCGCAAAATCGTCGGGCGCCCCGATCATCGGCTTCAACGTCCGCGCCTCGAAGGAAGCGCGCGACCTGGCTGAGCGTGAAGGCGTGGAAATTCGCTACTACGCGATCATCTACGACCTGATCGACGACATTAAGGGCGTCATGTCCGGCATGCTCGCGCCGGTCACGCGCGAAACCTTCCTCGGCAACGCGGAAGTGCTGGAAGTCTTCCAGATCACGCGCGTCGGCAAGGTCGCCGGGTGCCGCGTCACGGAAGGCAATGTCCGCAAGGGCGCGAACGTCCGTATCCTGCGGGACAACGTCGTCATCCAGGAAATGGGCGTCCTGACCACGCTGAAGCGCTTCAAGGACGAAGTGAACGAAGTCGTTTCCGGCCAGGAATGCGGCATGAGCTTTGGTCCCTTCCAGGACATCAAGCAGGGCGACGTCATCGAGTGCTTCAACGTTGAGGTGGTGCAGCGCTCGCTCTAACGTTTTGAGATCGAGGGCCGCCCTCAGCTTCGCTGAGCGGCGCGCCCACGTCCGGCAGAACGCTAGATCATAGGTTCTCAGTGCGGCTTATGACTCTGAATTTCGTCCTGAAGCGCTTCAACGCCAAATCGCTTCTGCTTTGCGCCGCGCTCAGCGCTGCGGCGTTCGCCGGCGCATGCTCACGCTCGGAGAACGACGCGGGCACGGGCAATGTGCGCGCCAGCACGGTCGTTGAGCCGGAGCTGCGCGTCGATTCCGTGCCGCAGGAAGAGCCAGCCGTCGCGCGCAGCCAGTGGCGCGCCGCGAACGATCCTGCCCGCCAAGTCACCGGCAATCTGCGCGTCAGCCTCGCGGGCGTGCGCGGCGGGCCGGTTGTGTTCGCGTTCGCAACCGGCATCACCACGCGCGCGCAACCGATCGCGGTGACGCCCGCGCGCAGCCGCTCAGGCGTGCAAGGCCGCAGCTACGCCGAAGTGTTCGGCGGCAATCCCGATGTCGATGCCCATCTCTATCGCGTCACCGATGAAACCGTGGCGCAGACAGCGGCGAATGGCGGCCTCTGCGGCCCGGCGCGCGCTACGCATATCGTGGTCAGCGAGTTCGTCGATCAGCGCGGGCGCTGGGTGTTCAAACTCGCGGCGTTCAAAGGCTCTGGCCCGCCGGGCGTGAGCGGCGTCGATCCCGAATTCTGCGCGGCTTACGCGTATGAGGCGCCGTAGCGGCCATGAAGCGCACGTCGAAATCGCAGGCCCGGGCCGCTGGCCCGTCGCAACGCCAATTGCGCGCGGGCGAGCTTGTGCGCCATGCGCTCGTCGATGTGCTGGCGCGCGATGAGCTGCGCGATCCCGATCTCGTTGGCGTGTCAGTAACGGTCGGCGAAGTGCGCGCCTCGCCAGATTTGAAGCACATGACCGCATTCGTCGCCCCGCTCGGCACGGGGGACGCTGTGAAGATCGCCGCCGCGCTGACGCGCGCGCGCGCGTTCTTGCGTGGCCGCGTCGCGCGGCTCGTTGATCTGCGGCACACGCCTGAACTGCATTTCCAAGCGGACGTCTCCTACGCCGAAGCCAGCCACATCGGTGAGCTGCTGCAGCGCCCCGAAGTGCGCCGCGATCTCGATTCGAAAGACGAAGAGTAATGGGGCGGCGCAAGAAGGGGCTCGATGTCGATGGCTGGGTCGTGCTCGACAAGCCGGAAGACCTGACATCGACGGACGCTGTCTCGATCGTGCGGCGCTTGTTCAACGCCAACAAAGGCGGCCACGCCGGCACGCTCGATCCGCTCGCGTCTGGCGTTTTGCCGATCGCGCTCGGCGAAGCGACCAAGACCGTGCCGTGGCTCATGGAAGCCGAGAAGATCTACCGCTTCACGATCCGCTGGGGCGTCTCGACCGCCACGCAGGACCGCGAAGGCGCGCCAACCGCCACCAGCGATGTGCGCCCCACGCCCGAGGCTGTCGCCGCCGCGCTCCCGCGCTTTATTGGCGAAATCGAGCAGATCCCGCCCGCCTTCAGCGCGGTGAAGATCGATGGCGAGCGGGCCTACGATCTGGCCCGCGCGGGCGAGACCGTGGAGCTGAAGCCCCGCCTGGTGGTGGTGCACGAGGCCGCGGTCGAAAGCGCCGCCGCCGAGGGATTTGAAGGCCCCGACTTCGTGACCCTACGGGTCCGGTCCGGGAAGGGGTTCTACATCCGCGCCCTGGTGCGCGATCTGGCCGCCGCCTTGGGCGCGGAGGGCCACGTTCACCGCCTCCGGCGTACCGCGGTCGGCCCCTTTGCAGAATCGGATGCGGTTTCCCTCGACGCCCTGAGGGTTTTGAGCGATAAGGCCGCCGCGTTCGAATGCCTCAAACCCGTAGAGACCGCGCTGGCCGACATCCCGGCGCTGGCCATCAACGGAGAGGATGCGTTCAAGCTCCGGCAAGGCCGGCCCATCGTTCTCCTGCCGCACGCGGTTGAGGAACTCAGGCCGAAATTCCGCCCCCGCACCATCTCCGGCCAGGATGCTTCCCGGGCCTGTGTGGCGTTTTTCGAAGGGCGGGCTGTTGCGCTGGGCGACGTGCGCGCGGGCAAATTCAAGCCCACGCGCGTGTTTGTTTCATCTGGCTGAGGAGTAGCCGATGTCGATTACGGTGGAGCGCAAAGCCGCGCTCGCGAAGGAATTTGGTAAAACGCGCGCCGACACTGGCTCGCCGGAAGTGCAGGTTGCGATCCTCTCGGAACGCATCAACACGCTCACCGAGCACTTCAAAACCCACAAGAAGGACAACCACTCGCGTCGCGGGCTCCTGAAAATGGTGTCGCAGCGCCGCCGGTTGCTCGACTATGTGAAATCGCGCGACACCGCGCGTTACCAGTCGCTGATCGAGCGTCTGGGCCTGCGCCGTTAAACGCGCAAACCCCTCTCCCCTTGTGGGAGAGGGTGGCGCAGCGTAAGCCGCGCCGGGTGAGGGGTGCAGGCGCCGCCTCCTAGGTTTTCGCAATCACCTTCTCTCACCACCAACCTCCCAGCGCATGTGCGCTCGGAGGCTACTGACGCAGGCGGATCCGCCGTCTGCGTGGAACGACGACGAGGGCGTGCGGCAGGGGCCGCATCGCCCGGAGATGCAAGAATGTTCGATACGAAATCCGTTTCCATCGATTGGGCCGGGCGCAAGCTCACGCTCGAAACCGGGCGCGTTGCGCGCCAAGCCGATGGCGCCGTGTTCGCCACCTGGGGCGAGACCGCGCTGCTCGCCACCGTGGTCTATGCGAAGGAAGCCAAGCCGGGCCAAGATTTCTTCCCGCTCACGGTGAACTACCAAGAGAAATACTATGCCGCCGGCCGCATTCCGGGCGGCTACCCCAAGCGCGAAGGCCAGCCGAGCGAGCGTGAAACGCTGCTGTCGCGCCTGATCGATCGCCCGATCCGTCCGCTTTTCGTCGATGGCTTCAAGAACGAAGTGCAAGTCATCGTCACGGTGATGTCCTGGGACAATGAAAACGAGAGCGACATTCTCGCGATGGTCGCGGCGTCCGCTGCGCTGACGATTTCCGGCGTGCCGTTCCTTGGCCCGATCGGCTGCTCGCGCGTCGGGTGGATCGACGATCGCCCGGTGCTCAACCCGACGATCGCGCAAATGAAGGAAAGCCGCCTCGATCTCGTGATGGCCGGCACCGCCGATGCGATCATGATGGTCGAATCCGAAGTGAAGGAGCTCTCGGAAGAGCAAATGCTCCAGGCGCTTTCCGTCGGTCATAAAGGCATGCAGCCGGTGATCGATGCGATCATCCAATTGGCCGAGCAATCCGCGAAGGACCCGTTCGACTTTACGCCGGTCGATATCGCGCCGCTGAAGAAGCAGATTTCCGATCTCGTCGGCGCCGATGTCGCCAACGCATACAAGATCGTGAAGAAAGACGAGCGCCACGACGCCGTCGGCGCCGCGCGCGACAAAGCCAAGAAAGCGCTGGTGCTCAGCGAAGCCAACCCCACGGGCGCAGACGCGAACCAGTTCAAGGAAGCCTTCAAGGAAGTTGAGAGCGATATCGTTCGCTCGCGCATCGTGAAGGACAAAGGCCGCATCGATGGCCGCCCGGTCGATAAGGTTCGCCCGATCGTGTCGGAAGTCGGCTTCTTGCCGCGCACGCACGGCAGCGCGCTCTTCACGCGCGGTGAAACGCAAGCTGTCGTCGTCGCAACGCTCGGCACCAGCGAAGACGAAAAGTACGTCGACGCGCTCGGCGGCACCACGAAGGAGCGCTTCCTGCTGCACTACAATTTCCCTCCCTATTCGGTTGGGGAAACGGGCCGCATGGGCGCGCCGAGCCGCCGGGACATCGGCCACGGCAAGCTCGCCTACCGTGCGCTCAAAGCCGTCCTGCCGACGGCCGAGCAATTCCCGTACACGCTGCGCATGGTCTCGGAGATCACCGAGTCCAACGGCTCGTCGTCGATGGCGACGGTGTGCGGCTCATCGCTTGCGATGATGGACGCTGGCGTTCCGATCGCGCGCCCGGTTGCGGGCGTCGCGATGGGTCTCATCCTCGAGAGCTACGGCTTTGAAGTGCTGACCGACATTCTCGGCGACGAGGATCACCTCGGCGATATGGACTTCAAAGTCGCGGGCACCGATCAGGGCGTCACCGCGCTCCAGATGGACATCAAGGTCGCGGGCATCAACGAAGAGATCATGAAGGTCGCGCTCGCGCGGGCGCATGATGCGCGGATGCACATCCTTGGTGAGATGAACAAAGCGCTGTCGCAATCGCGCGGCGAAGTCGGCGCCAACGCGCCGCGGATCGTGCAGATCCAAATCCCGGTCGATAAGATCCGGGACGTGATCGGCACGGGCGGCAAGGTCATCCGCGAAATCGTGGAAAAGACCGGCGCGAAGGTGAACGTGGAAGACGACGGCACCGTGAAGGTGGCGTCCGCCGACCAAGGCTCCATCGACGCCGCCATCAAGTGGATCAAGGGCCTCACCAGCGAGCCTGAAGTCGGCCAGATCTATGACGGCAAGGTCGTGAAGGTCATGGAGTTCGGCGCGTTCGTGAACTTCTTCGGCGCCAAGGACGGCCTCGTCCACGTTTCGCAACTCGCGAAAGAGCGCGT
>Ga0268299_1003286_pt1 | contig 15430 bp, 13 predicted proteins | sample NOBtaG_FD_193484 | JGI IMG/M metagenome (GOLD analysis project Ga0268299, IMG submission 193484) | Activated sludge microbial communities from bioreactor in Nijmegen, Gelderland, Netherland - NOB reactor | ecosystem: Engineered > Bioreactor > Aerobic > Activated sludge | place: Netherlands...
CGGACTGCTCGACGAACAGGCGGCCATTCCCGATGGCGACCGGGTGACCGTCCCGGCATGGCGGCACGCGCTGATCAACTATCCGCACCCGTGGCTGCGCAGCGGCCTGGTCATCCTGGACACGCCGGGATTGAACGCGCTGGGAAGCGAACCTGAGCTCACGCTCAAGACCATCCCCAGCGCGCAGGCAGTGGTGTTCCTCCTGGCCGTGGACACCGGCGTCACCCGCTCCGATCTGGAGATGTGGCAGCGTCACGTGCAGGACCACCAGACCTGCCGCATCGCCGTGCTGAACAAGATCGATCTGATGTGGGACGAGCTCAAGACGCCCGCGCAGATCGACGAAGCGGTTGCCCGTCAGGTCGCCGAGACCGGGGAGGCACTCGGCCTGCAACGCGAGTTCGTCGTCGCCCTGTCCGCGCAAAAGGCGCTGGTCGGTCGCGTACGCAGTGACGCCGAACTGATCGCGCGCAGCAACATCGCCCAGCTGGAAGATCTTCTCGCGACCCAGGTCATGCCGGCGAAGCAGCAGATCATGCGCGGCGCGGTGGTGAAGGAAATGGCCGACATGGTCAACGCCAGCCTGCACGAAGTGGTGAGCCAGCTTTCCACCGTTCAGGCCGAACTGCAGGATCTGTCCGCGCTCGCCGGCAAGAACCGCAACGTCGCCAGGAGCATGCTCATGCGCCTGGAAAAGGACCGCGCCGCCTACATCGAACAGATGGAGCGCTTCCAGGTGTCCTACGGCGTGGTGATCAAGCAGGGCCAGTCGCTGATGGAGAGCCTCGAGCGTGCACGCCTGGACCAAATATTCGCCGCGAGCCGCAAGGAGATCGAGGACAGCTGGACCACGGCGGGTCTGAACCGCAGCATGAACAAGCTGTTCGACGCCTTCTCCAGCCAGGCCGACAAGGTGCTGGGCTTCGCGCTGAAGACGCGCAATTTCGTCGATGAGGTCTACCTCGAGTTCCAGGAACGCTTCGGCATCCCGGGGTTGCAGGCTCCCATGCTCAATCTCGAACGGCACGTGCTGTCGATGCGCACGCTCAAGCAGACCACAGAGCGCTTCTGCCGCGATCCGCGCAACGTGATGACGGAGAAGCACTTCCTCGTACGGCGCTTCTATACCGGCCTGGTCAACCAGGCGCGCCAGGTATTCGAGCAGGTGCGTGCCGACCTGCAGGCGTGGTCGCGCAATGCGCTGGTGCCGATCTCCACGCATCTGAAGCAGCATCAGACGCTGCTCGAGCGCCGCGTGGACAACTTCCGCCGTCTGTCGGCGGATCTCTCCTCGGTGCAGGAGCGCGTGCATCAGCTCGAGGCGCAGAAGCTCACGCTGTCCAAGCATGCCGACGAGCTGCTGCGGCTCAAGGGCAAGGTCTCCGGTGCCCCCGCGGAGCAGACCACGGGCGCGGCACTCGCCGCGTGATCGAGGCCGTTATGTGCCTAGGTAAGCTCTGATCAAGTTTCGCGATGCAGCCCGAAGGGAGCGGGCGATTTCGACCGATGGCATTGCCGCCTCCTCCTAATGGAGGCCCGCTCCACGTCGTCGTCGGCGTCGCGCCCTCGGTCAAAATCGCCGCGCTCGCGCACGCGCTAACTTGATCAGAGCTTCCCTAGACGCAGCTTCTCGCGCAATGCGGTCTTGAGCACCTTGCCGTAGTTGTTCTTCGGCAATGCGTCCACGAACAGGTATCGCTTCGGACGCTTGAAGCGCGCGATGTGCGCCAGGCACACCGCATCCAGCTCGCCCGCCTGCACGACAGCGCCGGGCTTGGCGACGACGAATGCCACCACCTCCTCGCCCCATTCGGGGTGAGTGGCGCCGACCACGGACACCTCCAGCACCGCGTCGTGGCGCAACAGAACCTCCTCGACTTCGCGCGGGTAGATGTTGCTGCCGCCGCTGATGATCAGATCTTTGCTGCGGTCCTTGAGCGTGAGGAATCCGTCCTGGTCGAGTGCGCCGACGTCGCCCGTATGCAGCCAGCCATTGCGCAGCGCCGCCTGCGAGGCGGCCGCGTCGCGCCAGTAGCCTTTCATCACCGTCTCGCCGCGCACCAGCACCTCACCGGTCTCGCCCGTCGGCAGCGGCCGGTCATTCTCGTCCGCGACCCGCACTTCCACCACGCTGTGCGCGATGCCGACCGAGGCCAGGCGCTGGTCATAGCGCGGATGATCGATCTGCGTGTGCCAGTATGCCGCGAGCGCGCTGATCGTCATCGGGCTCTCGCCCTGGCCGTAGATCTGCGCCAGGCGCGGTCCCAGAATCTGCAGCGCCTGCTTGCAGTCGGCCAGATACATCGGCCCGCCGCCATAGACGATGGTGCGCAGGTTGCGCACGTCCGTCTGCGAAGCGCCCGGCATCTCGACCAGGCGCTTGATCATGGTCGGCGCGGCGAAGAAGCTCATGCCTGGATAGACGCCGATCAGATCGAAGATCTCGGGCGGGTCGAAGTGCCCGCTGCGCGGAATCACCTGCACCGCCCCGGCTGCGACGTTGGGCAGCATGTAGGCGCCCGAACCATGCGACATCGGCGCGGCATGCAGGATGGCATCCCCTGGAGAGATGCGGTCCACGTCCACGAAGTAGCTGGTCGTCATCGCCAGCAGATTGCGGTGCGTGAGCATCGCGCCCTTCGGCCGGCCGGTGGTGCCGCTGGTGTAGAACAGCCAGGCGAGGTCGTCCGGCTCGCAGTGCACTGGTTCGCCGCCGGCATCGCCGAGCAGGGTCTCGTACGCCGGAGCGTCCACGCATACCAGCCCCTGCAGCTCGGGCAACTCATCGCGCAAGCCGCCGATCGCGTCGAGAAGATCCGCGGTCACGAAGCACACGCGCGCACCTGAATGCGAGATCACGTACTGAAACTCGCGCGCGTGCAGCTTCGAGTTGATGGGCACGATGACGAAGCCGCCGTGCCACGCGGCGAAGGCCAGTTCCACGTACTGCGGGCAGTTGCGCATCACCAGCGCAACGCGGTCGCCCGGTTTGAGGGCGAAGTTACGGCGCAGGCTCTCGGCGAGGCGTTTGACGCGATCGGCGAGCTGGGCATAGGTATGCAGCGGGTCGGTGCCAACAGCGACGGCGGGGAGGTCAGGGTAGGCGTGCGCGCTGCGCAGGAGGAGGTGGGAGAGGTTCATGCGGTGGCGGGCAGGACGATGTGAGCAGGATGAGACCTCGAGAGGTAAAGCGGCCATTCTCAGAGGTTGGGAGCTTCCCTCACATCAGCACAATGTCGTACTGCTCCTGCGTATAGAGCGTCTCGACCTGCAGCGAGATCGGCTTGCCGATGAAGTCGCCCAGCATCGCCAGCGACTGCGATTCCTCGTCCAGGAACATGTCCACCACCTTCTGCGATGCGAGGATGCGGAACTCTCCCGCGTTGTACTGGCGCGCTTCGCGCAGGGTCTCGCGCAGGATTTCGTAGCACACGGTCTGCGCGGTCTTGACTTCGCCACGGCCCTGGCAGGTCGCGCAGGCTTCGCACAGGATGTGCGCGAGGCTCTCGCGGGTGCGCTTGCGCGTCATCTCCACCAGGCCGAGTGAGGTGAAGCCGTTCACCGTCACGCGCGTGCGGTCGAGCGCGAGCGCCTTGCGGAATTCGCTGAGCACCGCGTCGCGGTGCGTCACGTTCTCCATGTCGATGAAGTCCACGATGATGATGCCGCCCAGGTTGCGCAGGCGCAGTTGGCGCGCGATCACGTGCGCGGCTTCGAGATTGGTCTTGAAGATGGTGTCGTCGAAGCTGCGGCCGCCGACGAAGCCGCCTGTGTTCACATCCACCGTGGTCAGCGCCTCGGTCTGATCGATGATGAGATAGCCGCCGGACTTCAGTGCCACACGGCGGGCGAGGGCGCGCTCGATCTCTTCCTCGATGCCATAGAGATCGAACAGCGGACGCTCGCCGTTGTAGTGCTGGATGCGATCAGCACCCAGGTTGTAGTCCTGCGCGAACGCGAGCAGGCGCTGGCAGGTCTCGCGCGAGTCCACCAGGACGCGCTCGCTGTCGTCGTTGGCCATGTCGCGCAGCACGCGCAGGCTCAGGTCGAGGTCCTGGTAGAGCAGGGTGGGTGCGCTCACGCTGCGCGCGCGCTCCTGGATGCCCACCCAGGTGCGGCGCAGATAGTCGATGTCCGACTTGAGCTCGCGATCGCTGGCGGTCTCGGCCATCGTTCTGATGATGAAGCCGCCGGTCTCTCCTTCGGGCAGCAACCGCTGCATGCGTTCGCGCAGCTGAGCACGTTCGGCCTCGTCCTCGATGCGCTGCGAGATGCCGATGTGGCAGTCCTGCGGGAGGTACACGAGCAGGCGGCCCGCGACGCTGACCTGCGTGGACAGGCGCGCGCCCTTGGTGCCGATCGGGTCCTTGATCACCTGCACCAGCAGGCGCTGGCCGTCGTGCAGCAAGCGCTCGATCGGCTTGGGTTCGGTGCCGTTCTGGCGGTGCTCCCAGATGTCGGCGACGTGCAGGAAGGCGGCGCGATCCAGGCCGATCTGGATGAATGCCGACTGCATGCCGGGCAGCACGCGGCTCACCGTGCCGACGTAGATGTTGCCGACCAGTCCGCGGCCGCTCGCTCGTTCGACGTGAAGTTCCTGCACCACGCCCTGCTGCAGCAGCGCCACGCGCGTTTCCTGCGGCGTGACGTTGATGAGGATTTCCTCGTTCACGCGAAGCGGCGCAGGAGCTGGTCGGTTTCGTACAGCGGAAGGCCGACGACACCGGTGTAGCTGCCCGAGAGGGATTTCACGAACGCGCCGGCGCGCCCCTGGATGCCGTACGCGCCGGCCTTGTCCATGGGATCGCCGCTGGCGACATAGTGCTGGATCTCGTCCTCGTCGAGGGCACCGAAGCTCACCGTGGTGCTCGACAGCGCGGTCTCGAGCCTGCGGTCGAGGATGACTGCGACCGCGGTGTGCACCCGATGCGTGCTGCCCGAGAGTCGCCTGAGCATGGTCACGGCATCTTCGCGATCTAGCGGTTTGCCGAGGATCTCGCCGTTGAGCTCAACGGTGGTGTCGGCGGTGAGTACGGGATGGCGCATCAGGCTGCGCTGGGACAGGCGCAGCCAGGCGATCTCGGCCTTCTCGCGCGCGAGGCGCTGCACATAGACCGCCGGGTCTTCGCCGGCATGGACGCTCTCGTTCACGTCCGGTGGCCGCCCGGGCGCTTCGCGCAACTGCAGCAGTTCGAAGCCCACGCCGATCTGTTTGAGAAGTTCGCGCCTGCGCAGGCTGCGCGAGGCGAGATACAGGGCACGCGGGGTGTACACGGCTCAGGCCCGGTGATAGGGGTGATTGGACAGCAGCGACAGCGCGCGGTAGAGCTGTTCGGCGAGCACGATGCGCACCAGCTGATGCGGCAGGGTCATGCTGGAGAGCGACAACAGCAGATCGGCCGAGGCCTTGAACTGCGGTTCCAGCCCGTCCGCACCCCCGATCACGAACGCCACGTCCCGCCCTCCCTGTAGCCAGTCGTTCACGCGCTGTGCCCACTGCACCGTGGCGAGCGTCTTGCCGCGCTCGTCCAGTGCCACCACGTATGCCCCGGCCGGCAGTGCCGCACGCAACCGGGCCGCTTCATTTTGCATGATCCGTGCGACCGCGGCCGCGCCGAGCGCGCCGGTGGGACGCGCTTCGGGCTTGAGTTCGCGCAGGAGCAGCGGTTTGTCACCCGGCATGCGCCGGGAGTATTCCTCGAAACCGGCGGCGACCCAGTCCGGCATGCGGTGCCCGATCGCGAGGAGATGGAACTTCACCGGGCATCGTGCCGGCGCGATACGACCGTGCCGTTCAAGGGCGCGCGTTGCTGGCGAAACCGCCGCCGCGCAGGCTTGCGACGCGACGCGTCGATTGGCCGCCCCAGAGTTCCTCGAGACTGTAGTAGTCCCGCACCGCAGGCTGCATGACGTGCACGATCACCGCGCCCAGATCGACCAGCACCCACTCTCCGGTCTGCTCGCCTTCGACGCCGACCACGTCGCCGCCTGCTTCCTTGATCCTGTCGTGCACGTTGCGTGCGAGCGCCTTGTTCTGTCGCCCGGAATCGCCGCTGGCGACGATCATGTAATCGAACAACGCGGTCAGTTTTCTGACGTCCAGTACCACGATGTCGCGCGCCTTGATTTCTTCCAGCGCCGCGACCGCGGCGTCCCTGATCTCGTCAACCTGCATCGACATCCTTGTAGAGGTGGTTCGAGCCAATATAATCGAGAACCTCGTCGGGAAGCAAATAGCGAGCGCTGTGCCCGTCGGCGAGGAGATTGCGGATCCCGGTTGCGGATATGTCCAGTGCCGGGACGTCGATCGCGAGCACCTTTCCGCCCGGCACCGCGGCGATGTCCGCGGTGCTTCCGGTCATGCGCCCGCGCACCTGCGCGGCGAGCGCCTCCGGCAGGCGCTCCACATCCAGCTCGAACCCCGGCCGGTGTGCGACCACGATGTGCGCCAGATCGAACAGCCGCTGCCAGCGCGACCAGGTGGTCAGCAGATTGAACGCATCGGCCCCCATGATCAGCACCAGAGGCTGCGCGCTGCCCAGTTCACCGCGCAGTTCCACGAGGGTGTCCACCGTGTAGCTGTTGCCGGTGCGCCGACACTCGCGATCGTCGGCGACGAATCGGGGATTGCCCGCGGTGGCCAGCTGCACCATCGCCAGACGGTCCTGCGCGGTCACGCGCGGCGAGGCCCGGTGCGGGGGAACGGCGGCGGGGATGAAGCGCACGTGCGCCAAGTGCAGGCGGTCGACCAGGGTTTCTCCCAGCCGCAGGTGCGCGTAGTGGATCGGGTCGAACGTCCCGCCCAGGATGCCGACCGGGCCAGGCGAGCGGGACGTGGTCACCGGGGTTTGCTGATCCGCGCTCAGAGAAGCAGCCGGCGGATGTCGCTCAGCGCGCTGGACAAGGTGGTGATGAAGCGTGCGCCTTCGGCGCCGTCGATCACGCGGTGATCGTAGGACAGCGACAGGGGCAGGATGAGGCGCGGGACGAACGCGCCATCGCGCCACACCGGCTTCATCATCGCCCGCGAGGCGCCGAGAATGGCGACTTCCGGCGCGTTGATGATCGGCGTGAAGTGTGTGCCGCCGATACCGCCCAGGCTGGAGATCGAGAATGTGCCGCCCTGCATGTCGGTGGGCGACATCTTCCCATCACGCGCACGCGCGCTGACTTCCCCCAGTTCGCGTGCGATCTGCAGTGCGCCTTTCTTGTCCGCATCGCGGATCACCGGCACCACCAGCCCGTTGGGCGTATCCACCGCCACACCGATGTGGAAATACTGCTTGAGGATGAGGCTGTCCCCCTCGGGCGAGAGGCTGGAGTTGAACTGCGGGAACTGCCTGAGCGCGGCGACGCTGGCCTTGATCAGGAAGGCGAGCAGCGTCAGGCGCACGCCCTGCTTCTGCGCGGACTCGGACATCTCCTTGCGGAAGGCTTCCAGCTCAGTGATGTCCACCTCGTCCTGCTGGGTGATGTGCGGAATCGACACCCAGTTGCGATGCAGGTTGGCGCCGGAGATCTTCTTGATGCGTGACAGCGCCTTGGATTCGATCGGGCCGAACTTGGCGAAGTCGATGACCGGCATGGGTGGCAGGCCCATGCCGATGCCGCCGCCGGTCGGCGTGGCGGGACGTGCCAGCGCTTCCTTGACGAAGCCCTGGATGTCCTCCTTGAGCACGCGCTCCTTCGGTCCGCTGCCTTTGACCTTGCCAAGATCGACGCCCAGTTCGCGGGCGAATCGGCGCACGGCGGGGCTGGCATGTGCGCGCGCGAAGGACGCTTCGTCCACCGCGGCCGATGCCGCGGGAGCAGGCGCTTGCGCCGCTGAAGCGGGCGCCGCGGCGACGGGCGAGGGTGCCGTTGCAACCGGCGCAGGTGCCGGCGGCGCAGCAGCCGGTGCGGGGGCAGCCGCCGCCGCGGGCTTCTCAGCGGCCGCTTCGCCAACCTCGAGGGTCAGGATCAGCGTGCCTTCCGACACCTTGTCGCCCACCTTGACCTTCATGTCGCGCACGGTGCCGCTCACCGGCGCCGGCACTTCCATGGTCGCCTTGTCGCTCTCGATGGTGACCAGGGATTCCTCTGCCTTCACCGTGTCGCCGGGTTTGACCAGCACCTCGATGATGGGCACGTCCTTGAAATCCCCGATGTCCGGCACCAGGACTTCGTGCATTGCTCCCACGCTTGCTTCTCCCGCTGTTGTTCTTCGTCAGTATCCGACGGCGCGCCCGGTTCTGTCTGCCGGGATCACACCAGCCAGGGACTCGGCCGTTCCGTATCGATGCCGTACTTCTTGATCGCCTGCGCGACGCTTCCCGCTGGCACCTTGCCTTCCTCGGCCAGTGCCTTCAGCGCGGCCACGGCGACGTAGTGCCGATCCACCTCGAAGAACTTGCGCAGCTGGCTGCGGAAATCCGAGCGCCCGAAGCCGTCGGTGCCGAGCACCTTGTACGAGCGCTTCACGTAGGGCCGGATCTGCTCGGCAAAGCCGCGCACGTAGTCGGTCGCGGCGACCGCGGGTCCGGCGTGCCGCTCCAGGCAGGCCTCGACGTGGCTCTTGCGCGGCGCGGACTCGGGATGGAGCATGTTCCAGCGCTCGACCGCCATGCCGTCGCGCCCCAACTCGTTGAAGCTCGGGCAGCTCCAAACGTTGGCCGCCACGCCGAAGTCCTCGTGCAGCAGTTCCGCCGCCGCGATCACTTCGCGCAGGATCGTGCCGCTGCCGAGCAGCTGCACGCGCGGCGCCTTCTTGTCGCCCTTGCCTTCCGAGAACAGGTACATGCCCTTGAGGATGTCCGCTTCGGCGCCTTGCGGCATCGCCGGGTGCGCGTAGTTCTCGTTCATTAGGGTGACGTAATAGAACACGTCCTCCTGTTCCTTGACCATGCGGCGCAGGCCGTCCTGCACGATCACCGCCACTTCATAGGAGAAGGTCGGGTCGTAGGACACGCAGTTGGGGACGGTGCCCGCAATGATGTGGCTGTGACCGTCTTCGTGCTGCAGGCCCTCGCCGTTGAGCGTAGTGCGTCCGGCAGTGCCGCCGAGCAGGAAGCCGCGCGCGCGGCTGTCGCCTGCGGCCCAGGCTAGATCGCCGATGCGCTGGAAGCCGAACATCGAATAGAAGATGAAGAAGGGGATCATCGACACGCCGTGCGTGCTATAGGAGGTCGCCGCGGCGATCCACGAGCACATCGCGCCGGCTTCGTTGATGCCCTCCTGAAGGATCTGCCCGCTCTTGTCTTCCTTGTAGTACATGAGCTGGTCGGCATCCTCGGGGCGGTACAGCTGGCCCACCGAGGAGTAGATGCCCAGCTGGCGGAACATTCCTTCCATGCCGAAGGTGCGCGACTCGTCCGGCACGATCGGCACGACCTGCTTGCCGATGTTCTTGTCCTTGACCAGCGTGTTGAGCATGCGCACGAAGGCCATCGTCGTGGAGATCTCGCGTTCCCCGCTGGCCGCCAGCAGCGGCTCGAACACCGACAGCGGGGGCACCTCCAGCGGTGCGGCCTTGGTGCGCCGCTGCGGCACCGAGCCGCCGAGCGCGGCCACGCGCTCGCGCAGGTACTTCATCTCCGGACTGTCCTCGGCCGGCTTGTAGAACGGGATCTCCTCGAGCTTGTCGTCGGGGATCGGAATGTCGAAGCGGTCGCGGAAGGCCTTGATGGACGTGGTGCCCATCTTCTTCTGCTGGTGCGTGATCATCTGGCCTTCGCCCGCCTCGCCCATGCCGTAGCCCTTGATCGTCTTGGCGAGGATCACGGTGGGCTGTCCGGTGTGCTTCACTGCCGCGGCATAGGCGGCGTAGATCTTGTGCGGGTCGTGACCGCCGCGGTTCAGGCGCCAGATGTCGTCGTCGGACATGTTGGCGACCATCGCCAGCAGCTCCTGGTACTTGCCGAAGAAGTGCTTGCGCACATAAGCGCCGTCCTTCGACTTGAACACCTGGTACTCACCGTCGACCGCCTCTTCCATGCGCTTCAACAACAGGCCCGCCGTGTCGCGCGCGATCAGGGCATCCCAGTACGAGCCCCAGATCACCTTGATGACGTTCCAGCCGGCGCCGCGGAAGTCGGCCTCCAGTTCCTGAATGATCTTGCCGTTGCCGCGCACCGGTCCGTCCAGGCGCTGAAGATTGCAATTCACCACGAAGATCAGGTTGTCGAGCTTCTCGCGCACGGCCAGCGAGATCGCGCCGAGCGATTCCGGCTCGTCCATCTCGCCATCGCCCATGAATGCCCAGACCTTGCGGTGATCCGTGTCCACCAGGCCGCGATCCTTCAGGTACTTCATGAAGCGCGCCTGGTAGATGGCCTGGATCGGCCCCAGCCCCATCGACACGGTCGGGAACTGCCAGAAATTGGGCATCAGCCATGGATGCGGATAGGAGGCCAGCCCCTTTCCGCCCACTTCCTGGCGGAAGTTGTCCAGCTGGTCCTCGCTGATACGTCCTTCGAGGTAGGCGCGCGCGTAGACCCCGGGGGAGGAGTGGCCCTGGAAGAACACCAGGTCGCCGCCGTGCTGCTCGCTGGGCGCGTGCCAGAAGTGGTTGAAGCCCACGTCGTAGAGCGTGGCAGCGGAGGCAAAGCTGGCGATGTGCCCGCCCAGTTCCGAGGACACCTTGTTCGCGCGCACCACCATCGCCATGGCGTTCCAGCGGATGTAGGAACGCAGCCGGTGCTCCATCTCGTGATCGCCGGGAGAGGGCTCCTCCTGCCCGGGCGGGATGGTGTTGATGTAGGCGGTGGTCGCGTTGTACGGCAGGTAGGCGCCTGAACGCCGCGCCTTCTCGATCAGCTTCTCGAGGATGTAGTGGGCGCGTTGCGGGCCTTCGATCTGAAGGACGCCGTCGAGAGCATCGAGCCACTCTTCGGTTTCTTGCGGATCGATATCTGGAAGTGCAGCCATCTCTACGTGTCCCCGGGTGAGGTTGGAGCGTGGATCGCCGGCCCGACCGCTGCGGGCATGGTCCAGCCGCTTGGGAGGCCATGCATTGGTGATGCGAGGCGGCCCCGAATTATAACGTGGGGCCTGCCTCGCCGATCCAACCTACTTTTTCGGCGGCGAAACGCGTCCCATGAGGTAGAACTCGTCGTTGGGACGCATGCTGATCAGGTGCGCCATGCGATTGGACAGGGCGAAGAAGGCGGTGATCCCGCCGATGTCCCAGATGTCCTCGTCGCTGAACCCCGCGTCGCGCAATGCCTGGTGATCGGCTTCGATCATCGACTCGGGGATGCGCGCGAGCTTCACGGCGAAGTCCAGCATGGCGCGCTGTCGGGGGGTGATGTCGGCCTTGCGATGGTCGACCGCCACCTGGTCGGCGATCTGCGGGTTCTTCGCGTAGATGCGCAGGATCGCGCCGTGCGCGACGACGCAGTACAGGCAGTGGTTCACGCCGCTGGTGGCGACCACGATCATTTCGCGCTCGGCCTTGGACAGGCCCGACTCGCGCAGCATCAGTGCGTCGTGGTAGGCGAAGAAGGCCCGGAATTCGTCGGGCCGGTGCGCCAGGGTCAGGAATACATTGGGGATGAACCCGGCTTTGTCCTGCACCTGCAGCATCTTGTCGCGGATGTCCGCGGGCAGGGCGTTCAACTCGGGGACGGGGTAGCGGCTGATCGGCTGTGCCATGTTAGTCGTACTTCCTCAGGTCTTCGATCACCTTGCCGTCGTTGGGCAGGCTCTCCAGTGGCTTGGGCACGACCGCACCGCGCAGCTTGCACACTTCGCGCAGTGACGCCTCCACCGCGTCCACGAAGCCCGCCGGTGCCGGATCGCGCAGCTCGCACTGCAGGGTCATCGTGTCGTTCTTCTGGTCATCGTGCGTGACGCTCAGGCGCGCGCGCACGATCTCGGGGTGCCGTCGGGCCACTTCCGCCACCTGCGAGGGATGCACGAACATGCCGCGCACCTTGGTGGTCTGGTCCGCGCGCCCCATCCAGCCCTTGATGCGCATGTTGGTGCGTCCGCAGGGGCTGGTACCGGGCAGCACTGCCGACATGTCGCCGGTGGCGAAGCGGATGAGCGGGTACTCCGCCGTCAACGTGGTGACCACCACCTCGCCGACTTCGCCTGGGGCGAGCGGATCGCCGGTCCCCGGCCGCACGATCTCGACGATCACGCCCTCGTCCACCACCAGCCCTTCGCGCGCCGGCGTCTCGTAGGCGATCAACCCCAGATCGGCGGTGCCGTAGGACTGGTAGGCGTCGATGCCGTGCGCCTGCAGCAGCTGCCGCACCGCGGGCAGGAAGGCCTCGCCGCTCACCGCCGCCTTGCGCAGGCAGAACAGGTCGGCCTTGGACTCGTCCGCCTTTTCCAGCAGCAGCCTGAGGAAGGAGGGCGTGCCGGTGTAGCAGGCCGGCTTGAGGTCGACGATGGTCTGCACCTGCAGCTCGGTCTGGCCCACCCCGGCGGGAAACACGGGGCAGCCCAACGCCTGCGCAGCCAGGTCGAACATGAAGCCGGCGGGCGTGAAGTGGTAGGAAAACGTGTTGTGGACCAACTCGCCCTCGCGGAATCCGGCGGCGAACAGCGCGCGCGACAGGCCGAAATAGTCGCGCCGGTCGGCCTGCGGATCGTAGATCGGGCCAGGCGAGGCGAACACGCGCGCCAGTCTGGACAGCGGCAGGGCGCTCATGCCGCCGAAGGGCGGGGCCGCCTTCTGCAACGTCATCAGGTCTGATTTGCGCGTGATCGGCAGCGCGGCGAGCGCAGCGCGGTCGCGCACGTCGCCGGGTCGGATGTGCGCGAGCAGTTGCGCGAAGTACGGGGCGTGCTTTCTGGCGCGCGCGAGTTGGTCTTCCAGGGCCCGGAACAGCGCGCGCTCGCGCACGTCCGGGCTGCGGGTCTCGAGATCGTCGAAATGCGTCTGCATCCGCGAAGGATACCGCGAACGTGCGTGCCTGCAGCGCGCGACGTGCCAGGGGTCAGTGCCGCAGGTGCCACACCTCGCGCAACCCCTCCACCAGCGCGCGGATCTCCGGATCCTGCGCCCGCGAGGCCAGGTAGATGAACTGCAGGGAAGTGGTCACGCGCGCTTCGTCCCACAGACACAGCAGGTTCGCGCGGGCCTTTTCCAGGGCGAGGTCTTCGCGCATCAGCGCCATCCCCATCCCGGAGGTGACCAGCGACATGATCAGGTTCTCGTCATCGGCTTCGACCACCTTGGACGGGGATACGCCGTGGGCACGGAACAGCTCGTTGGCCAGTTGCCAGTGGGTGCTGATCGACGGGGTCAGGATCCATGGCTCGCGCTCGATCTCCGCCCAGCCCGACCGGGCGATCCGGGGCGCCCACTCGATTGGCGCCACCACGCGGTAGACGATGCCGGTGAGCGGAACGCTGGCGATGCTCGGATCGGTGCGCTCGCCGTAGTAGAAGCTCGCGTCGAGCTTGGCGTCGCGTACGTCCTCGAAGGCCTCACCTGATACTTCGCGCTGGAAATGGATCTGCAGCAGCGGGTGGCGCCCCATGGTCGCCGCGGCGAAGTGCCCCAGCCGCAGGAATTCAGGATCGGACAGGGTTCCCACGCTGACACTGCCCGAGATGGCGCCGCGGATTGCGCGCGCCTCGTTGCGCAGCGCCTGCGCGGCGGCGAGCGTGCGCTCGGCCCCTGCCAGCAGGCGCTGGCCAGGCGCGGTGAGCTGCATTCCGCTCGGGGAGCGCTCGAACAGTGCCACCTCGAACTCGTCCTCCAGCGCCTTGATGTGGCCGCTCAACGCGGGCTGGCTGATGTGCAGCCGCTCGGCCGCCCGGGTGAGGTGCCCGAGCTGGGCGACGGTGACGAAACTGCGTAGCTGATAGAGCTCCATTTGGATCCCTGCAGTTGGCCGCACATTCTAGCGTGCGCATATTGCGACGCAATATCGTATCCGTGGCCGATCGGAAAAACTAATGAGGTTCATCGGAACACGGTATTGGATAAATCGGAGAGGCTGCCGTAAATTGGCTACTGCAATGCAACATTACTTTATTTTCAGGAGCTTTTTATGGACTTCCCTAGCTTACTCCCACAGAACTACAGTGGCCTTCTCCCCTCGGACGCAAAGGTCGAACCGATTGCCCAGCGCAGCGCTGCCAGCCCTGATTTGCTGCAGCGCGAAATCAGTGCGCCGGCTACGTCAGCAGGCACGTTCGGCCGTATCGAACGCATCCTGAACTGGCTCGAGGGGGCCTACTGGCGGCAAGTGATCAAGTCGCGCGAGGCCTACCTGGCCAAGTCGCAGAACCTGCCCGAGCTCGAAAACCGCATCAGGGAACTGGATTCGAACGCGTTCATGCGCTGGCGCTCGATGCCCTAGGCCGGCTGCCATCGCGGTGCGAACATTTTTGAAGGATTCGATCATGAAAGCGTTGGCAATCATCACGTTCGCGGCAGCCGTTCAGATCCTGCCGGGTCAGCTGCACGCGGCGAACTGGGAGGCCGTGTCGCTGAGCGAAAAGGAATCGATCTTCCTGGATGCCCAGAGCGTCTACCGGGAAGGCAAGATCCTCAAGGCAGCGGTGCTGCACAACTTCTCGAACATCAACTATCTGGGCGACGACATCTACCCGCACAAGTCGCGGATGGTCGTGTACGAGATCCAGTGTGCGAGCGGCCAGCTGGGCTACGCGCAGTGGAGCTTCCATGGCGCCGACCTCGCCACCGGCAAGACGGTCTGGACCGGTGCGGTGTCCGACGTCTCCTACTTCCGGCCTGATGTGAGCTCGGCAGAGCAAAAGCTGCTGGGCCGCGTGTGCGCGCCATCGGGCAGCACCGCCCTGGCCGACCCGCTCGATCCGGCGCAGTGAGCTGATGCGCGTCGCAGGCTGGCCGGGGCGCTTTCCTAGGCCAGCCAGCGCTTGCGGCGCCGGTAATGTTTGACGTCGCGGAAACTCTTGCGCCCTGATCCCGACAGGCCCAGGTAGAACTCCTTGACGTCCTCGTTGGCGCCAAGCTCCTGCGCCGGGCCGTCCATCACCACGCGACCGTTCTCCAGGATGTACCCGTAGGTCGCATAGCGCAGCGCGACCATGGTGTTCTGCTCGGCGAGCAGGAAGCTCACGCGTTCCTTCTCGTTGAGGTCGTGGACGATCTCGAAAATCTCCTCGACGACCTGCGGCGCGAGTCCCATCGAGGGCTCGTCGAGCAGGATCATCTGCGGGCGCGCCATCAGCGCACGTCCGATGGCCGTCATCTGCTGCTCGCCCCCCGAGGTGTATCCGGCCTGGCTCCTGCGCCGCTCCTTCAAACGCGGAAAATAGCCGTAGACCTTCTCCAGGTCGGTGCGTATCTGCGCGCGCGAGGCGCTGCGCGTGAACGCCCCCGTCATCAGATTCTCTTCGACCGTCAGGTGCTGGAAGCAATGACGGCCCTCCATCACCTGGATCAGGCCGCGGCGCACCAGATCGTTGGGCGTGAGCCCGTCGATGCGCTCGCCGCGATACTCGA
>Ga0268299_1003287_pt1 | contig 15424 bp, 12 predicted proteins | sample NOBtaG_FD_193484 | JGI IMG/M metagenome (GOLD analysis project Ga0268299, IMG submission 193484) | Activated sludge microbial communities from bioreactor in Nijmegen, Gelderland, Netherland - NOB reactor | ecosystem: Engineered > Bioreactor > Aerobic > Activated sludge | place: Netherlands...
TCGGTCCGTGGGGTCGGGGAAGTTGTCGGCCGCGGTGTTCATGCCGCCGACGGTACGATCGGCCTCGTCGAGCAGTTCTTGTCGCCGATCCTTCAGCAGGGTGCGAAAGGCCTTGAGCTGACGCTGGTTCACGTTCGGGAACTCCGGATCGAGCCTGTCTAGCACCGCGCTCGGGGGGTGTAAACGATTCCCTCGAGCCTCAGAAGAAGCGCTCCCAGAAGCGCGGTTGCTTCTGGACCTCGTCGCCGGCGAGCGCCGGCACCTGCCCGATCTGGCGACCGTCCTCGCGCACGATGACCGTGCCGACCGGCGCCTGCGCCGGTAGCGGCGCCTGCAGATCGCCGCTCAGCGCGAGCTCGAGGGAGAAATTCCGCTTTGCGCCCTTGGCGGCGATGACCGAGAGGTCGCCCCCCGCCACCACCCGCACGAAGCGCGGGTTGCCGTTCGCCACCGGCACGTCGTTCGCGACCACGTCGCCACGGCGAACCGCATAGAGCGACTGGAAGCCGTTGAACCCCTTGTTGAAGAGTCGTGCGGTCTCGTCGTCGCACTGGCGCTTGGTCGGCGCCCCCATGACGACCGTGATCAACTTCAGGTTGTTGCGCTCGCCGGTGGCCGTGAGGTTGAAGCCCGCCTCGCGGGTGTAGCCGGTCTTCAGCCCCGTCACCCACGGCGTGGTGCGCACCAGGTTGTTGGTGTTCACCAGATGGAAGGCACCCTTGCGGAACGTCGACTCGGGCGTATCGGCCCACTGCATGATCTGCGGATGCTTCAGGATCTCGCGCGCCAGCAACGCCAGGTCGTAGGCGCTGGTGAGGTCGGACTCCTGGTCCTTGCCAGGCGGCAGACCGTGGGGCGAGCGGTAGGTCGTGTCCTTCATGCCCAATTGCTGCGCGCGCTCGTTCATCAGGTCGACGAAGGCGTCGCGCGAGCCCGCCATCGCCTCGGCCACCGCCACGCTCGCGTCGTTGGCGGAGTGGATGACGATCGCCTCCATCAGTTCGCGCAGCGTGAAGGTCTCGCCGGACGCCAGGTACACCTGCGAGCCGCCCATCTTCTCGGCCTCGCGCGAGACCATGACCTGGTCGTCCCAGCTCGCCTCGCCGGCGGCAACCCGCTCGGCGACCAGCAGCATGAGCATCATCTTCGCCATCGAGGCCGGCGGTCGCCGCTCGTGCGCGTTCTCCTGGATGAGGATCTCGCCGCTGCTCGCCTCCATCACCACCGCCGCGCGGTACCCCGGTGCCGGCGTCTTCCGCGCCGGCGCGTCCGCCGCGCTCGCCGCGGACGAGGCCAGCAACGCGGCGACTCCCGCCGCGACCACGCGTCTCGACCGGCTCCCCTCCATCTCTCCTCTCCTCCGGCCCCTTCCTTCTCCACCGTGCCGCACGACCCACTCGAGTGCGCGACTCATACCATGGCGCGCCCGCAGCGGCCACACGGGGCGACACGCCTTCAGGCCGACCTGGCGCGCTTCTCCGCTTCCGCCTTGAGCTCCAGCACCGACTGCCGCAGGGCGGTGCGCTCGATCAACGAGCGGATCGGCCCGGGAACCCAGAAACCGAGGACGATGCGCTGGCGGCAGGTCACCCGCGTCTTCTTCGGCCCGAGCTTCTCGAGCAGGTACTCGCCGTCGATCGACTCGACGTCTCCCTCCTGCGACTGCCACAGCAGGCGGTGAGGCTTCTCGTACTGGTACTCGAGTACGTAGCGCACCGTGCGCAGCTTCATGTCGAGCTCGAACTCGACCAGGCGGCCGAGCTTGTTGCCGTGGCGCTCGAGCACGGCGGCGCTCTGGATCGGCGACGACCAGCTCGGGTAGGCGTCGAAGTCCACCAGCGTGTTGAAACACTGGGTGATCGACGCGTCGACCTCGGTCGAGAATTCCTGTTCGCCCTCGATCGCCATGTCCGGGTCCTCTCCTCGCCCCGCTTCTCTAGCACGGGACGCTGGCGCCACCATACCCGATCTGCTAGCCGACGGCTCGATGTCGTTTCTCCGCTCGAGCGCTCTGGTCGCGCTCGCGTCGCTGCTCGCGACCTCGGTGCTCGCGGCGGACACCGTACGCTTCCAGACCCGGCAGGACTACCCCGTCGGCAGCGGCCTCAGCGCCATCGCCCTCGTCCCCGCCGGCGACACCCGCCCGCCCTCGCTGGTGGCCGCCACCGACCGCGGCCTGGTACAGCTCGACGGCGAGAACGGCGGCCTCTCCGGCCCTTCCCCCATCCCTTCCGAGGCCTTCGTCAAGATCTTCGCCGTCGGCGACTTCGACGACGACGGCCAGTACGACCTCGCCTACCCGGAGCGCGCGGCGAACGCGATCCACGTGCTGCTCGGCAGCGGCGGCGGCTTTCGCCGCGGCGCGACGATCGCGCTCGACGAAGTGCCGCAGTCGATCTACGCCGCCGATCTCGACGGCGACGGACGCACCGAGTTGCTGGTCGGGCTGCGCGGCAAGGTGGCCATCTACCCGGCGGCCGGGGCCGGCTTCGGCGATCCGCTGCACGCTCCCAGCGGGCTCGGCCAGAGCCACCAGATCGCCACCGCCGACCTCGACGGCGACGGCGTCCTCGACCTGTTCGTGATCGACCAGTCGGGCACCCAGGCGAGCCTGATCCAGAGCGAGCCCCCGGGCGCCGGCGGCGAGACGGCGCGCCCACCGCTCCCCCTCTACCGCCAGCCCCGGCTGCTCGATCTCGGCTTCCGCGCTTCGGCGGCGGCGCTTGCCGACCTCGACGGCGACGCGCGCATCGACGCCGCCGTCGTCGGCGACCGCGGCTTGGTGCTGCTGCCGGGCGCGGCCGGCGGCGGCTTCGGCGCGCCGCGCGACATCCTGCTGCAGCCCTCGCTCGGCGCCGTCGCCGTGGTCGACCTCGACCTCGACGGATCGCCCGAGATCGCCACCTGCGATCGCCAGGCGAGCTCGCTCCTGTTGCTGGCGCGAGACCGCAGAGGCGACTACCGGCCGTCGGCCACCTACGGGGTCGGGCGCGAGCCGGTCGACATCGCCGTCGGCGACCTCGATCGCGACGGCCGCCTCGACCTGGTGGTCGCCAATCAGCTCGGTGGCAGCGTGACGATCCTGCGCAACCTCGGCGACGGCACTCTCGTCGGGGCGCCCAGCCTGGCCACCGGCGACGCCCCGGGAACGGTGGTCACCGCCGACTTCGACGGCGACGGCCACCTCGACCTCGCGGTCGCCAACGAGCGGGCCGACAGCGTCACCATCTACCTCGGCGACGGCCGAGGTCGATTCCGCGCCGCCGGAGAGGTGCGTGTCGGTCGCCACCCGCGCGGCCTCATCGCCGGCGACTTCGACGCCGACGGCCGCGTCGACCTGGTCACGGTCGACTACGCCACCGACGACGTCGCCGTGCTCTCCAACCGCGGCGGCGGCAGCTTCGCGGCGCCGCTGCTGGTCGCCGTCGGCCTCGGACCGAGCGCGCTCACCAGCGGTGACTTCAACGGCGACCAGCGCCCCGACATCGCCGTCGCCAACTCGCTCTCCGACAGCGTCTCGATTCTGTTCGGCGACGGGCGCGGGCGCTTCCCGCAGAGCGTCAACCACCCCGTGCCGGCGCGGCCGACCTACCTGCTGTCGGGCGACCTGAACCAGGACGGCCGACCCGATCTGGTGGTCGGGCGCGAACGGGAAGAGACCGTCTCGATTCTCTTCGGCAACACCGCCGGCGAGCTCGACCCGCCCACCAGCGGCAACATGGGCGGAACCGTGCAGCCGCTGGTGGCGGACGATCTCGACGGCGACGGACTCACCGATCTGGTGGTCCTGCGCGACGACCACGACGACATCGGCGTTCTGCTCGGACTGCCCAAGGGCAGTTTCACCGCGCCGATCTACTTCAACGTCGGACGCGACCCCAGCTCGGTCGCCGCCGGCGACTTCGACGAGGACGGCCTCCTCGATCTCGCCGTCGTCAACCGCACCTCGCACGACATTCTCATCCTGCGCAATACCGGCAGACCGCCGGCGCGTGCCGAGAGCCGAACCGAAGAGCGATGAGGCGGCACCGGCGCGGCCGAGGCGGGAATGCACTTCTGCGTTCCCGCCTCGGCGAAGTTGACTCACCCGAGACTCGCGGCCCAATATGGCGGCCCTTGTCTGGACCCGGGAACCAATTGCGCTGGACGCGCACTTCCGCCTTCACGCTGATCACGCGTCTGCTGCTCGCCGCTGCGCTGACGGTCGCGCTCGCCGGCTGCGCCCTGTCGGGGCCGCGCCTACCACCCGTCGACCGCGGCGCGATCGAGAGCAAGGTCACGACCTACTTCCGCAAGACGGCCAACATTCCGCGCGCGGCGCGCATCCAGCTCACCGGGTTGCAGGCCTCCGCGGTGCCCGGCTGGCAGGAGGGCAGGATCGAGGTCACGGTCGACGGGCAGTCGCAAACGATCGACTTCATCGCCACCAACGACGGCCGCTATCTGCTGCAGGGGGAGATGATCGATCTTTCGATCGACCCGGTGCAGACGACGCTGTCGAAGCTGACGACGCAGGGGCAGCCCATTCTGGGCGACCCCAATGCGCCGGTCACCATCGTCGTCTTCTCCGACTTCCAGTGCCCCTTCTGCGCCAAGGCGGAACGCAGCGTCGAGCGCAAGCTCCTCGGCAGCTACCAGGGCAAGGCCAAGCTGGTCTTCAAGAACCTTCCCCTGCACCAGATCCACTCCTGGGCCGACAGCGCCGCCATCGCCGGCGAATGCGCCTACCGCGAGAACAACAAGGTCTTCTGGGCCGTCCACTCGGCCTTCTTCGAGCAGCAGGCGCAGATCAACAACCGCAATCTCGACGACATCGCCGTGCGCGCCGTGAAGCAGGCGGGTGGCGACACGCGTCGCTTCTCCGAGTGCCTGCGCAAGCGCAGCACCGAGGACGCGGTGAGCGCAGACGTCGCCGAGGCCAACGCGCTCGGCGTCAAGTCGACGCCGACCTTCTTCATCAACGGCCGCCGCGTCACGGGCGCCCAGCCGATCGAGGGTTTCACCGCGATCGTCGACGAGGAGCTGACGTCGAACTGAGCCTCCGGCCGCGACTTTCGTCCGCTGTCGGAGTTCGAAGGAGCGTAGGTGCAACCAGGTGACGACCCGGACGTCCGCTTGATGCTGCGAGCGCAGGCGGGCGACACGGCGGCGTTTCAGGAGCTCTATGCCAAGTACTCGCGACAGATCGTGCGGTTCGCCCAGCAGTTCTGCGGCTCGCAGGCGCGCGCGGAGGAACTGGCACAGGACGTGTTCCTGCAGGTCTACCGCGCCCGCGCGACCTACCAGGCACGTGCCCGCTTCTCGACCTGGCTCTTCCGCGTCGCCACCAACACCTGCCTCAGCGAGCGCCGGCGGCCGGAGCATCGCCTGCCGGCCCGCTCGCTCGACGCCGCCGAAGGGGGCACCGAGGACCAGGCGCCCCCCGAGTATGCCGACGGCGACGCGGCCGAGGGCGAGTCGACCGCCCTGGCGCGCGAGAAGCGCGAGCGCCTGCGGCAGTTGCTCGCCGCCCTTCCTCCGCAGCAGCGAGCTGCGCTCCTGCTGGCGCGCGCCGAGGGCTTTTCCTATGAGGAGGTGGCAGAGAGTCTCGAGGTCACCGTTCCCGCCGTGAAGAGCCTGATCCATCGGGCGACCCTGGCGCTGCGCGAGGGCATGAGACGCTACGACGCCGGAGAAGAGCCGTGAACTGCAGCGCGATTCGAGAGGAGCTGACGGCCCTGGCCGACGGCGCCCTGACGGGCGGCGCGGACGCCGTCGTGCGCGCCCACGTCGCCGGCTGCGGCGACTGCGCCGCCGAGCTGTCGGGCATCCAGGCCACCGTCGACCTGAGCCGCAGGGTGCTGGTCGACGAGCTGCCGACCCTGCGGCCGGGCTTCGAAACCCGCCTGCGGGCGCGCCTGGCCGAGGAGACCGAGCGCGGCCGGAGCCGGGCACGCTGGTGGCGACCGGCCTTCGTCGGCGCGCTGGTCGCTGCCAGCGTTCTGTTGATGGCCCGCTCGGTCGGCGGACCGAGCGCGGTGCTCGTGCCGCTCGGCATCCAGGCCCCGCCGAAGAAGGTCGCCGAGAAGCCCGTGCTCTTCAAGGACTACGAGATCATCGAGCACCTGGAAGAGCTCGAGAACTTCGAGACCGTGATCCAGACGCCGCTGGAGTACGAGATCCCGGGCGAGGGGCGGGGGGCGGGGTGATCGCCGCCGTCCTCCTGTTGCACGCCAGCCTGCTGGCGGGGCCGGGTCCACAACTGGCGCAGTCGTGGGACGACCTCTCCACCGGCCAGCGCTTCGACGCGATGCGCAACTACCAGCAGCACGAGAGTCGCCCGCCGGAGCAGCAGCAGCAGGTCGAGAAGCAGTACCAGAAGTGGCAGCAGATGCCGGAGGGAGAGCGCAACCGCGTGCGGCAGAACTTCGAGCGCTACCAGTCCCTGCCGCCGCAACAGCGCGACGAGTTCCAGCAGCGCTACGAGCGCTGGAAGCAGACGCCTCGCCAGTGACGCGCGCCCCGGCCGCGGGGAGGGGTCGCGGTCGGGACGCGCGCGCTGGCGCAGAGGCGACTCAGGTCAGGCCGCGGACACAGACCCGGCCGGAGCCGCGAACGTTGGGACGCGTCCGCGGCAGGGCTTTGCGCGGGGAGACCTCGCGCGCTCGCATACGGCGCAGGGCGCCGCGCACCGCCTCGGCATCGAGGTTGAGCATCTCGCACACGACGAGAAAGGAGAACGGCGAGCGGCGCTTGTCCGAATGGATCCAGTACTCGGCCTCCTGGGCCACGCCGCGGGCGTTGCTGAGGTAGCTGCGGATGCCGTCCTCGAGCACGGCAAGCATCAGCGCCTTGGTCCCGGTCAATTGACCGGCGCGCGACTCGCCGCCAGCCACCGAGGCGGAACGCAACAGTGCCACGTCGAGATCCGGATCTTCTCGTTCCAATTCAGCCAGCATTCGACCAAAACCCCTGTCCGTCATGCGAGGCATGGCGCCTCCGAAAAGGCCCCCCATGGCATTGCGCCTGCCATGGTGTCCATTCGGGGAACGCATAACTGCAAGCGACGTGCCGTAAGCCACGGACTCTCGCTGCGCCCGCAAGCTCGCATCGTCTGGCCCGTCGCCCCTCGCAAACCCGCGAGCTATCGCGAAGTCGCAAGGACACCCTGATTTCTGGACCGATGAGCCGCCCAACCCTGGCTCGAGGTCGAGAGCGCTGGGGCGCTCCCGACAACCACTTTCCGGAACCGAGTAACAAAGTTTGTCGCGCGCCGGGTCGCTGCCGCGAGGCGGCGGCGACGGGGCGCGACACTCACCTGGGGGTGTAGCGGATCAGGACGCGAGAGCCGTCCTTCGCACCCTCCTGGAATGCCTTTTCGTGGCGCGGCCAGCCGTCGGGGTACTTCTTCTCGAGGCCGGCGAACAGCACCGGCCAGAGCGCGGGGTCGGAGACGATCGCCGCGGTGGCGTCGATCTCGGGCCCGCTCGGGCTGCCGATGCGGACCTTGGCGGCGGTCCGACCGGCGGCGATCCGGCGCGCCCGCCAGCTCGTCTTGAGCGTGCCGACCCAGACGGCCCCGTCGTGGACCACGAACCAGATCTCCGCCGGCGGGCTGAACGAGCCGTCTCGGCGCTGGCTGCTGACGTACACGTATCTGCTCTCGGCCAACTGCTTGGATTGTTGCTCGCTCAGGGCCGCGGCGGTCGCCTCGCCGCCGCCGGTGAGCAGCAGCGCGGCGAGCGCCAACGATGCCCAGGCGCGATGCCGCACGCACGGGTCAGCCATGGCGCTTCTCCTTCCTCGGCCGGGTGCGCTTGCGCGGCCGTGCCGCCCCGGGCGCCTGCGGGCGCAGCGTGCGCAACTGGTCCTCGAGCCGGTGCAGACTGTGCTGGATGCGCGTCAGCTCGCTCTGCACCGCGGGATGAGCGGCGATCGCCTCGACCGAGCGCCGCACCTGCGTGTCGATCTGCTTCTGCAGCGCGTCGAAGCTGCGCTGAGGCGTCTCGAGCAGCTCGCCCGAGCGCTTCACCAGGCGCTCGACGCCCTTCTCCGCCAGGTCGCGGACGTTGTCGATCGCCTCGCGGCTCTTGTCGACGCGTTCGAGGAACTCCTGGATGCGCGCCTCGCCCTCCTGCAGGATCCAGCGCAGCGCCGGCATCGAGAGCAGCGCCGTGCCGCTCTTCTTCTTCTGCTCCTCGACGATCACCTGGGCGAAGATCAGCGCGGTCAGGTCCTCGCCGCTGTCGTTGTCGATCACTCGCACGTCCTGGCCACCGCGCACGAGCGCCGCGATCCCGTCGAGCGTGATGTAGGCGCTGGCCTTGGTGTCGTACAACTTGCGGTTGCCGTAACGCTTGATCAACCGGACCATGAGCCCGCCCCGCTAGCACAGGTTTCCTTCAGCGATCAAGAAGAGTTACGCTCCGGCCATGGATTCGTTCCGAGCCGCGGCGGTGCAGCTCTGCGCCGGCCCCGACAAGCAGTCCAACCTCGCCCGCGCCGAGGCCTTGGTGGCGGCGGCCGCCGGCCAGGGTGCGCGCCTGGTGGTGCTGCCCGAGGTCTTCTCCTGGCGCGGTGGCGCTGGTGACGAGCAGAGCGGCAGCGAGCCGATCCCCGGACCGACGAGCGAGCGCTGCTCCGCCTGGGCCCGGCGCTTCGGCATCCATCTCCTCGCCGGCTCGATCCTCGAGCGGGTCGAGGGCGAAACCAGGTCGTACAACACTTCCCTGCTCTTCCACCCCAGCGGCGAGTTGCTGGCTCGCTACCGCAAGGCGCACCTCTTCGACGTGGAGATTCCGGGTCAGGTGAGCGTGCGCGAGTCCGACGCCCGCCTGCCAGGGCGCGAGATCGTCACCACCCCCACCGAGTTGGGCGCGGTCGGCCTGACGGTGTGCTACGACCTGCGCTTCCCGGAGTTGTTCCGCGCCCTGACGGCGGCAGGCGCGCATCTGATCACGGTGCCCTCGGCCTTCACCTTCCCGACCGGCGCAGCCCACTGGGAGGTGCTGCTGCGCGCGCGCGCGATCGAGAACCAGGTCTTCGTCATCGCCGCCAATCAGTACGGCGCGACGCCGCGTGCGACGCTCGACTACGGCCACTCGATGATCGTCGACCCGTGGGGCACCGTACTGGCGCGCGCCGGTAATGGCGAAGGCGTCGTCCTCGCCACCATCGACCCCACCTACCAGGAAGAGGTGCGGCGGCAGATCCCCTGCCTCCAGCACCGGCGCTTCGGCTGAGTCAGGCGGCTTCCGCCAGGGCGCGCTCGAGCGCCGCGCGGATCCCCTTCACGCTCACCGGCTTGGAGATGTAGTCGTTCATGCCGGCCTCGAGACAGCGCTCGCGGTCGCCGCTCAGCGCCGAAGCGGTGACGGCGATGATCCAGGGCTGGCACTCGGGCGGCAGGTCGCGGCGGATGCGGCGCGTCGCTTCGATGCCGTCCATCTCCGGCATGCTGACGTCCATCAGCACGATGTCGTACGGACGGGCGAGCAACGCCTCGACCGCCTCGCGGCCGTTGCCCACCGCCTCGGCGACGTAGCCCATGCGCTCGAGAATCTTGAGCGCGACGCGCTGGTTGTCGCGATTGTCCTCGGCCACCAGCACGCGCGCGTCGTTCGAGGCCACCTCCGGCGCGACCGGCGGCGGGAGCTGCACGACCGCGCCGTCGTCGAGCACGGCCGACAGCGCCGCCTGCAGCGCCGCGGCATGGATCGGCTTGGACACGGCGGCCGAGACCGGCGAGCTGCCGTCTCCCTGGACCTGGCCGAACTCCTCGATCCGGATCACCGGCAGCCCCGCGGCTCCGGCCAGCGCGGCGACGCGGGCGTCGTCGGTCAGCAGGGCATCGAAGCCGCCGCCGCGGGCGAGCGCGACGGCGGCCCCCGAGGTATCGGCGGTCGCGGAGACCTCGAGACCCCAGGCCGCGGCGTAGCGCGCGAGCGCCTCGCGCTGACTCTGATTGTCCTCCACCAGCAGCAAGCGGCGGCGCTGCCAGCGCGGCGCGACGGGCAAGGTCGCGCCCGCCGCCGGCGGGAGGCGGAGAGTGCAGTGGAAGGTCGAGCCGACATCGGGCGTGCTCTCCACCCAGATCTCGCCGCCGAGCGCCTGGCAGAGGCGGCGACTGATCGCGAGACCGAGACCGGTGCCGCCGTATTCGCGGGCGGTCGAGGCATCCGCCTGACTGAAGGCGTCGAAGATCTTGGCGAGCCGGTCGGGGGGGATGCCGATGCCGGTGTCGCGCACCAGGACGTGGAGCAAGCCGTCGGGGCCGGGCTCGACCTGCACGACGACCTCGCCCTGGTGGGTGAACTTGACCGCGTTGCTCGCCAGGTTCACGACGATCTGGCGGAGGCGGTTGCGGTCGCCGCGCACCACCTCGGGAACGGTCGGGTCGATCCAGGTGACCAACTCGATCTTCTTCTGCGCCGCCCTCGGCGCCAGCAGGTCGACGGCCTCCTCGATGCAGGCGCGCAGCGGGAAGTCGACGTTCTCGAGCTCCAGGCGACCCGATTCGATGCGCGACAGGTCGAGGATGTCGTTGATCAGCGCCAGCAACGCCTCGCCGCCGTTGCGGATCGTCTCGACGAAGCCGCGCTGCTCGGCGGTGAGCGGGGTGTAGTCGAGCAGCAGCCCCGACATGCCGATCACCGCGTTCATCGGCGTGCGGATCTCGTGACTCATGGTCGCGAGGAACTCCGACTTGGCGCGATCGGCCGCCTCGGCCTCCTCCTTCGCACGGCGCAGCGCCGCCTCGAAGGCTTTGCGGTCGTCGACGTTGCGCACGATCGCGACGATCTCGTCCGGGCCGCAGCGGCTGATGCGGGCCTCGTAGTGGCTCGTGCCCTGCGGCCCTTCGCTGGTGTACTCCGCCGTCTGCATCTCGCCGGTGGCGAGCGCGCGCTCGACCGCGTCGTCGCAGGCGCGCCGCGCGTCCTCGGCCCACGGCAGGTCCTTCAGGTTGCTGCCGACGATGCGCGCGCGCGCACCCTCGTCCACCAGACCGCCACGCGGGGCGTGGTAGTCGAGAAAGACGCCGTCGCGCCGCATGCGGATCATCAGGTCGGGCATGGCGTCGAGCAGCGCCTGGTGGCGCGTCTCGGCGATCACCCGCAGCCCCTCGTTGGCGCGCGCTTCGCGCACGGCGCGGCGGTGCGCGGTGACGTCGCGCAGACCGATCCATCTGCCGGTCGCCTGCCCCTCCGAGTCGCGCACGCAGGAGACCCGCACCTCGTAGACCCTGGGATCGCCGCCGAGATCGATCTCGACGTCACCCCCGGCTTCGCCCGCCGCCAGCAGCTCGAGGAGCTGCGGTCGGCGCGCCGCCGCCTGCGACAGCGGCTGGCCGACGATCGCGCGCACCGGCAGCCCGAGGATGCGAATGGCCGCCGAGTTGGCGTCGAGGATGCGGTCGCCCCGGTCGACCACCACCAGCCCGTCGTCGAGTCGCTCGACCATCAGGTCGCGCGCCATCGGCAGGAGGTCGAACAGATCGTAGCGCCGGGTGGCGTAGGCGGTGCCCAGCCCAACCAGGATGAAGCCCAGCGGCGTGGGATTGACCCCGGGCTCGAAGCCGGCCAGGCCGACGAAGTTGCAGGCCAGCGCGATCGCGGCGCACACCAGCAGCACCACCAACTGCGGCCGGCAGGGGTTGCGCGGCCGCAGCAGCGCCGGGACGAAGAGGACCATGCCGGCGAGCAACAGGCTGTAGAAGTAGCCGACCGAGACCCAGAAGATCGGGCCGTGCTCGATCGACATCGGGCCGAAGGGATGCGCCGGGTCGAGCTCGACCTTGGTCCAGATCAGCCCGTGCCAGTCGTTCAGCCAGACGAGCGCCGCCACCAGCGCCGACATCGTCGCCAGGAAGACCATCGCGGCGCGATCACAGCGGCGCCCGTTGACGCGTAGGGCGAACACCCACCAGGCGGGTGCCGGCAGAACGATGCCGAGGTACTGGACCTTGGACAGGAAGATCTTCCACGACAGATCGTCGGTCGAGAGCTCTAGGGCGTGTCCCAGCGACCAGATGCCCGCGCCGACCATGATCAGCATGCTGGCCAGCGCCCCGGGTCGACCCCGCCGACGCCACAGCACCTGCGCTACCGCGAAGGCCAGCAACCCGGACAGGGCTACGGGAATGGCATAGGGGCTGATCTGCCAGGGCATCGAACCACGGTCCTTCCGGCTTGCAGGACTGCAAGGCGTGTTCCACGCGCAGGCTCACCATCCGGCCAGCGATGGCCTCGGACGAGCGCTCTCGAATCGCCACCCGAGTGCGAGGCTCCCTGGCATCTGCGCGTCAGCGCTTGGCTGGAATGCGAGGGCGAATCCGGAGGGTGAGAATCTCGTAGGGCCGGTAGGGCACGGCGAAGACGCCCGACTCGATCGGCTGGAGCCGGCGAAGTCGCCGTTCGCGCAGGTCGACGAGCTCGACCGAACGCGGCGCGGCGGTCAGGCGCAGGCGAGCGCTGCCGGCGCCGCCGGCGGTCTCGTGCAGCCGCAGCAGATAGCCGTCGCCCGACTCCGACGGCAGGACCCAGCTCGGCACAAGCCCGCCCAGGTCGGAGAGCTCGAACGGCGGCCCCGACGCCGCGCCCCGGGCGACCAGGATGGGGGCGAACAGAGCGTCGGCCGCGGCCGCGGTGCTGGCCGCCTCGCGCCGCCAGCCGGACTGATGGCGACCGAGCGCGAAACACAGCCGGTGTCGGCCCATGTCGGCGGTCGGATCGGGCTCCTTCGAGCTGCGCAACAGGGAAAGGCCGAGATCGCCGTCGCGGCACGAGAAGCCGTGCTTCGCCTCGGCGAGGAGCGCGAGCCCGCGGCCGTCGTCGCGCGTGACCGCCGCCCAGCGGCTGCCGGCGACCTCCCACATCGCCTCGTCGGCGGCGACGCCCGGTACCTGCGGCCGCTGGATAGCGCCGAAGGGGCAGCCATACCAGGCCCAGCGCCCGCGATAGCCGGTGGGCACGTGGTACTTGAGCAGCCGGTGCGCCTCGCGCCACTCGACCTCGGCCTCGACGCGCAGGTGACGCACACCCGCCTCCAACACGTAGTCGAGCGCCAGCGCGCTGCGCTCGCCGAGCGCGGTGCGAGCGCGCAGGCGCGCGCGCAGCGGCCCGCTCTCGACCACCTCGAGCCGCAGCCGGCGCGCCGCCGGCACACCCGTGCGGAAGCTGTAGTGGTCGATGTCCCAAGCGTCGAAGTTCGCCGGTTGGTCGTGGTACAGCACCAGCCCGGCGGGCGCGGCGATCTCGAGCTCCTCGCCTTCGATGGTCAGGCCGACGAGCTGTCCGTCGCGGTCGAAGACGGCACGCAGCAGGCCGTTGTCGAGCAGGCGCGGCGAGGCGTGGCGGACCGGCGAAGCCGGCGGGCGCCGCGCCAACTCGGCGAGCGAGCCCGCTGCCAGCGGGCCAAGGGCGGCGGCGCAGAGCCAGCGAGCGCGCGGGCCGTTGCCGACGCGCTGCAGCGCGCCGCGGCGCGGACCGAGGGCGCGCGCCGCCGCGCGGTCGAGCTCGACGACCGCCGTGCGCGGCTGCGGCAGGGGATTGAACGCCACCGTCTCGGCCCGCCGCGGGCGCGCGCCGCGGCCGAGCTCCCGCGCCGCCGCCGCCTGCTCGCGCCCGGCGATCGCTTCGAGCTCGGCGCCGAGCTGGGCATACACCAAGGCGATCGAGCTGCCGGGAATGGCGTCGTGGAACTGGCAGAACAGCACCCGCCGCCACGCCTCGTCTCCGAGCGGCACGCCGCCGCGCACGACCCGCACGGCCTCGTGCGCCTGGAGCGCCGTCTCGGCTGCGCGATAACGGCGCTTGAACTCGGACTGCGTCGTGAGCGTGCCGCGGTGGTACTCGAGGTAGAGCTCTCCCTGGTAGACGGGTAGACGCGCGCGGGCGCGCTCGAGGCGGCGGAAGAAGGCGCCGGTCGTGCTCCAGCGCGCGCGCGGCACGCCGGCGAGGTCGGCCATGCGGCGGGCGCGCTCGACCATCAGCTCGGCGACGCCGCCGCCGCCGTCGCCGTAGCCGGTGGGCAGGAGCATCTCCGGATGGACGTCGGCCTGCCGGTGCTGGCGCAGCGCCAGGTCGATCTCGGCGAGGTCGGCGGTGCCGTTGTAGCCGACGCTGCAGAGATGCGCGACGACCTCGCTGCCGTCGGCGCCGCGCCAGACGAAGCTGTTGTAGGGAAAGCGGCTGACCGCCGACCACGTCATCTTGGTGGTGTAGAAGTAGCGCACGCCGGCGAGGTGCAGGATCTGCGGTAGGCAGTTGGAGTAGCCGAACACGTCGGGGATCCAGCAGACCTCGGAGTCGCGCCCGCAGAGCTGGCGCAGCTTGCGCTGGCCGACGAGCAGCGAGCGCACCAGCGCCTCGCCGCTCGGCAGGTTGGTGTCCGGCTCGACCTCGAACGCGCCCATCGCCTCCCAGCGCCCCTCGTCGATGCGGGCGCGGATCTCGTCCATCAGGGCGGGCGCCAGCCGCTCGACGGCGCGATAGAGCGCGGGCTGACTCTGCACGAAGACCATCTCCGGGTAACGCTCGAGCAGGCGGAGCTGAGTGGCGAAGCTGTGCACCGCCTTGCGCTCGGTGGCGACCTCGGGCCAGAGCCAGACGGCGTCGATGTGGGCGTGGCCGCAGAGTGCCGCCACCGGCTGCCAACTCTCGGCCGGCAGGCGACGCACGAGTGCGGCGAGCGCCGCGCGCAGCGCCGCCAGGCCGCCGGCGACGTAGGCGTCGCAGGCGTCGTCGAGGCCGCGCAGCAGCATACGCAGCAGCGGCGAACAGCGCTCGAGCGGCGGTTGGTGGCCGAAGACGCTCGCGCCCTCGAGCCCGTCGCGCGCCAGCAACAGGCGCAGGAGCTGCGACAGCACGTCGAGATCGCAGCGCGCCTGCCAGGCGAGCTCGTCGCGTACGCGCAGGCGGCAGCCGTCGAAGCGCAGGCCGTGGGGGCCGATGATCTCGCTGCCCGGGCGCCCGACCCACAGCCCGGTCTGCCAGGTGGAGCAGTCGAGCCAGACGGTGGCGCGGCGGTCCGGCAGCGGACAGGTGCGGTGCGCCAGGTCGAGCCCGTGCCACGGCCGCCCGCCGACGTAGGCCGTGGTCTCGCCCTGGCAGTCCCACTGCAGGTGGCGCCGCCCCTCCTCGCCGCGCAGCGGGGCCGGCACCTCGACCTGGAACCAGCGCTGCTGCCAACCGCCCCGCGACGGTCCGAAGTGCTCACCCGGCACGATCGGGCGCAGCGGCTGCCGCCGCGCTCGCGCCAGCGGCAGCATCTCGCCGTTCACCGGTCCGCCGCGCACCGCCAGGCTCTCCGAACGGCTCCAGCCGAGCGCATCGACCGAGGCGCGCAGCCTGGCGACGCGCTGCGGGACGAGCTGCGGAAGGGGATTCACGACACGCGCCATGGGGCGGGCGCGTAACAGGTTTGGCCCCACCCCACCAGCCGCGCT
>Ga0268299_1003288_pt1 | contig 15418 bp, 15 predicted proteins | sample NOBtaG_FD_193484 | JGI IMG/M metagenome (GOLD analysis project Ga0268299, IMG submission 193484) | Activated sludge microbial communities from bioreactor in Nijmegen, Gelderland, Netherland - NOB reactor | ecosystem: Engineered > Bioreactor > Aerobic > Activated sludge | place: Netherlands...
CCAGCGAACACTGCGCTTGGGCCGATGCTCGTGCCGCGCGAACTTCTACCGCGCGCGATCGCTTGGAATTCGCTGGCGTGGCAAAGCTCGGCGATTGTTGGACCTGCCGTCGGCGGCATCATCGTCGCGATTTCGCCGACACTCGCTTACGGCGTTTCGGCTGGGCTTTACGCCATTGCGGCGCTTTGCATCTTCGCGATCCGCACCAACGCCCAGCCAGTCGTGCAGCCCGGTTCGCGCTGGCAGCTGATGATCGACGGGCTCCGCTATGTGTGGACCAACAAGATCGTGCTCGGCGCCATTTCGCTCGATCTGTTCGCCGTGATCCTCGCAGGCGCGACGGCGCTGCTGCCGGCGTTCGCGCGCGACATCCTGCACGTCGATGCGGAGGGCTTTGGGTTGCTGCGCGCGGCGCCTGCGGCGGGGGCGACGGCAGTGGCGCTCTATCTCGCGGGATTCCCGATCAAGAACCACGCCGGCAAGATCATGTTCTTGGGCGTGGCGATTTTCGGCGTCGCCACGATCGTGTTCGGCTATTCGCGCTTGCTTTGGCTTTCCGTGGCGATGCTCGCGCTGCTGGGCGGCGCGGACATGCTCTCGGTCTATGTGCGCCAAACGCTCGTGCAGCTCGTGACGCCCGATCCGATGCGCGGGCGCGTTTCGGCGGTGTCGTCGCTGTTCATCGGCGCGTCGAACGAGCTTGGCGAATTCCGCGGCGGCGTGGTGGCGCGCTTCATGGGTCCGATCGCGGCGGTGATCTGGGGCGGCGTCGGCGCCGTTGTCGTTACGGCGATCTGGATCCGGCTTTTCCCCTCGCTCTGGAAAGCCGACCGGCTGGAATAGGCGCCAGCTTGAGCCCACGTGCTCACGGGCCTAAGCCTCTCCCGAACTCATTCAGGGAGACACGCGATGGGCGTTCTGGACGGCAAAGTTGTGCTCGTGACCGGCGGCGGAAACGGCATTGGCAAAGAGATCGCGCTCGCGGCGGCCAAGCAAGGCGCGAAGGTCGTCGTCAACGATCTGGGCGGCAGCGTTTCGGGCAAGGACGATGCGGGCTCGGCGGGGCCGGCGGAAACCGTGGCGGCGGAAATTCGCGCGGGCGGCGGCAAAGCGGTCTCAAACTCCGACAGCGTGACCGACTACGCCGCGTGCGAAGCGATGCGCGAACAGGCGCTCAAGGAATTTGGCGGGCTGCACGCCGTGATCAATCCGGCCGGCATTCTGCGCGACGGCATGTTCCACAAGATGAGCTGGGAAGATTGGAAGAGCGTCGTCGATGTGCACCTCCACGGCAGCTTCAACGTCACGCGCGCGACGATCGAGCTGTTCCGCGAACAGCAGGCCGGCAGCTACGTTCTGTTCACGTCCACCTCAGGTCTGATCGGCAATATTGGCCAAGCCAATTACGCGGCAGCGAAGCTCGGGATCATGGGATTGTCACGGATCATCGCGATGGAAGGCGTGCAGAAGAACGTGCGCTCCAACATCATCGCGCCGTTCGCGTGGACGCGCATGATCGACACCATCCCGGTGAAGGACGAGGCGAGCGCGCAGCGCGTGGAGCGCATGCGCTCGAAGATGCGCGCCGACCAGGTCGCGCAGCTCGCGGTGGCTTTGTGCAGCGATAAGGCGAAGGAAACGTCGGGCCAAATCTTTGCTGTGCGCGGCAACGAAGTGATCTTGTTCAACCAGCCGCGGCCGGTGAAGGCGCTGGCTTCGCTGGAAGGCTGGACGCCGGAATCCCTCTTGGAAGCGGCGCTGCCGGCGATGAAGCCGAACTTCACGGACCTCGGCGCGAGCGCGACCGTTTTCCCGTACGAACCGGTGTAACCACGGAGGCCAACATGCGCGCCCTCTTTCTCGCCGCCGCCACCCTGCTCGCGGCCTGCACGACCGCCACGCCAGCGCCGGCGCCAAGGCCATTACCTTCGGGCGAGTGGCGGCTGGTTGATGGGGGCGCGCGGCCGCCGACGATCCAGTTCGCCCGCGAAGGCGAGACCGAACGCGCGGCGGGCTTTACGGGCTGCAATCGCTGGTTCGGCACGGTGACGCGCAGCGATGCGGGCGCGGTGTCGCTCTCCGCGATCGGCGCGACGAGGATGGCGTGCATGGAGGGCGACACGATGCAGCGCGAAGCCGCGTTTCTCGAACAGCTCGGCCGTGTGACCGCCGTGCGCGAAGAGGGCGGCGCGCTCGTGCTTTCCGATGCTTCGGGCACAGCGCTGCTTCGGTTCACGCGCTAGCGATCCCGGATTGACGCTACGGCCTGCCCGGCCGATGATGCCCATACCGATAATTCAAAAGAGTATGGGAGGTCTCGATGGGCTTGCTTGACGGCAAAGTGGTGCTGGTCACGGGCGGCGGGCGCGGCATTGGGCGCGACGCGTGCCTGATCGCGGCGCGCGAAGGCGCCAAGGTGATGGTCAACGACCTCGGTGCGGGCCTCAAGGGCGACGACGCGGGCGATGAGAGCCCGGCGCAGGAAGTGGCGCGGCTCATCAAGGAAGGCGGCGGCAAGGCGCTCATCAACTCCGAGAGCGTGACGAACTACGCCGCCTGCGAAGCGATGCGCGACGAGTGCTTGAAGGAGTTCGGCGGGCTGCACGCCGTGATCAATCCGGCCGGCATTCTTCGGGACGGCATGTTCCATAAGATGAGCGAAGATGATTGGGACTCGGTGATCGACGTGCACCTCAAGGGCAGCTTCAATGTGTGCCGCGCGACGATCGAACATTTCCGCGAACAAGATGGCGGCGCGTACGTGCTGTTTTCCTCGACGAGCGGCCTTATCGGCAACATCGGCCAGACCAATTACGGGGCGGCGAAGATGGGCATCGCCGGCCTCTCGCGCATCATCGCGATGGAAAACGCGACCAAGAACATCCGCTCCAACGTGATCGCACCCGGCGCATGGACGCGCATGACCGAGAGCGTGCCTATCCGCAACGAAGAGCACGCCAAGCGCCGTGAAATGATGCGCCAGCAGATGGGGCCGGAGAAGCCCGCCGCACTCGCCGTAGCGCTTGCATCCGATGCGGCGAAGGATACCAACGGGCAGATCTTCGGCGCTTCGGGCGACAACATCTCGATCTACTCGCAGCCGCGCCCGATCGAGACGAAGACGAAGGAAGGCGGCTGGGGCGTTGGCGATATCGTCGGCGAGCTTCTGCCGGCGCTGACGCCGAAATACACGCCGATGACGCTGCGCCCGCCGAGCAACCCTCAGGACGGCGCGCGCAAGGAAAAGGCCGGCTAGCCCGGCGCGCGCCAGCGCGACAGCACGCCCTTCGATCTTGCGCGAATGAAGCGCGCTAGCAGGCGCGCATCGCATTCCGTTTCGTTTGGGTCGCGGCAAAAGCGACAGTCGCGTGCATGGGTGACGCATGCGCGCGTATTGGCTCGTCGCGCACTGGCGCGAGACCGGCCGCTGGCCCGACTGCACGTCCACGACGCCGAACGACTTCAAGGGTTCGTGCGCGCGCCACGCAGATACGCCGCTCGGCTAAAGCGGCTCGTCCGCCTTCTCACCATCGTAGTAGCTGGCCTCGGGGCCGAGCGTGCGGATCACATCGATTTCGGCGCCGATCGCGATCTTGTTGCTGTCCGGGTAGATGCACACGTCGCTGGGATTGTTCTCACCGATGACGAGGTAGCGCGCGAGCGCGCCGCTTTCGTTGACGAGGCAATGGCCGACCGGCTTGCCGGCCTTGAAGCTCACGAACTCGCCGGCGCGAAAGCGGATGCGCTGTTGCCCAAGACGCAGCGTGACTTCGCCTTCGAGCATCAGGATGTGCTCCTCTTCGAGCAGGTGGTAGTGCAGCGGGCAGCTCTGCTTGCCCGGCTGCAACTCCTCGATCACGACGCCGATCCTGAGGCCTTGCCCGTCGCGCGTATTGGAGAGCGCGCGCGTCCTGCCGCCGAAGCGGACGCCCTCGCCCCACTCGCGCCAAGGCAAGCTTTCGACAGCGGCCGGCATGCCAGAGTTCATTTCGCTCATGGATCGCTCCAAAATATTCCGCCGCGACGCTGCGGCGCACCTCAGCCCGCGGTCAGCCAAAACGTTTCCGAAAACAAGGTCTTCACCAGATCGAACAGCGCAGACACAGCCCCATTCTTTCATCCGGCGAGACGCCGGCGCGTCAGCAACAAAGACAGAGCCCCAACATTTCGCGTCACAACATAACGTCTCATGCGCGAGCTGCCGCTTTTGTTTGAGAATCTCCGGAGTTTACCGCAGGGGAACCGTGATTTTCGTGGCCGCAACCAAGATTATCCTAGCATTCTCTGACCGGAGAATGCGCAACTATGCTGCGCTCATCTGTACGCCTGTTTTCGCTTAACTCCTTGTTAGCCCTCGCGACCGTTGATCTTCCGGCATAGCCCGTTCGGACGGGCGCTGGAGTGCGTGCGTGGACTCGCTTGCCAACGTGCAAGTCCTGATCGTGGACGATAACCGCCAGATGCGGTTTCTCGTCCGTACGATCCTGCGCGCGGCCGGCATGTATCGCGTGGCGGAGGCGGATTCAGCGCAAGAGGCGCTCGATCTGATGAACCGCTTCACGGTCGATCTCGTGATCGCCGATTGGCACATGGCGCCGGTCGATGGGATTGCGCTGACCAAGCGCGTGCGCGCCGGCTACGAGGCGCCCAACCGCGACGTGCCGATCGTGATGCTGACCGCTCATACCGAGCTTGCGCGTGTCGCGGCGGCGCGCGATGCGGGCGTGCACGGCCTGGTGCGCAAGCCAATCAGCACGCAATTGCTGCTCAATCGGGTCTCCGCGGCGCTGACCGATCAGCGGCCGTTCGTTACCTCGCCGACATTTTACGGTCCAGACCGGCGCCGCGCGGCCGCGCGCGACTATGGCGGCCCCTACCGGCGCGCCAGCGACCGTGAGGTCGATTTCATGGTGGACGACACGCCAGGCCAGCGCGCCGCCGCGCGCTGAGCGCGCCGCTTGCGGATGCGCGCGAGCGCAGCCAATGCTCGCGGCGACGCCAGAACAACCACGAGCCGCCACAATGATCCGCCTGCTTCCGCTTCTCGCCGCCGCGTGCCTCCTCTCTTCGTGCCTGGCGGGCGCGGTGGTTGGCGGGGCCGTTGGGGCCGCAGCAGGCGCTGTTGTCGGCGCCGGAAGCGCGGTTGTGGGCGCAGGTGTCGATGTCGTCACGCCCGACGATGACGACGACAAGGACGACTAAACCAACCGCAGCGCGGCACGCCTTTGTGAGTGGGCGCGCGGGCGCAACAGCGCATAATGTGGCGGAGTTCTCCGGAGAACAGCCATGCGCACCGCCCTCCTCGCCGCAGCCGCTCTGACGCTCTTTGCACTGCCCGCCGCCGCTGATCCGGTTGTGATTGCGCCGGCCGCGTTCTCACCTGCATTCCAAGAAAAGCTCGACGACGATATCGGCGCGCGCGAAGCGGGCGTGCTGCAGCGCGCGGTTCACGCCGCGCTGGCGCGCAATCTGGCGCGCGAAGGCGCGACGCCCGCCGAGAACGCCGCCGTCACGGTCGAGACCACGATCGTCGATGCGCGCAACAACCGGCCGACGTTCGAACAGCTCAGCGACCGGCCGGGCCTCTCCTACATCGGGTCGATCAGCACGGGCGGCGCCGAGCTCACCGGCGTCATCCGCGACGCGAGCGGGCGCGAATTGCGGCGCGTGACGCATCGCTGGTACGAGCCGCAGCTGGCTTGGGCTTCGCCTTCGGAATGGGGCGATGCGCGCCGTGCCATCGATGGCTTCGCGCGCAAAGTGGCGCGCGCATACGGCGAACTCTAGCGCCCTACGGAATACCCAAGAGCTTGTGTGTTTGCAGGCTCAGCCGCCACCGGGGATGCGAGAGGCAATACCGGATCGCAGCTTCGGTGGCGGCGTCCCTTTCTGCGCAGTCCATCGGCGACAGGAAGAAGTGCGAGAAATCGAGCGCCTCGAAGCGCTCCGGCGGCGCATCCAACTGCGGATAGACGAGCTTCAATTCATCGCCGCGCGTTTGAAGCAAAGGCGCGGTCGATTTCGGGCTTATGCAAATCCAGTCGATCCCGGGCGGCGCGGCGATGGTACCATTGCTCTCGATCGCGATTTCGAAGCCCTCCGCGTGCAGCGCCTCGATCAACGGCGCATCGAGTTGCAACAGCGGCTCGCCGCCCGTGCACACGACATAGGGCGCGCCGCCGCCCGGCCATGCACCGCGCACGGCGCGGGCGAGTGTGGCCGCATCGGCAAAGCGCCCGCCGCCAGGTCCATCCATGCCGACGAAGTCCGTATCGCAGAACGTGCACACCGCGCTCGCGCGATCTTCCTCACGCCCACTCCAGAGATTGCAGCCGGCAAAGCGCAGGAACACCGACGCACGCCCGGCGCGCGCGCCTTCGCCTTGCAGCGTGTAGAATAGCTCCTTGACCGCGTAGCTCATGGGTCCTGCGATTCCGACCAGCCCTTGGCGCGCAAATCGCAAGCCGGGCACGCGCCGCAGCCATAGCCCCACACATGGCGGTGCGTCCGGTCGCCCTCGTAACAGGTGTGGCTGTGCTCAACGATCGCCTCAACGAGCGCGAGCCCGCCCAGCTTATGCGCCAGCATCCACGTTTCGCCCTTGGTGAGATCCATCAGCGGCGTTTCGATTCTCAGCGGCGTGTCGAGCCCGCGTGAGAGCGCCAGCTCCATCGCGTCGAGCGTTTCGCGGCGGCAGTCGGGATAGCCTGAGTAATCCGTCTCACACATGCCGCCGATCAACGTGGCGATGCCGCGCCGATAGGCATGCGCGGCGGCGACGGCGAAGAAGACAAGGTTGCGCCCCGGTACAAACGTCGACGGCAGGCCGTTCTCCTGCATCTCGATAGCGCGATCGGCCGTCAGCGCGCTCTCCGCCAACGCGCCATAGCCGGCGAGATCGACGACGATATCTTCACCCAACCGTCCCGGCGGCGAAAGCGCGGCGACGACGTCGCGCACAATCGGGCGCTGCGCGAGTTCCACGCCGTGGCGCTGGCCATACGCGAACCCAATCGTCTCGACGCGTTCGTAGCGCGCGAGCGCCCAGGCAAGGCAGGTCGCGGAATCCTGGCCGGCTGAGAAGAGCACGAGGGCTGCGGTCATAGCCTTCTCTAGCGCGCGCCGGGCGCAGCCTGGAAGGGTTCGTTCACGAAGATTGCCCAATCGCGAACGCCCGCGCGCAAGCCAACTTTAAGGGCTTTGGCCTATCACGTTGGAGCTATCCCAAGCGGAAGGGCGATGGCGGGCGAACGATCTCTCCGGCATATCGACGTGCTCGTCGTCGATGACAACGCGCATATGCGCTTCCTGCTGCGGGAAGTGCTGCGCGCGATCGGCGTGTTGCGCGTCTCGGACGTTAGCAACGGCTTCGATGCGCTGGATCACCTTGCCGCAAAACCCGTCGATGTCGTCCTGCTGGACTATGCGATGCCCTCTATGGATGGGTTCGAATTCTTGCGCCGGCTGCGGCACGACGCGAACAGCCCCGCCCCACAGGCGCGCGTGATCATGGTCAGCGGCTATTGCGACCTGAAGCACGTGAACGATGCGCGCGATGCGGGGGCGGACGAGTTTCTGATGAAGCCGATCACCGCCACGGCACTGATGCAGCGCATCGATTCGGTGTTGCTGCGCCCTCGCTCCTTCGTGTGCGCCAACGACTTCAGCGGCCCGGACCGGCGGCGGCGCCGCATCGACCCGCCTGGCGCCGAGCGCCGCAGCAATATGCTCGACATCTAGCGCTTACGCAAAGATGTGGCGCGGCTCCGCGTCATGCTCGGCCACGACGTCATCGTCCCCTTCGATTTCGACGAGCGTCACTTCGTAGCCCCACAAGTTCGCGAGGTGCTGAAGCACGCGCTGCGTATCGTCGGCGGCGAGCACAATCCCATCTTGCACCTTGTGGTGCAGGATGAGGCGGCGGTCGCCCGCGAGATCGACGTCAACGATCTGAATATCCGGGTCGCGCCAAGCCGTGTCGTAGTAGTGCGACAGCGCGCGGCGCAGCTTCGTGTAGCCGCGCTCATCGTGAATCGCGGCGACCTGCATCTCATCCTCGTCCTCGTCATCGACGACGCGGAAGAAGCCGAAATCGCGGATGACCTTGGGCGAGAGGAATTGCGCCACGAAGCTCTCATCCCGGTAGTTCGCCCACACGTCGCGCAGAACTGCGTCCGGATCGCCGTGGCCCGCGATATCAGGCAGCCACTGGCGGTCCTCGTCGGTCGGGTTGCGGCAGATGCGTTCGATGTCCTGCATCATCGCAAAGCCGAGTGCGTACGGGTTGATGCCGGAGAAGCGGCGATCGTCGAAATCGGGTTGAAACACAACACTCGTGTGCGAGTGCAGAAATTCCATGAACGAACCGTCGTTGATCTGCCCGTTCTGGTGCAAGCGGTTCATGATGCGGTAGTGCGTGTACGTTGCGCAGCCCTCGTTCATCATCTTGGTTTGGCGCTGCGGATAGAAATACTGCGATATCTGCCGGATGATGCGCAGAACCTCACGCTGCCAGGGCGCGAGGCGCGGCGCGGTCTTTTCCAGGAAGTAGAGCAAATTTTCTTCCGGCAGGCCGAGCAGTGCGCGGCGCTGTTCTTCGCCGAGATTGCTCTTCGAGGGGCCGCCCTTCTTCGCCGGCACCGTGCGCCAGAGGTCATTGAACAATTGCTCGCCATGCAGGCGGCGCTCTTGCTGGCGGCGCTCTTCGCTGCGCAAATCCGGCATGCGCCGGCGCGGATAACGGTGCACGCCGTGGCTCTGCAGCGCATGCGCCGCATCGATCACGCGCTCGACCTCATTGTGACCGTAACGGTCTTCGCATTTGGCGAGGTAGGTGCGCGCGAAGTCGAGATAGTCGAGAATGCCATCCGCATCCGTCCATTGGCGGAAGACGTAGTTGTTCTTGAAAAAGTGATTGTGCCCCATCGCGGCGTGCGCGAGCACGAGCGTCTGCATCGTCGCGGAGTTCTCCTCCATGATGTAGCAGATGCATGGGTTCGAGTTGATGATGATCTCGTAGGCGAGGCCCTGATAGCCCTTGCGGTAGGCCGCCTCGTTGCGCGCGTAGTGCTTGCCGAACGACCAATGCTTGTAGAACAGCGGCATGCCGGTGGAGGCATATGCATCGAGCATCTGTTCGCTGGTGATGACCTCGATTTGGCTCGGATAGATATCCAGCCCCATCTCACGCTCGGCGAGATCCTGCACCGTATCGTGGATCTTCTGGATCAGCGCGAAATCCCAATCGGCGCCAGCGAAGAGCAAGTCCTTGGACGGAGCAAGAATGGTCATGGGGCTTCCGCGCCTTCCTGACGCTTGGCGAACAATTCGCGGAACACGGGGTAGATGTCGCGCCGGTGACGAACCTTGCGCATCGACATGGGCACGTCATCGCCCAGCACGCGGCTGAACGCACGCCAGAGATTGGTGGTTTGCTCGCCTGCGCCGTGGTGCGGATCGTCGTCATCGTCGGCGCCGACTTCGATGTAGGCGTAGTACTGGCAGAGCGGCAGAATGTCGTTCTGGAGAAGCGCGATTGCTTTGGGGTTGTCGCTCGACGTGTTGTCGCCGTCCGAGGCCTGCGCGCCGTAAATATTCCAGGTGTTGGACGGGTAGCGCAGCTGGACGATCTTGATCATCTCTTCGAGCGCCGTCGAAACAACCGTGCCGCCGGTTTCGCGGCTGTAGAAGAAGGTTTGTTCATCCACCTCTTCCGCCAAGTGCGTGTGGCGGATGAACACGACGTCGACGTGTTTGTAGCGGCGCGTGAGGAAGAGATAGAGCAGGCTGTAGAAGCGCTTGGCCAGATCTTTCATGTGTTCCGTCATCGAGCCGGAAACATCCATGAGGCAGAACATCACCGCCTGCGCGATCGGCTTAGGCTGCGCTTCGAGTCGGCGATACCGCACATCGAGCGGATCGATGTACGGAATGATCTTCATGCGCCTGCGCTGGTGCGCGAGCTTTTCCTGTAGCTCGGCGATCTTGTGCGCATCGCCGCCTTCATCGAGCAGCTTTGCGATCTCGGCCTCGATCGCCGCGAGCTCTTCTGGGCGCGGGCGCTTGAGCGCAATGCGGCGCGACATCGAATTGTTCATCGTGCGCGCGATCGACATCCGCGAGGGCGGGCCGGACGTGGAAAAGCCGGCCTTGCGATATTGGATCGCGGCGAGCCCCTTCACTTGCCGCTTGGCGAGATCGGGCAGCTCAAGATCTTCTAGGTAGAGGTCGAGATATTCCTCATCCGAAAGAGCGAAGCGAAACTCGTCTTCGCCTTCGCCGTCTTGTCCGGGGCCTGAACCACCGCCGCCGCCTTCGGGGCGCGCGATGGTGTCGCCTTCGACGTATTTCTTGTTGCCGGGCAGCAGATAGTCGCGCTTGCCGCCTTCGTGGGAGCGCCGCAGCGTCGGTTCGCGCACGCCATCGGCCGGGATCGAAACCTCGCCGCCTTTGCCGATGTCCTTGATCGAGCGGTTCGCGCTCGCGTCGCGCACAGCCTTGCGCACGAGCGCGCGGGCGCGGCGAATGAAGCGCTGTCTGTTGGCGAGGCTCTTGCCGCCCGGATTGAGGCGGCGATCAATGATATGCATCAGCCCCTCGCTTGTTCATGCGCACCGCGCGCGGCGAAGGTAGGCAATCGCCTACCCCGCCTGCTTGACGCGCATGTACCACTCAACGAGGCGCCGCACTTGGCGCTCGGTGTAGCCGCGCTCGGTCATGCGCGTCACGAACTCTTCGTGCTTCTTCTCGGAGTCGGTGTCCTTCTTGGAGCCGAACGTCACGACCGGCAGCAGGTCCTCGACCTGTGAGAACATACGCCGCTCGATCACTTCGCGGATCTTCTCGTAGCTCGTCCAAGACGGATTGCGCCCGCCGTGGCTCGCCCGCGCGCGGAGCGTGAACTTCACGACCTCGTTGCGGAAATCCTTCGGGTTTGCGATGCCGGCTGGCTTTTCGATCTTCGAAAGCTCTTGGTTCAGCAGTTCGCGGTTGAGCAGCTGGCCGGTATCGGGATCCTTGAAGTCGATGTCTTCGATCCACGCGTCGGCATAGTCGACGTAGCGATCGAACAGGTTTTGCCCGTAGTCGTGGTAGCTCTCGAGATAGGCTTTCTGGATTTCGTGGCCGATGAATTCCGCATAGCGCGGCGCGAGTTCGGCTTTGATGAACTCCAGATAGTTGTTCTCGGTCTCCTGCGGGAATTGCTCGCGGCGGATCGCCTGCTCCAGCACGTACATGAGGTGCACCGGATCGGCGGCGACTTCTTGCGTGTCGTGGTTGAACGTGGCCGCGAGCACTTTGAACGCAAAGCGCGTCGAGACGCCGTCCATGCCTTCATCGACGCCGGCCGCATCCTTGTACTCTTGCAGCGTGCGGGCCTTGGGATCGACTTCCTTCAGGCTCTCGCCGTTATAAACGCGCATCTTTGCAAACGCGGAAGAGTTCTCGTGCGTCTTGAGGCGTGAGAGCACCGAGAAGCGCGCGAGCATTTCCAATGTCGCCGGCGCGCAGGGCGCCTCGCCGAGTTCGGAGTTGCGCACCAGTTTTTGGTAGATTTTCTGCTCTTCGTCTACCCGCAGGCAGTACGGAACTTTGATAACGAAGATCCGGTCGATGAAGGCTTCGTTGTTCTTGTTGTTCTTGAACGACTGCCATTCGGCCTCGTTCGAGTGCGCCATCACGATGCCCTGGAACGGGATCGATCCGATGTTCTCCGTGCCGGTGTAGTTGCCTTCCTGCGTCGCCGTCAGCAGAGGGTGCAGCATCTTGATCGGCGCTTTGAACATCTCGACGAATTCGAGAATGCCCTGGTTCGCGCGGTTGAGGCCGCCCGAATAGGAGTACGCGTCTGGATCGTTCTGCGCGTGCATTTCGAGCTTGCGGATATCGACCTTGCCGACGAGGGCGGAGACATCCTGATTGTTCTCGTCGCCCGGCTCGGTCTTCGACACCGCCACCTGGCGCAAGCGTGACGGATTGATCTTCACGACCTTGAAGCGGGAAATGTCACCGCCAAACTCATCGAGCCGCTTCACGCACCACGGGCTCATCAGCCCAGTGAGGCGGCGCTTGGGAATCCCGTAGCGATCTTCGAGCTCGCCGCCCATCGTTTCCGGATCGAAGAGGCCAAGCGGGCTTTCGAACACCGGCGACAATTGATCGCCGGCTTTCAGCACGTAGATCGGCTCAACTTCCATCAGCGCCTTGATGCGCTCGGCCAGCGAGGATTTGCCGCCACCGACCGGCCCGAGCAGGTAGATGATCTGCTTGCGCTCTTCGAGGCCCTGCGCGGCGTGGCGGAAGAAGGCGACGATCCGTTCGATCGTTTCTTCCATGCCGTAGAATTCGGCGAAGGCAGGATAGAGCCGCATCGTGCGGTTGGAGAAGATGCGCCCAAGCCGCGAGTCCTTCGCGGTGTCGATCATCTGTGGCTCGCCGATCGCCTTGAGCAGCCGCTCGTGCGCGCTCGCGTACATCATCGGATCGGTTTTGCATTTGGCGAGGTAGTCCGAGATCGACATCTCGGTCTCGCGACGGCCCTCAAAGGTGCGCGCGTAGGTTTTGAACAGGTCTTCTGACATGATGGCTCCGCGTCATGAGCCTTCGGCGATCCAGCCGTCAGCTGCCGCATGCTTGCGCACAATGTAACCGGATTCGGGCAATCCTACGGTGGTTCGGTCCTCCCAGAGCGCACTCTTCTAGAAATGCGCCGACTGTAAGCACTTAGCACGGAGCGCCGCCTAAGCAGCGCCCAAAACTGAGCGCTTTGCTCGTGCGCGGCGAAAACGACACGCATGATTGCGCGAGTGTAACGCTGCGCGCACGGCTTTTGTTCGGCGCAGACGCGCCGGAATTGCGTTCACGGAAAAATGCGCGCCGATTCAGATCGGCGCGCCGTGATCGCGTGAAATATTTCAAAAGCAGCGTCAGCCGCCGAGTGCTAGCGCGCCCCAAAGCGCGATCAGGCCGAGCACAGCGAACAGTGCGGCGGCCGTCAGGCGCACCAATTTGAGTGGCGCAATCTTGAGCGCCGCCTCGCCGAGCAGCACGGCTGGCGCGTTCGCGATCATCATCCCCAATGTCGTACCAGCTGTGACGGAGAAGATGTCATGGTACCGCGCGCCGAGCGCGACAGTGGCGAGCTGCGTCTTGTCGCCCATCTCGACCAGGAAGAACGAGATCGCCGTCGCCACGAACGCCCCGGTGCTGGAGACGCGCGGCTGCGCTTCGCCCTCTTCCAGCTTGTCCGGGATCAGCGTCCACACCGCCATCGCGAGAAACGAGAGCGCGAGGATCCACGTCATGGTGCGCACGTCGAGCCAAGACGCGGCGAGCGAGCCGGCGAATGCGGCAAGCGCGTGGTTTGCGAGCGTCGCGACCAGAATGCCGGCGATGATCGAGAGCGGCTTGCCAAAGCGCGCCGCCAGCACGAGCGCCAAGAGCTGGGTCTTGTCGCCGATCTCGGCGATCGCGACCGCGCCAGTCGAGGTCAGAAAAGCTTCCACGGAATACCTGTCACGCGAGGCCGGCCTATGAACCCATGACGCCCGAACCCCGATTGGAGGCGGCCAAACGGCCCGCCGCCCGGCCTCGCTGGCCGGCGGCGTGAGCGCCAAAGGTCTCGCCAAGCTCTTGCCGCGCACGCCATGCCTTGAGCCAAACGGCCGCCGGCAAGTCTGTTGACGCGCGCCCCGCCCCGGCTGCCCGGTCGCGGGAGGCTACTCCCCAATGACCCAGAGAACCTGCCCGCACAGGCCGGCGCTGTCCAGCGGACGGGTCGTCGCGCGCCGGATTGCTCGTTGTGGGGAAGAACCGAAGCTGCCGCCTTGCGCGGCGCTGCCCCGAACGGCTAAGAGCGCACACCCTAACGGTCGGGCGCGTAGCTCAGCGGGAGAGCACTACGTTGACATCGTAGGGGTCACAGGTTCAATCCCTGTCGCGCCCACCATACATTCCCCAGTCAGGCAGCGGCGTGCCGCATGGACGGGGCGATGCTCTCAAGCGAAACCCAGCTTTTCGAGCTAACCGACCGGTTTCACGCGGCGGCGGTTGGTGCGGACACATGGGTTAGCGCGCTCGCGGCGCTTGCCGAAGCGACTGGATCGCGCAGCGGGCAAATCATCGGCCTCGGGCCCGACGCAAGCGTGCCTTTCAACTGGATCACGAACTTCGACCCCGATGCGGTCGCAGAGTTCGCCGCGATTGGCGGCGGCGATCCGGCAACCAACCCACGTATCCGGGCCGGCTTTTTCGCGGATGAGATGGTCGTCCTCGCCGACGCCGACTACATCACACCGGACATCCGGCGCGAGTCCGAGATTTTCGCGGACTTTTACACGCGCTGGGACATCCCCTTCATCTGCCATGCCAACATCGTGAAACGGCGCGATATGGTGATCGGGCTGTCCGTCAACCGGACCAAGCGTGAAGGCGATATTGACGACGAAGCGCGGCGCGTCCTGACGCTTGTCGCTCCGCACGCACGCGCCGCAGTGTTCACCCAGATGGCGCTTGAAGGCCAAGGCGCCGCGCTCATCGCCGGCGCTATGGACGCGTTATCGATCGCCGTTTTCGTTTGCGACCAGCGGGGCCGCGTATTGGCGCGTTCCCCTCAGACTGAAGCGTTGCTGAGCCGCGGCGGCCAGTTGCGGCTAACGGCCGGGCGGTTGACTGCGGCCCACCGTGGCCATGCGCTCGCGCTCGAAAACGCCATCGCAGTGGCCGCAAACGCAGGCGAGCCGAGGCTGCACGGCGTTGCGCTATCTGCCTTGGATGGCGGTGCGCCATTGGTGCTGGACGTCACCACGCTGCCACGGCGCGCCCACGGCTTTAGCCTCGACGCGTGCGTCCTGATCGTGGCCCGAACAGGCAGGCGTGACGCGACCACGTTGGCCGCCATGTTACGCGCCGCCTACGCGATCACAGCCACGGAAGCGGAGGTAGCGGCGGGTCTGCTCGACGGGCTTAGCCCGGACGAGATCGCGGCCACGCGAAGCGCCTCGGTCCACACCGTGCGCACGCAGATCAAGTCGCTCTACGCGAAGATGGCCGTATCCAGCCGCGCCGAGCTTGCAGCGCGTTTCCAAGGACTTCGATAGCCGGCGCATACCGTGTTTAGGGTATGCGGCCGCGGGCGCTATGGACCAGCCTGGCGAGAATGGCCTTTGCTGATCCTATCCAAGACGTCGGAGCCGAACTGGTTCAAAATCCGTGTCCTCGACTCCTTGATGCCGTCTATCGCCTTCGCGCGGAAGCTTGGCGCGCGCGCGTACCAAGCTTCCTCGCTTTGGAAAGGTGGCGTGACGGCCACGATGAGACAGCATCACATTTTGTGATTGTCCAACGCGGCGCACCAATTGCCGCGGCGCGCCTAACACTTCACCGCAGCTTGGCCGATGCCCCCGATGCCACCGTCTAT
>Ga0268299_1003289_pt1 | contig 15417 bp, 12 predicted proteins | sample NOBtaG_FD_193484 | JGI IMG/M metagenome (GOLD analysis project Ga0268299, IMG submission 193484) | Activated sludge microbial communities from bioreactor in Nijmegen, Gelderland, Netherland - NOB reactor | ecosystem: Engineered > Bioreactor > Aerobic > Activated sludge | place: Netherlands...
CGAAGCGCGCGTGCCGTTCGACATGGCGCACGACCTGCTCCTCGATCCCGAACGTCTTGCCCCCTACCGCACGCTCATTCTTCCCAACATCGCCGCGCTCTCCGACGCCCAGTGCCGCCAGCTCGCCGCCTTTGTCGAACGCGGCGGCAACCTCGTCGCCACCCATGAAACCTCGCTTTATGACGAGTGGGGCAAGCGCCGCCCTAATTTCGGACTGTCCGCTCTCTTTGGCGCGACCTTCGACGGCCGCGTCGACGCCCGGGTTCAGAACTCATACCTGAACGTCGATAAGGACCCGCGCACAGGACGGTTCCATCCCATCGTCCGGGGCCTCGAAGACGCCACCCGCATCGTCAACGGCGCCGCCTGGGTGCACGCCCGGCCCGCGGCGCCCCTCGACTCCGTGCCGCTCACGCTCGTGCCGTCCTATCCCGACCTCCCCATGGAACAGGTGTTCCCGCGGGTACCGCGCACGAACACGCCTGGCGTCTATGCGCGCCAACATGGCCGGGGGCGCGTCGTCTATTTCCCCTTCGATCTCGACCGCACCTTCTGGGAGGTCCTCGCCCCCGACCACGGCGTGCTGCTGCGCAACGCGGTCGCCTGGGCGCACAACGAACCGCAGCCGCTGGAAGTGGAAGGCAAAGGCGTACTGGACGTCTCGCTTTGGATGCAGCGCGACTCCCTCGCCGCGCATCTCGTGAACCTGACCAATCCGATGATGATGAAAGGTCCCGTTCGCGAGATCCTCCCCTCGCCGCCGCAAACGGTCCGCATCCGCGTGCCCGAGGGCAAACGAGCGCGCAAGGTGCAGTTCCTCGTGAGCGCCACTGAGCCCAGGCATCGCATCGAAGGCGGAACGATCACGATCGAAGTCCCGCCCATCGGCGTGCATGAAGTGATCGCGGTGGACCTCGCATGAACACCGCCATCCGACTCGTCCTCGCTTCCATGGCGGCGCTTGCGGCGAGCGCCCAAACCGCGCCTCAACCCGGCTGGTGGATGACCGAGCCCATCCGCTGGGTGCAAACCAACCTCCGCCAGGTGGACGCTACGCTGGATGCCGCGCGCCTCACGCAGCAGTTGGCCGATATGCGCGCCAACGTCGTACTCATGGGCATGGGCGGCATCGCCGCGTACTATCCCACGCAGACCGAATTCCACTACCCCAGCCCGCAGCTCCCTCCCGGCCGCGACATGTTCGGCGACGTCGTGCGCGAAGCGCATGCCCGCAAGATCCGCGTCGTCGGACGTTATGACTTGAGCAAGACGCCCAAGGCCGTGTTCGACGCGCATCCCGAGTGGTTCTTCCGTCAGCGCAACGGCGAGCCCGTCGTCTACAACGGCCTCTACTCCACCTGCATCAACGGCGGCTACTACCGCGTGCAGGCGATGAAGATTCTTGCCGAAGGGCTCGACAAGTACGATGTCGACGGCCTCTTCTTCAACATGTTCGGCAACCAATCGCGAGACTATAGCGGCAAGTACGTCGGCCTCTGCCATTGCGACTCCTGCCGGCGCCTGTACAAGGAAGAATACGGCAAGAACATTCCCGAGACGCCGGACGCCGACTACGGCAGGTTCATGTTCACCTCGTCGCGGGAAGTGGCGGCGGCCATCGGCGATCTCATCCGCGCCAAGCGGCCCAAGGCCGGCTACTTCAACTACATTCAGGAGTACACCGACGGCATCATGTCGGAGTCCAATACCGCCGTCGCAAGGCCGCTCCCGCTCTGGCCCTATTCGGCGAGCGACCGCGTCAACCGGGCGCGCAACAGCCAGCCTTCCAAGATGTCCGTGAACCTCAACATGCAGTTCGTCGACTACTGGTGGCGCTTCGCTACGGTTCCCACCGGCGAAATCGCGTTGCGCTCCTGGCAGAATATGGCGCACGGCGGCGCGCTCACGTTTGAAGTGAATGGCACGCTCGATCTCCAGGACCGGCAGGCTCTCGAAACGGCGAAACCGATCTTTCGCTGGGCGGCGGAGAACGAGCAATACCTGGCGGCCCAGCGGAGCGCCGCGCGCGTGCTGCTGTTGGGCGCGCCTTCGGGCACGGGCCGATCCTACGACGAGCAGTCCTACCGCGGCGCCTTTCGCTTGCTCAGCGAAGAACACATTCCTTTCGCCGTGTCCGACAACATGGACTGGCTCGGCAAGCGCGATTACGACCTGGTCGTCTCCACCGGCTGGGCGCCGCCCGAACTCAGGCGGTACGCCGAGTCCGGTGGAAAGGTCCTCATCATGAGCGCCACCCCGCCGGAGTTCGAAATCGCGCCCGTCGCCGGCGTCACGCCCGATCTGCGCGGCTACGTGCGTATTCGCGATCGCACCGCTTTCCCCTCGCTCAAGGACACGGACCTTCTCATGCTCACGGGACCGTTCACCCAAGTGAGCGCGCCCGGCGCCGCGCCGCTCACGCTGATTCCCCCCTCGATGTTCGGTCCGCCCGAGTTCGTCCATATCGACATGCGCGACACCGCCACGCCGGCCATCGTCACACGCGAAATAGGGAAGGGAACCGTAACATGGATTCCCTGGAATCTCGCCGCCATGTACTACCGTTTGAGCCTTCCCGCGCACGCAGGGCTCTTCCGCGACCTCGTCCGCGCCCTGCATCCGCGCCGCCAGCTCGACACCAACGCGCACCCGCTAGTCGAAATGACGCTCATGCGCCAAAAGGACCGCACCCTCCTGCACCTGATCAACCTGAGCGGACATTCGCAAACCGGGTACTTTCCGCCCGTGCCAATGACAGGCATCAGAATCAGCCTTCAAGGCGCCTTCACGCGCGCCGAAGCGATTCGCGCCGGCGCGCCGATTCCCCTCACTCGCGCCGGCTCCGCGACGGAATTCACCGTTCCCCGGTTGGACGCATACGAGTTGATCGTCCTGCATTGACCGGGCGCGCGGCCTCCGCTGCCGGTTGCGCTCCGCACGATGTCGGATTTCGGGCCGCCTCGTCGTTTGCGCCCGCGACGCCGATAACGATAATCTGAAGTGAGCGCACGCCATCGCCGATCCCCATGGAACCACCAGTGTGGTTAGACGAAACCCAAAGTGCGCGTAGAGGAAGCAACCGCTAAGCTATGCTCAGAACGAAGGACGAGATCAGCCAGGACGCAAACGCACAGGAGACGAGCGAGTGGCTGGAAGCGCTGGATGAGGTCATCGACCTCGCCGGCCCAGACCGCGCCAAGGCGCTGCTCCAGGAGTTAGTGGACCGGGCGTACCTGCTCGGAGTCAGTTCACCCGTCAAGGCCTCCACGCCGTACGTCAACACGATACCGGTTGAGGAAGAGATTCCGTATCCGGGCGATCGCGTCATCGAGCGGCGCATCAAGAGCGCCATCCGTTGGAACGCCGCGGCCATGGTCGTGCGCGCCAACAAGTACGACGACGGCATCGGTGGGCACATTTCGACGTTCGCCTCGCTGGCCACGCTGAGCGAAGTCGCCTTCAACCATTTCTTCCGGGGCTCCATCGACGCCGGCGGTGTACGCGTGAAAGGCGACCTGGTCTACTACCAGGGCCACGCCTCTCCCGGCGTTTACTCGCGGGCCTTTCTCGAAGGCCGTCTCAGCGAAGAGCACCTCAAGAACTTCCGCCACGAACTGCGCGACCATCCGGGCCTTTCCTCCTACCCGCACCCCTGGCTGATGCCCGATTTCTGGAGCTTCCCCACGGTATCGATGGGGCTTGGTCCCATCAACTCCATCTACCAGGCGCGGTTCATGCGCTACCTGGAAAACCGGAACCTCATTCCGGTCACCGACCGCAAGGTGTTTGCCTTCGTCGGCGACGGCGAAAGCGACGAACCGGAAACGCTCGGTTCGATTACGCTGGGCTCGCGCGAAAAGCTGGACAACCTCATCTGGGTGGTCAATTGCAATCTTCAGCGGCTCGACGGGCCCGTTCGTGGCAACGCCAGCATCGTGCAGGAGTTGGAAGGCCTGTTCCGCGGCGCGGGCTGGAACGTCATCAAGCTGCTCTGGGGCAGCGATTGGGACTCCCTGCTCGCGCGCGATCGCAGCGGCCTGTTGATCAAGCGCATGAACGAGTGCGTCGACGGCGAGTATCAGAACTTCAAGGCGCGCGGCGGCGCCTACATCCGCAAGGAGTTCTTCGGCAAGTATCCCGAACTGTTGAAACTCGTCGAACACTTGAGCGATGAGGAGTTGACCAAGCTCAAACGCGGCGGACACGATCCGGTGAAGGTCTACAACGCCTTCCGCCGCGCCTGGACGCACAAGGGCCAGCCGACGGTGATTCTCGCCAAGACCGTGAAGGGCTACGGCCTCGGCGAAGCGGGCGAAGGCAAGAACATCACCCATCAGCAGAAGAAGCTCAACGAAGAAGAGCTGTTCTACTTCCGCCAGCGCTTCGACGTTCCGGTCTCCGACGAAACGGTTTCGACAATCAGCTTCTACCGCCCCGCCGAAGACAGCGAGGAGATGAAGTACGTGCGCGCGCGCCGCGAGGCCATGGGCGGCCCCGTGCCCGAGCGACGTCCGGCGCCCATCGCGATCCAGTCGCCGGACCTCGATCTGTTCCAGGACGTCACGGCGGGTTCCGGCGGACGCGGCGCGATGACCACGTCGGGCTTCGTGCAGATTCTGCGCAAGCTCCTCAAACATCCCGAATTGGGCAAGTACATCGTGCCGATCATCCCCGACGAAGCCCGCACGTTCGGCATGGAGTCGCTGTTCCGCGAGTGCGGCATCTACGCGAGCCAGGGCCAGCTCTACAAGCCGGTCGACAGCGAGATGTTCCTCTATTACAAGGAAGCGCGCGACGGCCAGATTCTCGAAGAGGGCATCACCGAAGCGGGTTCGATGGCGTCGTTCACCGCCGCCGGAACCTCGTACGCCAACTACGGCGTGCCGATGATTCCGTTCTTCATCTACTATTCGATGTTCGGCTTCCAGCGCATCGGCGACCTCATCTGGGCGTTCGCCGATTCGCGCGGCAAGGGCTTCCTCATGGGCGGCACCGCCGGCCGCACCACGCTCTCCGGCGAAGGCCTGCAGCACCAGGATGGCCACAGCATCGTGCTGGCGAGCACGGTTCCGACGTGCGCCACCTACGATCCGGCCTACGCCTACGAGATCGCCATCATCGTGCAGGACGGCATCCGGCGCATGTACCAGGAGAACGAAGACCTCTTCTACTACATCGCCATTTACAACGAGTTCTATCCGCAGCCGCCGATGCCCGAGGGCTGCCGCGAAGGCGTTCTCAAGGGCATCTACAAGTTCCGCGCCGGTAACGGCCCGGCGCAGGCGCAACTGTTCGGCAGCGGTCCGATTCTGAACGAGGCGCTCAAGGCGCAAGAGATGCTGCGCGAAAGGTACGGCGTCGAGACGGACGTGTGGAGCGTCACCAGCTACAACGAGCTGCGCCGCGAGGCGCTGGCCGCCGAGCGCTGGAACCGCCTGCATCCGGCCGAGGCGCCGCGCACGCCCTACATCAATCAGGTGATCGACGGCGAGCCCGGCCCGATCATCGTCTCGAGCGACTACATGAAGATCGTGCCCGACCAGTTGTCGCCCTGGCTCCCTGGCCGGCTTGTGACGCTCGGCACCGACGGCTTCGGCCGTAGCGAGAACCGCGAGCACCTGCGGCGTTTCTTTGAGATCAACGCTGAATCGATCGTCTGCGCCACGCTGTCGCGGCTGGCTCGCGAGGGCAAGTTCGACGCCCACCGCGCGGCCGGCGCCTTCGGTGAACTCGGCGTTCCCACCGAGGTGGGCGACCCGGCGCACCGTTAGTACGGCTCCGTCTTAACCCATTTCAAAAGTTGGCGAACGACCGGCTCCGGCCGGTCGTTTTTTTTGCATCCGAATGTGGAGATCAGGCGTCTGATCGCATATAATCTATATATGCATACATTGACACCTATTGCCGTTTGCCAATGACAATGCACTCGGCTCACTCGCATTCCCGATCCGAAAGTCCGCTGGACCGCCTCATCGCCCTTCTGCAACTGGAGAAGGGAGACCTGGCCGTCACGGTCGTGTATTCCGTGGCCATCGGTCTGCTCACGCTGGCCGTACCCGTGGCCACGCAATCGGTCGTGAACACGGTCGCGTTCGGCAATCTGGTGCAGCCTCTGGTGGTGTTGAGCCTGGTTGTCCTTGTCCTTCTCGGCCTCTCCGCCGTTCTGCAAACGATGCGGCATTATGTCGTCGAACTGCTTCAGCGGCGGGTGTTCGTGCGCATCTCCTCGGACACGGCTCACCGGCTGCTACGGGCCCGGACCGGCGAATTGGATCTCCACCACGGGCCGGAGATCGTGAACCGGTTTTTGGAGGTTGTCACGCTGCAGAAGGCCGGCGCAACGCTGCTCGTGGACGGCCTCAGCGTGGTGATGCAGACGCTGGTGGGCGCGGTCTTGCTCGCTGTCTACCATCCATGGCTTCTGGCCTTCGATCTGCTCCTCCTGGCGTCGATTCTCGTGATCGTCTTTCCGTTCGGGCGCGGAGCCGTGCGCACGTCGGTGGAGGAGTCGGGGGCGAAATATGCGCTGGTGGCCTGGCTGGAGGAGATTGCACGCCATCCCACCGTCTTCCGCGGACGGGACTCCATGACGTTTGCGCTTCAGCAGACCAACTCGCTTGTGGACGAATATCTGCTGCACCGCCGCGCGCACTTCCGCATTCTCTTGAGACAGGTGGCGGGTTCATGGGCACTGTACGCGCTGGCCAGCGCGTCGCTTCTGGGCGTGGGCGGCTGGCTGGTCGTCGTCCGGCAGTTGACGCTGGGGCAATTGATCGCGGCCGAACTGGTGCTGGCGCTGGTGGTGAGCGGGTTTTCCAAGCTCGGCAAGCATCTGGAGATCTACTACGACCTTCTGGCGGCGATGGACAAGCTCGGTTACCTGACCGACCTGCCATTGGAGGAAAGCGGCCCCGAGACGCCGCGCGTGGAGGAGGCGCCGGCGCGGCTGGAGGTGAACGCCGTGGGCTGGGGCGGCGTGCTGGAGGATGCGTCCCTGGTGCTGGAGCCGGGCGAACGGGTGGCGTTGTGCGGCGCGAGCGGTTCGGGCAAAAGCACGCTGTTCGATATCGTTTGCCGTTACCGCGAGCCGGAGGCGGGCGCCGTGCGGATCAACGGCCAGGACACGCGGATGGCGCGTATCGAGGAGCTGCGCGAGCACGTGGCGCTGGTGCGCGGCGTTGAGATCTTCGAGGGCACGATCATGGAGAACGTCCGCATGGGACGCGAGGTGTGCGACTCGGTGCGGGTGCGGGAGGCGCTGGAGAGCGCGGGCCTGTTGCAGGAGTTGGAGGCGCTTCCGGCCGGGCTGCAAACCAGGCTGGCCACGTTCGGAAGACCGTTGTCGGGCGGCCAAGCCGTTCGCCTGATGCTGGCGCGCGCCTTTGCCGGACGGCCGCGCCTGCTCCTCATCGACGAATCGTTGGACTGGCTCGACGACGCAGCGGGGCTCGATCAGGCCCTGCGAACGGTGTTCGACCGCAATGCGCCATGGACCGTTCTGGTAGCGACCAACCGTCCGGAGATTGCCGCGCGTTGCGACCGTACGATGCAAGTGGTGCAGGGGAGAATCGTGGAAGACGGAGCGGGCAGATGAACCCGATGCTGCAATTCCCCGACCTTCCGGCCATGGCCCGCGTGGGGAAAGCTCCGCGCGCCGCCGCCGTGGCGCGTTGGATGGTGATTCTGTTCTTTCTCGCCGCCGTTGGACTGGCCATCGTGCCGTGGCAGCAAAACCTGCCCGGTGCGGGCCGCGTGGTGGCTTACGCTCCGCTCGAGCGCCAGCAGACGATCGACACTCCGGTCGAGGGCCGCGTGCTGCGCTGGCACGTTGTGGAAGGAACCCACGTGAAGGCGGGCGCGCTGGTGGCTGAAATCACCGACAACGACCCCGAACTCCTGGACCGGCTGAATCGCGAGCGTGACGCGCTGCTGATGCGCCTGCGGGCGATCGAGGACCGGGAGAGGTCGCTCGGCGAACGAATTGGTGGATTAGACGGCTCACGGCGGAACGCGTTGGACGGCGCCGTGTCGCGAATCGGAATGGCGGACGAGCGGGTGCGGCAAAGCGAACGCGCCCTGGAGGCGGCAGAGGCGACGCTGACAGCCGCACGCTTGAACGTGAACCGGCAAAAGCAACTGAGCGGCCGCGGACTGACCTCGGTGCGCAGCGTGGAGTTGGCGACGATGGATCACGACCGCGCCGTGGCCGAGCTGGAGCGGGCGAGGGCCGCGCTGCAGGCGTCGCGCGCCGAAAAGAAGGCGATCGAGGCCGATCGCGAAAAAGTGCAGACTGATTTCGAGGCGTCGATCAACGACGCGAAGGCGTCGCGTGCGTCGGCGCTATCGGAGATCGCCGGCGTACGCGGTTCGCTGCAACAGATGGACATGAGGGTGGCGCGGCAGTCGACGCAGCGCGTGCTGGCGCCGCGCGATGGGACGGTGCTCCGGCTGATGGCGCAGCCGGGGAGCGAACTGTTGAAGGCTGGCGACCCGCTGGCCATGTTCGTGCCGGATACGGCCGAATCCGTGGTCGAGCTTTGGGTGAACGGCAACGACATGCCGCTAATCGCCGTCGGCAACACGGTGCGGCTGCAGTTTGAAGGATGGCCGGCGGTGCAGTGGGTGGGCTGGCCGTCTGTGGCCGTGGGCACCTTCGGCGGCAAGGTGTTGTTGGTGGACGCCACCGACAACGGGGCGGGGAGGTTCCGCATCCTCGTTGGGCCGGACGCAAACGACGAACCGTGGCCGTCGCGGCGATGGCTGCGGCAAGGAGTGCGAACCAACGGATGGGTAATGCTGAACGTTGTGCCGCTTGGATATGAGCTGTGGCGGCAGTTCAACGGCTTTCCGCCGGTGGTCGCGCTGACCGAACCGGGCAGCAAGGACAGCAAGGGCAAGTGAGGTTCGCGATGCGCAAGGCACTCATCGCACTCGCCTGCGCCTGCCCGCTGGCCGCGCAGACACTGACGCTCGACGACGTGCAGGCGTCGGTGGATAAACACTATCCGCCGCTGCTTGCCGCTCTGCTGGAGCGGGAGATCGCCGCGGGCGGCGTCGAAGCGGCGTTGGGCAAGTTCGACTTCCGGATCGGCATGCGCGCGGACACGGACCAGTTCGGCTTCTACTCCAACGAACGGCTGAACACGGGCTTCGATCAGTATCTGCAAACGTGGGGCGCGAGCGTCTACGGCGGCTGGCGCGTGGGACGCGGCGATTTCGCCACCTACGACGGCAAGTTGGAAACGCGCACCGGCGGCGAGTGGCGCGGCGGAGTAAAGCTGCCGCTGTTCCGCGACCGCCAGATCGACGAGCGCCGCGCGGAGCTGCAAAAGGCGCGGCTGGATCGAACGCTTGCCGATCTCAGCGTGGATCAGCAGCGCTTGTACGTTGTGCAACTGGCGACCCGGCGCTATTGGGACTGGGTGGCCTCCGGAAGGCGCTTTCAAGTGGCCGAAGCGCTGCTGCGGATCGCCCTGGCGCGCGACGCGCAGTTGCGCGAGTCGGTCGATTTAGGACAGATCCCTCCCATTGAAGCCGTGGAGAACCGGCGCGCGATTCTGCAGCGCCGCTCGCAACTCGTCGAGCAGCAACGCGGATTGGAGAACGCCGCCATTGAGTTATCTCTCTTCTACCGCGACGCGGCGGGCACGCCCGTGCGTCCGGCGGCGGACCGTCTGCCTCCGATGCTGCCCGCCACCGAATCCATCACCGAGCCGGCGCTCGTCGAGGCCGTGTCGCGAGCGCTCGATCGCAGGCCGGAGTTGCGCTACCTGGCGGCCGAACGCGAGCAGGCCCGCGTGGACCTGCTCGTCGCGGAGAACCAGATGTTGCCCGGCGTCGAACTGTCGGTCGGTTTCGCGTCCGAGTCCGGCGGCGGAGTCGTGAAACGCGGTCCGAACGAACTGAAGGCGGGCATCGGCTTCGAACTGCCCTTTCAGCGCCGCTCGGCGAGCGGCAAGATCATGATGGTGTCGGCGAAGATCAACCAGATCCGGCTGAAGGAACGCATGGCGCGCGACAAGATCGAAGCCGAGGTGCGCGATGCGGCGTCGGCCGTACGCGCGGCTCACGAGCGCGTGACGCTGCTGCGCGACGAGGTGGCCGTCGCGCGCGAACTCGAGGACGCCGAACGCGCGCGCTTCGACCTGGGCGACGGCACTCTGTTTCTCGTGAACCTGCGCGAGCAGGCGACAGCGGACGCGGCCTTGCGCGAACTCGCCGCCGTGAACGACTGGCTCCGCGCGAAGGCGATCTACGATCAGGCTACGGCGCAGCTCTTGACGCGGCCATAGACGGGGCCTCAGGCAGCTTCTACCAGCGCCCTCTCACGTCTACATCCTGTTCGCGGATGACGTTGCCGAACGATCGGTTGAGCACTTGCACGCCGCTGGTGAATTCGCCTTTCACGCGCACGTTGGCGCCGCGAGGAGGAATGGGCCGCATCGAAAGAACGGTGATGCGCCCGGTGCCGTCGTCGACCTGATAAGCGCCCGCGACCACGGCTCCGGTGGTGCGCGTGACATTGCCTTCAATGCGCACGGTGCGGTTCTGATAGCGGCCTGGGTCGCGCACGAGCTGACGGATCTTGACGGTTCCGCAACCGGTGAGTGCGACCAACAACGCGATGGCAGGAATGAGTCTGAGCGTTTTCATCTCCCAATTGCCTCCTCGCTTGCTGTGACGTGAGCGTGCCGCGCGCGGGTTGCAGGAAAGTGCGCCCGAAGGGCGTTCGCGCCGCGTCGAGCGTGCGCCGCGGATGGCGCGCGAAGCGCTTGCGGGATAATTCAGGTAGATGCTGCTCATTTCCGAACAGGATGTCCTGAAATTTTTACCGATGACCGAGGCGGTGCGCCTTGTACGCGAGGCGATGCTCGCGCTTGGCAAAGGCGCCTCCCAGAATCAGCCGAGGCGGCGATTGCACATGGAGAGCGGAGCGGTGCTGCATTCGCTCGCCGGAGCGCATGGCGCCTATTTCGGCACGAAAGTCTATTCGACACATCCCGAGCATGGCGCGCACTTCGCCGTGCTCCTCTACGAGCAAGCGACGGCGCGGCCCGTCGCTTTGATCGAGGCCAACCATCTCGGACAGATCCGGACCGGCGCGGCGACAGGCGTGGCGACGGACCTACTCGCCGCGCGCGACGCAAAGACGCTCTGTGTTATCGGCTCCGGCTTTCAGGCGAAGACTCAGTTGGAGGCGATCGCCTGTGTTCGTAAGCTCGACGATGTGCGCGTGTGGAGCCGGCACGCGGATGGGCGCGAAGCCTTCGCGCGGCAGGAGAGCAAACGCCTTTCGCTGCCCGTGCGAGCCGTGGAGTCTGCGCAAGCCGCCGTGGAGGGCGCCGACATCGTCGTGACCGCGACGTATTCCAGGGAGCCTGTGTTCGATTATGCCTGGGTGCGCCAGGGAGCTCACGTGAATTTAATCGGATCGAACCATCCGAAAAGGCGCGAGGGACCGAAGGAACTGATCGACGCGGCGCAGACGATCGCCGTAGATTCGATCGAGCAGGCGAAGATCGAATCCGGGGACCTGCTGCTCGCCTGGAGCGAACAGGACTGGAGCACTCCGAGGCTGCGCGAAATGGGCGCGTTGCTGCGCGACGGATACACCCGCGCCGAGCCGCGCGCCACGGTGTTCAAATCGAATGGATTGGGTGTACAAGACGTAGCCGCGGGCGGCTATGTGTACGAACGAGTCTTGAAAAGCGGGAACGGGAGGAAGATCGACTTCCTCTATTCCTGAGCGCCCATCTGGAAATCGTTGTCGCGCCAGGCGGAGATCTTGAGGCGGCGGCAGACCCAGCAGAGACCCTCGCTCGAGTTGGGCGCCGTGTCGCTGCCGCAGACAACGCACTTGGCGTGAGGGGCCACGCGTTTGTCGGTTTCGGCGGCGGCCAAGGCCTGTTCCAATAGCTGATCAGGCACAATAGGCTCGACGGCCGGTGTTGGTTTCCGCTTCATGAATCCTCTCCCTACACTATAGACGATTCGCGCCGGCAAATATCTCCGGCGGAATACTGGGTTAGCGCCTCAGGCCGCGGACTCGGCACGTAATACCACGGCGGCGTCGAGGGAGCCCTGACATCGGGCGCACTTCTGGCCGGGGATGGTGGCGTGCGTGAGCCGGTATCCGCGCCGCTGCTGGGAGACGACTTGCGCTTCCACGATATGGCTGCAAGCAGGGCAGTAGACGGCGGCGGTTGTTTCTTTCAATTCGTGTTTGACCATCCGATTTACCCTCCTACCGGGTTATATGCGCGGGGAGGGAAATTGGATACAGGAATTGTGAGACGGCCGGGCGGAAGATGAACAGGAGGGCTGCGGTGCGGGCAGTTAGGGCGTGGGAGGTCAGCGCGCAGGCGCACTGGCGCCCGGCGGCATGTCGCCGGTGAGGGCTTTCATGAATTCCACCAGGTCCTTCTTCGCCTGGGGCTGCTGCTCCTTGGGGATTCCGGGCAGGCCGGGTTGCGGCATGTCGTTCGAGATATGGGGGTTCGTGCGGCCGCCTTCGAAGTAGAAGTCGACTACTTCTTCGAGGGTCTTCATGCTGCCGTCATGCATGTAAGGAGCGGTGAGCGCGATGTTGCGGAGCGTGACGGTGCGAAAGCCCCCGGTGAGGCGTCCGTCGCCGTTGATGGCGGATCGGCCGGGATCCTTAATGGCGCCCGTGGCGGCTTCGAAGGCGACGCCGGTGTTGTGGAAGCGCGCTTCGGTGAAGGTAGCGTGGCCCTCGTCGATGCGATGGCAGGAGACGCAGTTGGCGGCTCGGAGCGAGGGGTCGAGGAAGAATTGAAGACCGCGAATGGCGGACTCGTTCATCGCCGTCTTATCGCCGCCGAAGTAGTACCGGTCGAAGGGTGAATTACCGCTGACGAGGGTGCGCTCGTAGGATGCGATGGATTTTCCGACCATGTCGTAGGTGATCGGACCGGGTCCCCATGCCTTGGCGAACAGGGCGACGTAGGCGGGGTCGGACATGAGGCGGCGCTCGACGCCGGTGAGGGAGTGGGCGAGTTCGATGGGGTTCTCGACGGGACCCTCGGCCTGCTTTTCGAGGGTGGGCGCACGGCCGTCCCAGAAGAGCGGTGTCGCGTAGGCGGCGTTCAGGACCGTGGGTGCGTTGCGGTTTCCCTTCTGGTTCAAATAGCCGGTGGAGGATGGATTGGGGTCGGCCATGCCGTGCTTCGGGTCGTGGCAGGAGGCGCAGGAAAGAGTGCGGTCGCGGGAGAGGATCTTGTCGAAGAACAGTCGGCGGCCGAGGGCGACGGTGTCGGCGGTGGGCGGGTTCTCGGGCGGAATGGGAACGGGGGGCAGGCCGAGGGGCGCTGGAATGGCGATCGGGGCGCCGATGGGTCGAGCGGGAGCCGCGGTGGCGCCGGGAACGGCAGCGGCCCGGCTGCGGGCGCGGAGCGGAAGGGTGTGCTCGGCCATGAGCGGCACGGCGCATGTGAGCAGAGCCAGGGCCTTGAACAGGCGGGGGCGCATAGGACTATTGTAGCGAGCGTGGTCTTACTGGTCGCTGGAGGCTTGGCGAATGTCGCGCTTCCCGTTCTCGCGGCGGATACGGTTGGACTTCTTCTTCGCAACGCGCTTGGGGCCCCAAAACGCTCCTTGGCCGCGCTTGGGTCCGCAGTGTTCGGTCTTGTGCGAGGCGAGGCTCATCCGGTTCGCGTGTCCTTGAACCCCATTCTAGCGGTGCGGCTGTGCGGTTGCATCCCATGCGCCCGCCATGCGCCCGCCGGTTGGCGAGACGATGCCGTTTAGCGGCGGCGCATGTGGCGGAAGGCCGCGATCGCGCCGAGGCCGAGCCCAAGGAGCGCCGCGCTTGCCGGCTCCGGCACTTGCGATGGGTCGGCCAGCGTCAGATCGTGCATGATCAGATACGCGCCCTCGATGCGAAGGAAGGCGATGTCGGCCGTGCCGCGCGAGATGCCTCGGAACGCGCCTTCGTTGAGGCCGGCCGGAGTCGAAATCGGCGCGAGGGCGAAGAGGTCGTAGGATTCGAGAACCGTGGTGCCGTCGGCGGCGATGGCGGAGATGATTGGCGCGCTGCCCCCAACGCCGGCGGCATACGAACCGCCGGAGACGGCGTAATTCATGAAGCCGCCCACCGTGCCGTACAACCCGCCCAAGTCGATCGTCGCGGCGCAATCGGTTCCGCCGACGTCGCAGTAGCCGCCCACCCAGGCGAAACCGCTCCATGATCCGTTATCGTTTAAACCGTAGCTGGAGTCACCGTACCAGACGAGATCTCCGAACACCGTGAATCCGCCCGCGCTGGTCGAAGGCGAAGAGGCCCACGTGCCGGAAACGGTACTGAGCACGGTGGTCGTTCCTGCCGGCTGAGACGTAATCAGGGCCGCCTGCAGGCTGGTAGCAAGGCATAACACGAGAATCGGACGCATTTGAGTTCCTCCAGTTCCCCCAGACTACTCTGAGTCCTGAAGCCCGCAAATAGCCTAGGTACGTTTCGTACCACTACTGAGGGGATTTGCAGTAGAGCTTGAAGAGCTACCGTCCGCCGAAGGCGAGGAAGACAATGCCGAGGAGGATCATGCCGACGCCGGCGAGTTTGTGGCGGGTGAGCGGTTCGTGGAAGATGAGGCGGGACCAGATGAGCGTCCAGACGTTGCCGAGCGAGACCATCGGGTAGAGGATGGTGAGCTCGCCGTGCTTGATGCCCTTAAGGTACAGAAGCGATGAGGCGAGGAAGAACACAACGCCGAGGGCGAGGCGCCAGTTGGTGAGTACGGTGAGGATCTGGCGGTGAAGCCGGTCGGCGCCGGATTTCAGAAACGCGGCTCCGAAACTGCCGACGAAGCTGGCGGCCAGGACGAGCGCGATGGAAGAGGCGGGCGTCGTCATACGAGGGGCTCCGCGGGCCCGCCGATCAAGGGGGGCGGGGGATTCTTCATGCCGCGGCCAAGGATGGCGACGCCGAGCACGACGGTGGTGAGTCCGAGCATCTTGAACGGGTTGATGGACTCGTTATAGAGAGCAACCGAGAGAATGGTGACCCAGACGTAGGTGAGGGCGATCACGGGATAAAGGATGGAGAGCTGGCCGTATTTGAGCGCGACGATGAGGACTCCCGTGCTGAGCCCATAGAGGGCATAGCCGAGGAACAGATGCCAGTCCGTAAAGATGGCGACGATGAGGCCAATGGGGCCGGAAGCCTCGGTGCTCTGGGCGCCGGACTTCATCAGTATCTGGGCGGCGGCGCCGAGGAGAGTGCACAAGAACACCAGTGCGATGGAGAGCTTGGGATTGTGCCGCGGCTTCGAGGCGGCGGGTGTGGTCGGGGCGGACAATTTTCTATGATAGCGGACCGAATGAGCCGCCACCTGGAGTTTCGATGGTGAGCGTGTCGCCGGGATTGGCGTCGAGGCGCGTCTTGGCGGGGAGCGCGCGGGC
>Ga0268299_1003290_pt1 | contig 15411 bp, 12 predicted proteins | sample NOBtaG_FD_193484 | JGI IMG/M metagenome (GOLD analysis project Ga0268299, IMG submission 193484) | Activated sludge microbial communities from bioreactor in Nijmegen, Gelderland, Netherland - NOB reactor | ecosystem: Engineered > Bioreactor > Aerobic > Activated sludge | place: Netherlands...
GACGGGGGCGACGAGCCCCCGAGAACACTGAGCGAAGCTCAGGCCGGAGGGTGGGGCCCCTCCGGCGGATGGGGGAGGCGGCCTGCCGCCGGCGGGGGCGACGAGCCCCCGAGAACACTGAGCGAAGCTCAGGCCGGAGGGTGGGGCCCCTCCGGCGGATGGGGGAGGCGGCTTGCCGCCGGCGGGGGCGACGAGCCCCCGAAAAACACTGAGGGCTCGATCCGGGGAGTGAGGTGCGCCGTAGCGGTGCACCGGCCGCCGGAGGCGGTGGCCTGCAAGCCGTGCCTCCGGGCGACCCAGCGGCGGATCCCGGATCGAGCCCTCGATCGTGGTGCAGCGGCCCGCAGGCCGGACGCACCGGCGGGAACGTCAGCCCCTGGTCAACGCGACCGGCGCCGTGTTGCCCGCCGTCGCCCCCAGCGCGTACTGGGGCATGTAGAAGTAGACGAACTCGTGGATGCCCTCCGCCGCCAGCGAGTTGGTACGGATGCCCTCACCGATCCGGATGCCCCGCTTGGGGATCAGCTCGGTGTGCACCGGGAAGGCGAAGCCGCTGGGGTCGGGTACTCCCACCAGCTCGAGCGCCCACGAGTCAGACCCGATGATCGCCGGGCGGTGGTCGCCCAGGAACTTGGCCTCCCGGATGTAGATCCCGGGCTCGGTGGCCAGATACCGGTCGTAGGTGGCCGGGTCGTCGGCCAGCGAGTCCCAGCCGGTGCGGATCAACACCACGTCACCGGCTTCGATGCCCTTGATGCGCTCCCAGCGCATCGTGGCCTGCAGATCCTCCACCGTGATCCGGTAGGTGTCGGTCAGCATCGGCTTGCCGTTGACGGTCTGCACGTCACCTTTTCCGTGCTTCTGCTTGTAGCCCAGAACGTCGAGCAGGATCCCGCGGGTGACGATGGGGCCGACGTGCTCGATGCCGAGCTTCTTCACCCCGGTAGGCGTGTTGAAGTCCTTGGCACTGAAACCGTTGTAGAAGTGCTCCTCCACCCCGATATGGGCCAGGCCGTCGAGCTGGGTGGCGAGCTGATACGTGCCACCCTCGGGGAACCGCTCCTCGTGGCCCGACAGCTTGTTGGTGCCGAACGGGGCGGCGCCCTGGTCGTAAGCCAACGGACCCCGGGCCCGGTCGGCTGCCCGCCACTCGTCCTCACCGGCGTCTCCGGCGGTGGTGGTGGAGAAGTAGTCCGAGTGGTTGGGCCGATAGCCGAGGAATATCAGGCGCTGCTCGTACTTCCGGGGCGGGAACGTGCGGTACCCGGGTACTCCATTCACCATGAGATGACCGAGATTGTGGGTCACCACCTTCTTCGCCCCGTCGAGCATCCTCAGGGCCCGGGCGGTCTTGCGAGCCGTGACCTCGTTCAGGGTGCCCCGCTGGTCGTCCTTGCCGTAACGGGCCGAGGTGGCAGCGGCCCACGAGCCGTCATAGGCTCCGGTGACAGACAGGCTGTCGTCGTAGTGGCCGACGACCTTGACCTCCACACCTCCCTTGCCGGGCCTGTCGTCCTTCCCCTGTTCGGCGCCGGCGGCGGTACCGAGCAGGCCTGTCGCCCCCATCGCGACGGCAGCACCGGCCCCGAGCTTGGCCGCGCCGCTCAGCAGCTGACGACGGTTCAGCTCGTAGTGGTGTTCCAGATGGTCGAATCGCATACCCAGTCCTCCACGATCCTCGACGCGATGTGGCCCACGGGAACGGTCAACCAGCCGACTTGTTGTGTCGATACCGACGCAGCCCCCAAAAGCATCCGCAACCTAGTCCATGATTCGACATGAATCCACCGGTAGGCCTGATTAGCGTGAATAGGGCTGATTGCGGGCGGGGCCCTCAGCGTTTGAGGCGGGCCTCGCGACGCAGACCCGCCACTGTCGTTGCGACGATCGTGACCACCGCGATCAGCATGATCAGCGTGGCGATCACGTGAACCTGAGGCGGGATCTGGATCTTGGAGGAGTCGAACACCTCACGGGGGAACGTGGAGGTGTTGCCGGCTACGAACGAGGTGATGATGTAGTCGTCGATCGACAACGCCAGGGACAGCATGAAGGCGGCGGTGATGCCGGGCACGATCATCGGAAAGGTGATCTTGGCGAAGGTCCGCAACGGCGGTGAGCCCAGGTCGGCCGCCGCGTCCTCCAGGGACCAGTCGAGGCCCCGCAGCCGAGCCTTCACCGTGAGGGCCACGAACGAGACGCAGAACAGGGTGTGGGCGATCACGATCGTCCAGAAGCCCCGCCGCACGCCCTGATTGAAGAACAGGGTGAACAACGAGGCGCCCATCACGATCTCGGGGGTGGTGAGTGGTAGCACGAGCAGCAGATCGAGCGCCGGGCCGCCCTTCATCTTGTACCGGCTGATGGCCAGCGCTATCAGCCCGCCCAGGATGGTGGCGATCGTGCAGGCGATCAGGGCGACCTGGATGCTCTTGCCGAAGGCGGTCAGGTAGTCGCTGGCCTGGAAGGCGTGGCGCCAGTTGTCGAGGGTGAAGCTCTGCCAGGCCGTGTTGAACCGCCCTCGCGGCTTGTTGAACGTGAACACGGCGATCGTGATCAGGGGCACGAACAGGTAGGCGAAGCCGATCAGCGTGACGAGGTAGAGCAGCCAGGTGGCGAGCGGCCGGCGCTTCATGCCAGATCCTCCGTTCCCAGGAACCTGGCGTACACGACCACCAGGCCGGTGATGATGGCCATCAACACGAAGCTGATGGCGGCGGCCGCCGGGTAGTCGTTCTGGTTGAGGAACTGGGTGCGCACGGCGTTGCCGATCACCCGCCGGGACGTGGGGTTGCCCAGCAGCTCGGCGTTGATGAAGTCACCCGTTGCCGGGATGAACGTGAGCAGGGTGCCGGCGAACACACCGGGCATCGACAGCGGCAGCACCACCCGGCGGAAGGTGCGGCCGAACGAGGAGTAGAGATCGGCGGCGGCGTCGACCAGGCGGACGTCGATCTTTTCCAGGCTGACGTAGATCGGCAGCAACATGAACGGCAGGAAATTGTAGGTGAGGCCGCCGATCACGGCCAGCTGGGTGTTGATGAGGCGGCCGTCCTGTGTGATCTGGAGCGCCTCCAGCAGGCCGTCGAGCTGGAACGTCTTCGCCGTCGACAGCACCGGCCCGGCGTCGGCCAGCAGGCTCTGCCAGGCGATCGTCCGCAGCAGGAAGCTGGTGAAGAACGGCAGCATCACGAGGCCCAGCAGCACGTTTCGGTACCGGCCGGCCTTGAAGGCGATGAAGTAGGCCAGGGGGTAGGCGATGACCGCGCACAGCACGGTGGCGATGGCGGCGTAGACGAAGGCCCGGATCAGCTGGCCGCCGAAGTCGGTGAACGCAGCCGAGAAGTTCCCCCAGTCCCAGGTGAAGTCGTACTCGGGCCGGAGACGATCGGGCTTGTTCGACAGCGAGATCTTGAACAGCGTGATCAGGGGGACCACGAAGAACACGAACAGGAAGGCGATCCCCGGCAGCACCAGGAGATACGGCAGGTTCCGGCCGTCCCGGCGGCCGGCGTCGTTGGCGGTGTCGTCGCGGGCCATGGCTCAGCCTCCGATGATCCCGTTGTAGACGTCGTTGAGGCGGGCGTCGACCTCGTCGGGTATGGCGGCGAACACCCGCAGCCGGGCCGACGTCTCCTCGTCGGGGAACAGGATCGGGTTCTCCGCCAGGGCTGCGCCGTCGTCGCCCAGCTTCGCCAGCTCCTCCCGCACCCCCTTGACCGGGCTGATGTACTGGACCCACGCCGTGAGCTGGGCGGCCTGGACGGGGTCGTACACGAAGTTGATCCAGTCGGCGGCAGCCAGGCCGTTGGCCGCCCCCTTGGGGATCACCATCGTGTCGTAGAACAGCATCCCCCCTTCCTCGGGGATCACGAAGCTGATGTCGGGCCGCTCCAGCTGGAGCTGGACGATGTCACCCGACCAGGCGATGCAGGCCACGAAGTCGCCCGACTGGAGGCTCCGGAGGTACTCGTTGCCGGTGAAGGCCCGGAACTGCCCGGCGGCGTTGGCCTGGGAGATCCTCTCCAGCGCAGCCAGAGCGCCGTCTTCGTCGACCACGGTGGGATCGAGGCCGAGGCCGAGCATCGTGAGTCCGACCGAGTCCCGCATCTCGGTCAGCATGGCCACCCGGCCGGCGAACGCCGGGTCGAACAGGTCGTTGATCGAACCCAGGTCACGACCGGTGAGGGCCTTGTTGTAGGCGATCCCCGTGATGCCGGCCTGCCATGGCATGTGGTACACCGATCCGTAGTCCCACTCCTGGGTGAGGAACTTGGGATCGAGGTTCTTCCGGTTGGGGATGCGGTCGAGCGGCAGGGGCTCGAGCCAGCCCAGGCCCTTCATCCGGGCCGCCATCCAGTTGGTGGGGCAGACGATGTCCCAGTTGGTGGGGGTGTTGGTGCCGAGGTAGGGCTCGATCTCCTTGGCGTAGAACTCGTTGTTGTCGTTCAGGTCCTCGGCGTACTCGACGTCGACCCCGGTGGCCTCGGCGAACCGGTCGACCGTGCCGACTGCGCCGTCCTCGCTGGGATCGATGTAGGTCTGCCAGTTCAGCACCCGCAGGGCCGACTGCCCCGAGCCCAGCGTGCTGTCGCCCAGCGTGCCGGCGCCCGCCGCGGTGGTGATGTCTCCACCCGAGCCGCCGCCGTTGCCCGTGATCCTGAGCACCCCGCCCACCACGGCGGCGGCCCCGATGAGGCCGCCGGCCGAGAGCAGAGCCCGGCGCCCGAAGGTTCGCCCCGCCGGCGCGTCGCCGGCCGGGGCCGGAGCCGCTCCGGCATCCTTGCCCTCCAACGTGGCCTGCACCTCGTCGACGTCGGTGGTGGTGGCCCCCACGATCGCCGATCGGCCCTCCAGGACGTAGGGGGCGTCGTCGGCCCAGGCCAACGTGATCGGGTTGCCCCGGTCGAGCGGCGGCAGCTTGTCGTCGGCGTCGACCGTGGCCATCATCTCGGTGCCGTCGCCGAGGTGGACGATGAGGCGGATCGTGGACCCCTCGAAGATGGCATCGCTGACGGTGCCGCTCACGCTGCGGCCCTCCACCGGCTCGGCCACCGCCTGCAGGCGCTCGGGGCGGATCATCACGGTGACCGGGCTGCCGGGGCTGGCCCCGTTGACGGTGGGAACGTCGATGGTGGATCCGGCGTCGAGGGCGACGCCCGGCAGGCTCTCGGGCGACACCTCGCCCGGCAGCAGGTTGGCCGACCCGATGAACCCGGCCACGAACACGCTGGCCGGTTTGCCGTAGATCTCCTCCGGGGTGCCGATCTGCTCCACCCGGCCCCGGCTCATCACCGCGATCCGGTCGCTCATGGTGAGCGCCTCGTGCTGGTCGTGGGTGACGAAGATGAAGGTGATGCCCACCTCGCGCTGGATCCGCTTGAGCTCGAGCTGCATGGCCTCCCGCAGCTTGAGGTCGAGGGCGGCCAGGGGCTCGTCGAGCAGGAGGGCGCTCGGCAGGTTCACGAGCGCCCGGGCCAGGGCCACCCGTTGCTGCTGGCCGCCCGAGAGCTGATTGGGCCGGCGGTGTGCGAACTCGCCGAGCTTGACGGCGTCGAGCATGTCCTTCGATCGGCTGATCACCTCCTTGTCCGGCACCTTCTTGGCCCGTAGCCCGAAGGCCACGTTGTCGAGCACCGACATGTGGGGGAAGAGCGCGTACTGCTGGAACACCGTGTTGACGTTGCGCTGGTGCGGCGGCACCCCGGACACGTCCCGACCCTCGAGCATCACCTGGCCTTCGGTCGGCTGCTCGAACCCGGCGATCATCTTCAACAACGTGGTCTTGCCACAGCCCGACGGCCCGAGCAGAGAGAAGAACTCGCCCCGGGCGATGGAGAAGTCGGCGTGCTCGACCGCCACGAAGCTGCCGAACTCCTTGCGGATGCCCTGCAGGACGATCACGTCGTCGAGCGCGGACCTTTCACCCATCTTGCGTCCTCCACCTCACCTGCACACGAGGCGCCGCCACGCCCGTTTGGACGCTAAAGAGTCGCAGGTCGGAACGGCCTTGGCAAGGATCCCGTTGCCGATCGGACAATATGCTTGCTTCTGCAACTGGCCAGGGGTCGCCAGGCTCTGGCACCGTGATGACGACCTGTTCCACCCCGGTGTAGGGAGCTACCGTGCCCAACGACGAACCGCCCCGAGACGGAGACCGCTCCGGCGGCCGACGCCGTCGTCGGGCCGGGCGCCCGAAGGAAGACCCGAGGCCCGGGGATCTCAAGCCTCAGCCTCAGGATCGGTGGGGTGAGCTGTACTGCGTCTACAAGCTGTACGACCGCCACGGCACACTGCTCTACGTGGGCGTCACCGACGACGTGGTGCGCGAGCTGACCGAGCACCAGCGGGGCACCCGGTTGCAGTGGGGAGGCCGGCTCGACGACCGCGCCCGGTGGTGGGGCGACGTGGTCCACGTGACGGTGGAGCACCTGCCGGCCGGAACCACGGAATGGGAGGCCAAGGTCTACGGGCGGAGCCAGCTCGCCCTCGCCCCCCTGTACAACATGGGGGCCGACGGCGAGCCGGAGCCGGTCCGGGCGGCCCGGCAGGAGGCCGAGCAGCGCGACGCCGAACGGCACGACCGGGCCCGCCAGCTCCACGCCCGCCACGACGGGGTGACCCGCCTGGTGCGCCCCACCCTGTCGATCGTGCCCCGCTTCCCCAGCTCGTCTCCGGTGCCGCCTGCTCCGGCCCACGAGCCGGCTCCCGCAACCGGGGCCCACGACGCCCGACGCCTACCGATTCCTTCCGTCGACCCGCTGCGCGAGCCGGTCCTCGCCGGTTCCCGCTCCGGTCGGCCGGGCCCGGCCGATCCGGGCCCGACGGAGGCGACGCCGAAGCGGCTCCCGAGCGGGGCGCCGGCGCCCGGCGCCCTCGCCGACGGGCCCGACGGGGCGGTGGCCACCGCCACCCGGCCCGGGCCGACCGCCCCGACACCGGTCCCCGGGCCAGAGCCCGGGCCCGACGGTGATGCCGGCGACCGCTCGCTCGAGCACCAGGGCCGCTACCTGCTGCTGGTGCTGGCCGGGATGTTCCTGGGGATCGTGCTGCTGTCGCTCGACCAGGTGCTGCGCTGACGCGCGGGCCCGCCCCGGTCGGATTCCCTCCCGGCCCGCCACGGATCTAGCGTGGGGCATGGCCGCCGATCGCATCGCCTATGACGAGTTCGGGCTCTTCCACGAGAACGCCGCCGAGTTCGGCATCCCGTGGAACGGGCCGCCGACGGTGCGGCGCACCTCGGTGGAGGTGTCGCCCGGCCGCCACCTGTCCGCCCTGGTCTGGGGCGAGGGCCCACCCGAGCTGGTGCTGATCCACGGTGGGGCCCAGAACGCCCACACGTGGGACACGGTGGCCCTGGCCCTGGGGCGTCCGCTGGTGGCGGTCGACCTGGCCGGCCACGGCCACTCCGACGATGTGGCGCCCCTGGCCCCGGGCCAGCTCCGGCCCGACAGCCTGGCCGCCGACGTGGCCGCCGTGATCGCCGAGCTGGCCCCCGACGCGGCGGCGGTGGTGGGCATGTCGCTCGGCGGGATGACCTCGATCTGCCTGGCCCACGCCTACCCCGAGCTGGTCCGCAAGCTGGTGCTGGTCGACGTGACACCGGGGGTGACGGCGGAGAAGGCGAAGGCCATCACCGACTTCGTCAACGGCCCCGCCAGCTTCCCCAGCTTCGACGACATCCTGGCCCGCACGGTGGAGCACAACCCCACCCGTACCGTGTCGTCGCTGCGGCGGGGGATCCTCCACAACGCCGCCCAGCAGGACGACGGGTCCTGGGTGTGGCGACACCGCCGCTTCACCCCCGGCACCAGCCCCGAGCCCCGGGAGCCACGGCCCGACTACGGGATCCTGTGGGACCGGCTGGGCGCCGCCGCCATGCCGGTGCTGCTGGTGCGGGGCATGCGGCCCCAGAGCGTGGTCGACGACGCCGACGAGGCCGAGCTGTTGCGCCGGCTCCCGTCGGCGAAGGTGGTGCGGGTGGAGGAGGCGGGCCACAGCGTGCAGGGCGACACCCCGCTCGAGCTGGCCGCCATCCTGGAGGATTTCGTGTTCGCGGCCGCCGGGCGGTAGCGCAGACGAGGGCGAGGGGAACCGAGACCATGCTGTCGCCAGCCGACAACGAGCTGATCACGCGGACCGGGCCGGGCACCCCGATGGGTGAGCTGTTCCGCCGGTTCTGGCTGCCGGTGGCCCTGGCCTCCGAGGTGGGCGCGGCCGAGGCCGGCCCCACCCGGGTGAACGTGCTGGGCGAGCAGCTGGTGGCCTTCCGCAACAGCGACAGCTCGATAGGCCTGCTGGAGGCGGCCTGCCCCCATCGGCTGGCCAACCTGTTCTGGGGGCGCAACGAAGGCGACGGGTTGCGCTGCGTCTACCACGGCTGGAAGTTCGCCGCTGACGGTCGCTGCACCGACCAGCCGGCAGAGCCCCGCCCGTTCTGCGACCGGGTCCGGGCCCGCGCCCACCCGGTGCGGGAGGCGGCCGGGCTGCTGTGGGCCTACCTCGGGCCGCCCGAGCTGGAGCCGCCGTTCCCCCGGTGGGAGTTCACCGAGATGCCGGCGGACCACGTCTACGCCTCCAAGCGGCTGCAGCTGTGCAACTGGTTGCAGAACCTGGAGGGCGAGCTCGACAGCGCCCACGTGCAGATCCTCCACGCCCACGCCGTAGGCACCTTGGTGAGCCAGGCGGCGGCCGCCCCGCCCCGCTACCAGGTGGAGCGGAGCGACGTGGGGCTGCTGGCCATGGCCGTGCGTGCCACCCCGGGGACCGATCACACCGCCTACTGGCGGGTGACGCCGTTCCTCATGCCCTGCTTCACGATCATCCCTGCTCCCCCCGGCGGCCCGCTCACCTTCACCGGGGCGGTGCCGGTGGACGACGTCACCATGCTCGGTTTCACCGTCACCTGGAATCCCCACGCCCCGCTCACCGACGAACAGCTCCGGGTCTGCCGGGAAGACGACGTCCTGCACGTGCGGGTCGACCCCGCCACGTTCCTGCCGGTGGTCAACCGGACCGGCGACTACGGCATCGACCGGGCGGCCCAGGCCGCCGGCTCGATGACCGGCATCTCCGGCCTGCGGACCCAGGACCTGGCGGTCCAGGAGGACCAGTGCGGGCCGATCAGCCCCCGGGATCGGGAGCACCTCGGCTCCACCGACCGGGCCATCGTGGCCACCCGCCGGTTGCTCATCGACACCGCCCGGGCCCTGGCCGCCGGCACCGAGCCGACGCAGCCCCACGCCGCCGACGGCTACCGCTGCCGATCGGTGGCCGTCGAGGTCCCGGCCGATCGGGACTGGCACGGCATCGTCGCCGACGCCCAGCCGTAGCTGCTCCCGAACTCGGATCTCGTGCCCCAGGCCGTCACCGGTGACGGCGTCGGACACCAGATCGGCGGCGCGGTGGTTTCCGGGCCGCGAGGTGCGACGCTGGGGCCGTGCTCGCGCTCGACGCACCCGACGGGTCCCGCCTCGGCGACGACCTCTACAGCCTCTACCTGGCCGCCATCGCCTGGCTCGTGATCCCCATGTACGCCTCGGCGGTGGCGCAGGTGCTGCCCAGCGACATCGCCGACTTCAGCCGACTGGTCGACGTCGCCGCCGCCCTGGCGATGGGGGCGCCGATCTGGTTCGGCTACCGGGGCGGGCCGTTCCTGGTCAACCGGGCCGTCGTGCTCCACGAGCTGGGGTCGCCCCTCGATCCCCGGGGAGTGCTGGCCCCCCGCCTGGCCCGCCAGGCCGTGGCCTACGCCGCCCTGGCCGGCCTGGCCGCCAACGCCCTCACCGCCATGGGCGACCCCGAGGAGTTCGGCTACCGCCTGGCCGCCCGCAACTCGTTCGTGGCCGCCGTGGCCGTGCTGGCCGCCGTGCTCCAGACGCCCGGCTGGCTCGTGGCCTGGAAGGGCATCGGCCGTCGTCGGCCCTGGCCGGCCGTGGCGGCCAACCTGGCCGGCACGGGGGCGGTGGCGGCCATGGTGGCGGCCGACCGCTCCCTCGGCTCTCCCGCCGGTCTGGCCGCACTGGCGATGGCTGTGGCCCTGGGTGCAGCGTCGGCCTGGTCGGTCCTGGGCCGGGTGCCGGTCCCCCACCTGTGGCGGAGGGCCACGGCGCTGGACGAGATGCGCTCGGCCGCCCTCAGCTTCGACTTCCAGCGGGTGCTGGTGAGCCTGCGCCGGGCCGTCGACCAGACCGAGGCCCACCGCTCCCCGATCCGGCTGGCCCGGCCCTGGATGCCCCGCGCCCTGTGGCGCTATCTGGCCAGCGTGGAGCGAGGCTGGAACACCCGCCTGGGGCAGGTGGTGGCGGGCGCCGTCGCCGCCGCCCTGGTGGCGAGGGCCGACCCGGCCAACGGTGTGGTGGCCCTGGCTCTGGCCGCCGCCGGCATGGTGGTGGGCTTCGAGCTGGCGTCGCCCGTCGCCTCCACCGCCGGCCAGGTCTGGTTCGGCGTTCACTACCCCCGACGTTCGGCCCCCGTCCTGCGGGGCCAGGTGGCCACAGCCACCGTGATCGCGGTGGTCATCGCCGCTGCTGCGCTGGGCTGGCTGGCCGGCTCCGAGCCGGTCGGGACCGCCCTCGCCTCCACCGGCCTGTTCGCCTTCGGCACCCTCGCCGCTGCCGTACAGGGTCGGCTCGGCTCCCCCGACCTGGCTTGGCTGGCCGACAAGCTGGGCACGATGGTGGCCCCCGTTCTGTGGATCCGGGCCCTGGCCGGGCCCATCCTCTGCCTGGCGCTCACCGTGGTGGTGTCGCACGGGTGGCTGCGGCCCGACGGCTACACCCTGTGGCCCGCCCTCACCCTGGCCGTGGTGGCGGCCACTGTCGTCGTCGCCTGCTACCCCCTGGAGAAGACGCTCCCATGATCGAGATCCGCGGCCTGCAGCACCGCTACGGCAAGGCGCTGGCCCTCGATGTCCCCCGCCTCTCGATCGACGCCAGCACGGTGCTGGTGGGCCACAACGGGGCCGGCAAATCCACCCTGCTGCTGTCGCTGGCCGGCCTGCTGGTGGCGAGCGAGGGTGTGATCACCATCGGCGGGGATCCGGCCGGCAGCCCGGCCGCCCGCCGGCGTGTCAGCTTCGTGCCCGACTCACCGGCGCTGTTCGACGACCTGACCCTGGCCGACCAGATGCGTTACGTGGCCCGCCTCCACGGCGGCCGCAAGGCCGAACCGGCGGAAGCGGCCAACGAGCTGGTGGAGCTGCTCGATGCCGGCGAACTGCTCGACCGCCTGCCGTCGGCCATGTCGAAAGGCCAGCGCCAGAAGGCGAGCCTCCTGGTCGCCACAGCCCGGCCCTGCTCGGTGCTGCTGGCCGACGAGCCCACCACCGGCCTCGACGCCGAGAGCCGCGACGCTCTGCTGCGGGGCTTCGCCCACCTGGAGCGGGCGTCCGGGGTGATCATCGTGTCCAGCACCCACGATGTCGAGCTGATCGCCGCCACCCCGGGCCGGCTCCGCCTCAGCGGGGGGCGCCTGACCGACGACGCCGAGGCCGGCCCCGGTTCGATCGATCCCGTCGTCGCCTCCTCCCCCGCCCCCACCCCCGCCTCCTGGCCCGACAGCGAGACCCGCCACCAGCCGGCGGAGGCTGGCCCGTCTCCGTCGCGCTGGCGTTCGAAGTCCCGCTTCAGCGAAGACTGACCGCCGTCACCACCGGTCCCAGTGGATGACCTCCTCCACCGGCTTGCGGTTCACCGGGCCGTGCTCCCGGTCGGGCCAGCCCACCGGGATCAGCGCCGCCATGCGCACCTCGTCGGGGATGCCCAGCGTGCCCCGAACCACCTGCTCGGCCCGGCGCTGGAAGGTGGTGAACGTGGCCCCGAGCCCCAGGGCCCGCGCCGCCACGATCAGGTTCTGGGCCGCCGGGTAGCACGCCGACCACACGAGCTGCTCGTCGGGGTTCCCGGGCGGGTACACCATCCGCCCACACACCAGGATCAGCACCGGCGCCGTGGCCAGGCCGGCAGCCAGTGCCCGGGCGCCGTTGAGCATCAGGCGCACCGAGCGGTCGGCGTCGGGCGGCGGCGCCCGGAAGATCCCGGCCATGGCGTCGTCCACCGCGCCGCCGATACGGGCCTTGGCGTCGGGGTCGGTGATCACCACGAAGTCCCACCCCTGGCTGTTGCCCGGGCTGGAGGCCCGGGTGGCGGCCCAGATGAGCTTCTCGATCAGCTCGGGGTCGACGGGGTCGGGCTTGAGGTAGCGGATGGCGCGGGCTGTGCCCATCGCTTCGAAGACGTCCATGCCCGGAAGCTAGTCTCACGCCAGGTGCTCCGCCCGGCTGGCGGAGCCGACAGGACAGGGGGATCGCCGTGGCGTTGATCGTGCCGGCACGCAAGGAGAACCGGGTGGTCGTGGAGAACGACGTCCCGATGAAGACCCGGGACGGCAAGACGCTGTACGCCGACATCGTGCGCCCCGACCTGCCCGGCCGGTTCCCGGTGTTGTTGAGCCGCACCCCCTACGGCAAGGCCGGCTCCACCGACCCCAACGGGCCCAACACGTTCTTCGCCCGCTACGGCTACGTGTCGATCACCCAGGACTGCCGGGGTCGGTTCGCCTCCGAGGGCGAGTACGACACGATCTTCCAGGAAGCGGCCGACGGCTACGACGCAGTGGAGTGGGCGGCCCGGCTGCCCTGGTCGAACGGGCGGGTGGGCACCACCGGCCAGAGCTACCTCGGCCTCACCCAGTACCTGATCGCCTGCAACGACCCGATGCCTCCGTCGCTGCAGGTGATGGCGCCGGTGTCTGCCTCGTCGGATTACCACCAGAGCTGGATCTACCACACCGGCGGGGCGTCGCTGTGGGGCTGGCTCGTGCCCTACGCCATCTTCAAGGGGCGCGACACCCTGCGCCGGGCCGGCCGCGACGACCTGATCGAGCGGGTCATGGGTTACCTCGACGGCGAGTACTCGATGATCCGGCGCACCCCGTTCGGCTTCAACTTCACCACCCCGGTCACCACCGAGTGGTTCAGGCACCTGCCGATCAGCGACTGGGGCGACCTGCTGGCCGAGACCGCCCCCTACTTCGCCGACCACATCGCCCACGCCGACGACGGCGAGTACTGGTACCGGGCCAACGTCAACCGCCACGCCGAGACCGTCACCACGCCCATGCTCCACGTCACCTCGTGGTACGACATCTTCGCCGAGGGTGGGCCCAACGCCTACCGGAGCATCAAGGCCAACAGCCGGCACGAGGCGGCCCGCAACGGCCAGCGGCTGATCATCGGCCCGTGGGGGCACCTCCTTCCCTACTCCATCCCCAGCACCAAGGGGGCGGGCGAGGCCGACTTCGGGCCCGAGGCCCTGATCGACCTGAACCAGACGCTGCTGCGCTGGTTCGACCACTGGCTCAAGGACATCGACAACGGGATCATGGACGAGCCCCCGGTCACGGTGTTCACCCTGGGCGAGAACCGGTGGCAGCAGCTGGCCGACTGGCCCCCGCCGAACATGCGGCCCGTGCGGTGGTTCCTCCACTCAGACGGATCGGCCAACTCGCTGCACGGCGACGGCACCCTGTCCACGGTCCCGCCGGCCGGCGACGAGACGGGCGAGGACCGTTTCAGCTACGACCCCGAGGATCCGGTCCCCAGCCTGGGCGGGGCCAACCTCATCATCGACATGGGGGTGCGGGACCAGCGACCGGTGGAGGAACGGCGCGACGTGCTGGTGTTCACCTCCGAGCCGATGGAGCGGCCGCTCGAGATCACCGGGCCGGTGTCGGTGGAGCTGTGGGCGTCGTCCAGCGCCGTCGACACCGACTTCACGGCGAAGCTGGTGGACGTCCACCCCGACGGCTACGCCATGAACCTGCTCGACGGGATCATCCGGGCCCGCTACCGCGACTCGGCCAGCGACCCCGAGCTGATGGAGCCGGGCCGGCCGTACCGGTTCACCATCGACCTGTGGAACACCTCGAACGTGTTCCTCCCCGGGCACCGGATCCGGTTGGAGATCTCGTCGTCGAACTTCCCCCGCTTCGACCGGAACCTGAACACCGGCGCCGCCTTCGGTGAGGGCACCTCGGGTCCGGTGGCCCACCAGACGGTGTTCCACACCGCCGAGCGGCCCTCGGCCGTGATCCTGCCGGTGATCCCCCGCTGAGCGACGCCCGCCCCGGCTCGGCGGGTCGGCTCAGTAGCCGCTGGCCGAGGTGAGCTCGCTGCTGATGACGTAGAGCTGCTCGGCCGCGGCCTGGATCTTGCTGCTGGAGGCGTCGACGTCGCGCACCACGGTGGCCGCCTCGTCCACGTTGGTGTGCATGCGCTCCACGCTCTCCTCGATCCGGGTGAGGAGCTCGGCCGTGGTGCGGGCCAGCTCCTTGACCTCCATGGCCACCACGCCGAAGCCCTTGCCGTTCTCGCCGGCCCGGGCCGCCTCGATGGAGGCGTTGAGGGCCAGGAGGTTGGTCTGCTCCGCCGTGCCCTTGATCTGGCCCACCACGCTGCTCACGTCGGCCGCCCCCACCTCCACCCGCTGCAGGGCCTCGTGCACCGAGTCGATGACCCGCATGAGCCCGCCCTGGTCCTCGCCGGCCAGGGCCACCAGCGATCCGGCCACCCCGGTCACCGCCCCGCTGGCGTTGAGCACCTGGTCGAACGAGACGAGCTGGCTGTTGCGGCCCTGGATGACCACGTCGAACATCAGGATCAGCAACAGCAGGCAGGCCCGGCGGCTGGCCTGTTCCAGCGACCGCACGGTGGCAGCGTCGTGACCGGCGGCCGTCGCCACCTCCGACACCACCGTGGGGACGACGAAGGCCCACGGGAACATGATCTTCATGTCGGTGCCCTGGGCGTCGTAGTGGCGGACCCGGGACGAGGCGTAGTCGAGCAGCCCGCTGTCGATCCGCCCGCTGAGCAGCAGGCTCGTGAGTTGCGCCATGCGGTCGAACGGCAGGTTCTCGAACAGGTTCCGGCTCGGGTGGCCGGGCCGCAGGCCGGTCACGTGCTGGTGCACCTGGCGGGCCACCAACTCGCCCAGCTCGGGGTGGCGGCGGCTGAAGGCGCCCAGGAGGCCGAGCAGGTCGGTGTCGAGCCCGTAGAGTGCGGCCAGGTCGGCGAGCTCGGGCTCGATGACACCCTGGCCGCTGAGCGTGGGTGGAGGCGCGGCACCCCGAGCACTGCTGGTCGCCCGGTCGTCGGTGTTCCGGCCTCTCTCACGCCATCTCACAACCTTCAGATCGTCAAAAGAGATGCCTGTATGAGGTCTCGGCCGGAGAACCTGAACCTGGTTCGAATCGCCGGTGGGAGGGCAGGTAGTCTCGGGCCCATGCCGACCATGGTGGACCTGTCCTGGGGCCAGAGCTTCGTCGACGGCTTCCCCCACGACACGTTCTCCTGGCTGCGCCGGGAGCATCCGGTGTGGTGGCATGCGCCCACCGAGCACACGCCGGGCGGCG
>Ga0268299_1003291_pt1 | contig 15409 bp, 19 predicted proteins | sample NOBtaG_FD_193484 | JGI IMG/M metagenome (GOLD analysis project Ga0268299, IMG submission 193484) | Activated sludge microbial communities from bioreactor in Nijmegen, Gelderland, Netherland - NOB reactor | ecosystem: Engineered > Bioreactor > Aerobic > Activated sludge | place: Netherlands...
CTATCCCGGCCGCGTATATTGTCGCGCGCCGTGGTATATTTGTCTCAGTCTCGCCCTAGTAGCCGCCGTATATCATCGTTTTCATTGTCAACCCACTATTTCATGCCCGTATATCCTCTTTCTCTGCCTTGGTTCCCGTTGATCCGCGCTGCTTTCCCCTTTCCATGCTCCATATATACACCGTATATCACCGTATATCAACCCCCCTTGTGCGATTATCGCGGTATATCTTGCTTTTTCTGGGACTGGCCGGGCTTGGCTCCGGTGGCGTCGTGATCCCGATCCGGCGTTGGGCCAGATCGCGCCCTGAGGATCGAGGCGCTGGGCGTCAATCATTCCCCCGGACCTTCTACGGTCCCGGCGCGGCTCCACAGGCCCGTCCTGCGGCTCTCCGGGGCCTTGGGGGCCTCCATACACCCCGTCAGGCTCCCTTCCCGGCCCTATGGCCAGCTCAGGCCCTCCGCGACCCTCTCCGGGCGCGCTGGGCGCGCTTCCGGCAGCTTCCCGGCGCTGGGCACCGATCATCCTGTCCCAGACCACAGAACAGGCCCACAGGCAGCCCATGGCGAAGGGGCGCGCCACAGACGGCAAACCACCCCGAAAACCGGGACCGCCAACCGCGTTCGATCCGGGCCGAGTGCCATACCACCCACCCTCACCCCAAAAGAACCCCGGTCTCCAATATGTCGAAGAACGTCACCAAAATGTCGAACACCGCCAGACCGAGGCCGAGCGCCAGCCAACTCAGGGCCAGGATCATCTCTTGAACCGGCCAACCGGGTCCGCTGCGGGCCGGGGCTGCGTAAATCCGGTCAGCCAAAAGCCCATGCGCCCCGCCGTGGGCAATCATACAATGATAGCCGAATTATCGCACTTGCCATCGCTTCACGTCATCTTTCGTATTAGCGTCAATCTACGCGGTATATCATGATTTTTTGCTTGCGAAGAGGAAGGAAAAAACGTAGGGTGATGAGAGAGAAAAACAGAGGGGGAAGAGGATGAAGGATTTCGATGACTGCCTGACGCGGCTGGTCGATGCAGCTCATAGCGAACTGCCTGCCGATCAAATCATCGCCGCCCTACAGCGCCGGATCGACGTTGTGGAGAGCCGTTCCCAACAGCGGGAACAGACTGATCTCGACACGGCAGACCCTCCTTATGAAGCGGAAACAGCGGAGGCCGAAGGATGGTTCATCAGCTATGCCCCCGGCAACAGCGACAATACAGTCTGGCGGCTGGAACGCCGGGATGAAAATCCGGTGTTCGGCAGCGATCAAGAGGCCCACGCGCATGTCGTCGCCCGCGCCGCCGCAGGAAGCCCGTATCACCAATCCTGCCTCAACTTTCTCCGTTTCCATGAACCGACCGAATACCGGATCGTCATGGAAAGCGCGCAGCCAAAAGCCCTCTGAGCGGAGTAGTAAAAATGCCCAAGGATACGCCTACCAAAGCCAAGCGCTGCTTCCGCTTCATCCTGACTCGTGATGCGACTGAAAGCGCAACGGTCACAGTCTGGGCGGATAGCAAGGATGCCGCCCGTGACGCGATTCTTGAAGAAGAGCCTGTCACCTTTGGATGGTCTCTGGACGATGGGAACTATCCACCGCGCCCCTACATCACCGACACCGAGGAACTTCGGGGCAAAGAAAAACCGCTCATCCCGCAAGATGCTCTCGATGATGATGTGGTTGTCATTCCCGACCGCTTCGTATCGGCGGAGCAGAAGCTGGACGCGATACGCGCCCGCCTTCATGAACAGTTTGACAGTCCAGCCTTGCGCGGCTTTGGACAAATGACCAGCAACACGAATGCCGATCTGATGGTCATTCTAAGCGCCTGACCCATAGCTTCGCTGCCCCGGCGGCGATACTCTTTCCTCAATCACGGAACGGATAGCAATGCCCATCAAACCCACTCCCCGCGTCCGCCACATACAGGACTCCGACATCAGCACTCTCCAGAACATCTGCCGTGTCGCGGCAGAGCGCTTTAGGGACAATGCAGGTCTTTTCGACAAGCTGGCGCTTGAAACCACCCCGCCCGAAGGTTCCCTTCATCCCACGGGCGAAGCCGCCAAAAGGCTTGCCGTCCAGTTCCACATGCAAGCGGATGAAGCGTCCGCATTCGCCGACCTTTTCGCAGATGCCAGCCCCTTCAGCATCGCGTTGGCCCTTGAAGAGGAAGAAGCATGAAAGGCACGATGTTCATCATCCGACCAGAGGACGCAGATCACACGAGGGTCGAGCGGCACGAGAAAACTGAGCCGCCAACGCTGGACGAGTGGCAGGCCGCTTGTGGTGGGTATGTCCAGAAGATTCCCGGACTCCAATCCTGCCGCCCCCTCATCGGAAGTGTCGCTCGGTGCGTGGCGCTCTGCAACGAGGACGGCTTGTCACTTCGTCTGCCTGTCAATCGTGTTGCTACGGCCCTCTGGCATGGAACAGCGCCGCGCTTCTCTACGCAGACCCTCGTTGGGAACGTCATTGTCCTGACTGGGGACGACGAGTTCATGGACAGCCTTTAGATACACGGACGCACCATGACGCACCAACAGGGATGGGAATGGAAAGTCGAGGCACTAGCCGGTTATGGTGACGATCCCGACATCATCGACGTTTCCTTTTTCGGCGATTTCCGATCCGCCAATCTGGCGGCACAAGAGCAGCGCCCAGCTCGCGTCGGACTGGTAAAAGCAGGTTCCCCTGAAACGGTCTTCTACATCAGGCATGGCAAACTCGACCCGGAAGCCCCGGCCCGATTCCGTCGCGAAGTTGAAGGGGACGTGAGGTAGCGACATGATCGTGTCTGCGCACCGGACAGCAGCATTGCCCCCCATCCCGGCGTGGCGTCGGGCGATCCTCGCTGCACTCCACGTTCGGGTGACATATACCGACACCGCGCTGCGCTTGCTCGGTTCGCCGTGCATCCTGACCTGCAATCACGAGAGTATGATTGACGGGATCGCCATCGCGTTGGCCGCACCTGCCCCTCTGGTCTACGCTGTGACACCTGACTATGCAGTGCGCAATCGCAAGACCGCTGCGCTGTTGGCCTATCTGGCTCGGCGCGGCCTCGGGACCGTTATCCCTCTCAACCAATCGAATCCGGCTCCGCTGCGGCATCTGCTGCGCGCCTTGCGCAATGGACAGTCCGTCATGATCTTCCCGACTGGCACCATCCGCGCAGGCGCGCCGGAACTCACCGGCCATCGCTGGCTCGCGGATCGCACAGGTTGCGACATCGTATCAGCCTCAATCTCCGGGTCCGGCTGTTCCCGCCTGTTTGGCAGGAAGGACGGGGAGACCTTCCTGCGCCCACGGATCGACCTGACGATCTGAGGAGACAGCGCGGCCCTACCATGTCTACTTGGTTTAATCCCATATCTTTCTTAAACATCGACGCGAGATAACCCTCGTGGTAGCTTGAGCTACCCACGCCTTATGCGAGCGATGATATGGCAAAGAAATACGCTATCCTGCCCGACCAGAACGCCGAGATATACGGCTACACCCCTACCCGGTTCCGCATCCGGGCGCTTCGGGACATCCCCGAACACGGTGTGCTGGCGGGCGATCTGGGCGGCTTCGTCCAGAGCGAGCGAAACCTCTCCCAGACCGGCGCTGCATGGATCGCTGATCTCGCCTCGGCGACCGACCGCAGCCATGTCGGCGGCGACTCCCTGCTTTCAGGCAACGCCAAGATGACTGGTGACAGTCGCGCAGATGGCCGGTCCCGGATCAGCGATCACGCGAACCTCAGTGGTTGCGCGGTCGTCACGGACAATGCCGTTGTCGCCCGCTTCAACCATGTCGGCGACTTTGCCGTCATTCGGGGTGACACAAAGGTCTTGAGCGGCACTAGTCACATTGGCGGCAACGCAATCCTCGAAGGCGCTATCGTGGTCCGCCAGTCACTGACTATCCTTGACGGCACCTACCAGAACCAGAACGACCTGCCATGGTCGCTGTCGCAAGCTGCCCTTTCGGACCCCGAGTATCTTCCTCGGCTCCGCGAGGCAGTCCAGATCGACCCCGCATTTCATCGAGCCATGGCGACATTCGGCGCAGTTAACGATGTCGACCGTCTCGAAGCTGTGGAAGCCATGTTCTACGGCAACGAGGACAGCCGAAAGGCGCTCCATGCCATCTCAAAGGCGCTTGGCGGCACCTTCGCTCCTCAACAATACATGCCGCGCGCGGCTCACGAAGTCCTGACCGAAGGCGGCATCGTGACAGCCGTCAATCTGAACTCCTTCCACACGAACTTCCGACACCTGCGCGCCGTCATGGATGACAGGGACGAAACGCCGGGCGCTATGCTGCGTGGTGTGGTTGCGGTCGTCCGTCCCCACCCTGAAGGAACCGGCAACCAAACCCTCTTCCAGCCAGCCTTCGTGAAGAACCTGATCGAGGAAAATGCTTTACTGACAAGTCCGCGCGGGCGGGTCTATGTCCTTCCCGAAGTCTACGAGGACTTCGCCGATGCCGCCGTTCGCACCCTTGTCCACCAGAAGGAAATCTCTGGGCAGTCTCCGCTCTGGGAACCCCTCGACCCGTCCTCCAAAAGGTTGCAGATCGAGGTCGATCACCTGCCCATGGTGTCGGCCGACAAAGCCATAGGGGAAGAACGGACCCGCGTTGTCGCCCGCACCACCGTCCCCAGCCGGGAACCCGGTCCTGCGGCCCTCGGATACCAACAACTCGATGCCTACGCTGCTGTCGAGATCGACACCTATCCTGAGCAGGTGATCGACCTCGCAGCCGTTTTCGCCGGGGCGCGCTACCACTCTGACCTCTATCAGGCCGTCAAGGGCTGTGAACCTCTTTATCATCGCCGACCGGATCGTGTTCTGTCGGAACTCAAATCCCAGATCGCACGGGACACGGCTCGTCTTGGTGAGGCGAGAAAGCAGCTCGCTGACGAGATTGATCCTATTGTTACCAAGTCTCTTCGCACAGAGATCGGCTATCTCGATCCGCTGAATCAACCTGTCCTCGTCGCTCTCGAACCAATCCCACCGATGGCGCGTGAGTCAAAACCGGCACCTGTTCCCCCTGTGTCCTTCTCCCTAGATGGCATCCGGCAGGCGGCACCACCGCTCGACTGGCGTCCCTTGCGAGAGAACGGGTTCACAAACCCCAATGTGTTGGTGGCATTTTCGGCCAACCTCAACGTCAACTTCGTGATGGAGGCAGATGGCCCGGATAAGTGGAGCCTCTATGTGGAGCACCCGAAGGGCGAAACTGCCGACCGCATGATCTTCAGGGCGGACAACCTGTCAGAAGAGACGGCGATGGAACTGGCAGAAGACTATCGCGCTGCCAGCATAGCCCGAGAGCTTGGGATACAGGTCAGTTCAGACCTCAAGCGCGAGATCGCGCCGAGAGGGCAGAAATCCGCCGCACCAGACATGGCCTCCGATGGGGGAACGATCTTTGCAGCAGCATTCAGAACCCGCACTGCTACCGGGGTCCAGCACTTCGCCGGGCTTGTGACAGCGCGCCCCGATGGGCGCGTGTCGTCATTCACCTATTCCGATCCCCACCCATCAGCCGAGGAGGCGCTTAAGGAAGCGCTACAGAGACAGTCGCAGCCGAACGCGACACAGCCGCAGCCCGTCATTGTGCAGCGACCGACGATGGTGGCTGCTGGCGGTATGGCTCCCTGAATGCTCGGTCGCCATCAAGACGGCAGTCTCCTTGCCGAAATCATGCGAGACCTTTCTGCGGTTTGCGCAAGGATAGACACGCTGCCCCCCGGCCCGGAGCGTTTTAGAGCCGAGCTGGACCGGCAGGATCTGGTGGAGCGGAAATATGCGGACCTCGGGTTCGCCTCTCCACCCTTTTGACATGGTGTATCGCAGCGGAAAGTATGCTCTGGATCGCGCCGACGAAACGGCTCTGCCCGGTATCCCGCTGCGCCGCATCCGAGCGCTTCGGGACATCCCAGAACACGGCGTGAAGGCAGACGATCTGGGCGGCTTCGTCCAGAGCGAGCGCAACCTGTCGCAGACGGGCGCTGCATGGATCGGTCGTAATGCGGTTGTTCTGGGGCAAGGTCGGGTCGAAGATGACGCCATCGCCCGCGATCAGGCCGTTCTGTCATCCTACGCTATCCTGCGCCACCGCGCGGCCGCTGGTGGTCAGAGCAGGATGGATGGTCAGGCCATCGTGCAGGATCAAGCCCAGCTCACCGATAGTTCGCACATAGGCGGCTGCGCAAGAGTTGGGGGGACAGTCATCGTCGGTGGCTTCGTCAGCCTGACCTACGACTGGAACTACCAGACTGCTGACGATCTGCCATGGTCCCTCGATAGCGCCACGCTCGATAGCTCAGACCAGATTGACCGGCTTCACGAAGCCGTGGAGATCGACACGGCCTACCGACGCGTCCTAGCGCTGCTGGGGGCAAAGGACTTGGCGCAGTGTCGGACCCTGCTTGACAGCCTCATGTCGCCGTCCGGGGGCTACATCGGGGCCGTGCAGGCGATGGCGCGCGCTGTAGGCGGCACATTCCTTCCCTACGGCTATCTGCCCTACTCTGCATGGGACGTGTCTGCCCAGCACTTCTACCGCATCCAGCGCTTGCGCCGGAGATGGAATCTCCTTGGCTGCAAAGTCGTGTGCTGGGTGGACGCGGCTCCCATCCCGGCCTGTGACCATGGCGACGGCCCCTATGCGGGTGTCGCACTTTGCCTCACAGCTACCGGGTTCGACCAGACCTACCAGCCAGCCGTCTTCCGACCGCCATCGCCTGTCTGTCCTCCTCTTCATCCGCTTCCGATGTCTGTCCGCTTAGTGCCAGAAGTGCACTCATCGTTGCCCGGCGCGATGATGCGCAGCCGTGACCTGCTTGCGCTCCAAGCCGGAACCGACGCGATGCCACAGACCGCGCGCGGATCGGTTTCACACGCAACCGACAGCCTTCCCCTCCTGCTGGACGCCCGGCCTTGCGATGACGGTCTTCGCTTGACGATGCAACGCGACGCCGGGGTGCCTTTTTCAGTCACTGTGCAGCACGGGCTTTCCGATCACGTCGATCTTTCGGGTCTCGACGCCCCCGGCAGCGCAGTCCTCGGTTGGCGGACGAACAGGACGCTTTCCCTTCAATTACCAACGCCCGGACCAGCTCTATCCGACACGCTCGGCCGCGCCGCCGCCACCAAACCAAAGGAAGGATCAGTCATCATGAAACGCGACATGGACCTCGTGCGCGGCATTCTCTTCGAGATCGAGAGAAATGCGAACATCAACGGAAAGTTCGTCGTCACTGACGCCGACCTCGGCGACCTCAGCGCAGATCGCACTGCCGTCCAGTATCACCTTCGGCTCCTGATGGATGCGGGCTACATCGAAGGGCAAGACTTGCTGAATGCTCCGCCAAAGGAAGGAACCCCGGCCTTTGCTATGCTTGAACTTGGGTCGCAGGGACATGCAGGCCAAGGTGTTCCGATTACCGTTTCGCGCATGACGTGGGCGGGGCACGATTTTCTAGACACCGTTCGAGACAACAAGGTCTGGCAAAAGACCAAGGGCTACCTGAAGGACATCGGTGGCGTCAGTATTGACGTTCTGAAGGACGTGGCAAGAGCCGTCGCCAAAGATCAGATCAGGCAATACACCGGGATCAACTTGGGGAACTGATCGGCTCCACCAGCTCCGGCCCCTCTGCCTGCCGTCGCCCCACCGCAGCCGCAACCTCGTGCCAAGCCAGTGCCTCGATGCCAAGGCGGGGCAGGTCAGGTAGGCTACAGCCTTCCAGCCAGTCTGTGACTGCCTCTACCGGGACCATGACGGGCTGCCGGTCGTGCAGCTCGCACATGGCACCGGCGGCCGCTTCAGTGATGATCGTGCAGGTCAGGCCCTCGAAATCGTCCAGCCGAACCTTCGACCACAACCCGGCGAACAGCAGGCCGGGCGCGTTCCCGGCCGGATAGATGAAATGCGGCCGCTTGGTCTTCCCCTCGGCCTTCCACTCGTAATAGCCCGCCACCGGGATGACGCAGCGGTTCTTGAGAAACCCACGCCACATGCCCACGTCCAACCTATCATCGCGCGCATTGAAGGTGCTGGCGCGGAACTCCCTCGCGGTGCCCTTTTGCCAGTGCGGGATCAGGCCCCAGCGGGCAAGGACGCCAGCGCGGTCGCCTGTGTCCGGGCGACGGCAAAGCATCGGCACCATGTTTGTGGGTTTGATATTGAAGCCGTCCGGGATCGGCCCAATCCCGGCGGCGGGACCGATTCCGGTCCACTCCTCGAACCCGGCCCATGTCATCTGCCCCTCGGAGAAACGACCGCACACGGCGCGTCAGGCGCGGATCGCGCGCGCTACAACTTCCGGGGCCTGCTCGATGACCTTCAGAAAGAGCAAGGCTGCACGGTCAGGTTGCCGCCGCTTCTGTTCCCAGTCTTTGACCGTTCCCGATGGGAGGCCATAACGGGCAGCGAAAGCCGTTTGCGACAGTTTCTGCCTCTTCCTGATGGCAGCAACGTCGATTGTCTCGGGGACAAAGATGGCTGCGGGTTCCATCTTGCCCTCTGCAATAGCAAGCGCTTCCTTGGCGCTCTGGATCAGTTCTTCACCGAACGTCATAGCTTGTCCTTTCGTTGTCGGTAGGCATCTGCCAGTTTTGGCAGAATGCGAGCCAGTTCGTTGCGCTCCGCCTTTGTGAGGTTTGCCTTGTCGTTCTTCCCGTAGATTGCCAGCAGGAACACAGGAATATCCCCACCGCCGAAATAGTGGATCGTCCGATACCCGCCGCTCTTGCCCTGCCCTTCGCGGGCGTGACGCACCTTCCGTGCTCCGCCACTGTGAGCCATGACCGCGCCAGCCTCCGGCTCGACCGCGATCACTGACACAATGTCTTGAACATCCTCGTCAGAAAGACCGCACCGCTTAGCCTGCGCCAGAAAAGTGTGGGTTTGGACTACACTTTGCATGAAAGGTATATACGGCATTGCCGCACCGAATGCAAGATCGTTATACGGCATTGCCGCACAGCGTTATTGCGACCTCCCGCCCGGACTACCCGCGCTCGAAGAACCCCGGATGCGGGCGGTTGATCCCGAAACGGATCGTGCCGGGGCCGAACCGGGCATTGATGAAGTCGGCTGCAACAGACACCCGTTCTCCTTGGCTACGCTCAGCGGGGGCCAGTGGGGCGAGCAGATCGCCGGAGCGCTCCACCAGTAGCGCCACGTCTCCGAGGTGAATCCCGACCGCAAGAAGCTGGCTGCCGCGAATGGCAGGCCATGCCGAGCGCCAGAGCCGCCGGTTGATGCGCAGAAACTCGGCCGTATCCTGCGTGGCGGCGCACCGCAGCGCACCTCCCCAGCGTGGGCGGTCGAGTGGGTGCACCGAGAGGGAGAACGACGCGGCTGTCCTGCCTTCACGCCTCAACCGCGTAGCGGCCTTTTCGACCAGCCAGCGTGACACCAGATAGGCTGCCACCGGATCGCGAAAATCGGGAGCCAGCACCTTCGAGTTGCCGAAGCCCCCCCGCCGCGTCTCCACCAGCGGGACGGGCGCGCCTTGAAGGGACCGCACGAACCGCTCCCCCTCGATGCTGTGCCAGATCGCGCGGGCATGGCGCGGGTCGAGGGCGCACAGTGCAGGCACGTCCCGGACGCCCGCCCGCAGAAGCCGCTCGCGCATTGCCCCGGAAATCCCCGGCAGATCGTCCAGCGCCAGATGGGCTATCGCGTCAGGCATGTTGCCGGGCCAGAGCCAGCGAAACCCGTCTGGCTTTTGCAACTTGCCCGCGATCTTGGCAAGCAGGTGGTTCGGCCCGATCCCGGCCGAAAAGCGCAGGCAGGGGCCGACCTCTGCCGCGACCGCCGCCTTGAGCCTTGCGACGAGCTGGGCCGCACCGTCCAGCGTGGTTGCCTCGCCCGACAGCACAACCTGAAACTCGTCCACGGACCTGATACGTTCCAGTTCGGCATGGCGGTCAATGACATCGGCGACCCGCAGGTTGAAGCGGACGTAGAGCCGGTGGCGCGAGGGCAGGAACACGATGTCGGGGCACAGGTGGCGGGCGTCCCGCACCGAAGTCCCTGTTTTGACGCCGAACGCCTTGGCCTCGTAGCTCGCGGCCACGCAGGCCCCGTGATTCCCCTCCATCGCAGTGATCGCGACCGGACGGCCGCGCAGCCTCGGGTCGAGTTGCTGTTCGACCGAGGCGAAGAACGAGTTCATGTCAATGTATAGCGTCCTGAACGGCCCCAATCACAAATCCTCCCTTCTGGTGCAAACGCGCAGAATGTTCTATCTTTGTTCTCATAATCCAGAACAAGCGGGGGAGGCTATGGATAGAAAGGGGCAGTTGCGGAATGTGGCCTTCGGCGGTGCGTGGTCGGAGCAGATCGCTGGCGAGGAGGCCCTGCGCGCGGCAATGCGAAGGGTCGAGGCGGCGAGCGTCGAGACGGCCGACGCTGACCTCCGTCTTGACGAGACGCTGCGGCAGGCGCTCTCCACCGTGGCTGACGCCCATCCCAAGGGTGCGATGCTCCAAGCAGCTTGGGACCGCGCACTCGCCCTCCCTTTCGCCACGCTACGAGCTGGTGAACTGGCCCGGATTGCGCGCACTTTGCGCGAAGGGATGAGTCATCGGCTCAACGACTGAGGAGGCCGGAACCAGAGATCAGTCGCTGCTCTGGCGCAGCTCCGCACTGAATAGTCGGGCCACCTTGAAGCCAGCGTTGATGCGCGGGGGAACATCGACCGTCTGATTACGCATACCCATCGTCACCTTTCGGGCGGGACGGGCGTTGGCTGTGATGGTTCCAACCCCCCAAAAGGTCGTGCCCCGGCAGTTGAGGATGTTGTCGGCGATGATGCCGCACATTGAGTCGTAGAAGCGTTCCGCCTCAGCCGGTGAGCAGCGCGTTCGAGCGACAGTTTCATTGATGAACTCCGATTTCGTCATCGCTCGCGACATCTTGGACCCTTTGCACATCTCTCATAGAGACATGCTATACCATGCTTTTTTGCTGGTCCAGTGCTGCAACAGCTTGTATTGGACCATCAGGCCCGACGAGCAAGACTTTTCGCCCGCTCCCATCGTCCGTGATGGTGCCCATTTCCAGCAGATCGAGCGCCGTCTTCAACCGGATGAAATCGTCATCTGCCAGCTCGCGCCACCGGCATCCTTCAGGCCACTTGCCAAGCGCCCGGTCCCGCTCCGCACGTTCGAGCCGCAAGACAGCGGCTTCCATACTGCGCACCTCCCGGTCCACCAGCGCCCTCGCGCTGCCCAGAATCTCCGCTAGAACGCTTTGCAGATCGAACATCATTGCTCGCAGCCTCCCCGCGATGCCTTCGCAGCATCGCTCTTGCCCGACAGCACCGGACGCGGACAGGCCGCGCCCGGTGACTGCTCTCACGCCTGCTCGCGGGCGTGTGCTTCAATCTTGACTGACGCATCCGCGCCCGATTCCACGATCAGGGCGATCTTCGCGCTGGTCCTCTTCTCGCCGTCTTTTTCGTATTCGCCGGTTTCGAGCCGGACAGAGCCAGTCGCCTCGATCAGGGTGCCCGTGCGGGCATTGCCGTCGATCAGCACCTTGGCGAACTCGGGATCGAACACCTTCACTTCGATGTAGGTGGTCGATGTCCGGGTATCGCCGTGCTTGTCGGTGAACGGCTGATCGACGGCAATGGTGCCGAAGACATACTTGCCGGACCCGTCCTTGGCGTCCGTAACGACCGGATCGCGGGTATAGCGGCCACGGGCGTAGAGCTTGTTGTTGACCTTCATGGAACTCTCCTTGTGATGGATCAGTCGTCGTCTTCGATGAGAGGATCGTCGCCACCCGCGCTGCCACGTTCCGCGAGAAACTCTTCGCGGCGCGTCTCGCGCAACATGGTCAGACGATTGATCTCCTCCATGCCTTCCCGCTGCCCCTTGGTGTTGAGCGAGTAGCGCATGTAGCTGAGCGCGGTCGTTTCATCCTCGATCCCGTGGCCGAGGATGCGCGCGTAATAGGGTGCCCGCGTGGTGCGGGGGCCGAAATTCTCGTAGGCAATCTCCGCGTAGATCGCCCGCAGCTCCTTGAGCGACAGCGGTGCGCCCTTCGGCCAGAACCTCTCGATGGCCGAAGCCTTGAGCTTCGTGTTCAGGGCGTTATTGAGTGTGGACTTGATGGCACCTTCGTCGGCCGAGAGCCACATACGGCCTTGCGCGCTGTCCCGCAGCTCGCGGAAAGCTGCGACGATCTCAGCCGCCGGAGCGAGGACAGGGATAGCGAAGTCCCTGCCAGCCATGGTGCCCTCGCCGCCTCGCGTCTTGAGCTGACCTTTGAAAAAGACCAGCCAGCGCTGCCGGACCCTGCCCTTCGGCGTCACTTCCGTCATGAGCCGCAGGTCGGCACTTTGGACGATCTCCCGAAAGCGCCGTCCGGTCAGGCCGCACAACCCGAGCACCCGAGTTTCCATGTCGTCGGACTTGAGCATTTCACGAAGGACGGTGACGACTTGCTGCCAATCGGGAACCAAGGTCAGGTTGCTATTCGCCACCTTCACCCGTGCCTTGTAGTCCTCATGGAGCTGCGACAGGATCGTCCGGTCGATCTGGATTATCTTCATCAGATCGAGATCGACGCGCTTGCGCCGATCCTCGTCAGGTTCCTCAGTGGCCAGCCTGTCGCGGACACCCTTCCGAAACCGGGACATGTAGAGCTTCTTCGTAGCGTCAGTGCGTTCGACAAAGCCGCGCTGCTGCACGTCATCCCACAACCGCTGGACGCGCTCGCGCCAATGGTTGCCATACTTCGGACAGACAAGGGCAATGACCTTATCGGAGAAGGCTTCGACTTCCTCTTGAAGGGCGAAACGACCAGTCATCTGCGACTCTCCCGTGCAGTTATGTTCGCGGTATATATCTATATACGCGCCACAACTGCCGCCGGTCAAGTCGTATATACCGAAACCGCGCGATATATCATCGCGATTGGAGTGGTATATATCTTCTGGGCGATCCCACACTGCCGTCATCCGGTATGACTGTCGATCCACCGCGACATCAACCCCTTGTCGCGGAAGCACTCTTGGGGGATTTCTATGCGCTTGCGCGCAGCGATCTTCTCCGCGAACCCAACCTGTTTGGACGAAGGTGCGCTTCCTCCGTTGTTGTCTGGGGGCCGTTTCGTCGCGGAGAGTTGCGCACCGCCTTCCTCAGGCCGCACGGTCTTCCGGGTTGAGCCGCCTTTCGTCTTGTGCTTGTCGATCCACGCGGAGAGAGCTTTGGCATCTGCAAGTGCCTCTGCGGGCACTTCGGTGCCCAGATCGGCTGCTATCTTCATCGCGAAGCCCTTTGCGCTGTCACTCGGCCCAAGTGGCTTTCCATCGGCAGGACGCTCGCGCATCGGGCCTAGAAAGGCGCGGCATTTCTCCATGTCGGTCAGGGCACCGGCCGGAACCTTGATACCTTCGCGCTGCGCTTTCGCGCGGGCTGCCTTCTTCATGGCCTCGCTCGGCTCACGGCTCTGGACGGCCGTGATTGCTGCTCCACCGCTCTTCGCGGCCACCATGCTCTCCAAGGCTGTCTCGGCCACGCCAACGATCTCGTTGACGACAGCGACAGCCTTGGCATCGCCCGACTTGATCCGCTCAAGCAGAAGCTCCATCTGCCCGGTCAGTCCGACATCGAGAAGACGCGGCGCTGCTTTCTCGATGATGCCGAAGAACTGCATTCCCGCCTCGGTCGCCTTCAGCGCGCCGCCCTTCTTCTCCGGGGCAACAAGCCCACGTTTCAAGAGGTTCTCGACTATGCTGCTACGCGTGGCCTCGGTGCCAATTCCCTCGGTCTCCTTGAGAATCGCCCTGACTTCCTGATCTTGGACGTGACGCCATGCTTCGATCATCGCCAGAACGAGGGAGGCATCGGTGTAACGCGGTGGAGGCACTGTCTGCTTTGCCGCAATCCCGGCCTCGATGGCTTTCACCGGATCATTGTCAGAGAATGGTGGCAGCGCGCCGGTTCCATCTTCGTCATCGCCTTCTTCCTCGGGATCGGGATCATTGCGCGCGGCTCCCATTGCCTCGCGCCAGCCCGGCGCGATCTCTACCGTGCCGGAGACCGCGAACTGTCGCTTGTCTGCTTCGATCCATTGGCGAGTGCTGTCATAGGTGCGGTCAGGGCCGATGGCCGATAGATAGCGGCGGGCGATCAGCTCGAAGAGCTTCCGCTGGTCTGCGCTCATGGCCTCGAAGAGCGACAGCCAGTTCCGAACAGTCGCCACGTTGGGCACGATGGCCGTGTGTGCAGCACCCTTGAGCGCCTTGTCGGAAAATGCACCGGCCTTGACTCGGATAACAGGTCCAGCCCCAGACCATGTGACTGGCCCTATGCCGGGCACCCGCAGGATACCTTCGAGCATCGCTGGCGCATTCTCGATTTCAGCCTCGGGCAGCGTCGTCTCCGAAGAACGGGGATAGGTGACTGCCCCGCTCTCGTAGATGGCTTGCAATACATCGGTGGTCTTCTTGACCGGCCATTTGAACCGCCGCGCCGCCTCGACTTGCAGCTTCGACATTGAAAAGAGCGGCGGCGGGGCTTGGGTCTTCTGCTGCTTGTGGACCCGGATCGGCCCCTGATAGGTCTCGGCCAAGCGCATGATCCGGTCGGCCTCCGCCCTCTCGAAGAGCCTGTCCTTCTCGGCGGGAGCATGTGTCAGCCGGACACGACCGGCTGTCCCCATTACCTCGATCCATGGATGGAAATAGTCCCGCGCCCTGAAGTCCGCGATCTCGCGTTCACGGCGACAGACCAAGCCGAACGTAGGGGTCAAGACCCGGCCGATGGACAAGGCTCCTTTCCACCCGTTCGGGCGGAAAAGCACCGTGGCGGTGCGTGTCAGTGAGAGGTTGTAGATCTGGTCCGCTTGCTGCCGGGCGACGAAACTCTGATAGAGGCTTTTGAAGTGCTCGACTGGCTTTGCTTCTGCGAACGCGGCCTTCAGGGTCTTCTCATCATTGGCATTCTGGATCACCCGGAGGACACGGCCCTGCCAGCCGATGTCGCGCCGCAGGGCGTTCACGATGTTCATTCCGATCCCCTCGCCTTCGCGGTCGGGGTCGGTGGCGATGTAGATGGTATCCACCTGCCGTGCGGCGTCCTTGATCGCACTGTAGCGCTTGGCACTGGACCCGCCGCTGATGCGGTTTGGATAGAAGCCTCCCTCTGGGCGGAGAATCCCGACTGACCAGTCCTTCCATGCAGGGTTCACGTCTTCCGGTTCCGCCAAAGCGAACAGATGGCCGCTCGCAGCAAGAACAGGTCCGTAGGGTCAGGATGCATTGATTTCCGGCGCGCTGCGTGATTCACGGCTCGAAAAACGGAGCGGTGACATGAGCGATCTTTTCTGGCTGACCGACGGGCAGATGGCACGTCTGGCTCCCTTCTTTCCCA
>Ga0268299_1003292_pt1 | contig 15394 bp, 10 predicted proteins | sample NOBtaG_FD_193484 | JGI IMG/M metagenome (GOLD analysis project Ga0268299, IMG submission 193484) | Activated sludge microbial communities from bioreactor in Nijmegen, Gelderland, Netherland - NOB reactor | ecosystem: Engineered > Bioreactor > Aerobic > Activated sludge | place: Netherlands...
CCTCAGCGCCCTCTTCCTCATCGCCGTCGGCTTCTCGCTCCAGCAGACCTGCGCGCAGCCCTTCGCCATCGCGCTGGGAGATCCGAAGACGGGGGCCCACCGGCTGAACCTGGCCGGCGGCATCAATTCGTTCGGCACCACCATCGGACCGCTCATCGTCAGCTACTTCCTCTTCGGCGGCATCGCGAAGAACGTGCAGGTGGAGATCGCCGCCGTGAACCAGATGTACATGTTCCTGGCCGGCCTCTTCGTCGCCGTCGCCGTCTTCTTCATCCTCTCCAACCTCCCCACCATCCGGCAGGACGAGCACATCGAGGCGGGCCCCGGCGCGCTGAAGTACCCGCAGCTCGTCTACGGCATGGCGGCCATCTTCGTGTACGTGGGGGTGGAGGTCACCATCCAGAGCAACCTCGGCGCGCTGCTGAAACTCCCCGAGTTCGGCGGCTACGACGAATCGCAGATCGCCCACTTCATCTCCCTCTTCTGGGGAAGCCTGATGATCGGGCGGTGGACCGGCGCCATCACCGTCTTCAACCTGACGAAGATGTGGAAGAACGTGCTGACCGTCGTGGTGCCGTACGTCGCCTTCGGCGTCATCCTCGGCGTCAACGCGCTGAGCGGCACGGACGTGAGCGACCTCTACCCGTACGCGTTCGTCATCGCGGTGCAGATCGCGGGGTTCTTCGTGGGACAGGAAAAGCCCGCCAAGACCCTTCTCACCTTCGCCGTGCTCGGCATGGCGGCCATGTCCGTCGGCATGCTCACCACCGGCTCCGTCGCGGTCTTCGCCTTCATCAGCGGCGGACTCTTCTGCTCGGTGATGTGGCCCTCCATCTTCGCCCTCTCCATCGCCGGTCTCGGCAAGTACACCAGCCAGGGCTCCACGTTCCTCATCATGATGATCCTCGGCGGCGCGCTCATCCCCCCGCTGCAGGGCTGGATGGCGGACGTGCTCAACGACATCCATCTTTCGTACATCATCACCATCCTCCTTTTCGGCTACCTCGCCTTCTTCGCCGTCAAGGCGAAGCGCGTGCTGAAGGCGCAGGGGATCGACTACGAGACCCCCGCCGGCTCGCACTGAACCGGTTCCCCTCTTCCTTTAAAACGGCAACGTCCCGGTACCGGGACGTTGCCGTTTTGAACCGCCGCGTCGGAGGGGCCGTCAGCCGCTGAGCTTCTCGTACTCCGCCAACGCCATGGTCGTGAGCTTCTCCTTCAGCTCGCGCGGCATCTTCACCTTGTCCCAGTACTTCTTCTTGTCGTTCTTGTCCTGGTCGGACGGCGGGGCGATGAACAGCCCGTTCTTGCCGTCGGCGATCTTGAACCCCTTGATCGTGATCTCCTCCGTCGTTTCGACGTCGAAGAACGCCCGGAGGTGGTTCGACCCCGAGAACTTCTTCATGTTGAGCACCCTCATAGGAACTCCTGTGATATTGTGAGTGGATGTGTGGATTCCGGACGGACACGGGCGCGGATGCGCCGTCCGGTGCAGTTCGGTCTCGGTACGGGTGATGTCGTCGTGAGGGCGGGGGCGGGGCGGCGGAACGGAGGCGTTCCGTTCCGCTGGGAAAATCAGAAACTCGGGGAACTTTGTCAAGTACTAAATGATGCGGTACTCCGTGCCGTCGATGGCGGCGCGGACGAACCCGCTGGCGCGTTCGAGCCGGGCGGAGGCCTCGTCGCGGTCCACGCCCGCCTTGATCATCACGAGCGCGGTCTTCACATGGCCGCCCGCGGCTTCGAGGTACCGTCCCGCATCGTCGTACCCGATGCCGGTGATGGTCATGACCACCTTCTTCGCGCGCTCGACCAGCTTCTTGTTCGTCATCTGCAGGTCGATCATCATGTTCTCGTACACCTTGCCGAGCCGGATCATCGACGCGGTGGTGAGCATGTTGAGCACCAGCTTCTGCGCGGTGCCGGACTTCATCCTCGTGGAACCCATCACCACTTCCGGACCGACCTCGGCGCAGACCGCGACGTCCAGCGCTTCGGCGAGATGCCGGTACTCCGGCAGGTCCAGGTTCGCACGGGGATTGGTGGTGACGTAGAGCGTGCGCGCCCCCCGTTCCTTCGCCCGCCGCACGGCGCCGATGACGAAGGGGGTGCGCATGCTCGCCGCGATGCCGCACACCACGTCGTTCGGTCCCACCCCTTTCTCATCCATCACCGCTCCCCCCCCTTCGGGACTGTCCTCGGCTCCCTCCACCGCGCGGAACATCGCCTGCTCCCCTCCGGCGATGATCCCCTGCACCATGTCGAAGGGGACGCCGTACGTGGGGGGACACTCCGACGCATCCACCACGCCGACGCGGCCGCTGGTGCCGGCTCCGACGTAGATGAGCCGTCCGCCGTTGAGGAACGCCTTCACCGTCAGTTCCACCGCTTGCGCGATGTACGGGATCTGCGTCCGCACCGCCTCGGCCACGCGGTGGTCCTCGTCGTTGATGATGGTGAGGATGTCGGTGACGGAGCGGGCGTCGATGTCCATCGAGGCGGGATTGCGCTGCTCGGTGGAGAGGTGCTGCAGTTGCCGGAAGAGCTCTTTCTGTTCCATACTTATGACCGGGTGACGATGACGAGTTTCTTGTCCAGATGGTCGAACTCCTCGCTTCCGGGGAAGACGAGCGGAACGCTGCGGAAGCGGAGCGACGGATATCCGCGGCGGGCCTCCCGTTCCTCCTCCTCGATCTCCTGCCCCTTGAACGTGACCAGCGACGGTACCGTAAGATACGCTTTTCCGCCGTCGGATGAACCCCCTCCGTCCCGTTTGAGGAAGGGCCATCCCCAATCCAGCAGGTTCGACAGACGGCTCACGGAGCGGGCGACCACGGCGTCGAACCCCTCCCGGTAGCGCGCATCGGCGTTCACCTCCTCCGCCCTTCCCCACACGGTCTCAACGTTCGTCAATCCTATTGCGTCGGCCATCGCCCGCACGGCGTTCACCTTCTTCTGGGTGGAATCGAGCAGCATAAAGGAACACCCCGGCAGCATCACCGCCAGCGGGATGCCCGGAAATCCGCCCCCCGTACCGAGGTCCAGGATGCGCGAACCCTCCCGGAACGACACTTTGAAGAGCATCGTCAGGGAGAGGGCGATGTGCCCCCGCCAGAGGTTCTCTTCGTTCTTGCGGGAGACGAGGTTGATCTTCGCGTTCCAGTCGAGCAGTTCCTGCCGGAAACGGGAGAGCCGGGACAATTGAATGTCCGTTATAAATATCCCGTTCTTCCGGCAGAGCGTATGGAGCCAGAGTTCGTCGTCGGTCATGGTTTCACGTGGAACGCCGCATCATTGGCGGCGCTCGTTCTGTTTCAGGAAAATACCGAGCACCGACACGTCCGCGCTGGTGACGCCGGCGATGCGCGATGCCTGGCCGATGGAGCGGGGCCGCACCCGCTGGAGTTTCTCCTTCCCTTCCGCGCTCAGCGAGGGGATGGATCGGTAATCGAAGTGTTCCGGGATGAGCATCTCTTCGAACTTCGCGAAGCGGACGATCTGTTCGTTCTGCCGTTGAATGTATCCCTCGTACTTCACATCGATCTCCACCTGCCGCATCACCTCTTCATCGCGCAGCGACGCGGAGACCTCCGGCGAATCGATCAGCTCCGCGACATGACGGATGGAGATGTTCGTGCGGCGGAGGATCTTCACCAGCGGTTCGTTCTCGGCGATGGCCGTCTCTCCGTTCCGTTCCAGCACCGGATTCACTTTGGACGGCGCTGCCATCGTCGTGCGGAGATGTTCGACCGTTCGCTCGATGGCGTTCTCCTTCGTCTCCAGGCGTTCGATCCATCCGTCCGGCACCAGACCGAGCATATGCCCCATCCGCATCAGCCGTCGGTCCGCATTGTCCTGACGGAGGAGCAACCGGTACTCAGCGCGGGAGGTGAACATACGGTACGGTTCTTCGGTGGATTTGTTGATGAGGTCGTCGATCATCACCCCGATGTACGCGTCGCTGCGCTGAAGGATGAACGGCGGACGTTTCTGCACTTTCAGAGCGGCGTTGATGCCGGCGACGAGTCCCTGCCCCGCCGCCTCTTCGTACCCGGAGGTGCCGTTGATCTGTCCGGCGAAGTAGAGTCCGGACACGAGCTTCGTTTCCAGCGTGTGATGGAGCTGGTGCGGCGGAAAGTAGTCGTACTCCACGGCGTAACCCGGACGCAGCATCTTCACCTGTTCCAATCCGCGGATGCTGCGCAGACCTTCGAACTGCACCTCTTCCGGAAGGCTCGTCGAGAACCCGTTCACGTAGACGACGTTCGTATCATACCCTTCCGGTTCGAGAAAGATCTGATGCCGCTCCCGGTCCGCGAACCGATGCACCTTGTCCTCGATGGAGGGACAGTACCGCGGTCCCACCCCCTTGATGCGCCCGGTGAACATGGGAGAGCGGTCGAATCCCTTCTCAAGAATGGAGTGTGTCGAGCCGTTGGTGTAGGTCAGATACATCGGTATCAAACGGTTCGTGATGGAACCGGTCTGGTATGAGAACGGTACCGGAGGATCATCGCTGTGCAGCACTTCGGTCTTCGCAATGTCGATGCTCTGCAGGTCAATCCGAGGCGGAGTGCCGGTCTTCAGCCGTCCTGTGACGAATCCGAGCTCCGTCAATGTCTCGGTCACTCCCCGTGACGGCGCTTCTCCGAACCTCCCTCCCGACCGGTGCCTCTCGCCGGTATGCATCAATCCGTTCAGGAACGTACCGGCACACAGCACCATGGCGCCGCCGAGGATTTCGAAACCGTTCGCAGTGGTGACACCCCGGAGCATCCCTCCTTCGACATGCATGGAAGTGACAGAATCTTCCAACACGTCGATCCCCGGGGCGCTAAGGATCCTCCGTTGGGCATCCCGGGCATACCATTCACGGTCACTCTGGCACCGTGGGGACCAAACGGCCGGACCCTTGGAGGTGTTCAGCATCTTGAACTGAATGCCGGTGGCATCGGCGATCCTCCCCATCTCCCCTCCCAGCGCATCGATCTCCCGTACAAGATGTCCTTTCGCCGTCCCTCCGATTGCCGGGTTGCACGACATCCTCCCGATGGCATCCGCCTTCAGCGAGATGAGCAGCGTCGAACATCCCATGCGGGAAGCGGCGAGCGATGCCTCGATACCGGCATGGCCGCCCCCCACAACGATGACGTCATAGGATGATTTTGGGATCTTCACCAGCATGATGTTCCACGTGAAACGTTCTTACTTTCCAATGCAGAAACGGGCAAAAATATTGTTGAGAATGTCTTCCGGGGTGGTCAATCCAATGATGTCACCTAGGTGATTCAGGGCCTCGCGCAGGTCTACGGCGACGAACTCTCCGCTCATGTTTTGTTGTATGGAACGCTCGGCACTATCCAGTGATTCCAGGGCGTGGACGAGCGCATCCTTATGCCTCTCATTGGTGATGAGGGGGGCATCGGACTCGTCCGCATGGTCGGGAATGGCGGTCTCGAACAGCATACTCTTCAGCATGTCGATACCGGTATGGGTCTTACAGGAGATTTCGACCGATGGCCGGTCGGGTATGACGGGGAGGGAGAAACCAGACGCTTTCCGGTCTGCCTTGTTCACGACGAGAATGGATTTCCCATGCTTGGGAAGCGAGTTCATGGCCTCTTCCAGCATGTCCGCCTCCCCCTTCCCGATCTCTTCCGACGCATCGACCATGAACAGGACGATATCCGCCTTCCGGATATGCTGCATGGTCCGGCGGATCCCCTCCTTTTCGATGAGGTCCACCGACTCCCGGATACCGGCGGTATCCGTGAAAACGAACTCCATGCCGTGCAGGGTGATGCTTTCTTCGATGACATCCCTCGTGGTACCCGGGATCTCGCTGACGATGGCCCTCTCCTCTTCCAACAGGATATTCAATAGACTGGACTTCCCGACATTCGGTTTTCCGGCCAGTGCGACCCGCACCCCTTCCCTTGCCATTTTTCCGGTAGAGTACCTTGAGAGGATGGTTTGGATTCGTTCCCGGACTCCGGAGAGTTTCGAAAGAAGTTCATCCCGGCGCGCCAGTTCTATCCCCTCCTCCGAAAAGTCGAGCTCCAGTTCTAATAAAGAGCAAAGGTCCGTGAGGGTCGACCGGAGTTCGCGGATGTGTCCGGAGAGTTTCCCGGTGAGCTGCTCCATGGAAACCCGGTGTGCGCGTTCGCTGCGGGCGTGGATGAGGTCCGCCACCGCTTCGGCCTGGGCCAGGTCGAGCCGGTCATTGAGGAAAGCGCGGAGCGTGAACTCGCCCGGGTCCGCAGGACGGGCGCCGGCGGCGATGACGAGACGGAGAACGGCGCGGGAGACGAAATGGCCGCCATGCGTACCGAGCTCGACCACCTCTTCGCCGGTGTAGGAATGCGGGGCGCGGAAGACCGTGGCGAGGATGGCGTCCGCCGGGCGTCCGTCCTCGCCGACGACGGAGCCGTAGTGCACGGTATGGCTCACGGCGGACGAGAGCGGGATGCGGCCGCGGAAGACCCGGTCCGCCACGCCGACGGCGTCCGGCCCGCTGATACGTATAACGGCTATACCGCCGTTCCCGGCGGGGGTCGCCACGGCGGCGATGGTGTCCTGTGTTCGAAGCGGTGCGGTCATGATGAAGATCTTCACAATGTAGAAAATTATCTCTTGACTTCAGTACCGAAAATCGTATCTTGAAGATGTGTAACACGCTGCACCGTTCACTGTCCGCTCAAAAGAATGTACGAGAACACACGACAGACTCGAATCACCCCGCGGCGCTCCGGCGTCCGTGTGATTCCTGTACGCGCGTCTCTCCTTCCGTTCGTCGGTATTACCATTCTTCTGGGGCTTACGCTCGCGATCCTTCTGCCGATTCTACTCGGCTGAGCGAACGCAGAGGTTACCCCAACGAACCCTTCCCACATCGACGTCATCCGCAGTACGTGAGAATCCAGGAATCAGGGAGTAACCTCCGGGCGAGGATACTGTTCCTTATTCATTCATTCTCAGGTACGCCATGACACACTCCTCCTCCCACCAACGCCTCATGACCGGGGCCGAGATCTTCGTCCGTTCGCTGGTCGAAGAGAAGGTCGACGTCGTCTTCGGATATCCCGGCGGCGCCGTCATCGGCATCTACGACGCGCTGCACGACATCTCGGACATCAAGCACATCCTGACGCGTCACGAACAGGGGGCCGTGCATGCCGCCGAAGGGTACGCGAAAGCGAGCGGCCGTCCGGGCGTGGCGCTGGTGACCTCGGGTCCGGGTGCGACGAACACCGTCACCGGCATCGCGGACGCCTACATGGACTCCATCCCCATCGTGGTCTTCACCGGCCAGGTGGCGCTGAAGCTCATCGGCAACGACGCGTTCCAGGAGGCGGACATCGTCGGCATCACGCGCCCCATCACCAAGCACAACTACCTGGTGCGCGATGTGAACGAACTCGCCGCGACCATCAAGGAGGCCTTCTACGTCGCCACCACCGGGCGGCCGGGTCCCGTGCTCGTGGACCTGCCGAAGGACGTCATGGCGTCCAAGGCGGTCTTCTCGTACCCGAAGAGCGTGAAGCTCCGTTCCTACCAGCCGCACACCGAAGGACATCAGAAGCAGCTCAGCAAGGCGGCCGAACTCATCGCGAAGGCGAAGCGGCCGGTGCTGTACGTCGGCGGCGGCACCATCCTCTCCGGCGCTTCTGAGGAACTGACGGCGTTCGCGCGGGCGACCGGCATCCCGGTCACCACCACGCTGCACGGGCTCGGAGCATTCCCGGAATCGGACGAACTCTCGCTGGGGATGCTCGGCATGCACGGCACATGGTACTCCAACACCGCGGTGCACTACAGCGACCTGCTCATCGCCGTCGGCGCGCGCTTCGACGACCGCGTCACGGGGCGCACGGACGCGTTCGCGCCGGAGGCGAAGAAGATCCACATCGACATCGACCCCTCCAACATCAGCAAGAACGTGAAGGTCGACGTTCCCATCGTCGGCGACGTGAAGACGGTGCTGAAGCAGCTCACGCCGATGGTGAAGCCGCTCGACACGAAGGACTGGGTGCGCACCATCCGCGCGTGGAAGGAGGAGCATCCGCTGCGCTACCGCAACGGGAAGGAGGTCCGGATGCAGCACGTGATCCAGACGCTCTCCGGCCTGACGAAGGGGAACGCGGTGATGGTGAGCGACGTGGGACAGCACCAGATGTGGATGGCGCAGTTCTTCAACTACATGCTGCCGCGGACGCACCTGACCTCCGGCGGTCTCGGCACGATGGGCTTCTCGCTGCCGGCGGCGATGGGGGCGGCGTTCGCGCGGCGGGACATCCCGGTCATCTCCGTGAGCGGGGACGGCGGGTTCCAGATGAACATCCAGGAGCTGGCTACCATCCGCGAGCACAGCGTGCCGGTGAAGATCATCATCCTCAACAACGGCTACCTCGGCATGGTGCGGCAATGGCAGCAGCTCTTCTGGCGGAAGCGGTACTCGCACGTGGAGATGTTCGGACCGGACTTCGTGAAGGTGGCCGAGGCGTACGGCATCCCGGGGTTCCGCGCCACGCAGACCGCCGAGGTGGAGGAGACGCTCCGGCGCCTGCTCGACACGGAGGGACCCGCGCTGGCGGAGTTCCGCGTGATGAAGGAGGACAACGTCTACCCGATGATACCGGCGGGACAGACGTACAACGAGATCATGGACGTACCGGAGGCGACGGAGGAGGAGCAGGGGGAACGACTCGAACTGGTCACCATCGCAAAGGGTTGATATGACCGCCGCAGAACAGGAACAGGACCCGCAGGTCCACAAGCACACCATCTCCGTGCTGCTGGAGAACAAATTCGGCGCGCTGAACCGCGTGGCCGGGATGTTCTCCGCCAAGGGATACAACCTCGAGTCCATCACCGTCGGTCCGACGGAGGACGAGAGCGTCTCACGCATGACCATCGTCACCACGGGGGACGACGCCATCATCGAGCAGATCATCAAGCAGCTCAACAAGCTCATCGACACGCTCAAGGTGGTGGACCTGACGTACGAGAGCTTCATGGAGCGGGAGCTGGCGCTCATCAAGGTCTCGACGAGCGCCGACACGCGCTCGGAGATCATGCAGATCGCCGAGATCTTCCGCGCGAAGATCGTGGACATCAGCCACAAGACGATGACGGTGGAGGCGACCGGGAGCGGGCAGAAGGTGGACGCCATCATCAAGATGCTCAAGCCGTTCCACATCAAGGAGCTGGCGCGCACCGGACGCGTGGCGCTGAAACGCGAGTTCGTGGGGGACGTGTGACGGACGGCGCGCAGCAGCGGCGTTTCCCGCTCTACGACCCGCGCTTCGAGCACGACGCGTGCGGCATGGGCTTCGTGGCCGCCATCGACGGCACGCGGAGCCGGCGCGTCCTTTCGCTGGCCCTGAAAGGGGTGTGCAGCGTGAGCCACCGCGGGGCGGTGGACGCCGACGAGCAGACGGGGGACGGCGCCGGCATCCTGACGCAGCTTCCGCACGCGATGCTGAAGAAGGCGGTGCGGGGACTCTCGGCGATGCTCGCGTCCGACGACGAGCTCGGCGCCGGCGTCTTCTTCCTGCCGAAGGAGAGCGCGCGGTTCCAGCGCTGCCGCGAACTGATCGAATCCGTCGTGCGGAGCCGGGGCGTGCGCATCCTCGCGTGGCGGACGGTGCCGACCGATCCGTACTTCCTCGGCGAGAAGGCGGCGGCCACGCAGCCCAATCTGCAGCAGCTGCTCACCGCGCGCCCGGCCGCCATGTCCGCCGACGCGTACGAACGGACCCTCTATATCATCCGCAAGGAGATCGAACAGCGGGCGGGGGAGGAGGGACTGGAGCTGTACGCCGCCTCGTTCTCCTCCCGCACCATCGTCTATAAAGGACTCGTCACGCCCGCCGCGCTGGAGAAGTTCTTCCTCGACCTGCAGGACCCCGAGTACGCCACCGCCATCGCGGTGTTCCACCAGCGCTTCAGCACGAACACCTTCCCGAAATGGGAACTGGCGCATCCGTTCCGCATGCTGGCGCACAACGGCGAGATCAACACCATCCAGGGGAACCGGAACTGGACCCGCGCCCGCGAAGCGGAGCTGCGCTCCGACGTGTGGGGCGACGACATCCGCTTCATCACGCCCATCGTGCGGCCGGGCGGCAGCGACTCCGCCCATCTCGACAACGCGCTGGAGGCTCTGACGATGTCCGGCCGCAGCGTGCTGCACTCCATGCTGATGCTCGTCCCCGAAGCGTGGGCGTCGTCCTACCGGGTGGAGCCGTACGTGCGGGGATTCTTCGAGTACCATGAGTGCTTCAGCGAACCGTGGGACGGACCGGCGGCGCTCGTCTTCACCGACGGACGCACGGTGGCCGCGTCGCTCGACCGGAACGGACTGCGTCCGGCCCGTTACGCGGTGACGGAGGACGGTCTGGTGATCCTCTCGTCCGAAGCGGGAGCGGTGGAGATCGCGGACGCGTCGGTGGTCCGGAAGGGGAAGCTGGGACCGGGGCAGATGATCGCCGTCGACACGGCGGCGAAGTCGCTCGTGCGGGACTACGACATCAAGAAGGGGCTGTCGCTGCAGCGGCCGTACGGACAGTGGGTGAAGGAGCATCTCTACCGGCTGAGCGAGCATGTGACCTCGACCGAACGGTCGGCACCCGCGTACGGAACGGAGGAACTGCTCCGGCTGCAGGTGTGCAACGGATACAGCGCGGAGGAACTGTCGCTCATCTTCGCTCCGATGGCGGAGGAGGGGAAGGAGCCGGTCGGGTCGATGGGGGACGACGCCGCCATCGCGGTGCTCTCCCGCGAACCGAAACTGCTGCCGTCGTACTTCCGGCAGCAGTTCGCGCAGGTGACGAACCCGCCCATCGATCCCATCCGCGAGCGGTCGGTGATGTCCCTGACCGGCAAGCTGGGTCACCGCCGCAACTGGTTCGGCGAGACCCCCGAGCATGCGAAGCTGGTGCAGATCGCCTCGCCGTTCCTCTTCGACAACGAACTGGCGGCGCTCACCGCCATCGACGATCCGGCGTTCCGCAGCGCGACGCTCTCCGTGCTCTTTCCCGCGGCGGAAGGGACCGCCGGGGCCGAGCGGCGCCTGGAGGCGCTGTGCGCCGAGGCCGAGCGCGCGGCGGACGAAGGGAAGTTCCTCATCGTCCTCTCGGACCGCGGCACGGACCGCGACCGCGCGCCGCTGCCGATGCTGCTGGCGGTCGGCGCGGTGCACAACCATCTCATCCGCGCCCGCAAGCGGCTGAAGCTGAGCGTGGTGACCGAGACCGCCGAGGCGCGCGACGTGCACCACATGGCGACGCTCATCGGCTACGGCGTGAACGCGGTGAACCCGTACCTCGCCCTGCAGACCGTCCGCCGCATGACGGAGGCGAAAGGGGAGAGCGAGGCGGCGGTGGAGCGGGCGTTCCGCAACTACCGCAGCGCCGTCGAGGCGGGCATCCTCAAGACGATGGCCAAGATGGGCATCGCGCTGGCGGGAAGCTACCGCGGCGCGCAGATCTTCGAGGCGCTCGGCCTGAACGCCGCCGTGGTGGAGAAGTACTTCACCGGTACGCCGACCCGCATCGGCGGACTGGGGCTGCACGACATCCTCGCCGAAACGCTGGAGCGCCACCGGCGCGCGTTCGACGCCGCGAACGCCGCGCTGCCCGAGCGGGGCGAATACAAGTTCAAGAAGAACGGCGAGACGCACGCCTGGTCACCCGACGCGCTGCGCGCCATGCAGCAGTTCCGCAAGGGGGCCTCGCGCGAGACGTACTCCCATCTCGCCGCGGCGCTGGACCGGCACGAACCGGTGACGCTGAAGGACCTGATGCGCTTCCGGCCGGACCGCGCCCCGGTGCCGCTGGACGAGGTGGAACCGGCGGAGGAGATCATGAAGCGCTTCACCACCGCCGCGATGTCGCTCGGCGCGCTGTCGCCCGAGACGCACGAGGTCATCGCCGTGGCGATGAACCGCATCGGCGGAAAGAGCAACAGCGGCGAGGGAGGGGAGGACCCGGTGCGGTTCCGCCTCCGTCCCGACGGCGATTCGGCGAACAGCGCCATCAAGCAGATCGCCTCCGCGCGGTTCGGCGTGACGGCAGAGTACCTCGCCAGCGCGAAGGAGCTCGAGATCAAGATGGCGCAGGGGGCCAAGCCGGGCGAGGGGGGCCAGCTGCCGGCGCACAAGGTGTCGCCGCACATCGCGCGGCTGCGCAAGTCGATGCCCGGCATCCAGCTCATCTCGCCGCCGCCGCATCACGACATCTATTCCATCGAGGACCTGGCGCAGCTCATCTACGACCTGAAGCAGGTCAATCCCCGCGCCAAGATCTGCGTGAAGCTGGTGAGCGAGGCGGGGGTGGGGACCATCGCCGCCGGCGTGGCGAAGGCGGGGGCGGACATCATCCTCGTTTCGGGGCACGAAGGGGGGACCGGCGCGTCGCCGTGGAGCTCCATCAAGAACGCGGGGAGCTGCTGGGAGCTCGGCGTGGCGGAGGCGCAGCAGGTGCTGCAACTGAACGGCCTCCGTTCGCGCGTGACGCTGCGGACCGACGGCGGGTTCAAGACCGGACGGGACGTGCTCATCGGCGCGATGCTCGGGGCGGAGGAGTTCAACTTCGGCACCGCGGCGCTCGTCGCGGTGGGCTGCAAGTACGTGCGGCAATGCCATCTCAACACCTGTCCCGTCGGCATCGCCACGCAGGACGAAGCGCTGCGGCGGAAGTTCGACGGCACGCCCGAACAGCTCACCGCGTACCTGCGCGGCGTGGCGGAGGACGTGCGCGAGCAGCTCGCCGCGCTCGGATACACGTCGCTCTCCGACGTCATCGGCCGGACCTCGCTGCTCGAGCAGCGGAGCGTGGAGGGACATCCGAAGGCGAACACGGTGGACCTTTCCGCCGTCATCGCGCCGCCGGACACGCGCGACCAGCGGCAGCACCGCATCGACCAGCGGGGCGAGCGCGCGGCGAAACCGCTGGACGACACCATCCTCGCCGACGCGGCGGACGCCGTCCGCGCGCGGGTGCCGGTGCGGCGGTCGTACCGCGTCCGCAACACGCACCGCTCCGTCGGCACGAAGCTCTCCGGACAGATCGCCTACCTGCACGGCGACGCGGGCCTGCCCGACGGGACCATCGACCTGCGGTTCACCGGCAGCGCCGGACAGAGCTTCGGGGCGTTCCTGGTGAACGGTGTCCGTCTCACGCTCACCGGCGAGGCGAACGACTACGTGGGGAAGGGGATGGGGGGCGGCGAGATCGTGATCCTTCCCGGCGCCCGGAAGCGGGAGGCAGCGCTCAACATCATCGCCGGCAACACGGTGCTGTACGGCGCCACCGGCGGACGGACGTTCATCAACGGACGGGCGGGGGAACGCTTCGCCGTCCGGAACAGCGGCGCGCTCGCCGTCGTGGAGGGGATCGGCGACCACGGCTGCGAGTACATGACGAACGGCACCGTGGTGGTGCTCGGCACCATCGGAAAGAACTTCGGCGCCGGCATGACCGGCGGCACCGCGTACCTGTTCGACGCGGACGGCAACGCGAAGGAGCGGGTGAACAAACAGCTCGTGACGCTCCACCGGCTGCACGACGAACAGGACGAGAAGTTCCTCCAGTCGGTCATCTTCCAGCATCTGGAGCTGACCGACAGCGCGCGGGCGGACGAGCTGCTGAAGGGATGGAAGGATTTCCGGTACAACGTCTGGAAGGTGGTCCCCACCGCCATGCTGCAGCGTCCGAAGGAGACCAACGACGCGCTCGACGCGGCGAAGGAGGAGGAACCGGGCGACGATACGAACACACGAAAGGGACCATGATGAGAACGTTCTTCCTGTTCTGCCTCTTCCTTCTCCTCACCGGCACGGGCGCGGCGCAGACGCCGATGACCGTCCGCATCGACGGACTGCGGAACACCGACGGCCAGGTGATGGCGTTCCTCTTCGACAATGCGGACGACTTCCCGACCAAGCGCGACCGCGCGTTCCGGTCGGCGAAGACGAAGGTGAGCGGCGCCTCCATGACGGTGCGGTTCGACGACGTCCCCGCCGGCACGTACGGCGTGGCGGTCTACCACGACGAGAACGCGAACGACAAGATGGACCGGAGCTGGTACGGCATGCCGACGGAGGGGTACGGCGCCTCCAACGACGCCACCGGCACGTTCGGTCCCCCGAAATTCAAGGACGCGCAGTTCCCCTTCCGGAACGCGCAGGACACGGTCAGGATCACCATCCACTATTAACCATCACGCCCGGAGAACACCCATGGCTCAGATCAATTTCGGCGGCACGGTCGAAGAGGTCGTCACCCGCGAAGAATATCCCCTCGACAAAGCGAAGGCCTTCCTGAAGAACGAAACGGTGGCCATCATCGGCTACGGTCCGCAGGGGTACGGACAGTCCCTCAACATGCGCGACAACGGCATCAACGTCATCGTCGGGCAGCGCAAGGGGGGCAAGGGATGGGACGACGCGGTGCGGGACGGATGGGTGGAGGGGAAGAACCTGTTCTCGGACATCGAAGAGGCGGTGCGGAAGGGGACCATCGTCCAGTACCTGCTCTCCGACGCCGGCCAGAAGCAGCAGTGGAGCACGGTGAAGCGGAACCTGCGGGCGGGACAGGCGCTCTACTTCTCGCACGGATTCTCCGTGGTGTTCAAGGAGCAGACCGGCGTCGTTCCTCCGGCCGACGTTGACGTCATCCTCTGCGCGCCGAAGGGGAGCGGACGGACGGTGCGGTCGAACTACCTCGAGGGGAGCGGAATCAACGCGAGCTTCGCGGTGTTCCAGGACGCCACCGGAAAGGCGCGGGAGCGCGCCGTCGCGTGCGGCATCGCCATCGGGTCCGGCTACCTCTTCCCGACGACGTTCGAGAAGGAGGTGCTGAGCGACCTCACCGGCGAGCGCGGCGTACTGATGGGGGCCATCGCGGGACTGATGAAGGCGCAGTACGACGTGCTGCGCTCCATGGGGCATTCGCCGAGCGAGGCGTTCAACGAGACGGTGGAGGAGGCGACGCAGAGCCTGTATCCCCTCGTCGGGAGGCACGGCATGGACTGGATGTTCGGCGCCTGCTCCGTCACCGCGCAGCGCGGCGCGCTGGACTGGGCGAAGAAGTTCGAGGCGGCGAACCGTCCCTTGTTCGAGCTGCTCTACCGGGACGTGCAGTACGGCGTGGAGACGAAGCGCGTGCTCGATTCCACCAGCGCCGCGGACTACCGCGACACGCTGCAGAAGGAGCTCGACGAGATCCGGAACTCCGAAATGTGGCAGGCGGGAGCGGCGGTGCGCGGGCTCCGTCCGGAGAACTGGGGCAAGAAGTGACGACGGCGGTTCAATAACCAACCACGGACATGTCCACGACCATCCGCATCTACGACACCACGCTCCGCGACGGCACGCAGGGGGAAGAGGTCT
>Ga0268299_1003293_pt1 | contig 15392 bp, 16 predicted proteins | sample NOBtaG_FD_193484 | JGI IMG/M metagenome (GOLD analysis project Ga0268299, IMG submission 193484) | Activated sludge microbial communities from bioreactor in Nijmegen, Gelderland, Netherland - NOB reactor | ecosystem: Engineered > Bioreactor > Aerobic > Activated sludge | place: Netherlands...
CCCTGACAGGTTGCTCCTCAGCAGAGCCTGCTTCTGTTTCAGTTCAACAGTACAAAATTCAAATCAGTAATCTATATTTACAACCTGTCAAAATTCCCAGCCATTTACCATAATGCTGGAAACCGCTGCCAGTAAAAAACCTATTGCCCGCAAACTTTCTTTAGCCCAAGGTAAAAAGCTGGCCTATTCTCTTATTAATCAATGGCACAAAGAAAAGTAAGCATTCTTGATAAAGCCGCTGAGGAGGTGGCACATGTTGCTTACTTCATTGAATCAAAAGGCCTTCCGGAAACAGCTAAAAAATTTGTTGATGATGCCTTCAAATTCTTTGAAAAACTTAGCGATAGCCGTATCAAACATAAGCCATGTACATTTTTGGCTTGGCAAGCTGAGGGGTATCGATGTGCTTCCAATACACGGTTGCTTACATTGACACTGAACGAGAGATAATAATTTGCGATTTCGTGTCGCAAAAACTTCTACGGTGAAGTGGGTTCGCTATTTCTTTTTTATAAAGTTGAGCGAAAGGGAGTTTACACAATACCGCTTACCGGTTTCAGTAGGGCCGTCATCAAACAAATGGCCAAGGTGCCCGCCACATCTGGCGCACATGATTTCCGTTCGGATCATTCCATGTGATGTGTCAACCTGCGTTTTAATTTTATTACCGAGAATCTCCCGGTCAAAACTTGGCCAGCCACATTCGGAATCAAATTTCATATCAGACGTGAATAATTCATTACCACAGGCAGCACAGGAGTACACACCCTGGTCGTTTGTTTTATAATATTTTCCCGTAAAAGGTCTCTCTGTTCCTTTTTCACGAAGTATATTAAATTGCTCGGGAGTTAGTTGCGCTTTCCACTCACTTTCCGTTTTGGTAATTATTTCACTTTTGCTCATAGTTGATGCTTGTTTTTCTTGATTGGTCTCCGGGGCCTGACCAAAATTATTACATGAATAACTCATCAGGCATAAAATAATTAATACAGCTCGATTCATAACGGTAAAGCTAATTACACACTCTTTATACGAATACACCCACCATTCAGTCACAGTTTGCACGAAATGTTTTCCTGTCTGTCGTCCTGCCGACATTTACTTCAACCGGGCAAGGTCTCGAATAAGAATCCTTCTTCGATCGAAATTAATCAGGTTCTTATCTTTCAACTCATTTAATATAGTTGTTACGGTTTGACGGGAAGTGCCTGTTAGTGCGGCAATATCCTTATGCGTTAATTTAGTTTGGATCATGGTTTCATAACCCACTTTTTTGCCTTTCCACGAGGCGGCATCTTTCAAAAAGTCAATAACACGTGAACGAGCATCCTTAAAAACCAACGATTCCAGTTTTCGTTCCAGCTTCATCAGGCGTAAACCAACCAGTTTCAGTATTTTAAAACTCAATTCCCGATCGCCATACATCAGTTGCTTCAGTTCTCCAATACTCAAAGGACAAATTGTAGTGTTGTCATCCATCACCTGGGCAAAATGTCTGCGTGTTTCCTCTCCCGCCAATGCCAGTTCGCCAAAAATTTCGCCTGTGGTTAAGATGGAACTAACTACCTCCTTGCCATCATCAAGGTAATGACCGATTTTTACCCTTCCCTGGGCAATCATATAAATTGTATCGGCCTTATCGTGTGGAAAATAAATGTAGGAATCACGTTTATAGTGAAGAAATTGATGGTTATCTCTCATGGTTTTAACCTTGTGCGGACAAAGAATATTAAAGAGATTCACGCTTTCGAAATACCAGAGAGCAGCTGTGTTTTCCATAAAACGAAGGAGAATGAAGGTAGCAAAATTTTAGACGGAAAAGTTCATGCAGGAGTTGCGATTGAGTGAAATTTGGGTTTATCCAATTAAATCGTTGGGCGGAATACGGGTGTCCTCTGCACAAGTGAACGAAAAAGGGCTCACATTCGACAGGCGCTGGATGCTGGTGGATGAAACCGGAACCTTTATGACGCAACGTATATTGCCAGCCATGGCGCTTTTAAAAGTGAGCATGGAAGATGAGGAGCTGAAAATAATCCACGGTCGAAAATCAAAAGCGCATCGTATTGCCCTCTCGCCTGTTCCTGCCGGAAAAGGTTTGCCGGTTACGATTTGGAACGATTCCGTTATCGCATTTGAAGTTAGCCCTGAAAGCAGCCAATGGTTTTCCGATGTGCTCCAAACAAAATGCAAGCTGGTTTATTTCCCAGAAGAAAATGCACGATCGGTTGACCCTGCTTACCAGGTAAACAATGAACACGTAAGCCTGGCAGATGCATATCCGTTTATGATCATTGGTCAGTCATCTCTTGATCACCTGAATAGCAAACTTCACGAGCCTATCCCGATGAATCGTTTTCGTCCTAATTTTGTATTTACTGGCGGAGAGCCCAATGAAGAAGACGGCTGGCGAAATTTTACGATTGGTAATAACCGATTTGTGGGAGTTAAGCCTTGTGCCCGTTGTGTTGTTCCCACTATTAATCAGGACACTGCAGAAAAGGGAATTGAGCCAACGCGCACTTTAGCTACCTACAGGAAAAAAGAAAATAAAATATTGTTTGGCCAAAATTTAGTTTCGATAGACCATCAACAAATAAAAGAAGGAGATTTAATCACTATTCAAACACGATCATGATTCTCAAATTTCAAATTTCTACTTTCAAATTTTCAATTTTTGCTTTTGCTTTGATTCTGGCAGGGTGTAGCACTCCAGAAAAACCCCTTCCAATTTTTGGTCAGAAGGAGGTTGTAGGAAGTGACACAGTTTACCACACCATTGGTGATTTTGAGTTCGTCAATCAGGATAGCGCAGTTGTTACCAACAAAACCTTTGAAGGTAAAATTTATGTGGCCGATTTTTTCTTCACTACATGCCGCACCATTTGCCCGATTATGAAAGCACAAATGGTTCGTGTGAATGACGCCATGAAGGAAATTCCCGATGTGCTGATTGTCTCTCATTCCATAGATCCTGAATATGACACTGTGGCGTTGCTTCACGACTACGCAAATAGATTGGGCGCTAAAAGTGATAAATGGTATTTCTTAACCGGGCAGCCCCGTGATTATGTTTTCAACCTGGCGCAAACCAGCTACTTTGCCACTGCAATGGAAGATAAGTCTGAACCCGATGGTTTTATTCACAGTGGCGCCTTTCTATTAATAGATAAAGAAAGAAGGATACGCGGGAAATATGACGGCACCAAAGAAGACGATGTAAATCGCCTTCTGGAAGATATTAAGAAACTAAGAAAGGAATACGGAAAACTAAATTGAGTTGGATGCTGGAGGCAGGATGCTACATGCAGGGTGTTTGGAATTGGATACTGAAAGTCAGTCTTCAGTCTCATTTAGAAATTCGAAATCCAATATCCAAAGCCATCCTATTACTTGTCATTCCAATTTTACTATCGGCCTGTTCAGGCAAACATTCTGAATCCATTAAGTTTCAGCAATACTATGTTCAGGGCGAGCTGCTGTACAAAAAAAATTGTAGTAATTGTCACCAGGCAGACGGCTCCGGATTAGGGCTTGTTTATCCGCCCCTGAACCAATCGGATTACATGAAAAATAATTTTGAATCTGTTCTCTGTTTGATGAAGTACGGAATAAAAGATAGTTTAACCGTTAATGGGAAAACCTATATTCAACCCATGCCCGGTATTCCTTCCCTTACCGATCTGGAAATTGCAGAGATCGCTACCTACATTTACAATACTGGGGAGCATGATCGCGGTATGGTTGAGGTAACGGAAGTTTCCCGCCTTTTAAAACAATGTGATGTTGAGTAATTTTTTAATCTCGAAATTTTTGGCCCATTGAATTTAGGTTTAAAAAACACTTTTTACTGAACAACGATTTTTACAACCCACCCATAGGCATCATCCTGCTGTTGCAGAAAAGTTCAAACCCTCTTAACCGTCCCGTTCTACCCCTGGTATGGGGTTTTCTGTGGTTTATACCAGCGGAGGGCTACAGAAAAAAAATCATCAACCTCCATTCAATAATTCCGTAAATTTATCGACACTCAACCTCATGCTTATGGCTTCTATCACGTTAAAAATCAACAACAAAAATTACACGGTTGATGCCGATCCTAAAATGCCCTTGCTCTGGGTTATTCGTGACCTGGTGGGGTTAACAGGCACCAAATATGGTTGCGGTATTGCCCAGTGTGGCGCCTGTACCATCCACTTAGATGGCAACCCGGTTCGTTCCTGTTCTCTACCGGTTGCAGCGGGAGCTAATAAAAGCATTACCACCATCGAAGGGTTGTCAGAAACCAATAACCACCCGGTTCAAAAAGCCTGGATGGACGAACAAGTTGCTCAGTGCGGCTATTGCCAATCCGGTCAAATCATGGCCGCAGCAGCATTGTTGAAACGGAATTCAAATCCTTCCGATAAAGACATTGATATGGCCATGCAGGGGCATATTTGCCGTTGCGGCACCTATCCACGAATCCGAAAAGCAATCAAGGTTGCTTCACAACTTGCTTCAAAAGCTTCAGTAAAATAAAAATCCTGATCGTATGAAATCAGTAAAAAATATTTCGCGCAGAAATTTCATCCGCATGTCCGGCTTATCAAGTGCCGCCTTAACCATAGGATTCTCTTTACCAACTTTTGGGAAAGAATCTATCGATCAATTGCTGAGCGCGGCATCAGCAGAAAGTTTAGGCATCGAACTGAATGCCTGGGTATCTGTTGACGCGGCTGGAAAAGTAACGATCATGAGTCACCGCGCAGAGATGGGACAAGGCGCTTACCAGGCCGTTCCACAAATGATTGCCGAAGAGCTTGAGGTGGACCTCAACCAGGTAAACATTGTATTTGCGCCAGGCAACGCCAAAAAATACGGAAGCCAGATAACCGGTGGCAGTTCAACGGTTCGATCGGCTTACAAAAATTTGATGCGCATGGGCGCCTCTGCCCGAGAAATGTTTATTGAAGCCGCTTCAAAAAAATGGAACGTTAGTAAATCCGAATGCTACGCAGAAAACGGAAGCGTTATCCATCGTCCGTCAGGAAAAAAATTATCGTATGGCGATTTGGTTCAGGAAGCTTCAAAACTTCAGCCTCCGCAAGAAGTTAAACTAAAAGATCCTAAGGATTACAAAATCATTCGCAAGCCACTCATGCGTCAGGATATGCCATTAAAAACAAATGGTTCAGCGGTATTTGGAATGGATAAAAAAATTCCGGGCATGCTGTACGCGGTGGTTGAAAGAAATCCGCGGTTTATTGGAAGGGTAAAGAGTTTTGACGACAGCGCAACAAAGGCTGTTGCAGGAGTAAAGCATGTTTTCAAAGTTCAGATGGATGTATTTGCTCAAAAACGCGATGGTGTAGCAGTTGTTGCCGATTCGTTATGGGCAGCGCTTCAGGGGCGAAAAGCTTTAAAGGTAGAATGGGACGATTCCGGCTTCGAACAGGTAAGTACCGAAATACTTTTCAACAGGATGCGTGACGATTTAAAGAAGCCAGGGTATTCGCAGCGTACCGGTGGAGATTTCGAAACGTCATTTCAACGAGCAGATAAAAAATTGGAAGCTGTATATGAAACTCCGTACGAATCACACAGCTGCATGGAACCCATCAACTGCATTGCGCATGTGCACGATGATGCCTGTGAAATATGGGGACCCATTCAGGGACCGGATTGGATTCAAGGGGATCTTAGTCAGAAACTCGGCCTTAAACCAGAAAATGTAACCGTTAACATGACTTTTTTAGGAGGCGGATTTGGCCGGAAAGCATTTACCGACTACCCGTATGAAGCGGCCATCATCTCTAAAGAAATTAAAGCTCCCGTTCAGGTTGTTTGGACACGCGAAGATGATATGACACAAGGCCCCTTCAGACCGGGAGCAGTTTATGAATGTAAAGCCGGGCTGAACAACAGCGGAGCCATTACCGCCTTCAAAGCCAAGATGGCTGCCCAAAACATGGGGCATCAGTGGCCGGGTGCCGATAAGACATCTTTCAATGACAGTACTACTGAAGGTTTTCTGGAAGGATATTTTGAATCAATACCGCATTACAGTTTTTCCGATGTTCCAACCGAATCGCCCGTTCCCGTGATGTGGTGGCGATCTGTTTATTCTTCCACCAACGGATTTGCATACGAAAGTTTTATAGACGAATTGGCCGTGGAGGCCGGCAAAGATCCGCTCGATTTCAGAAGACGTTACCTTGGTGATCGTTACCAGGCATTAATCAATACCCTGGAAGAAAAAACAAACTGGAAGGCACGCAAAAAAAACGAAGGATGGGGCGTAGCCATTACCGAGTGTTTCAAAAGCATTGTGGGTGAGGCTGTGAAAGTTTCAAAGGGTGCTGACGGAAAAGTAAAAATTGATAAAGTGGTGGCCGTGATGGATTGCGGCTGGTACGTAAACCCCGATACCATTCGGGCACAGGTTGAAGGAAGCATTGTGATGGCGCTAGGCGCAGCGGTGAAACATGCTACCGATTTTGAGGCAGGGAAGGCAGTACAACAAAATTTCAATAGCTACAAGATGCCACGTATCAGCGACATCCCTCCTATTGAAGTGCATATTATGGACAATGAAGAAAAAGCCGGTGGCGTTGGTGAACCCGGTCTGCCTCCTTTTGCTCCTGCTTTGTGTAATGCTATTTTTGATTTAACCGGGAAGCGAATTCGAAAACTTCCTTTTAACCTGAATGAAATCTAAAATAAAAAAATTCTAAACAATGAAATATTACGGACACATCATCATCATAATTATTTGTTTTATAACCATTTCAGCCTTTCGTCAATCCTTTGATCTGAAGGCGAGTATTAGTCGCGGAAAAGAAGTGTATGTTGCTCAATGTCTTTCATGTCACATGGATGAAGGACAGGGTATAGAAGATGTTTACCCACCACTCGCTCATTCAGATTACCTGATGGCCGACAAGAAAAGGCCTATCCGTGAAATCTTATATGGACTGAATGGCCCCATAAAAGTAAACGGCAAAACGTACGACCTTGAAATGACCGGTTTTGATCTAACCGATCAGGAAGCCAGTGATGTTTTAAATTATATTCGAAATAGCTGGGGAAATAAAGGGGCAGCAGTAACGCCTGCTGAAGTACAGGCATCAAGAACAAAATAAGTGGAAGTTTCCGATTTCAATTTTTTTTGTCAATAAAAAGCGTCAAGCTTAATCTTATGAAATTTGATTTCCTGTCCTGCGTTAAAGTTTCAATTTTTCTTATCCTGATTGGAATACCCTTAGCCATTACCTATGATGTTCTCTTTTCTAAACCACTGATTATGGAGGGAGTAATTGTTGATAAAGTTCATTTACAGGGCCAAAGCCAGTCGGCACAAAATATTCTGCCCTACATGAAGTATAAGTCGAACGATTACATCATAACAGCTCAAAAAGAAGAACAATGGATAGCCTTTGTAAAAACCAACAATGGGCAAATTCTAAAAGTAAACTGTCATATTCATCACTACGAACAAACTCAAATTGGTGACACCTTGAAATTTAAAGAGTATACAGGTGAAATTTTTCACATCGATTATTTCTCCCATAATGAAGAAGACGAGGAGGCGACCAACAGTGCATCGTGAAAGAAATTAATCATATCATTTCTGAATACGCTAAAGTTGATCACACCAACAGACAAGTTGCGTTGGCAACGGTGGTACGCGTTCGGGGTTCATCATATCGAAGTCCGGGTGCCCGCATGCTGATCACCGATGATGGCCACTGGGTTGGTTCCATCAGTGGCGGATGCCTGGAGGGTGATGCCCTTCGAAAAGCCCGGCAGGTTATGCGTGATAAGATTCCAATGGCTGTAACCTACGACACCCGTGAAGAAAGTAACCAGAAGCTGGGAATTGGTTTAGGATGTAACGGGATCATTGACGTTTTGATTGAACCCGTGAGCCACGAAGAAAATAACAACCCCATTTCCATTCTCAGGCAAATTTCAGAAGAACAGGAAGCGGTTGCGTTAGCAACTGTCTTTACCGACTCATTTCAAGGTGCCGGAAAAAAAATTCTGATCAATCAGGCGGGTGACCTGTTGTCAAACTTCATGGACTCTGAAATAACTCCGATGGTTCTTAACGATTTAAAAAAAATATTTGAAACCAGCCGATCAGAAGTTAAATCATATTCCCATCCTCGTGCGTGCGAAGTATTTGTTGAACTGATTCAACCAACCATTTCCCTCATCATTTTTGGCGGGGGATTTGACGCCCGGCCTGTTAGCCACCTGGCTAAATCGCTCGGTTGGAATGTTATTGTTACCGATGAATGTGTATCGCATATTGCTCCGGTTTTCTTTCCCAATGCCGATAAACTATCGCTTTGCCAACGCGAATTTATCGATCGTGACTTTCCCATTACGCCATATACTGCATGCGTTCTAATGTCGCATAACTATGAATACGATCGTGATGTGTTAAAAAAAATCCTGAAAACCAAAACGCCTTACATCGGCATGTTGGGGCCCCGTAAACGCTTCGAGAAAATGCAGGAAGAGTTTTTATCAAACGGAACAGTCATAGCGGAAAAAGATTTTCACCGCATTCACTCTCCCATCGGTCTCGACATTGGCGCTGAAACTCCCGATGAAATTGCTGTCAGTATCATTGCTGAAATTCAAAGCAAGTTTGCAAACCGGTCGGGTGGTTTTATGAAATATAACTCAGGCCCCATTCATCATCGTGATGTTCATACCAACCAGGTGTTTAAGCAGGTTTACCTGGGAGTTGCCGATCAATCGAAATCTATTTCCAACCAATGAATGAGAACGATGAAAGGGCTATCCTCCTCCTCGCAGCCGGTTCCTCCTCGCGAATGGGACAATCCAAGCAGCTATTACTAATCAACGAAAAATCACTCCTTACCCACACCGTTGAAAAAGCGATTGAAGCCAATACCGGGAATCTTTACGTTGTATTGGGCTCTCAACATGAAGCACATCGCGAATTGCTGAAAGATAAACCTGTCGACATAATTTTCAATCCCCAGTGGCAAGCCGGAATTGGCAGCTCTATCAAAACAGGATTGCGTCATGTTCTTTCGGTGAATCCTAAAACAGATGCCATTATTATCATGGTATGTGACCAGCCTATGCTGCAACCACATCATTTAAAATCGCTCATTGAAAAGTACCAGAAAACCCAGGCATCCATTGTGGCATCGGCTTATTCGGGTACTATGGGCGTACCAGCACTCTTCAACCGAAAACATTTTGATGCAATTCTGAATTTACGGGATGACGAGGGTGCTAAAAAAATTATCCAACATCCATGCGAAACAGTCGACTTCCCCGAAGGATACTTTGACATGGACACTGCGGAGGATTACAAAAACTTTCTCCATCAACACTCAAAAAAAATGCCCTGACAGAGGGCATTTCAGTTTCAATATCCTACCGATCTCAGTTCACAAGTGTTTCCTCCGTAACAACCGGCAACCCGGCCGTTACCATTGCACCAAATCCACCGTAAATATTTGTCACATCAGTGAACCCGTTTTGCTTCATAACGGAGCAGGCAATCATAGAACGATAGCCGCCTGCACAATGTACCAAGTAAGGTTTGTTTTTATCCAGGCGATGCAGGTTATCAGGCATCTCGGCCAACGGTAGAAATTCACCTTCCTTTAAGTGACTTACATTCCATTCGCCAGGTTTACGTACATCCAACACTCCAATACCTTTACCGATATGAGCAGAAACTTCCGTTGCAGGAATTGAATTTACTGTATCCAGTTTCTCATTCCATGATTGAATTCCTCCTTGCAGATAGCCGGCTACTTTTTCATAACCCACACGTGCCAACCGCAACACCGCTTCTTCTTCCTGGCCACTTTCGGTAACAAGTACCAATGTTCTATTGATATCAATCAATGTTCCTACCCAAACCGCATACTGTCCGCTTAATCCGATGTTGATGGAACCCGGAATAAAACCTTTCTCAAACTCATCCGGTTTACGGGTGTCGAGTATCATTGCGCCCGCTTCCATTGCCCTTTTAAATTCTAAGGCTGATAGGGGCCTTTTGTTTGCACTGATTACTTCATCAATCGGATTGTAGCCCATTTTATTAATGCGTGCATCTTCAAAGAAATAAGAGGGCGGAGGAAGAATACCCTCGGTAACTTTCGCGATAAATTCTTCACGGCTCATGTCTTTAAGTGCATAATTGAACTTTTTCTGTTCGCCAATGGTGCTGAAAGTTTCTTTGCCAATGTTCTTTCCGCAGGCAGAACCGGGACCATGTGCCGGATAAACAATAACACTGTCGGGTAGCGTCTTAATTTTTTTATTCAACGAATCGTACATCATACTGGAAAGTTCTTCGCGACTCATCACCCCGTCAAGCAAATCGGGCCTCCCTACATCTCCCACAAATAATGTATCACCGGTGAAGATGGCGTGCTCTTTTCCGTTTTCATCCAACAATAAAAAGCATGACGACTCAGGCGTATGACCCGGTGTATGAAGCACTCTGAATTTTACTTTTCCAAGTTTAAACTCCTGCCCGTCAATCGCATGAATGACATCATAATTGGTATTTGCCTGGGGACCATAAACTATGGGCGCACTCACTTTCCTGGATAAATCAATGTGCCCCGAAACAAAATCGGCATGGAAATGTGTCTCAAACACATATTTAATAGTGGCACCACGCTTTTTTGCTAATGCAATGTAGGGCTCGGTTTCACGAAGCGGATCGATAATCGCAGCTTCTCCCTCAGACTCAATATAATAGGCGGCCTCAGCCAGACAATTCGTATACAGTTGTTCGATGTACATGTGTTTTTTATTTCAGTCGGATAATAACTCAACAAAGGTCTGAAAAATTCCCAAAAAACGATTATTGATTTTCAGATCAATCAACCACCGTATATTTGTTGCTTATGCGATTCTTTTCCTCAATCACCTTCCTGCTTTTCATTTGCCTGACGGCTTTCGCTGAATCTTATAAAACATTTGTAGAAAATGGAAAAGTTGGATTAAAAAACGAAGCCGGAAAGGTCATCATACCTCCAACCTATGAAGCATTGGGCTGGAGCAATGGAAGTTTTTCAATAACCGGACAGGTAACAGGGTACAGGTTGAAGGGTTCATGGGGGGTAGTTAGTTTGAACAACCAGCGTATTACACCACCCGATTTTTCGGCCCTTACCCCCGGAGAAGGATTGTTATTAGTGGCCACCAAACAAACTGCCTCGCTTAAAATCAGCACAGGGTGTATCAGTACCGATGGAAAAACAGTCATTCCATTTACGTACACAGCCGTTAAAGTGCATTCCTTGCGGGCAATCGCCTGCATTCGCGATGGAACATTATTTAAGTACGGATTGATTGACCTTGAAAATAAAATACTGATCCCGTTTCAGTTCAGAAGCATTTATCCGATTGGCAGCTTGCGTTATGCGGTTGAAAATTTCAATGGAAAAACTGCGCTCTATTCAGAAAGCGGAAGACAAATTACCGGTTTCACGATCGACAGTATTTCACCATTCAATAACAATCTTGCCATTATTTACGAGGCCGGGAAACAAGGACTCATTACGCGTGAAGGTGAGTTACGTTTGGAAGCGAAATACCGCGAAATAAAATTCAGTGACAAAACGGCCTATGCACGTAGGCCAGACGAATGGCACATTCTTGATGCTCAGAACAGGTTAACAAAAACCATCGAAGCTGACTCCATTGTAGCGTTGGGCGAACATCGATATAAAATTGAAACTGCCGGCCTGATTCACCTTGCAGACAGGAATTTAAAATCGGTTAATGACGACATCTTTTCCGGACTAAGTGGTTTTCAAAACGGACTGGCTGTTTTGAAATCAGGCGGTTTATATGGCGTGATGAAAGGAAGCGGGAAAATAGTTCTACCGCCCTCTTTTCAAGAAATTATTTTGAAAAACGACTACATTCTCACACTCGAAAAAAAAATCGACAAGATGATCTGGACCCTCCGCGATACGCTGGGGCAACGCCTGAACCCAAAGTCGTACGATAAGATCCACCTGAAGCAAGGTGAAATTTTTACAGTTACCAAAAATGGTTATTGGGGAGCAATCAACGACAAGGGCGTAGAAATTGTTGCCTGTGTGTACGATAGCATTTTAGAAGTTGGTAACAGCCAACTGGCAGTCAAATTCAAAGGTCAGTATGGAGTTATTTCATTCAAAGAAGAATGGCTTGCTTATCCGCAGCCGTATAAAATAACCCTGCTCAATCAAGACAGGTATTTTAAGAAGAAAGACAACTTACTCATGTTGTGTACCTTCACCGGAACAACGTTGTATTTTACCATTAATCCTATTGACGTTCAGGAGGATTATTTCATTGAGCATGTTTCAACCGGTGGAACCTGGACGGTGGATTTTGATGGCCGCATTGTCAGCCGGCAACTTCCTCCGTCAGCGTCTGCAGAAATAATATTTCCTTCAACCGAAGGTTTACGGGGAATCAGGAAAAACGGACGTTATGGTTTTATTGATGATGAAGGGAGGCTTCGCATTGCCAACCGGTATGAAGATGTCAAGCCATTCAGTGAAGGATTAGCGGCTATCAAAATCCGGAATAAGTGGGGCTTCATCAACCGCGATGAAAAGATTATCATTCAGCCGGCTTATGAAGATGTAACCCCCTTCAATAAAAACTACTCCCTCGTAAAACAAAATGGAATGTACGGATTGCTCTCACGTGAGGGCAAACTGGTTGTACCCACGCGGTATAACAAAATTGAAATCCTTGAAAACGGGAAATTGCTGCTGATCATAAACGGGTTACAGGGGCTGGCAGATCGGCACGGAAATATGTTGCTCCATCCGAAATACAATTCGGTAACAGACCTCAACAATGGCTATGCTATTATAGAGCAAGATGGAAAATATGGATTGGTAACATTACAGGGCATCAGCACAATTCCGTTAATCTATGATTATTTGAAATACGATGCAGCGGAAAACCGATACCTCGCCTTGAAAAAATCACAATGGTCAATATTGTAGAGGCTGTCTCAAAAGCATCCCGAATGTCAGTCTGAGCGCCTGCCGGTAGGCAGGAAGTCGAAGATTAATTCGGGCTCTGAAATCAGGTTTTCCCGAGGACTCGGGACTCAACCTGACAAATTTCAGACTTTTGAGACAGCCTCTACGGTTTTAACATCAACGCTTTTTCTTTAACCGGAGAATTTCTTCCTGTAATTTTAAAACGGTATGCGCCAGGTGATCGGCCGATACTTTTCCTGAATCAACATCAGGAAACTGCGTAGAGAAGTACGCTTTAACTGCCCATATCTCCAACACATCTTCAGTACTAATGGTATAGGGTTCATACAGGCGATTGTCTGATACCATCAATAATTTATTTTTCGTATCGGCAAAGGCGAAAACACGCTTGAACACTATTCCTTCCTGTTGCGATACCACAATGTACAGGTTTCCATTTTTGATGGCCGAGAGACTCTCGACATACGCTCCAAAAACAATGGCTCCTGACGGAACCGGCAACATGGAGTCTCCCTTAATTTCAAACGCCCGGTAAGTGACATTCCGTGGCAACACGGGCAGCCCTATTTTCGGCAAGTCAATGATATACTCAGCATCCTGATACCCGTTCAGATATCCGGCCGATGCTTTCTGTGAAACCAACTCAATATTCTCTTTGTCATCTTTATCAACCGTAATGGCCAGAATTTCTTTCCCTGAAAAACTCTTCCAATCCTTTTCAGGAAGTTTACTCAAATCCTTCCGCGAAAGCGCGTCAATGCTCACTTTAAATAAATCAGAAATTTCAAGCAACGTTGCCAATGGCGGCATGGCACGTTCTTCTTCATACGCACCAATTACCGGTTGATTTAAATCAATTTTTTCAGCCAGTTGTTTCTGAGTCCACCCCGCACGCTGGCGCAGGAATTTGATGTTTTTGTTCACGATTGCCATACTGTAAAGTAATACTAAATACTTTAGTTATACAATATTAATAATACTATTTTATTTAGTTAATATAGCCGCATGGAACGGAACATCATTCATTTTGACCTGGACGCATTTTTTGTGGCGGTAGAACGGGTAAAGAACAGCAAGCTTAATGGAATTCCCCTTATCGTTGGCGGAAATGGCCGCAGGGGTGTGGTGGCAGCCTGCAGCTATGAGGCCCGAAAATTTGGCGTTCACTCGGCCATGCCCATGTACCTGGCCAAACAACTTTGTCCGGATGCCACCGTAATTTCAGGTGACGCAGAAGCCTACAGCCGGTACTCGCATTTGGTCACTACTATTATTGAAGACTCCGCCCCTATGTTTGAGAAGTCATCTATCGATGAATTTTATATCGATGCCAGCGGGATGGACAAATTTGTGGGCGCCTTTAAATGGGCTGTAGAACTTCAGAAAAAAATTATCCGCGAAAGCGGGCTCCCTATTTCCATGGCCATGTCGGTTAACAAGCTGGTATCAAAGGTGGCTACAGGCGAATTCAAACCCAAAGCCCAAAAACAAATTCCGGCCGGTACCGAGCAGGGCTTTCTGTCACCTCTAGCCGTTGAGAAAATTCCCATGATTGGGAAACAGACTGCCTCTTTTTTATACGATATGGGCGTACGTACCGTAGGAACGCTGCGCGAGATGCCTGTGAAATTTTTGGTGAGTGCTTTCGGTAAAAATGGCATCAGTTTATGGAACAAGGCGCATGGCGTGGACGAGTCGCCCGTGGTGCCACATGCTGAACAAAAATCCATTTCAACAGAATCTACTTTTGAAGAAGACTCCATTGATGTGAAAAAGATGAAGGCCATCCTGATCGCGATGGTAGAAAAGGTGGCGTTTCAGCTTCGCGAACAGAAAAAATTAGCTTCGTGCATCACGGTAAAAATCCGTTATTCCAATTTTGATACAGAAACCCGCCAGGTGCACATCGCCTATACGTCCTCTGACCATGTGATTTTGCGTGTGGTTCAGGAATTATTTGACAAACTCTATAACCGCAGAATGCTCATTCGCCTGGTGGGCGTTCGGTTGAGCAACCTCGTGCATGGTAATCATCAAATCAGTCTGTTCGATGATACAGCCGAAACGATTAACCTCTACGAGGCCATCGATCACATCAAACACAAACACGGTGTTGAAAAACTGGTACGCGCCACCACCATGGGCGTTAACCGCAGGGTACGCATGGAAATGAATGTATTTAATGGAAAGGTGATGAGGGTTTGATGAAAACAAAATTTAAAAAAACCTACCGTATCGAAACTACCCGATTAAAAAATTCCAACTACCCCGGCCTGTGTCCTCACAGGCCGGAACTCACAGACCGGAATGAATGATCAATGAAATTAATTAATATGGAATACTCGATCCCAAAATACTTCACCACCCCAGTCTGTGTCCCCACAG